>ENA-OQCL01000372-OQCL01000372.1-human-gut-metagenome-genome-assembly--contig:-NODE-372-length-22325-cov-7.284485_pt1 | contig 22325 bp, 22 predicted proteins | sample MGYA00242502_ERZ504586 | MGnify/ENA primary metagenome ERZ504586 (study PRJEB26092, sample SAMD00036316) | human gut metagenome | host: Homo sapiens | study: EMG produced TPA metagenomics assembly of... | reverse complement strand
TCATAACAGCCCTGACGGCAACGGAGCTTTTTGACTGCATCAGCTTTGTGCAAAAGGAATTTTTCGACTGTATCTGTCACGAACGGTGAACGGTTCACAGATTTCCTCGTCGGATTTCCACCATACCCTTGAAGTCAATACTCCAAACGTCATTTGCCGCCTGAGCCTGTATTTGCTGCTGCAATCGAGGACAATCGGAGGATACCGGAGGTCTTATCTTGCGTGGTTTCACTAAACCGGCTTTGTCAAGAATCCGTTTAACGCTGGATAACGAAGGAACATCCTTTTGCGTAAATCTCCCGAATCTTTTTCGGTCCCCACGCCAAATGCGCATTCTTGATACGGATCAGCTCCGCTGCCGTATCTCCGTCAATCATGTCCTGTGTTAATCTGGCGTGTGACTGTTCATACAGTCCGGCTTTTCCCTGTTCGTAAAAACGATTCTTCCACTTGTGACCCGTTTTTTCGGAAATTCCGAAATCTGCACATAAATGTTTGAATGGTTTTTCATTTGCCAACATCGCTTTGATAAACAATTCTTTTTGTTCCATTTTATCGGTTTCCTTCCATGGCATAATGTTCACCTCTTTCTGTGTCCATTATACCTGAAGACTTACCGATGTGCTGAACCTTTCACTTACCTATGTGTTGAGCTTCTCCACTTACCGATGTGCTGACCTCACCCTTTCTCATTCCTCACTCCTCATTTCTCATTCCTCACTCCCAATTTCTGATTTCTCATTGCTGATTGCTCATTGTTTAAACGCTCTTGCTGCACACAAAAACCTTTGGTATAATACCCTTACCCGGTTATCCGGTTGAACCGGGCAAACCGACATCGGACATTGGAGGAAAAAACCGCAATGGAACATAAAAAAATTAAGATTTACCGTATTCGCGGCACTGCGCTGCTTTCGGCTGTTTTGGCGGTGCTTTTCATAATCACGGGCTGCACGGGCGGCAAGCCCGGGACGGTGACGGCTGCGCCGACCGGCACACCGAATTCCGCCGAAATGCCGACGGCAACCCCGGATCCGCGTCCGCATTTTGCGGAAGTCAATCTGCCGTTTGAGCCGACACTGAATTATTTTGCTGCGCCCAAAGCTGTGCTTGAGGTTTTGACGGAGAATGAACTTCAGGGTTATCCTGCGGTCGTTGCGGCATACATGAACTATGAAACGGGCGTCGATCTGCCCGGGTCAAAAGACGATTATCCCAATCTGCTCCGCCTTATCGACATGTATTTTCCTGTTTTCTTTGCCGATATTTATGATACAACGGTCCGATTTTCCGAAGGTGAAAACGGGTGCAGGCTTGAATGGAGTTACTTTTCCTCCTCCCGCGAGGAACACAACACTCTGTTTCATCGGTTTGAAAACAGGGTTGCCGAACTGCTGAAACCTTCCGAAGGCGCAAAAAGCCGAATCATGCAGGCTGTTGCGGTGTATCAAAAGCTGACCACCGAAACGGAATATGATTTCAACGAAGAAACCGTCGGCGGCGAATCGGTGCCCGTCATGCGGCATTGCTACGATGCCGTCACGGAAGGTCTCGGCGTTTGCTGGTGCTTCGGACGCTCATACTGTTTCCTGCTTTGTCAGCTTGGGTTTGAGGCATTGACTGTGCACGGCATTGCGAAGGATCTCGGGCTGCACGAATGGACTTTGTTCAAATATAATGATGAATGGTATTATGCCGACCCGACATGGGACATAGGCGGCTCATCCCTGCTGTATTACGGTTTTACCGCCGACAGACGCGAACTGAACGGTTATATGAAAAATGCGGTTTACTATATGGAGGGCGAAAATCACCTTGCGGCGGATAAATTCGATGTTTCCGCGCTTACCTTCTCCGCTTTTTTCACGGGCGTTTGCTACGGAGATTCCTACGAACTCGATTACGAGGGCAATGCCGTTGTTTTCCACGTTGATAACGGCACCGAGGGTGAGGAACTCATCCGCTTCGAGCTGCCTGCGGACAAGGATTAAAAAGCATGAAGCAGACGGACGAAGCTGTTTTTAAGAAAAAGCTGCTCGAACTTGCTTCCCGCGCAAACGGCAGCGGACGCTGTACGTTCACGCCCTTTTTGGGGCTTGCGGAACAGAACATTCTGCGTTGCGCCGAAAAAGAGCTTTCAGGCGTTATTCGTACCGAATTCGGCGGCGCGGACGGCTGCGAACGCATAATGGTTCGTTTCGGCGACCCGGAGGACTGCGGCTGCGCGTGTCCGTTTCCGATTCGCTGCATACGCGCCATACCTCGTTCAAAAAAATTTGCCGAGCAGCTCACGCACCGCGATATTCTCGGTTCGCTTATGGCTTTGGGAATCGACAGGAACCGAACGGGCGACATTGCCGTTCGCGAAAACGAGATTTATATTTTCTGCACGGAGCAAATCGCGCCCTATATTGCCGAAAATTTCGTTTCCGCACGGCGAACGGATCTCAGCTGCGATATTCTGCCCCTGCCGGACACTATGGAAGAGAACGGTTCGCCCGTGCCGCTGCTGCCGCCGGGATTGCTTTTCACCCTTCGCACCGTGCAATGCAATGTTGCAAGCGAAAGGCTTGATGCCGTTGCAGCACAGGTTTTCCGCCTGTCGCGCGGGGGTGAGCTTCCGGAGCTGCTGCGAAGCGGAAAAGTGTTTATAAACGGAAGAACGGTTTTCGATGCAGGCCATGTGCTGAAATCCGGAGACATTGTTTCCGTCAGAGGGTGCGGAAGGTTCGTTTACCGCGGCATTGAACGCGAAACAAAAAAATCCCGTTTTTTTGTTAAAACGGAGATTTACAGCTGACAGCGCCGTGCTGCGGTTGTGTATATCCATGCCGAAAATTTGTATAATCCCTGCCGGATGTGCCGAATGCTTGCATAGCGGCGGGGTTTATGTTATAATTCCGCTATAATTCGGGAAATGTGTCCGAAATGCGGGCATGTTTGTCAAAAAAAGCGAACGTGTCAACGGAGCCTGCCCGCTGCGGGAAAAATCGCTGCACTCAGTTTGTGGGCTGTAAAACGATATTTCTGCCTTTGGAACAGGCCGCCGTTTGATTTCGCAGGAGGGTGTTTTGCGCACGGGCTGCGTTTGAAATTCTGTTTTCCGACGGAAGCTTTCCGAACAGTTCGTGTGCAGGAATGTCCGCCGATGCATAATTCGGCGGAAGTTTTAGTTAAAATGGAAAATTTATTACCTTTATGTGTTTGTGCGCTGAGCCTCGCATTGCTCGCTGTTTTGGGCTGTGCCGAAAAGCGCAGGAACGAAGCAAACCGAAAGAAGCTCCGTGTTGCCGTAAACGTTAACGGCATTCGCGGCAAATCAACAGCAACAAGGCTTATCACCGCGATCCTTGCCGAAGCGGGTTATCGCGTTGTCGGCAAAACCACCGGCACCGCCGCAAGAATGATATTCTGGGATGCGGAAGATGAGCAGGAGGTTGTTCGTCGTCCCCACGGAATATCCATTTCAGAACAAATACAGGTCATCAACAGTGCTGTCAAACGCGGTGCCGATGCCCTTGTTTGCGAATGCATGGCTGTTCGCCCCGATTATCAGCGCGTATATCAGCATCAGATAATCAACGCCGGGCTGACGGTCATCACGAACGTGCTTGAGGATCACCTGGATGAAATGGGCCCCACAACCGACCAGATCGCGTGGGCGTTTGCAGATACTATTCCTTACAACGGCGCAGTCGTAATTCCCGACTGCGAGTATACCGAATATTTCAAGAGCGTTGCCGAAGAACGCGGCACACGCGTTTTTGTTGCAGACGATTCACTTATTTCAGAAGAGTATCTTAAACAGTTTGATTACAGGTTATTTCCGCACAACTGCTCGGTTGCGCTTGCCGCCGCCGATGCTCTCGGCATTGATCGCGAAACTGCTCTTTCCGCAATGCTGAAAGCCCATGCGGATCCCGGTGCGCTGCGGTTCTACGATATCAGTCTGCCGAAAGGTGATTGCTGCATTGTGAACGCTTTTGCGGCAAACGAGCCTTCCTCCTCGCTGGACATCTGGAACATCATTTGCAGCGAACGTCCGGAACAATCCGCAAATCCCATCATACTTATGAACTGCCGACCGGACAGAGTTGACAGAACAAAGCAGTTTGTTCGCGATTTTTTCCCGAAGATTCCGAATGCTGTCATCATTGCCGCCGGCGAAAGCACGGGCAATATCACAAAGGCCGAAGCTCACGGACGCTTCCCGAATGCCGACAGGTACATCAATCTCGAAAAGCAATCCCCGGAAAAGGTGCTTGAAACGCTCAAGCCCCTGCTCCCGGGAAGAATCGTGATGTGTGTCGGAAACATCCACGGCTCCGGTGAACCGATTCTGCATGCTTTGCTCGAATACGGAAGACTTCCGCTTCCCGAGCCGATTTTCCGCGATCGCAGAAAGAGCCGGCATTGATTCCGCTTTTGGGCATTTCCCCGAAAAGCAGAGAAAAAAAGTATAGCCCGAATGCGGCAAAAAACTTAAGAGGTTAAAATGACTGTAACAAATTTCTATCTGGCAATAATCATCGGAACCCTTATCAGCCTTTTGGTTGACGAACTGTTCGGAATTCAGTGCGGCGGACTTATCGTGCCCGGCTATCTTGCAATGGTAATCGACGATATTCCCTGCATCCTGCTCGTTTTTGCAATCAGCTTCATAGTTTACGTCATCGTGAACTATGTTCTTCCGAAATTCATGATTCTGTTCGGCAAGCGCAAATTTGCAGTGACGCTGCTTCTCGGAATTTTTCTGAAGCTTGTTGTTGAGCTGCTCTTCCCCGTTTTCCCGTTTGCAACGGTTGCATTCCGCGGCGTCGGCGCAATCACCCCAAGCTTGCTTGCAAACACATATTCAAGGCAGAGCATTCTTTACACGATCCCCGCAACGCTTGCAGCAACACTCGTAACTTACGGACTTGTGACGCTGCTCAGCACCGTTCTTGCCGGCTGATTTCGGCACGGCATTGAAATCGCAGAAATATTTCAAGGTTTTAACGGCAATGACTGAAAAAAACAAAACTCAGGAAATCATCACGGAAGCCTCCTTGCAGGGGCTTACGGTTAAACAGCGGGTGCAGATCGGCAACCGCCGCAGAGTCAAACGGCGCAGGAACTTTGTTCTGCCGCTGGTCTGTTTTGCGGTGCTTTTCGCGCTGATGTTCTGCATCGGCAGCATCGAATCAAACTCCGCCGCTTCGGCAAAATCCCCCGAAGGCACGCCGAACGGCGGGCTTCAGCTCACCTTCCTCGGAGATATCATGATGGGAAGGTACATCGGGCAAATGTGCGATGACAAGGGCTACGACAGGCTCTTCAGCGGCATTTCCGGCATTTGGAGCAACTCCGACCATGTTTTTGCAAACTTTGGAAGCCCTGTCCGCACGGGCGACACAAGCGGCTATCAAAAACGGCTTGACGGTATTCCGCTTATCGCAAGCGAGACCGCCGTGCTCAGTATGCAGGCGGCGGGCATCGATGTTGTCGGATTTTCAAACAACCACTGTTTCGACTACGGCAAGGCAGGGTACGACAATTCCCGTGCGTTTTTCGACAGCATCGGTCTGACCCATGCAGGTGCAATTCCGGATGACACGCAGCCCGATGTTCCTCCGTACACAGTCATAACGGCCGAAAACGGCAAAAAGATCGGTTTCATCGCCATCACCTCGGTTTACAGCCCCGAAACCGCGCACGGCGGAGTGCTGACAACAAGCCATTTCATGTTCTATCGCTATATCACCGCTTCCGCACAGGCAAACGACCTCACGGTTGTTTATCTGCACAGCGGCAATGGATATACCGCCATACTGGATGACAAGCAGCAGGATGTTGCACACAGCATCATTGACGCGGGTGCCGACATGGTCATTGGCTCTCATCCGCATAATGTTCAGCCTGTCGAACTGTACGGCAACGGCATTATCTTTTACAGCCTCGGCAACTTTATCATGGATCAGGGCAACACATTCACCCGCGACGGCATCATTGTTCAATACAACGAATCCGAAGACGGGCGCAGGTATTTTGAAACCATACCCGTCCGCATCGATGACGGCTGCCCGCGTGTAACGACAAAAGACTTCTATACGCGCCGCATCAACCGTATACTTACCAAGCTGCTCGAATCCGAAAGCTTTACGGAAACCGCTGACGGGCATATTATTATTGAACTTCCGCCGAAAGTAAACTTCTGAACGGATACTTCCGGCACCGATACAAACTGTTAAGGAGAAATTATGAAAAGTAAAAGCTGTAAAAATAACAGAACACGCGGAAGCAGACCTGCTGCAAGGATGCTTGCTGCCGCATTGGCATTAATCTTTATCGTTCAGTTCGTCGGCTGCAATTCCTGCAGCAAACCGGGCAGCGATGATATCGACCTGCCCAACGTTTCCCTTGAGCCTGTTCCTGCAACGAAGGGGCCGGGCACATCCTCTTCACCCTCTGTTGTCAGCCGAAACGGTTATTCCGTCAGCACCTCAAACATCTATGCAACCATGGTCGCGGCTCAGGTGCTTGATGCGGGCGGAAACGCTGTTGACGCTGCTGTTGCGGCTGCATACACGCTCGCCGTTGTTGAGTCCTACGCCTCGGGCATCGGCGGAGGCGGCGGAATGCTCATTTACGACCCCAAAACCGATAAATATCAGTTTTTGAATTATCTTCCCGAAGCTGCCCAATCCGGTGCAAATTACCGTGATATTGCTGTTCCGGGTTTTGTTTCCGGCATGGAAACGGCAAACGAGCTTTACGGTTCGTTCAGCATGGCGTCGCTTATGAACTACGCAATTTACTATGCGGAGAACGGATTCACCGTTGACGATGCGCTCATGTTCCGAATTAAAAACGCAAGAGCGACTTTTTCCGATCCCAACACGCCTTTTGCGGCGGTGCAAAACGCAGGCGACACCGTCGCCCTTCCCGAGCTTGCGCAGGTTCTTCGCCGCATATCCACCGAGGGCAGCTCCGCATTCTACACCGGCAGCGTTGCCCAAAGTATTGCGAATGCAGCCGGAATGACTCTTGAGGACCTTTCGGCATATGAAACCCTGCTCACCGATCCGCTCATCGGCGAATTCAACGGATATGACGTCATCTCCGCTCCTGCTCCCTTCGGCGGCATGACGCTAATTCAAATGCTTAAAATGGGTGAGATTCTTGAAATTCCCGACCCCGACACCGATCCTTCCGGCTACCTCAAAAAGCTTACCCAGCTTACGCTCATCTGCGACAAAGAAAGGATCTCAAAAGTTACCGACACGCGCTTCAAGCGCAAAACTTTTGATTACCAAAAGGCAATCTCGGACGAATACATCTATAACATGCTTAACATGGATTATACCGATCACGAACGCGATACGAACGGGCAGGACACAACGCATATCTCCGTTATCGACAAAAACGGCATGACCGTTGCCTGCACGAACACGCTGACCCAGTTTTTCGGCTCAAGGCTTTATGTGAACGGATTTTTCCTCAACAATGCAAACCGCAATTTCAGCGGCGGCGTAAATAAATACGCACCCGGAAAGCGCACGCGCACATACATGTCTCCGACCATTCTCCGCAAGGGGAGTGTTGCCGAGAATAATGAGGAAATCATTGCTATCGGCAGTCCCGGCGGCAGCATGATTCCTGCCGTTCTTGTCCCTGTGCTTTTTGATATGACGATGTTCGGCGAATCCATGCAGGCGGCTGTAGATAAGCTCCGTGTTGTTGTTAAAAGCGCGAACTCCCTGCTTGTTGAAGTCGGTGAGGCCGAAGCTCCGCCCATGGTCGATCCGACAGGACAGGGTTACTACATCACCCGAATGGATCTCAATGCCTATTTCGGCAGTGTCAATGTTGCCTGCTACAGCTCCGCGAACGGCGGGTTCAGTGCAGGGGCAGATTCAAGACGAAACGGCAAAGGGTCGGCTCGCAACGATCTTAATTAATTAGGAATTAGGAATTAAGAATTAGTAGTTATTGAAATTTAACACCGACTCGCAAAAAATTGCGGGTCGGTGGTTTTTTAATCAAATCAGCTGCATTCACTTAATTAACTGCATTCACTTAATTAACTGCATTCACTTAAACTTTTATTCGAACCGTGCTCGGTCCTGTGCGTATTCAATTCAGCAGGTTCCCGCGCAGGAAAGCAGCAATTCCGCGCAAAACCTCATCACGTTCGGTCTCGTTATGCATTTCATGCCTGCCTCCGTGGTAAATCTGAAGGAAAACTTTAGTCTTTCCGCTTTTTATAAGGTTATTGCATACCCGGCGCGGCCCTCTGCCGAAATTCCCGACAGGATCGGCGTCACCGGCAAGAACGTAAATCGGAACATCCGGAACGGCATCGCTCCATGTTTTTCGACTGACCTCGTCCAAACCTTCAAACAAATCGCGATATGCTGCGCAGCGGAAACTGAACCCGCAGAGCGGATCGGCAATATAAGCATCCACAACCGCTTCATCCTTTGAAAGCCAGTCAAAAGCCGTGCGCCTGTTTTTCACGCTCATGACATACGGACCGAAAACAAGCCTGTTCAGGCGCGGGCTGAGCTGCTGTGCGCCCCGTCGGCGAATCTCCGCCCGTGCGGCAAGTTTTGCAAACGGCAAAAGCGGATTTTTCCCCGCTGTTGCGGAAAAAATAAAGGCATCGAACTCAGTTCCGTACCTTGACGCGCAGGCACGCGCAATGAAACTGCCCATGGAGTGCCCGTACAGTATCTGCTTTGCCTCCGGATATTCAGCCTTAAGGCGTCTGTGAACCGTCATAACATCATCAACAAGCGCATTCCATCCGTTTTCGGCTGCAAAAAAGCCCTTTTTATCCGCCTGTTGAATTGAATCGCCGTGCCCTGCATGGTCATTCCCGCAAAAAACATAGCCGAGCGAAACGAAATACTCCGCAATCGGCTGAAAACGGCGAACATACTCGCTCATTCCGTGAACAAGCTGAATCACACCGCGCACACTCTGCCCCGCGGCAGGCCGCCAGGTGTGAACCGCAATATTGCATTCACCCGTTTCAGACGGAAAAAATTCAGTCGAAAACCCGATTTCTTGTTCCTTTGAATTCACATTCCCCATTTTAGTTTGCCTTTCAGCCGAAAACATACATCAGCGGAACGATTATCAGCGAAAGCAAAAAAAGCGCCGCCAGAATCATGCATATTATCCTTATCATCCGTTTTGATTTATTTGCGTTATTTCTCATAATTATCCTCTTAGTACATATTGTTAAAAATTATAAACGACACGGAAGCAAGGCCGATCGCCGCCGCCGCAAGCAAAATCCGCAAAACCTTTTTGAATGCGGCTCCCGTTTGAAAATGCCGCAAGAAAGCTTTCCGCCGCAAGCAAAGCCCATGCGGCATAAAGCAGTATCTCGTGCACCGAAAAACAGTCTTTTCGGACAGCCTTGATAATGACGCATGCGATGCAGCTCACCGCCATAATCACGGCCGTAACAAGGCTCAGCGTTTTCCGCCGTTCATCGGAGCGTGTATTTGCGGAAGACCTGGTATCCCCGCATGTTTGGTTTCTTTTTTTCATAAATTCAAATCTTTTAAGCTTAATACCCTACAGCGCAATTTTACCGTTAAAATAGGACAGAATCAAAAAAAACTGCGCTCCCTGCAAGCAGCAGAATGAGCAGAACGAGCAGCAGTGCGGCAATATCAATGCTTTTTTTGCGGACAAACTTTTCCCCGCGGTATACGCTGCGCTTTTTGTTATGCGCACGTTTCATCGGCTTAACATGCTTAATATACATCGCGTCGTTCCCTCCTTTTCGCCGTTTCAATCTTTTTCAACAATTATTTTAACACATGCCGCACCGCTTTTCAATGCCTCGGCGGAAACATAACCTGCACTATGGGATCATTTTGACGGCTTGACGAATGCGCCGAAATGCATTATAGTATAGCTGTGGCAATGTACCTGCCCTTTCTTTGCGCCGGCATCGGTGCATTGCTTCAATTTCAAAGAAGGAATTAGTTGTTTTGGATAAATCAAACTCAAACATTTTCAGAAAGATGCTGCTTGCGCTTGCAGCGGGTGTACTCTCGGTTCTCGGCGGAGCATTCATGCCGCCTCTGCTGATACCCGCCGCGGCCGCGATCGGCTTTATCGGCAATGCATACGGCACGCTGTATTGCGGAATCGCCCTTGCTGTATCCTTGGGCGGAATTGCGGCGCTTTTGTCATCCAATGTGTTGACAATGCTTTGCATTGCGGGCTTTGTGCTGCTGAGCTCCGTGACTCTCGGCATCGGGCTGCGCAAACGCCTCCCCTATCGCCTGCTTGCGGTTCTTGTCGCGTTTTTTGCGCTTGCCGCGCTCTATCTCGACACCGCTCTGCCTTCACTGCTTGCAGGCAAGGAACCCTTTGCCGGCATTGTCGAGCTTTTTTATCAGCTTGAAGACGCATACAAACAAGCCGGTCTCGATATTTCATCGCTTCAGCTTTCAACAGAAGTTCTGCCGGAAGTTTTCTACGGTGTCCTCATTGCTCTTGCCGAAGGTGTAGGATTCCTTACCGTTGTTCTTGCAAAATGGTTCAGCACGAAAGCAAAGGCCGATGTTCGTCCGATGGCTCCCTTTGTCCGCTGGCAGCTGCCTTCAAGCCTGCGCATCGGAATGCCGATGATCGCTGCTGCGATTATTCTGATGTTCATTCTGAATTACGGCGGTGCCGAAACCGTCATGAACACTGCTTTCGGCCTGTTTATGCCGCTCTTTGCGGCAACGGGCATTGCATCCTTCATCTATATCTTTTCGCGGAACCGCCCAAATCAGTCCGTCAGTCCGTTTGCTGTCGTGCTGATGATTTTTGTCATCTGCTTTTCGCCGTTTCTGCTTGCCGGGTTCGGACTTGTTGAGCTTTACACCGGGTTCAGGCTCAAGATGATGCGGGTGGATGATAAAATTCGCGCCGCGTTCGAAAAAGCGGAGCGGGAAGGCAGCAGTGTCGTTTCCGTTGATCTTGACGACGGCCAGGGGCCGCGAATCATTGCAGTGCGAAAAAAACGTGAAGATGACCCGGCAAATGACGATTTCGCATTCGGTGAGCCCAATCCGCCCAAAGATTCCGGAAGCTCCGATAAGTCCGATAATGATGATATGTCGAAACACGGCAATTCCGATTCCGACAAGAATGCTTCGAGCGATTCGGATTCGAACGAAACAAAGCAATAAAGCATTCCCATGACTTTTATTGCATACATAAGTTTATTGTTGTAAACCGTCGTTGTTTTTAAAAGAACAACATAAATATATTATTAGGAGAAAAACTATGAAAATTATGCTCAAACAGGATGTTCACGGCACAGGCAAAGCCGGAGACATTGTTACCGTCAGCGATGGCTACGCAAGCAATTTCCTGATTCCGCGAGGTTTGGCCGTTCCCGCCGATGCAGGCACGATCAACGCCGCAAACATCCGCAAACAGGCCGCCAAGCATCGCGTTGAAGTTCAGCGCAAAAACGCACAGGCTCTTGCAGCGGACATGAGCAAGCTTTCTGTAAAAGTCTACTGCAAAGCCGGCGAAAACGGAAGGCTTTTCGGTGCGGTCACGGGCAAAGAAATTGCCGCTGCATTGAAAGAGCAGTTTGATATCACCGTTGACAAGAAAAAAATCCGCATTGACGAGCCTATTAAGGCCGTCGGCATTTACACCGTTTGTGCACACATGTTCGAGCAGACCGATGCAAACTTCAAGGTTGAGGTTCTCGGCATTGCCGAATAAAACGTCATAACCTTCGTATAAGCGGAATCCGTATTCCGCCGTTCGGCATGAATCAAATCAAAGTCAATGCCGATATTTTAATGCATTGATGCAACAGGGAACTTTTATGGACGAAACAAACCGCACCGTGCCGCACAGCACGGATGCCGAAAAATCCGTTCTGGGCAGCATTCTTTTGTCCTCCCTTGCGGCTGAAAAAGCACTTGAAGTGCTCAACGCGGAGGACTTTTTTTCCGTTGCCCACAGGGACATTTTTTCCGCCATGCAAGCCCTTTACAACTCCGGCAAGCTCATCGACAACGTCACCCTTGTTGATATGCTTGAGCGGCAGGGCAAGCTGGATTCCGCCGGCGGCATGGGCTATATTGCCGAGCTTGCAATTTACACGCCCAGTGCCGCAAACATTGAGCATTATATCAGCATTGTTGAAGGGCATTCAATGCGCCGCCGCCTCATCAGCGTCGGTTCCGGCATTGCGCAGGACGCAGCGGGCAGCGAGAAGGAAACCGCTGCCATTCTGGACGATGCCGAACGCCGAATTTACGACATTGCAATGCGAAAAACGGCGGACACGATGGAGCCGATAAGCTCCGTCTATTCCCGCGTATACACCCAAATCGGGGAATACATGCAGAACCGCGGCCGACGCACGGGCATTGCAACGGGGCTTATTGACCTTGACGAACTGACAAGCGGACTCCAGCGCAGCGACCTTATCGTCATTGCCGGCCGCCCCGCAACGGGTAAATCCGCATTCGCTCTCAATATCGCCGCCCATGCAGCCATACGCGAAGGCGCAACCGTTGCGGTATTCAGCCTTGAAATGAGCAAGGAGCAGGTTGTCATGCGTATCATGGCCTCCGAATCCGGCGTCAACATGCAAAAACTCCGCACGGGCGAACTCGGCGCAACCGAAATACTCAAAATTGCAGACAGATTCAACACCGTCGGCGAGGCAAAGATTCTGATTGACGACACCCCCGGCGTGACTGTTGCGGAAGTGCGTTCAAAATGCCGCCGCATTCAGGCAATTCACGGGCTTGACGTTGTTATAATCGACTACCTTCAGCTTATGCAGTCAGCAAAAAGCCAGGATTCGCGCGTGCTTGAAATCTCGGCAATGACGCGTGCACTCAAGATACTTGCAAGGGAGCTTAACGTTGCCGTTGTTGTGCTTTCCCAGCTTTCCCGCGAACCCGACAAGCGAAAGGATCACACTCCGCTCATGAGCGACCTGCGCGAAAGCGGTTCAATCGAACAGGATGCGGACGTTATCATGATGCTTTATCGACCCGCCGCCTATCCGGATACGCAGGAAGCCATGGATGGGGACAACACATCCTATATCAACGTTGCAAAACACAGAAACGGCGCAACGGCATCCATAAAAGTCATGTGGGTTCCCGAGCTCACAAAATATGTGAATTACGCGCCCGATCCGGATTGATCATCCTTTCGGCATTTGACTTTTGGCATTTGACTTTCGGCATTTGACCGCCGGCGACCGTTTTTGCGCCTCAAGCCAAACAACCCGCTCGGCGAACGCTCTGCTTCAATGCTTCAATGATTCTTGGTGCGGAGCGTTTTTTGTTGCATTTCGGGCACGAAATTGCTATAATATTGCCATGGAAAAAACAAATGTTTCACAGCCTTCGGAGCAATATGCCTCCTTCGGCCTCGGCAGGCGCAATGTTTTCATGTGGCTTGCCTCGCTGTTTATGCTGCTTTCCGGCGCATTGCGGATCGTTTATTACAGCTCCCCCGTTGAGGACGCGGAGGGCGTCGGTTCGACCGCTTTCGTGCTGTTTTTTGTCGTTCTGCCGGTCGTGTTCTGCCTTTGGTATGCTGCTGCGCTCATTTCAAAAGGCTCGGAGCGGCTTTTCACAACCTGCACTCCCGTATTTTTCGGCACGGCATTTTTGATTTACCGCGCCTGCATCCTGTTCAAATCCGGTGCTTTCGGCTTCAACAGCGGGATTCTGCTTGCGGCCAACATCGTTTTTTGCTGTATGCTTTATTTCATTTACCGCTTTGCGGTCAACACGGGCGCAAAACGCGCAAAAGCTGTTGCCGCACGCCGATACATTGCGCTCATTGCTTTTGCGGCAGCGGCTGCGATCGTTTTTTGGCAAAGCGAGCTTTTGAACATCTTCAGGCAGCCCGAAGGCGGAATAACGTCCTTCCTCGGCGGCATCTCCCTGTTTTGCGCCGCATTGGCTGTTATCCTTGTTTTTATCGGTGCAAAGCTTAACTCCGACAACATGCCCCTCCCTGCCTGCGGCGATCGTTCTGACGGACGCAGGCTCCGCAGCCTTGACCCCATAAGCGGCGTCGGAGTTTACATCATGTCCCGCCGCAACGGCGCAAACAATCTTTTCAGGGACGGTTTCGAATGCTCCGCGGCGGAAAAATACATTCGCGAAAAACGCGAAGAAGGGCTTGACAAATTCGGCTATACGCACCTGCTGCTTGCCGCATACGTCCGCACCGTATCCCAACGCCCCGCAATCAACCGCTTCATCGCGGGACACAGGATCTACACACGCGACGGAAAGATCATCGTCTGCATGGCAATAAAAAAGGACATGGCAACCGATGCCTCCGAAACCATCATAAAAGTTGAATTCCACCCGGAAGACAGCGTTTACGATGTTTACGAAAAGTTCAACGCCGCCGTTGAGGAAGCAAAAGCCTCCGAAGAGCTGAACAGCAGTTTCGACAAGCTTGCGGGTCTTCTGAACTTTATCCCCGGGCTGCTTATGGAATTCACCCTTTGGCTCATCCGCGTTTTTGACTATTTCGGAAAGCTCCCGCGCATATTGCTCAAACTCAGCCCGTTCCACGGCTCGATGTTTGTAACAAGCATGGGTTCTCTCGGCATTCCGCCAATTTATCATCATTTGTATGATTTCGGCAATTTACCGATTTTTCTCGCTTTCGGTGCAAAGCGAAGGGAAAATTTCATGCTTCCCGACGGCACGGTTCAGCAAAAGAAATATATCGATTTCACCGTCACGACCGATGAGCGAATTTGCGACGGCTTCTATTTCGCCTCATCCATAAAGTTCATGAAACGCTGCCTTGCCAACCCCGAGCGGTTGGACGAAAAGCCCGAATCCGTCGTTCGGGATGTTGACTGACCCCAAACACACAATAAACGGAGGTTAAAATGCCCGAAAACAAAAAGAATTCCCCTTCAACCGAACCCGTGCGCGGCAATGCTGCCGCTGCCGTGTGCGCGTTTGCGGTGCTTGCCGCATTCGCCGCCGTGCTTATCATTCCGCAGAGCCGCGAGGTCTTCAAATCCCTCTCCTCCGCCCACCCGTACATCATGGGCTTCATCAAATTCGGTCTGCTTGCAACAGTCGGCGAAGTGCTTGCCCTCCGTCTGCGCAAAAAAGCATGGGTTCTGCCCGTTTATACCGTTTGGCGCGTCATCATCTGGGGGCTTATCGGTGTTGCGATAACGTTCATGATGAAAACCTATTCTTTCGGCGTTGCAGGCCTTGTTGAATCCGGATATCTGCCCGGCGCAAAAGCGGAGTTTTGGAACAAACTGCTCTGCGCATTCTACACCGCCGCCGTGATGAACCTGACATTCGGCCCAACGTTCATGGCGTTTCACAAATGCACCGACCGATACCTTGAGCTGCGTGCCGAAGGCACAAAAAAGCCCGGACTCCGCCGAGTCATCGAAACGGTGGATTGGCACAAATTCGTTTCCTTCACGCTGTTCAAAACGATTCCGCTGTTTTGGATTCCCGCACACACTCTGACCTTCATGCTCCCTCCGGAGTATCAGGTCATTGCCGCCGCAACTCTTTCCATCGCTCTCGGAATCATTTTGAGCCTCAAATCCTGACAGACTGAATTCAGCCGCCGCAAACGCTGCCCGTTTGCGGCGGTTTTTTTTATTCGTTTCAGTGTTTGATAAAAATATATTTATTTTTCCGATGAACAAAACCGCGATTTTTGTCCTAATATTAATAAGGGGGAAAAAAGCTGAGAGGTTCGAACCTCTCGGCTAAGCTGAATTTTGAAACCCTCGGCAAGCTGAATTTCGAAACCCTCGGCGGATGCACGTGCAGTGCCGACTGTACTGTTCAAGTCGGCTGCTCCGCATATAAACAAAGGAGGTGCTTTAAAGCATTCGCAGCGCGTTTCAGCCTTTATAATTCGGGGTGCGTTTGCGCTTTTGCGGAAAAATCTACGCATAATTAAAATATATTTATTTTTTCGATGAACAAAACCGCGATTTTTGCCCTAATATTAATGAGGGGGAAAAAAAGCTGAGAGGTTCGAACCTCTCAGCTAAGCTGAATTTCAAACCACTCAGCTAAGCTGAATTTCGAACCCATCGGCAAGCTGATTGCTGCAATGTTTCATTTGCCGGTAAAGGACAAGTGAAGCAGGATGGCAATATATTGTTAAATTCGGTGAAATTTGCACAACCAAACGACAGGTTTCATCGTTGTATAAATAAAGGGAGGTGTACAAGCCGACAGGAACGCATATACGAACAGTACATTGTAATACGCCCCGGGAAACACCCCCGGGAAACCACCCCGGCGGCTTGGTGCTGTTTTGCGGCTGAAGCAGAAGAGTTCCTTCGCCATGACTCACTTTGTTAAAGAAAAAATTTGGAGGTATGAAATGAAACGAATCCTTACCACCCTTCTCGCCGCACTGTTTGTGCTTGCTTCCCTGCCTGTCGGACTGAATGCGGAGCGTTCTTCGTCCCCGAAATTTCTTCCCTCAGATTATGAGCAGCTCAATGCCTTTCTGCAAAACGAAACAGGCATGCCCGGCGTCAGCAATGCCGATGTGATTTTCGACGTCGGCGATATAGCTCAGTACCACGGCTGGATTTACAGCCCGTATTATGTTGTTCCCTTTGCAAAGTATTCGCCCGTTCAGCAAACTCCCGGTGAACCTCTCCTTGAAGAGTTTTCCTTCGAATACGACTACTGGTATGGCGTTGAGTTTGCTGATCCCGTTACCGGCGAAATTATCTGTGCAGACATTATCGATACCATCAAACCGGATGCATACGGCGAGCTGAACCTGAGCGGCACTTCCGTAAGGCACGTCTGCTCTCCCGATGCAGGGCAGACCCATATTTCCGGTGTTATTGTTGACAACTGCGAAAGGCTCACCGATGTGAACTTCAACGCCCAGTCCGAATGCACCTATTTTTCCGCTGTAAACTGCCCCGTGCTTGCCGGAATCTGCATTATGGACTGCCCCCTTCGGGAAATTGCTTTCAGCCCCAAGGGAATGCAGCAGGTTACAACGGCACGTGTTGAAGGTGAAGGCAGCATGGGTTTCTCATATAGCTCCAGTCCTACGAATTCTGAAGTCTCGTACTCCCTCTATGCTGAGAACAACGGCGAATTCCGCGGATGGTATGTTAACGGTAGGCTTGTTTCAACAGAGAGCATGCTCCTTATCACCGGCAACGAGGGCATCGACATCGTTGCATGCTACACCGACGACTACTCCCCCGTTCTTCTCGGCGATGTTGACGGCGACGGCAGCGTTACACTTGCGGACGCAATTCAGGTTGCCCGCTGTGCAATCGGCGTAAGCACCCTTTCCGCAGAACTCCCCAATGCAGAAACCGCCGCTGATTTCGACGGCAACGGCAGAATCGATATGACCGACGCAATTCTTATCGCAAGGGTTGCCATCGGCGTCGCATAAAGCTTTTTCACAGCCATTCTCTTTACTTCTCACATATAGCAAACGCACCCCGAAACTCGGGGTGCGTTTGCGCTTTTGCGATATAAATAATCAATATCAGTTCATTTTGAGCGTTTTATACAGGTGAAGGTATTCCCCTGCACTTCTGCTCCAGCCGAAATCCGCCGCCATTGCGCGGGCGGTGAGCCTTTGCCAAGCGGCTTTGTCTCCGCAATAAAGCTCGATTGCGGCACGGGAAGCATTATACAGCTCGTCCGCAGAATAGTTTCTGAAGGAAAAGCCCGTGCCCTCGTCCGTGAAGCGGTTATAGGGAATGACAGTGTCCGCAAGGCCTCCCGTTTCGCGCACAACGGGAATTGCACCGTAGCGCATTGCAAGCAGCTGCGACAGCCCGCAGGGTTCGAATGCAGAGGGCATCAGGAAGATGTCCGCCCCGGCATAGATTTGCCGCGCAAGCGAATCGTTCATCTCGGCACGGAAGGCAACCGAAGAGGGATTTATTGCGGCAAGGTCGGCGAACATGCGCTCGTATTCCGCATCACCCATGCCGAGGATCACAAGCTGCGCACCAAGATCCAGCAAACCCGGAATCACGGCGCGGAAAAGGTCGAGCCCCTTTTGGTTTGTCAGACGCGAAATCACCGCCGCAACAGGCCGCTCCTCCGACTGTTCAAGTCCCAAAGCCGTTTGGAGTGCGGATTTACATTTTTGTTTGCCCTGCGGCTGATTTTTTGAGAAACGGCTGCAAAGAGCTTTATCCGTCCACGGATTGTACAGCTTTTTGTCAATGCCGTTCAGGATTCCCGCAATGTGTTTATGCCGCAGCAGCCCATCCAGAGTTTCGCCGCAGCGTGGAGTGCAGATCTCCTTTGCATAAGTCGGGCTTACGGTCGTGACCGCGTCTGAATAGATGATTCCCGCCTTCATGCAGTTGATATTGCAATAGTACTCAATTTGCGCCAGTGCATTCTGCCCGAGGCTCAGCAAATCATTCACAAGCATCGGGTTCATCAGCCCCTGATAGCGGAGGTTGTGAATCGTGAACACCGTTTTAACGCGGGAGAATTCCGGCAATGCGGAATATTGCTCCCGAAGCAGCAGCGGAATCATGCCCGTTTGCCAATCGTTCAGGTGAATGATATCCGGCACAATATCCAGCTTTTGCATTATTTCAAGTGCCGCTTTCGAAAACCAGCAGTAACGCTCCGCCTCGAAATCGCCGCTTGAATAAACATAATCCTGTTTAAAATAAAACTCGTTGTCCGCAAAGTAGAAATCGATACCTTCACGGTGGATTTTCTCAACGCCGACATATTGCTTCCGCCAGCCGAGCTGAATCGAAAAGTCCGTAATATGCTGCATTTCTTTGCGGAATTGCTGCGGAATCATGCTGTATTTCGGAATCAGAACGGAAACCTCCGCCCCGAGCTTTTTCAGCGCGGCAGGCAGTGCGCCCACAACATCCGCCAATCCGCCCGTTTTTATGAACGGGACACATTCACTTGCGACAAGAAAAATCTTCAAACCCAATTCCTTTCCGTTTGCAATGTTTTTTGTTTCCGTTACCGTTGATTATTTGTATACCGCACGTTTTTTCCATGTTGACGGCACAAAAAGCAGCAGCAGCGGCCAAAGTTCGAGCCTGCCCGCAAGCATGTCAAAAGTCAGCACCAACTTTGAAAAATTGCTGAGCGGAGTAAAACTCGCCGTCGGTCCGAATGCGTGGAATCCGGGTCCGATATTGAAAATGCAGGCAAAAACCGCCGATAATGAGGATTCAAAATCAAAACCGTTTGCCGAAACAAGTATTATGGAAACGATAATTATTCCGATTATAACCGAAAAATAAACCGTGACCGAACGAACGACAGGCTCCGAAACAACTTTTCCGTCCAATTTCAGCGAACGGACATATTTCGGGTGAGCAAAGCGGCGAAGCTCATTGAACGCGTTTTTAACCAAAATTGCAACGCGGGAAGTCTTGATTCCGCCGGCCGTTGAGCCCGTGCAGCCGCCGCAAAACATCAACAGCAGCATAATGCATTTTGAAATTGTCGGCCATTTGTCGAAATCAATACTGGCGAAGCCCGTTGTGCTGTACACCGAAGCGGCATTGAACGCCGTATGATGCAGTGATTCGCCGAACGAACCGAATTGCCCGATGTTTGCAACCGTCATCGTCAGCACGGCGGCAAAGAATATGCCGAGGAACCAGCGCAGCTCCTCATTATGTGTCACGTCGCCGATTCTGCGCATTAAAATATAATAATAAAGGTTGAAGTTGACCGCAAACAGCAGCATGAACACGGTCGTGACCGTTTGAAGGTACGGCGAAAGCCCGATGAAACCGGCGTCATAAACCATGAAGCCGCCCGTGCCCGCGGTTGAAAGCGCAGTTGTGAATGCCTCATAAACGTTCATTCCCCCGAACAGAAGCATCACAGCCATCAGCACCATTAATGCGAAATAAATTGAATACAGAATGAGCGCGGTGTCCTTTGCCTTTGCAACCAGTTTGCCGACGCTCGGCCCGGGAACTTCCGCGCGCATCAGGTACATTGAGCGTTCCTTTGAAAGCGGCAAAACAGCCATTACAAAAACAAGAACACCCATCCCTCCGATGAATATGATGAAGCACCGCCAAAAGCCTATGCCGTGCGGGATTGCGGATATGCCGCCCGAAAGCACGGTTGCGCCCGTTGTTGTGAAACCGGAGGCCGTTTCAAAAACTGCATCCATATAATTTGTAAAAACCCCGCCGAACATGAACGGCAGTGCGCCGAGCAGGGACATCACTACCCATGCAAGCGCAACAACAACGAAGCCCTCCTTTGCAAAAAAGGTCGTGTCCTTTGGTTTCACAAGCAGCATACCGCCGCCGACAGCCGCCGTTATTGCTGCGGAAGCAAGAATTGCCAAAAGATCCGTGCCGCCGCTGCATACCGAAACCACGGCAGGCAGGAGCATCAGTGCCGCCATTATCAGCAAAATCTTGCCGAGCATATTTAAAACAAGGCGAAAATTCATTTTTATTACCCCACGTTGTAAGCACGCTTATTTCCGTAAACCGGTCAGTCACGCTTCAAAGAATCTCCGTCCTTTTACTGAAGGTTCTCCGTCAATACATCCGTCAGATCGTTAAACAGTATATGCTTTGTAACAACAATTACCTGATCCCCTGCTTTTATGCAGTCATCGCCGCCCGGGATTATTGTTTTTTCGCCGCGGACAATGCAGGCAATGAGCAAATCCTTGTGAAGGCTGCGCTTCAGTTCCTTGAGCGGCCGCCCGTACATCGGATGATTGCCCTTTGCGGAAAACTCAATCGCCTCGATCTTGCCGCCCACCATTTGATGAACGGTTTCCACATTGCTGCCCTCGGGGCTGCAGTCCATTGCACGGACGAACGTCAAAATCTGGTTCGCCGTTATCGTTTTGGGCGAAATTATGCAATCGAGCTCGTTTTCCGGAACGATGCTGCAAAGACCTTCGTTGTTCACCTTTGCAATGACGCGTCCTGCGCCCTGCCATTTTGCAAAAAGTCCGCTTATGATGTTGTTCTCGTCCATACCTGTGAGCGATACAAAAGCATCACAGGGTCTCGGTGATGATGTCCAGGGCGGTGGTCAGCACGTCCTCGGCGCTCTTTTTGGAAAGGCCGGTGCGCAGGGCCAGTGCGTGACAAGTTCGGTTTATTCATCGTCGCTTCTCCTTGTGCGTTCCGGCAGGGGACGCCGGACTCTTTGGCCCGCTTCCAGAAGGCCACCAGGGTCTCCAGGGGCAGCTCCGCCATATCCCGGCCCTGAGCCTGAGCCTGGTCCTCCACCCGCCCGAACCGGCGGATAAACTTCTCCGTGGCGGCGTTGAGGGCGTCTTCCGGGTCCACCCCAGTGAACCGGGCCAGATTGACGGTGATAAAGAGCAGGTCGCCCAATTCCTCAAACAGGTCGCCGTCCCCCTTCAGGGCGGCCTCCACTTCCCCCTGTTCCTCCCGGAGCTTGTCCAGGTAGTCGGACTGGTTTTCCACTCGAATCCGGCCTTGGCAGCCTTTTCTGGACCTTCTCCGCCCGCCACAGGGCCGGAAGGGAGCGGGCCACCGCGTCCAGGGTATCCGTGTAGCGCTCCTGGTGCTTTTCCTGGCGCTTGAGCTGGTCCCAGTTCACCAGGACCTGGTCACTGTTTTCCACCTCCACGGTCCCGAAGACGTGGGGGTGGCGGAAGATCAGCTTTTTCACCGCCTCGTCCGCCACATCGTCCAGGTCGAACCGGCCCCCGTCCGCCTCAATGCTGGCGTGGAACAGGACCTGCATCAGCACGTCCCCCAGTTCCTCCCGGAGCAGATCCGGGTTCTCCGTGTCGATGGCCTCCGCCGCCTCGTAGGCCTCCTCCAGCAGGTTGCGCCGGATGGAGGCGTGGGTCTGCTCCTGGTCCCAGGGGCAGCCGCCGGGGTGGCGGAGAATCTCAATTACCTGGCGGAAGTCGTCCAGGTTGTAGTGTTCTTTCCGTGTAAAATGTACCATGGTTGTTTCCTCACTTGATATGGAGCAGCCGGCCGATGGCCCGGCCCTTGGGCATCAGGGACAGATCGTCCCGGGTGATGACCTGGAGCAGGACGATCAGGGCGGCGTAGATGGCCATTGCCACGCAGATGGCCAGGAGCACCGACATGTTGTTGCCCAGCACCCGGCTGGCCAGGCCGTAGACCGCCCAGGCGGCGGCGCCACTGATCAGGGAGGCCGCCAGAATCCTGCTGAAGAGCTTGGCGTAGTTGGGGCACCCAGGCACCACCCGGGAGACGATCAGCAGATCCAGGCAGCAGGTGATGGCGTAGCAGAGACAGGTCCCCACCGGGGAGCCGTAGATGTTGAACCGGACGGTGCCACCAT
>ENA-OQCL01000370-OQCL01000370.1-human-gut-metagenome-genome-assembly--contig:-NODE-370-length-22349-cov-5.739267_pt1 | contig 22349 bp, 29 predicted proteins | sample MGYA00242502_ERZ504586 | MGnify/ENA primary metagenome ERZ504586 (study PRJEB26092, sample SAMD00036316) | human gut metagenome | host: Homo sapiens | study: EMG produced TPA metagenomics assembly of... | reverse complement strand
GGAGCGCGCGGTGCGCTATATCCGCAACGCCGATGTGCTGATAATCGGCGGGACCTCGCTGGGCGTGTACCCGGCGGCGGGGCTCATCAACTACTACCGGGGCAAAAATGCTGGCGCTGGTGAACCTGTCCGAGACGCCGTATGACAGGTACGCAGACCTCGTGATACACGAGAAGATCGGAGAGGTGTTTTCCATCGTATGAACCGCACGGACGTGTTGGGCGTGGAATTTGACAACGTGACGATGGCGGAGGCCGTAGAGCGTGCGCTTGAACTGATAGCAGTTCGGGAGTGCCGCTATGTGGTCACGCCGAACCCAGAGATAGTCATGCTGGCTAAGGAGAACGCAGAGCTAAAGAGGGCGCTCGCGGGAGCGGCGCTCGTACTGCCGGACGGCGTCGGCATCGTGAAGGGTGCGGCGATACTTGGCCGACCGATGAAGGGAAAGGTCCCGGGCATAGATTTTGCCTGCGGCGTTATGGCGCGGCTCGCGGAAAAGGGTGGCAGAGTGTATCTCTTCGGAGCAAAGCCCGGAGTGGCCGAGCTGGCGGCAGAGACGCTTGAGAGCAGATATCCGGGCCTGATAGTGGCGGGGACGTCGGATGGCTATTTTTCGGACGACGCGCCTATAATAGAGAAGATAAGGGCTGCGCAGCCGGATATGCTGCTGGTCTGCCTCGGCGCGCCGAAGCAGGAACTGTGGATGGCAAAGGAGGAGGGCAAGCTGCCCGTAGGTCTCATGTGCGGCCTGGGCGGGAGCCTGGACGTGTTCGCGGGCACGGTGAAACGTGCTCCCGTGGCCTGGCAGAAGCTCGATTTGGAGTGGCTGTACAGGCTTATAAAAGAGCCGCGGCGCATAGGCCGCATGATGAAGCTGCCCCTCTTCGTGCTGGAAGCGGCCGGGGAGAGGCTGAGAGGTAAGTAAAATGGCAGATAAGGGCAAGCTCATAGTGCTCGAAGGCATAGACGGCAGCGGCAAGTCCGCGCAGTATCGCCGCCTCAAGGCCCGTTTCGAGCGCGAGGGCATAGATTGCCGGACGATAGTTTTCCCGCGCTACGAGCAGGAGTCCTCGGCGCTCATACGTATGTATCTCGAAGGCCGCTTCGGCAAAAACCCCTCGGACGTCGGCCCCTGTGCAGCCTCCATCTTCTACGCTGTGGACAGGTACGCCTCGTATATGACCGACTGGGGAGAGTATTACCGCTCCGGAGGCGTCGTGCTTTCGGACCGGTACACCACCTCCAACGCTGTACACCAAGGCGCCAAGCTGCCCGAGAGCGAGCAACCCGCCTTTTTCGACTGGCTGTACGATTTGGAATATGTTAAACTCGGCCTGCCCAGGCCCGACCTCGTCGTCTACCTCGACGTGGACCTGGAGACCTCGCTGGAGCGTATGAAGCACCGTCAGGAGAAGACCGGCAAGGACGGGGATATCCACGAGAAGGACGTAGCCTACCTCGCTGCCTGCCTGGCCACGGGCTCACGCGCCGCCGAGCATTACGGCTGGAAGCGCGTGGATTTCAAGAAGGACGGGCAGATACGCGAACTTGACGAGAAGCACGAGGAGATATTCTCCGACGTACTCGCCGCGCTGTGAAGGAGCAAAAGGCTGCTCTCCGGCGCGAGATAAGGGCGCGCATTGCCGCGCTCCCGGAGGAATATCTGCGCGAGAGCGACGCGGGCATCCTCGAAAACGTCCTCAGCTTGCCGGAATTTTGCCGCGCGGGCGCGGTTTTCGCCTATCTCTCCGTGGAGCGCGAGTGCGACACTCGCCGCATCATAGACGCGCTGATGGAATCTGAGCGCGCCGTAGCCCTGCCGCGCAGCCGCCCGGGCGGGTCCATGGACTTCGCCCTGTATGACGGCCGCCTGGCGGAGGGGCTGTACGGCATCCCGCAGCCGCCGGAGGACGCGCCGGAGCTCAGACCCGGGGAAGGGGACCTCATCCTCGTCCCGGCGCTCTGCTGTGACGCAGCGGGCGTCCGCCTCGGCCACGGCGGCGGCTACTACGACCGCTATCTCGCGGAGAACCGCGCAGCGACGGCCTGCCTCTGCCGAGAGCGGCTGCTGCTGGAAAAAGTTCCGCGCGACTGGAACGATTTTGCCGTTGCCTGCGTCATAACTGAGCGGCGCATAATAAAAACAGGGCTCTGACGAGCCCTGTGCCTTGGACTAAGCCGCTTCAGCAGCAGCTGTTGCAGCAGTTACTGCTGCTCTCGCAGCTCGTGCTGCAGCCGCAGTTTCCGCCGCAGCAGAAGATGAGCAGGAGTATGATGATGATCCAGAAGCAGCTTCCGTTTCCATTTCCGCAGAACATTTAATCGACCTTTCTCCGCGCTATGTGATTTACCCGGGCCCGGCCCCGCGCGGGGGCGGGCGAGGAGAGCTGTCTTCCTGTTCGGGGCGGTGCCGGCGCCGGTTCGCACCGTCTGAGCCATAATATGCCCGCCGCGGCAAACACGTTACTTGGGAGAACCGAGGAAAATGCAGAATAATTTTGACAAGCTCAATGAGATATTCGGCGTAGGCAAAACGGAGCCGGAGCAGAAGCCCGACACGGCCGCGGAGCCTGAAGCCCCCAGCCGCCGGCGCGCCGGCGGAGGAGGGCGGGCAGGAGCACGGCCACGCAGACGACGAGACCAAGATCCTGCCCTCCATCAAGCCTCAGGGCGGGCTTTTCGGCCGCAAGCGCGCCAAGGAGGAGCAGCCGGAGCAGACCGGTGATGAGCAGCCCGAAGAGCAGGAGGAGCCCGAGCCTGAGGAAAAGTCCGCCCGAAATCCCCTGAAGTTCATTGACGACCTCATTTATGACCATTCTAAAAACAAGGTCGAGGGTCAGGAGGGCGGAAAGGACGAGGAGCCGGAGGAGGACTTTGAGGACGAGCCCCTGGAGGAGCGGGACTTCATGCCCATCCGCCCGAGACGCGACGGTAAGACCGGCTGCCTTGGCGGGCTCATGTACTTCGTCTTTGTCATCAGCCTGAGCGTCATCCTGGCCTGTGTAGGCTGGATGGCGGCCTCGGACGTGCTGGCGCTCAATAAAGAATATACCGAAGGCACCGTAACGCTCCCGGAGAGCATCTTCACCGAGAAGGAGATAGAGGTCGAGAACGAGGACGGCAGCGTAACGCAGAAGACCGTCATGAGCGCGGACCTCGACTACGTTGCGAACGCGCTCAAGGACGCGGGCCTCATCGAATACAAGGGCCTTTTCAAGTTTTTCTGCCGGTTCACCGACGCGGATATCGACATGGACCCAGGCACCTATGAGCTCAATACCAAGTGCGACTACAACGCCCTGGTGCTCAGGATGCAGACGGCGTCCATCTCCATGGTGACGACGACCATAACCTTCCCCGAAGGCTATACCATGCAGCAGATATTTGAGAAGCTGGAAGAGGAGGGCATCTGCTCCGTCGAGGACCTCGAGGAGGCCGCGGCGAACTACGTCTACAATTATTCCTTCCTCGACTGGTCGGAGCCGGGCGAAGCGAGCCGCCTGGAGGGCTACCTCTTCCCGGACACCTACGAGTTCTATCAGGGCATGCAGGCGTCGAGCGCCATCAACAAGTTCCTGCTGAACTTCCACGGCAAGCTGACGGCGGATATGTACACGCAGGCGGACAACCTCGGCATCTCGCTGCACCAGGCTGTCATCATCGCCTCGATGATAGAGTCCGAGGCTGCGAACGACGAGGAGCGCGCGACCATCGCCTCCGTCATCTATAACCGTCTGGCCCAGGATATGCCGCTGCAGATAGATGCGACAGTCATGTACGCCCTGGGCGAGCACAAGGAGTACCTCACCGAGGAGGACCTCAAGGTCGATAGCCCGTATAACACCTATACGAACACGGGTCTGCCCGCCGGACCCATATCGAACCCGGGCCTCGCGTCACTCAACGCCGCCCTGAATCCGGCGAGCACGAGCTATCTGTACTACGCGCTCGACACCGAGACCGGCACGCACAAGTTCTTCACGAACTACAACGACTTCCAGGCCTTCACCGCCACCCAGGACTACACTGCGGGATAAGGAGCGATGCAGCTGTGAACTGCCCATATTGTGGCCGCCCGGCCGAAGACGGCTATATCTACTGCGGACACAAAAGCGGCAGCATCCTTTGGTACCCGGAGGGTGCGGACTACGCCGTTATCTACACGAAAAAGAACATCGCCCGCCACGGCGGAGTGGAGCTGGTCAAAAGCTCGTCTATGTTCGACGAAGCCGCCACAATGAACGTCTCCCTGTGCCGCGCCTGCGGCAAGGGCTTCTTCGACCTGAAGTCGGAAATAGAGCAAAGCGAATAATGCGCGAAGGGGCGGACGAGAAGTTCGCCCCTTTGATTATTTCGCACCAATTCGGGCTTGTTTTCTGCGTCTGGGTCGTATATAATGGTATAAGGGGTAAGATTTGCCTCGCCATTATGGAAAAACGGAGATGTGATAAATGGAACTGCAGAATTTCGATAAGATCCTGGAGCGCGTTCCCAAAATGTCCCGGCCCATGCGCGTCATCCTTGCCGGTTCTGACGGCGAGAATATGCTCAAGGGCATCTTCGCCGCGCAGGAGAAGGGCCTTGTCCAGCCCGTCCTGGTAGGCGACAGGGCGAGGACTATCACCGTGCTTGAGCAGTTCGGACTTGAGCGCGAGCCCTATACCATGGTAGACACGCCTCCCGGACACAATATAACCCAGGAGGCCATCGACATCATCAATGCGGGCGACGGCGATGTGCTCATGCGCGGCAACATCCCCACGCGTGACTTCCTCATGCCCGTGCTGGACAAGACCAACAAGCTCCGCACCGAGCGGCTCATGAGCCATGTCTCCCTCGCCAGCCTTCCGGAGTACCCGAAGCTGCTGGCTCTGAGCGACATGACCGTGGTTATCAAGCCGAACATGACGCAGAAGAAAGCGATAATCAAGAACACCGCCGACGCCCTAAAGGCCTTCGGCTACGAGAACCCGAAGCTGGCCCTGCTGAGCCTGGTGGAGAAGGTCACCTTCCACATGCAGGACACGGTAGAGGCACAGCGCCTGGTGTCCGAGCAGAAGCAGCGCCCCTTCGCGGACTGCGAGCTCTGGGGCCCCATCGCCTACGACCTCATCCTCAGCAAAGAGGCCGCGCGTCTGAAGAATTACGACTGCCCCTGGTCCGGCGGCGGCTTCGACGGCATCATAGCCCCGGACCTGTCCACGGCAAACACCCTGGTGAAGAGCTGGCTCATCCACGCTCACGCCGTCACCTGCGGCGCGGTCGTCGGCGCCCGCGTGCCAATTGCTCTCACCAGCCGCAGCGCAAATGAGGAGGAGACCTACCTCTCCCTCGTCTTCTGCGCCGTCCTCGACGCTTGGCGCAAAAAGTGCAAGGCCGAGGGCCAGAGCTGAGAACATAAGCTTCCAGCGGGACCCTCCTACGGGAGGGTCCCGTTTTTTTTCGCCCGCGCCTTGACAATTTTTGCTCCGGTGTTTATTATGAATGAATACGGATATTTGTCCTTGGAGGTTATTTATGAAGGCATTTGGTCTCAATGAACTCAGGGAGATGTTCCTCTCCTTCTTTGAATCTAAGGGACATCTGCGCCTGCCCAGCTTTTCGCTCATCCCGCAGAACGACCCCTCGCTTTTGCTCATAAATTCCGGCATGGCGCCGATGAAGCCCTACTTCACCGGCGAGCAGACCCCGCCCCGCCGCCGCGTCTGCACCTGCCAGAAGTGCGTCCGCACCGGTGATATCGAGAATATAGGCAAGACCGCGCGCCACGGCACCTACTTCGAGATGCTCGGCAACTTCTCCTTCGGCGACTACTTCAAGCACGAGGCCATCGCCTGGAGCTGGGAGTTCCTGACGAGCCCTGAGTGGGTTGGTATCGACCCGGACCGGCTCTACCCCTCCGTCTACGAGGACGACGACGAGGCTTTCAACATCTGGCGCGACGAGATAGGCATCGCCCCGGAGCGCATATTCCGCTTCGGCAAGGAGGATAACTTCTGGGAGCACGGCACCGGCGCCTGCGGCCCCTGCTCCGAGATATACTATGACCGCGGCGAGAAATACGGCTGCGGCAAGCCCGACTGTACCGTCGGCTGCGACTGCGACAGGTATATCGAGGTCTGGAACAACGTCTTTTCCCAGTTCAACTCTGACGGCCAGGGCAACTATACCGAGCTTGCGCAGAAGAATATCGACACCGGCATGGGCCTTGAGCGCCTGGCCTGCGTCTGCCAGGGCGTGGACAGCCTCTTCGACGTCGATACCGTCATGAATATCACGCACAAGGTCTCGGAGCTGACCGGCGCGCACTACGGCGAGAGCCACAGGAACGACGTTTCCCTGCGCGTTATCACGGACCATATCCGCTCCGCCACATTCATGATAGGCGACGGCGTGCTGCCCTCGAACGAGGGCCGCGGCTACGTCCTGCGCCGACTGCTGCGCCGCGCCGCGCGGCACGGCAAGTTCCTCGGCGTGAACGAGCCCTTCCTCTATAAGGTCTGCGAGACCGTCATAAACGAAAACCGCAGCGCCTACCCCGACCTCGTGGAGAAGCAGAGCTTTATCACCCGCGTCATCCGCACGGAGGAGGAGAGCTTTGCCCGCACGATAGACGGCGGCATGCGCATCCTCGCGGAGCTAATGGACGAGCTGAAAGCCAAGGGCGAGACCGTGCTCTCCGGCGCGGACGCCTTCAAACTCTACGACACCTACGGTTTCCCGCTGGACCTCACCGAGGACGTGCTGAGCGAGTCCGGCATGACCGCGGATACCGAGGGCTTCAACGCCCTCATGCAGGAGCAGCGCGAGCGCGCCAGGGCTGCGCGCGGCGATATCAGCGGCTGGTCGGGTCTCGACCTGGGCCTGGACGCCGTGCCGACCGTATTCACGGGCTATGACAAGCTGGAGGACGCGGCGAAGGTGGAGGCCCTCGTGGTAGAGGGCGAGCTCTCCGGCGAACTGCGCGAGGGGGTAGAAGGCACCGTCGTGCTTGACAGGACCCCGTTCTACGCCGAGATGGGCGGCCAGGTGGCAGACCACGGCGTCATAGAGGCCGAGGGCGTCACCTTTGATGTGCGCGACGTACAGAAGACCAAGGGCGGCAAGTACCTGCACAGCGGTGTCCTGCGCTCCGGCGAGCTGAGGCTCGACATGGCCGTCACCGCGAAGGTGGACGCCGAGCGCCGCCGCGCCATCATGCGCGCACACTCCGCAACGCACCTGCTGCACGCAGCACTGCGTCAGGTGCTGGGCGACCATGTACACCAGGCCGGCTCCCTGGTCGAGCCGGACAGGCTTCGCTTTGACTTCACGCACTTCTCCGCCATGACGGGCGAGGAGCTGCTTGAGGTCGGGCGCATAGTGAACAGCGAAATACTGCGCGGCGACGCCATCTCCATAGCGGAGATGGGCATAGATGAGGCCCGAGCCCAGGGCGCACAGGCGCTCTTTGGTGAGAAGTATGGCGAGGTCGTCCGTGTCGTGAAGATGGGCGACTTCTCCAGCGAGCTCTGCGGCGGCACGCATATGGATAACACCGCCAAGATCGGCCCCTTTAGGATAGAGTCCGAATTCTCCGTCGCCTCCGGCGTGCGCCGCATAGAGGCCGTGACGGGCCTGGAGTTCTTCCGCGAGAACGAGGAGAACAACCGCCGCCTGCTCGAAATGGCGAACGTCCTCAAGTCCAGCCCCTTCGAGGTGGTGGAGAAAGCCAAGGCCGCAATGAGCGATCTGCGCGAGCTCAAGCGCAAGGTCGAGGCGCTGCAGGACAAGCTCCGCTCCGGCGAGCTGGACGGCTTCATCGCCTCTGCCAAGAAGGTGGGCGACCTGCGCGTCATCACCGCCACGCGCCCCGGCTCCACGGCGGACGAGATGCGCCGCGCGGGCGATTTCCTGCGTGACAAGGCGCCGAATCTCGTCGCCGTCTTCGCCGCTACGGAGGAGGACAAGATAACCTTCTTCGCCGTCTGCGGCAAGAACGCCGTGGAAAAGGGCGTCAAGGCCGGCGACCTCATAAAGCAGGTCACCGCCATGACCGGCGGCAAGGGCGGCGGCAAGCCCGACTTTGCCATGGGCGGCGGCAAGGATATGCTCATGCTGGATAACGCCCTCGCCATGGTGGATAACTTCGTGGCTATGAAGCTGGGACTTTTGAAGGAGGATAAGTAAAATGGAAGACTGCCTTTTCTGCATGATAGCGAAAGGGGATATCCCCTCGAACAAGGTATATGAGGACGAGAGCGTCCTGGCCTTCCGGGATATCAACCCCCAGGCCCCCACGCATATCCTCGTCATCCCGAAAGAGCACATCGCGGATTCAGCCGCGCAGATAACAGCGGAGAACTCCGCCGCAGTGGCGCACATTTTCGAGGTCATAGCCAAGATAGCCGCCCAGGAGGGCCTGGACGCCGGATTCCGCGTCATCACGAACTCCGGCAAGGCCGCCGGCCAGACCGTGCCGCACCTGCATTTCCACATCCTCGCCGGCGAGGACATGGCCGAAAAACTCATCTGATTTGGCTGAACAGAAAATGCAAAATGTATTGACAGGGAGCACCTGTCAATACATTTTGCGTCAAATACACTCGTATGGTAGCATAATCACCGTATAAATGCTACAAAATAGTAGCATTTATACGGTGATGTCGATGTATTTTCCGCGCATAGAGGATCTGCGTATTGACAATGACAAGACGCAGATAGCCATTGCAGATTATCTGAATATGAACAGAGAGGTATACCGCCGCTACGAAAAAGGCATACGCGAGATACCCGTGTGGGCGCTCATAAAACTGGCCGGGCTCTACGGCGTATCTACGGACTATATCCTCGGCCTGACTGACGAGCCGGGGCAGCGTGCGTAAGCTGGTATGCGCCGCGCTTTCGTTTGCGGGAGCGGCGGCGGTGTCTCACTATTATTTGCCCGAGGGCGTGCTGTTCTGGCTCGCCGGAGGGCTTTTGCTGCTGTGTCTGCCGGCGGCGCTGCTGCTGAAGGACACGGCGCGCCTGCGTGCGCTTATAATTCTGATAGCCGCATCGCTGGGGCTCGGGTGGTACGGGGCGTATACGCTGATGTACGTGGCCCCGGCGTCGGAGCTGGCAGGGCGGGAGCTGGTGGTCACGGCGCGTGTTCTCGACTACCCGGAGCGGGACGAGGGCTACGCCTCCGTCGAGCTGCGTATAGAGCAGGAGGGCCTGCCGCGCGTCAAGGCGGCCGTCTATGACTATGACGGCCTCATGCCTGAGCTGAGGCCGGGAGACGTGGCGGAATTCCCTCTGGAGTTCATATCTGCGCTTGAAAAGTACGGCGAAGAGACGGATATATATTCCTCCCGCGGCATACTGCTGCGCGCCTACCTTGCTGGAGCGGCGGAGGACATACGCCGGGACGGCCGCAGCTTCCTCAGCTTTCCGATGGAGCTTGCGAACCTTGTGCGCAGCGCGGCTAGGGAGGTGTTCCCCGAGGACGTCCAGAGCTTTATGCTCGGCCTGCTGATAGGAGACACCTCGGGGCTGTACGACGACTTTGAGCTTGACAACGCGCTCTCCGTCTCCGGCATACGCCATGTAGTCGCCGTTTCGGGCATGCACCTGTCGTTTTTGTATGCCGTGCTGGTGTACCTGCTGGGGAAGCGCCGGGCGTCGATATTTGGCGTGCCTGTAATAGTGCTGTTCACGTTTATGACGGGCTGCACGGCCTCAGTGGTACGCGCCTGCGTCATGCTGACGCTCGTGATGCTGGCCCCGCTGCTCAGGAGGGAGGCAGATGGGCTGACCTCGCTGTGCGCGGGCCTCTTGATCCTACTTATCGCAAACCCGCTCTCCATAGCCGCGGCAGGGCTGCAGCTCTCGTTCTCGGCCATGGTGGGCATAATACTGCTCACGCCGCGCGTCTATAAATGGCTGGACAGAAAACTCCGCCGCGGCGACGAAAAGCGCCGCCTGAACTCCGTTGTGAGGTTCGTGATGGCGGGCGTGTCCAGCTCCATAGGCTCCATGGCCTTTACAACGCCCGTGGTGGCGCTCTGCTTCGGGTATGTCTCGCTCATCTCGCCGGTCACGAACCTGCTGACGCTCTGGGCGGTGTCCGCGGCTTTCACGTGCGGCTATGCGGCGGTGCTGCTGGGACTGGTTTTCGCGCCGCTTGGAGGTTCGGTCGGCTGGCTCGTGGCCTGGCCGGCCCGGTATATTTCCTTTTGCGCAAAGGCTCTGGCCGGACTGCCGTATTCGGCTGTGTATACTGTGGACCGGCTTATCGTCTGGTGGCTGGTTTTCGTTTATTTTGTCTTCGGCCTGTGCTGGCTGCTGAGGGATAGGAGGGGATTTCGCCCTCTGGCCCCGGCGCTGGCCTCGGTCTTCACGCTGGCAGTCGTGCTTGTGACGGCCTGGAACGCGGAGCGGAGCGAGAGCTCGGTCACAGTCCTTGACGTGGGCCAGGGCCAATGCGTCGCCGCCGTCTGCGGTGAAAATGCCGTGCTCATAGACTGCGGCGGCAAGGGAACGTGGGATAACGCAGGAGACACGGCGGCGGAGTATCTCCTGAGCCGGGGCCGCAGGAGCATAGACGCCCTGGTGCTCACACACCTGCACGCCGACCACGCGAACGGCGTGGAACGCCTGCTTACGCGGATATCCGTAGGCACGCTGTACCTGCCCGAGGACACGGATGACTCGGACGGCCTGCTCGGGGGAATACTTGCCTGTGCGGAGAGACAGCGGACCGAGGTGGTCTACGTCGGCGGAGAGGATTTGACGCCCGCATACGGCGGACTGGAGCTGACGCTTTATGCGCCGCTCGACGCCGGGGATGAGAACGAGCGCGGCGTCATCGTCCTGGCAGCCATGGGCGAGTTTGAAGCGCTCATAATGGGCGACGTGAACTCCGCAGTGGAACGCCGCCTGGTCGAGAGTCGGGAGCTGCCGGACGTGGAGCTGCTGGTGGTGGGCCATCACGGCTCCAAATACTCCACGAGCTTCGAGCTGCTGGAGGCGATAGACGCGGACTGGGCCGCCATATCCGTCGGCTGGAACAGCTACGGGCACCCTACCTACGAGGCCCTGCGCCGCCTCGGCATCTTCGACATCGAGGTCTTCAGGACCGACGAGAACGGCAACATCACAGTGAGGGCGAATACATATGGCTAAACGTCAAAAGAAGTCAAAACCGGATAACCGCCTCAATTACGGCGAGGTCAGCCGCGAGCTGAAGAGCGGCGGCCCTGCGCGGCTGTATCTGCTCTATGGCCGAGAGGACTATCTGCGCGAGGCTTTCCTGGGGGAGCTGAAGGCCCTCTGCCTGCCCGAGGGCGAGGATGACTTCAGCTATCACCGCCTGGACGGCAAGAATCTCGATATGCGCGAGCTCTCGGACGCGGTTAACGCCCTCCCGTTTCTGACGGAGCGGACGCTGACCGAGGTGCGCGGCTACGACTTTGCCCGCTGCCGGGACGCGGAGGCCGCCTCGCTGGAGCGGCTGATATCTGATATCCCGGACTGCTGCACCCTTGTTTTCGTGCAGGATACGGACTTTGAGCCGGACCAGCGCACAAAGATAATTAAAGCCGTTGCGAAATACGGCAAGCTCATCGACTTCACATCCCAGGGCCAGGGGCCTCTGGTGCAGTGGATACGAAAGCGCTTCGCGGCGCTGGGGAAGAACGCCACGCCGGACGCCTGCCTGACGCTCATCTATCTGAGCGGTGAGCTGATGAACGGGCTGATACCCGAAATAGGAAAAAATCGCCGCCGGCACCGCCGGCGAGCTGGTGACAGCGGAGGACGTCTCGCGCCTGGCCCTGCGCATACCCGAGGCGCGGGTCTTCGAAATGACGGATTACCTCGCCGCGCGCGACTATGACGGCGCGGCGCGCACGCTGGCAGACCTCATGTCCATGGGCGAGGAGCCCATCGCCATCCTGGCCGTCATCGGCATGCAGATGCGGCGGCTCTACGCCGCACGCGTGGCCCTGGACGAGAAGCTGGGCAGCGATTTCGTGCGAGAAAACTGCGGAGTCAAGTTCGACTTCATGCTCGACAGGCTCATGCGCTCCGCGCGCGGCTTCGACATGCGCACGCTGGAGCGCGCAGTCCGCCTCTGTGCCGAAACGGACTATGCCATGAAGAGCGGCGGCGACGGCGCGGAGCAGCTGACGCTGCTGCTGATACGCCTCGCGGCGGGGGAGGACGTATGATAAGCGTGAAGGAGGTCATAGTGGTCGAGGGCCGCTATGACAGGAACACGCTCTCACAGGTCTTCGACGCCGTGATAGTCGAGACCTCGGGCTTCGGTGTTTTTAACGACAGGGAGAAGCTCGCGCTCCTGCGCCGCCTGGCCGAAGCGCGGGGCCTTGTCGTCCTGACGGACAGCGACGGCGCGGGCTTTGTCATCAGGAACTTCCTGAAGGGCGCCATCGACCCCGCGCTCGTGAAGCAGGCGTATATCCCGGATATCGCAGGCCGCGAGCGCCGCAAGCGCGCCCTGTCCAAGGAGGGCAAGCTGGGCGTCGAGGGCATGAAGCCGGAGGTGCTCATCGAGGCCCTGCGCCGCGCGGGCGCGACCCTGGGCGGGGAGGAGCCCGCGCGCCGTGCCGGAGGCATTACAAAGGCCACGCTCTATGAGCTGGGCCTCTCCGGCGGCCCCGGCAGCGCTGAGAAGCGCCGCGCGCTGCTCAAAGAGCTCGACCTGCCGGAGAAACTGAGCGCCAACGCGCTGCTCGACGTGCTTAACGCCCTCTATACTGAGGCCGAGCTGCGCGAAATCACAGGTTCCGTTCCTCAATTATAGCCCCCGCGAGTATGCAGACGAGCAGGATGGCCTGTGGCAGCGTCAAAAGCTCACGGGCGAGGGAATATGTATCGCAGTTCCAGACGGAAAACTCCCCAGCGCCAAGCAGCAGCAGAAACGCTGCAAAGAGCAGTACGCAACTCAGCTGCAGGCCGCGCATGAGCAGCTCCCAGGAGAGCTCGCACATAGAGAGCATCCGGCGCAAGACCTTCATGGTCCTCACCTCCGCCTACCATTGTAGCCGCCGAAGCAGGGTAGGGGCAAGGCAAAATATTTCCCAGCGGAAAAATGCCGAAAGCAGTAAAATTGGTGTTGGCGCGGCCACGGGGCTGTGCTATACTCATATGGAGAGTTAAATTTGGGGGGAAAAGCCATGAAATGCCCGTTCTGCGGCTATACCGAGAGCCGCGTAATAGATTCCCGTCCCGCCGAGGAAGGCGCGACCATCCGCCGCAGGCGCGAATGTCTCGCCTGCCAGAAGCGCTTCACCACGTATGAGATAATCGAGCGCCTGCCCCTCGTGGTCATAAAGCGGGACGGCAGCCGCCAGACCTTTGATAAGGTCAAGCTCATAAACGGCATGGTCCGCGCCTGCGAAAAGCGCCCGGTCGCGCTCTCCTCGCTGGAGCAGATAGCGGACGATATCGAGCAGGAGCTCCAGAGCGCGCTGGAGCGTGAGATAAGCACAACGGAGATAGGAGAGATGGTCATGGCCCGCCTCAAGGACGTGGACGAGGTCGCCTATGTCCGCTTTGCCTCGGTCTATCGCTCTTTCAAGGACATAAATACCTTCATGGAAGAGCTGACGAAGCTTCTCAAGCAGAAAGAGGGCTGAACCTTGCAGCTTTCCATCCGGCCCTGGACTGAGGCGGACGCCCCGGTGATAGCCGAGGCCCTGAACGACGCCGGGGTCACAGACAACCTCCGCGACGGGCTGCCCACACCCTATACGGAGGCCGACGCGCGCGACTACATAGCTTTTGCCCAAACGGCGGGGGAAGGGGCCTACGCCTTCGCCATCGCTGAGGACGGTGTCGCCGTGGGCAGCATCCAGCTGACAAGGCAGCAGAATATACACCGCCGCACAGCGGAACTGGGCTACTATGTCGTCCGCCGCCGCTGGGGCGCGGGTATCTGTACCGAGGCGGTGAGGCAGATATGCCGCTTCGCATTTGAGAATACGGATGTGCTCCGCATTTTTGCCGAGCCCTTTGCGGAAAACGCCGCCTCCTGCCGCGTGTTGGAGAAGGCTGGCTTCCAGCTTGAGGGCGTGCTGAGGCGCAACGCCGTGAAAAACGGGCAGGTGCGCGATATGAGGCTCTATTCTCTCGTGAGGGAGGATTTGGAATGAACGCGGTTTTAATTGTGCTTGGCGCAATGGTGACGGTCGTCTTTGCCGCCGTGGGTGCGGCATTCCGCAATGGCCGCGGCTGGCGCTATGTGAACATCATAGGCGACAGGGAGCGCTATGACAGGGAGAAGGTCCTGAAGTTCATCGGCCTCGTCATGTGGGCCTTTGCCGTGAGCATGGGCGGCCTTTGGTTGCTGGCGGGCCTCTTCGACAGCTTCGGCCTATTCTACGTCGGGCTTATCGCCTCCCTTGCCGTCGCCATCTTCACCCTCGTCTACATGAACACCGGCGCCAGGTTCCTCAAAAAATGAACACAGGGGATGAGGTCCCCCTCGGCCGCAGGCCGGAACCGCCTTGAGCTGATGACTTCTGCGCGCGGCAGCCGCCGCGCGCGGAAGCATCGGCTTTTTTGCCGTTATGAGGTGGAAATTATGAAAAAAACGCTCGTTCTCATAGCAGTTGCCGTCCCGACAGGCATAGCCGTAGGCGCGGTGGACGCCGTTTTCGGGCGGGTACTGCTGTATCTCGGCGCAGTCCGTGACGCGCACACGGCCTGGTTCCTGCCCTTCCTGGGGCTGATAGGAGCGCTCATGGCCTGGGCGTATAAGAGGTACGGAGCAGGCTGTGAAAACGGCATGGGCATGGTCTTTGAGGCCGGCCACGCAGAGCGTGAGGCCATCCCTTTGCGCCTCGTGCCCTTCGTCATCTGCGCCACCTGGCTGACCCATCTCTTCGGCGGCAGCGCGGGCAGGGAGGGCGTCGCGGTCCAGCTCGGCGCAGCCATATCGCACAGGATAGGAGGCTGGCTGAGGGACGCTGAGTCGCAGAGGATAATGCTCATCGCAGGCATAGCCGCAGGATTTTCCGGCCTTTTCGGAACACCGTTCGCCGCCACGGCCTTCGCCATGGAAGTGCTGACCGCCGGGAAACTGGAGCACCGCGCGCTGCTCCCCGCCGCCGTCGCCGCGCTGTGCGCAAGCACCACCGCCGGACTTCTGGGCCTTGAAAAGTTCAGCTTTCCCCTCGCCGCCGCGCCGGAGTGGAGCGCGGAACTTGCGCTTGAGCTTACCGCCCTGGGCATAGTATTCGGCCTCACAGGCGCAGCCTTTGCTTTCTGCCTCAAAAGGGCAAAAAAACTCGCGCAAAACCGCCTCAAAAACCCGGTCCTGCGCGCTCTTGTCATGGGCGTCGCTCTCTCGGCCGTCCTGTACCTGCTATATCGCGGCCGATATTGCGGCCTCGGCACGAACCTCATAAACGCCTCGCTTGAGGGAGAGCCCATCTACGCCTGGGACTGGGCGCTGAAACTGGCTCTCACCGTCCTGACGCTCTCAGCGGGCTTCCAGGGCGGCGAGGTGACGCCGCTCTTCTCCATAGGCGCAAGCCTGGGCGCGGCCCTGGCGGGCCTCCTGGGCCTGCCGGCGGCCTTTTGCGCGGCGCTGGGTTACGCCGCAGTGTTCGGCTCCGCAACGAACACCCTGCTCGCCCCGGCCCTCATAGGGGCCGAGGTCTTCGGCTGGGCAGCGGCGCCGCACTTTTTCGCCGTATGCGCACTGTCCTATGCCGTGAACGGAGGCCGGTCCATCTATTCGGGACAGAAATGAATACAGCGGCCGTTTTCGCCGCTTTGCATAGCAAAGCGCGTCGAAACGGCCGCTATTTTGTATTGCAGAGCTTGCTTTACGCGTGATATACTTAATGAGTTAAAAAATACTGCCCAGCGTCACGCGCTCCATGGTGTAGAGACTGTCGAGGTGCGCGGCCAGTTTTTCGTAGGCGCCGGAGGCGCTCTGCGCGTCGCCGGAGCGCACGTCACTCATGAGCTCGAAAAAGGCGTCTGTTGTGCTGTCTATTTCCGAGTGTCGGATGAAGATGTGTGTGTAGCCGTCGGCCCCGAGCCAGTCTTGCGCCGCTTTTTCCAGCTCCTGCTCCGCGAGCTCGAACTGTCCGGCCTCGCAATAGGCGCGGGAGAGATCCAGCGTCTCACTGAGTCCGCCGGTGAAGTCTCGGAGGTATTTGAGGTTCCACCAACTGCCCGCCAGCAGCAGAATGAGCACGGCCGCCGCCGCAAGCTCCCGCTTCATCAGACCACCTCCTTTGCCGCGTAGTAGACCCCGCCCGCATTGTCGAGCAGCAGGAGGTAGACGTCCCCCGGCCCGGAGGCCCCGCGCTTTTTGAGTTCCCGCCGCAGCCAGGCCTCGTCTCTTCCGGCGAGGCGGAGGTTTTCGCGCATGAGCTTTCCGTCGTTTATGATGATGACGGGATAGCCCGTGTCCTGTGGCGCGAGGCCGAGGTCCCGTGCTGTAGCCGGGCGGAACTCGGGAAAGAGGATGACTGATAGCGTCCCGTCCGTTTCGAGCACGGCGTATTCTACCTGAGCGACGTCGGTGATGCTCTGGGTGCGCAGCTCTTCGTAGAGTTCCTCGAGGTTGAGGCGGCAGCGGCGCATTTCCTTTTGGTCGATTACGCCGCGGCGTATGAGAAAGCAGGGCCGACCAAAGAGCAGCGTCCGCAGTCCCGCATGCCGCAAGGCCGCGCCGGAGATGATGATTTCGCAGCAGGAGAGCACGACGATGGGTAGGAGGCCGTTCATCAGCGGTATACCGATGTCCTGTAATGGGTGCGCCGCGAGGTCAGCAATGAGCACGGCGATGGCCAGCTCCGGCAGTTCGAGTTCGCTGAGCTGGCGCTTGCCCATGAGCCGCATGGAGATGACGAGCGCAAAATATACGACGAGTGTGCGGATAATAATTATAGCCAAGTAATCACTCCCCGCATATATTTTTACCTGTATTGGAGGCTGTTATAAGTATGGAAGGGAACAAAAGGCCGGAAATGGAGCGAATCACCACGCCTGAGCTGGCGGAGAAGTTCATCGCGGAGCAGGTAGAGGCCCTGCGCGCGCAGATAGGCAGCGGCAAGGTGCTGCTGGCCCTGTCTGGCGGCGTGGACTCGTCTGTCGTCGCAGCGCTGCTCATCAAGGCGGTGGGCAAGCAGCTGGAGTGCGTGCACGTGAACCACGGCCTGATGCGCAAGGGCGAGAGCGAGCAGGTCATCGAGGTCTTCCGCAACCAGCTGGGCGCGAACCTGACCTATGTGGACGCCGTGGACCGTTTCCTGGACAAGCTGGCCGGCGTGTCCGACCCGGAGACGAAGCGCAAGGTCATAGGCGCGGAGTTTATCCGCGTGTTCGAGGAGGAGGCCCGCAAGCTGGAGGGCATCGGCTTCCTGGCCCAGGGCACGATATATCCTGACATTATTGAGTCCGGCCCGGTAAAGAGCCACCACAACGTGGGCGGCCTGCCGGAGGATTTGAAGTTCGAGTTGGTCGAGCCAGTGAAGTTCCTGTTCAAGGACGAGGTGCGCGTGGTCGGCAAGGCGCTGGGCCTGCCGGATAACATGGTGTACCGCCAGCCGTTCCCGGGTCCTGGCCTTGGCGTGCGCTGTGTTGGCGCGATAACCCGCGACCGTCTGGAGGCCGTACGCGAGAGCGACGCCATACTGCGTGAGGAGTTTGCCAAGGCTGGCCTGGACAAGACTGTGTGGCAGTACTTCACAGTAGTGCCGCCCATCACGAGCACTGGCGTGCGCGACGGCAAGCGCGTAGACGCCTGGCCGGTAGTCATCCGCGCCGTGAATACGATAGACGCCATGACCGCGACCGTAGCGACCCCCGACTGGCCGCTGCTGCAAAAGATAACCGACCGCATCCTGTCCGAAGTCCCCACCGTCAACCGCGTCCTCTACGACATGAGCCCCAAGCCCCCCGCGACGATCGAGTGGGAATAAGCAAAAAGTGGATATGAGGGCCCGCAAACCCTTGAAAATACTGACTTTTTGATTTTTCAAATCCCCATTTGATAGCAGATTGATAGCACTCGTCAAATCCCGATTTATTGCGTTTGAAACAAAAAATCGGGTGGCTTGCGAGTAGCCTGAAAATCCTCATCTTTTTATTCATAAGTAAAAGGTCTAACTGATTTTTGCTGATCAGTTAGACCTTTTTTATTTTGCTCTCATTTATCTGAATTTTCTGATTTTGCGCAACAAACGGCCTCTGCCGTGGCCTACAAGTGAGAGGGTCAGATCAGGCCCTCCGGCGGCACCTTGGCGCGGATCTGGCTGCTGTCGTACTCCGGGTAGTAGTAACGCCAGCGGTCATAGTCCTCCTGGGAAATCTCTCCGGTCTCCAGCTTGGCGGCCTGTTCCCGCCAGGCCCAGAGCATCTCGTGCAGCCGGGCAGCATCTTTGTTTTTACGGAAATCTACCTGCAAGGCAAGCTCACCATCTTGCTCCGTGATCTTCAAACCGTAGTTGTCCTCCAGGGTAAACAGGGTGTGCATGAGCCCCACATAGGAGTCTATATCCGGGACGGAGAGTGCATGGGGCGAGACATCCAGTACCTGCGCCAGGGCAGCAGTAAGGTCTGTCTTAGGAGTTCTTGACCCTGTTTCATACTGTGCCAGGCGCACATCGGCAGACTTCTCCGGGAAGCCCAGCGCCATGCCGAGATATTTTTGTGTCATCCCCCGCAGGAGACGGAAAAAGTGAATCCGTTCGCCAATCGCCATACATCCAGCTCCCATCTATGGTTGTTCTTATCTGAAACGTAGCATATTTGCTTAGTTTTGTCAAGATAATCTAAGCAAATTTATTTAACAATATTTCTTCTGAAAGGCTTGAACTAAGCTTATATGTATAGTATTATAAGCATACTAAGCTAATAAGCTTAGATAACATAGCGAATTAAATGGCCCGTCAGATTTTTGGTTGCGAAACCGAGAAAAAGTGGCGGACATAAGTAAGGAGGCATTTATGAAACACAACACTTGCAGGCCGCAGTCACCAACAACAAAGAAAGGAAGGAATTTACCATGGCAAATCAGATTTTTATGCGCGTCAATGAAGTGGCCGAGGAGCTGGGCGTATCCGTGCCCTATGCCTACAAGCTCATCCGGCAGATGAATGAGGAACTGGCGAAAACCGGCTGCATCACGATTTCAGGCCGGATCGACCGCAAATTCTTCCATGAGAAGTTCTATGGTACGAGAACTGAGACAGTAAGAAAGGGGGAGTAATCATGGCAGCGTTCAAGAACAAAGACAACGGCACCTGGTATGTGCAGTTCCGCTACACCGACTGGAAGGGTGAGCGCCAGCAGAAGCTCAAGCGTGGCTTTGCCACCAAGCGGGAGGCACTGGAATGGGAACGGGAGTTCCTGATGGAGAAGCAGGCCGATGTGAACATGACCTTTGAGAGCTTTGTTGCCCTCTATGAGAAGGACATCAAGCCCAAATTGAAACTCAACACCTGGCGCACCAAGGAGAGCATTATCCAGAAGAAGATCCTGCCCTATTTTGCCAAGCGGAAGCTGTCGGAGATCACATCCAAGGACATCATGCGCTGGCAGAACGAGATCCGGGAAATGCGGGACTGTCACGGCAAGCCCCTGTCCAAAACCTACCTGAAAACAGTTCACAATCAACTCAGCGCCATTTTTAACCACGCTGCCCGGTTTTACGGTCTGAACCTCAACCCGGCCCGACAGGCGGGAAACATGGGGGCGGAGGAACGGAAGGAGATGCTGTTCTGGACCCGGGAGGAGTACACCAGGTTCTCCGAGGCGATGATGGATAAGCCGCTGTCCTTCTACGCTTTTGAGGTGCTTTACTGGTGCGGTGTCCGGGAGGGCGAGCTGCTGGCCCTGACCCCGGCGGACTTCGACTTTGAGAACGCACCCTCTCCATCAACAAGTCGTACCAGCGGCTCAACAAGCAGGATGTCATCACCACCCCCAAGACGCCCAAGACGCAACCGGGTGATCCAGATGCCCCAGTTCCTGCTGTGATGAGCTCCAGGACTATCTCAAGCAGCTCTATGGCGTGGAGCCGGACAGCCGGATGTTCCCCATCAGCAAGAGCTATCTCCACCGGGAAATGGACCGTGGTTGCAAGCAAACGGGGGTGAAAAGGATTCGTATACATGATTTGAGACATAGCCATATCAGTTTGTTGATCGACATGGGTTTTACCGCCCTGGCCATCGCGGAGCGTGTGGGACATGAGAGCATCGACATCACCTACCGTTACGCTCATCTGTTCCCCACCCGCCAGGTGGAAATGGCCGACAAACTGGATTCGCTGAAAAATGAGAAAGGAGTGTAAGAAAATGTCCAAGAAGAACTATGACAACCACAACCGCTGGAGGAACAAGACGGTGGCTTTCCGGGTGTCGGCGGAGGAAGATCTCCATCTGGAAGCCCTGGTGAAGCTCACCGGCCTGACCAAGCAGGACTACATCATCCGGCGGCTGCTGGAACGGGATGTGGTGGTCCAGGGCAACCCCAGGGTCTACAAGGCCCTGCGGGACCAGCTGGCCGCCGTGCTGGACGAGCTGCGCCGGATCGAGGCCGGGCAGACCGTAAACGACGAGCTGCTGGATACCATCCGTATGATCGCCACCATTATGAACGGGATGCAGGAGGATTTTGCCTATGACCGAAGATAAAAAGAAAATGACCGCCCAGAACTCATCTGTTGGCGCAAATGATGGGCAGTCAATCTCTCTAACAACTGAAAATAGTATACCCACTTCCGGGGAAGAAATCAACGATGAAATTGTAAATTCCCCGGAGCGCCTGGAAGAAATGTACCGCAGGATGCAGCGCATGGCAGACCCCCGATATCTGCATACGCTCACCATGACAGAGCTGTTCCAGACCGCCTATAAGAGCCGGCCGCCGGTGGCGGAAGGACTGCTCTATGCAGGGGCATATATCCTTGCCGGAGCGCCCAAAATCGGCAAGTCTTTCCTGGTGGCCCAGATCGCCTACCATGTCAGCACCGGGCAGGACTTGTGGGGCTATAAGGTCCATCAGGGAACGGTGCTCTACCTTGCGCTGGAAGATGATTTTCAGCGCATCCAGAGCCGGATGTTTATGATGTATGGCGTGAACGATACCCCCAACCTCCATTTCGCCACCGCTGCCGGGGAAAATCGGGAACGGACTGGACGAACAGCTGGAAAACTTCATGCGGGAGCACCCGGACACAAAACTTATTATTATCGACACCATGCAGAAGATCCGGGAGCTGGGCGGCGAGGCATACAGCTACGCCAGCGACTATGACATCATCGGCAGGATCAAGCAGTTTGCGGACCAGCACTGTATCTGTGTGCTGACCGTCCACCACACCCGAAAACAGCGGGCGGACGATTCCTTCGAGACAATTTTCCGGCACCACCGGGCTGCTGGGCTGTGCGGATGGTTCGCTGCTGATGCAGAAGAAAAAACGCACGGAGCTGGACGCCACCATCAAGGTGGTGGGACGGGATCAGCCGGATCAGATCCTCTACTTGAAAAAGGACCCGCAGACCCAGATCTGGAATTTGGAACGCATGGAAAACGAGCTATACAAAGAGCCGCCGGACCCGGTGCTGGAAGCGGTGGCAAAGCTGGTTTCCGCCGAGTGCCGGGAGTGGGTCGGTTCTCCGTCTGAACTGGCTGAAGCCATCCAAACGGGAATGGCCTCCAACGCTCTCACCAAGTACCTGAATGTTAAATCCGGCAGACTGCTGGATGAGTATCATGTGGGCTATGAAAACAAGGCTAGACACTCCGGGCGGCGGGTGAAATTGACCTATATGCTGGTAGAATCGACTGCCTATGAAGTGACCGAAGAATAAGGGGCGCGACGATAGCGACGGTCGCGACGGTGAAAATGATACCGTCAAAAACACCGTCGCTATCGTCGCAACCGTCGCGGAAGGAAAGAAAATATGAAAAGTGTACAAATCCCCTATGACCTTTTTGTGGCTTTGGTGGAGTATCATCTGGCCTACGATGATGACTGTGCCGAGAAAATCCGACAGGGCCTGGAACAGAAATTGGACGCACTGGTGCGGCATGAACTGTACGCAAAATATAAGACCGCCCCCACCGCAGAAGAACGGGAACAGGCCCGTCAGCAATACCTGGACAAGCGCGGGGTATTCCCGGATTTCCGATGGTGAGACAACACTGATCACTTCCTCTTGTCGGCAAGGACAGGAGCGTGCCACGCTCCTGTTTTTGCTGGCAGAGGAAAGAGAAGAACGCTGTTTCAGGGTGTTCCATATCAACAAAAGGGTGCGCGATTCACGCACCCCCATGTCTCGAAACGGGACACCGGGTACAGATAAAAAACGCGTTCGTAGAACGCGTAGCCACAGAAT
>ENA-OQCL01000368-OQCL01000368.1-human-gut-metagenome-genome-assembly--contig:-NODE-368-length-22443-cov-3.879952_pt1 | contig 22443 bp, 21 predicted proteins | sample MGYA00242502_ERZ504586 | MGnify/ENA primary metagenome ERZ504586 (study PRJEB26092, sample SAMD00036316) | human gut metagenome | host: Homo sapiens | study: EMG produced TPA metagenomics assembly of... | reverse complement strand
GTATGCCGTTCCGCTGGAGCGCCTTACGGACCATCGCATACTTCTGTCCGTGACCGGTCAGACGTATCTCTCTCGAATACTGGTTATCGATACGGAACAAGCCGGTCTCCGTGTCGAACACGATCCCCTTGCGGGCGAAGAAACCGCTCAAATGGCCACTCAGGGCAAGGTCTTCGGGCGTACCGGTCGTAATCCCGTTCGTCCGGTCCATCAGCCAAATCTTGTCGGCGATCTGGAGCGCCAGTTCGAGGTCGTGTGTGGAGAGGAAAATCGTCTTATTTGTGTTTCGTGTCAGATGGTGGAGCAATTGCATGATCTCCACCTTGCTCGGAAAATCGAGGAAAGCGGTCGGCTCGTCCAGAAAGATAACAGGTGTTTCCTGAGCCAGCGCCTTGGCGATCATGACCTTCTGCCGTTCTCCGTCCGAGAGGGTATGCACCATGCGGGAGGCTAGGTTCTCGATCCGTACCAGAGCGATCGATTTTTCTACGACTTGCTTGTCCTCCTTGCCCAACCGCCCCCAAAACCAGGTGTAGGGACGTGCGTCCCATCTCGACCAATTCCCGCACAGACATATTCCGGATATCACATTCTCCGTCAAGACCACACCGATCGTCGTGCTCAGTTCCTTGTCCGAATAGCTATCCACATCACGTCCCAAGACGGCGATCTCACCTTCCAACTTCGGCTGGAAAGCCGACAACGTGCGTAAGAGCGTCGACTTCCCGACTCCGTTCGCCCCTAACAGGCAGGTTAATTCTCCGCTATAAATCCGGGCCTGTATATGGCTTGCCACCAACTTGGTATCGTTCTTTGTCCGGTAACCGATAGAGAGATCATGTATATGGATCGTATCTTGTTTCATCATTCGTTCAGTTCGTTCTTACGTTTGCGGAATAGTACGGAGGCCACTACAGGAGCACCGACCAAGGCAGTCACCGAGTTGACCGGCAAAGCCCCTTCGAAGCCGGGCATCCGGGCAATCAGGTTACAGGCGAGCGCAATGCGGCACCGGCAAACAAGACGGCAGGCATCAGGACCCGGTGGTCGGAGGTTTGAAAAATGGCCCGGCACAGATGCGGAACGGCCAGGCCAAGAAAGATGACCGGTCCGCAATAGGCCGTCACGATCGCCGTCAGCACTCCTGCCGAGGTGATCACCAAAAAGACGTGCCCGCTTGTGTTCAATCCCAAGTTACGGGCATAGCCGTCGCCAAGCAGCATCAGGTTCAACGTCTTGATCAACAGGAACGACAAAGGGATCAGAATCGCCATGATCGCAACAAACAGCATCATCTGGTTGCCGGAAACACGTGAGAAGCTGCCTAACCCCCAGATCACATAGGCGCGAATATCCTCCTCCACGCTGAAGAACTTTAGCACGCCGATCACCGCATTCGCCACGTAGCCGATCATCACGCCGATGATCAGTAGCGTCACGTTCCCTTTCACCTTCTGCGACACATATACGATCAACGCCATCACCGACAGCGAACCGATCACAGCCGCAATCGAAAGCGCAATTTCTCCCATAAACCCTAATTTGCTAAGCGCAACTCCTCCGAGGCTACCGCTCAACAACACCACGAAGGCCACGCCCATACTCGCACCGGAACTGATCCCCAACACGGAAGGCCCCGCCAGCGGATTCCGGAAAACAGTCTGCATCTGCAAGCCGCTTATCGCCAAGCCCGCTCCCGCCACCAAAGCAGTCAATGCCTGCGGAAGACGTGATTTCCAGACGATATTCTGCCAAGTCACCGGCTCGTCTCCCAGTCCGCAAATAATGTTCCAGACAGACTTCAACGGGATAGACACCGATCCTAACACCAAATTCAGGAACATCAGGACCAGGATAGACGCTACGATGAGCAACATAAGAAAAGTAGTGGAATGTCTCATTCGTGCAGCTTATTTGAGTCGGGCATAATAAACAGGCGTATGATCGGGCAGCAAGTCCGGATGGAATATATGCAGCAGGTCGGCCAGTACGACTTCCGGCTCGGTCGGCATACTTTCGTAAAAAGGCGTATCTTTCATGTTGCAATAGATGATCCCTTTCTCCTTGAAGGCACGGAAATCGGCATAACGCGGGTCCTGCTCCTTCAATGCCTCATAGCTGAACGTACCCGGATAGCTGTTCACAATGCGCCAGTAATCGGCTTCGTCACCCTGGTTGTAGACAGTTTCGAAAGCTACGCGGTATCCAGTATATTCATCACCCTCCCGGATTTCACCAATGCTTTTGAATGTAAATGTGATGTCATCGTCAACAGGAACGGTGAGAATCTGCTCTATCATTTTTTTGGACGGTATCCTGCGTAACTGGATAACCCTTTATGGTTGCATCCATATCCATTGTCGCTCTGGAGTTCAGCCCCACCATAGAGGAAATTAAAAAGCCACCTTTGATAATGTAATTATCCCGATACGGGGATAATGATACCCGCTCTAAGAATCGTTCCAGCATATAATTTTGCAGAACAAGCTGTGCGGAAATCTGGTTCTCTTTCGCCAGTTTTTTCATAATCGCTTTCAGCTGCATAGCGTTTTTCATAATAGTACCTCCAAATAAGGACGCAGCCGCTTTTCTACGCGTAGTTGATGAGCATATTCCGAAAGCAAAGGAATGTTCTTGTCTTTACGGCCAGCGTACCGTTTGAATGCATCTGTAATGATCTGAATATCCGTGTGGCTGATGGGCTTTAGAATTTCACATAGGGTTTTTTCTGCATTGTAGGCCCGGACTGTATTTCCGGCAGGGGTGTCAACCAGCGCGATTCCAAGATTGTAATAAGGCTCTTTCTTGCAAGAGCATAAAATTCCCGCTGCTTTTGGACTGGATGTATTATATCCATAGGGAAATGCCATGTGAAACTTGTGTGGTGTCCTGTCAGTCAAATCATGCAGAAACAGTGCGGTATCCAATGCAAATACACCACGCTTATATCGCTCTTGAATGGATACAAATTCATCCTCCCAAACTTCCGGCAGGGTATATACCCCACGGGAGACCTGATCTAATCGGCCTGTATCGGCCAAATATTTCAAACTTCCGCGTGATATTCCGGCAGAAGCAATCATAGCAGCAGTTACGATGCCATTATTTTGGGAAGCCAACTCTATAATCTTCGTTGTAGAATCCATAGCACACACCTTCTCTCAAATTGACTTTTACGCTAAACATTATACGCTTATTTAGCATAAAAGTCAACGAGACGGCATCGCTTACAGAATCATATCAAGAATATCCTTTGCAAAGTAAATGACCACGCCGCCGAAGAACGTCATAAAGCCTTGCGCCCGCTGGCTGGCATCGTGGCCTTTGAGGGCAAGGCCGATTTGCACGATGCCGAAGCCCAACAGGATTGCGCCGATGGCTTTGATGGCGCTGAACACAAAGTCGCTCAGATTGTTGATGGTCGTCAGCGGATCATCTGCAAAGGCAGGCATGGCCATAACAAAAGCAGCGGCAACCACCGTCGCCGCCACAAGATAAAGGCGCTTGATTTTGCGGTCAGTCACCTTGGTCGTATTGAGAGAAGTTTTCTTCATTTTCATAATAATTTTCCTCCGGGTGTTTTTCTAAGTAGTCGAGCTGTTCGTACATTTCTTCGGTGATTTCGGGTGCTGTCGCTGCGGCAACAGCATCCATTGTAATAGTGGCCGCGTCGCCCATATAGTCGGGCGGGATTACATAAGGCTCACCTCCTGCATCGGGCGTATATTTTACATTGGGATGCTTTAATAGGTTATACTTTCGATCAATTACCGGGTCCTCGCTGCGCATCAGCAGCAGGCACTCATCGTCACGCATACGGCGGATTTCATCGGGCATACACAGTTCACGGCCAGCGGTTTGCAGGCTGTCGCTGCTGCTGCCCCGGCTGCCTTTTCCAATGCTTTGGCTTTTGGTGCGTTCGGTTTCCTTGCCGAGAATCTTGGAAAGATATTCGTATGTGCCGTACTCGTTACCGCCGAGGTAAAGCAGGGTGTCACAGTTTCCGATTATGCCTTCCCAATCGTCTTTGAACAGGCTTTTTAGCTGGGCAATGTTCTGCAAAATAATGTCGCAGCTGATATTTCGGCTGCGGCACACTGCCAAGATATTTTTGAAGTTCTTGGGCAAGGCAACATTTGCAAACTCGTCCATCATCAGCCGCACATGAACCGGCAGCGCACCGTTGTATTCCGGCGTGGAATCGGCCAGCCGAAAAAGCTGGTCGAAAAGCTGCGTGTAGAGCATGGTGGCGATGAAATTAAAAGTCGTGTCATTGTCGGGCAGCACAATGAACAGCGCCCGCTGCTCCAGCCCCATACGCGGCAGGAACATTTCATCGCGCGAAGTCATTTCCGCAAACTTGCGGGAGTTAAACATGTACAAGTTTGCTGCTGCCGAAATCAAGATGGATTGCAGCGTCTTTTTTGCACCTAACATAAAAGATTTGAATTGCAGTACAGCAGGGTGCTGTGGGTCGCGGCGCTCCAACTCACCAAACAGCATCATCAAGGGGTTCTCGACCATTTCATTCTCACTGACCTGACAATTCAGAATCATGTACATCAGCGTCGAGAAATTCTGCTCACTGGCGGGGGCTTCGTACATGAGATAGAGAATCAGTGCGGAGATCAGCAGCACAGAAGAATCATCCCAAAACTTATCACCGCCGCTGGGGGCATCCTTGGGTTTGGTGTTGTTGACAATGGCGAACGCCAGCTTGATGGCGTCCTCATCGGTTTCGAGATAGGCCATCGGATTGTAATGGCCTTGAAAATGCACAAGGTCCAGCACTGTCACGCTGATACCTTTCGTTTCCATGATTCTGCCGAGGGTGCGCGTCAATTCCCCTTTGGGGTCCAGAAATAGATATGAGCCAATCAGTTGCAGCGCGTTGGGCTTCACATAAAAGCGTGTCTTGCCGCTGCCAGATCCGCCGATTACGATAATGTTGAGATTATGTTTATGCGCGTGGCTGTCGGTGCTGAAGCGTACATTCTCGGTCAAAATGTAATTTTCTTTGGGGTCTTTGGTATTGCGGTACTTGATGTTTAGTCTGTGGGCGCTGCCCCACTTGGCCGTGCCGTGCTCTGCGCCGGGGTGGCGATCTGCTTGGTCGAGCATATAGCAGTAGACGGCCAATGGATAAAGCACCAGCACCGCCAGCAGGAATTTTGGAGTGCTGGCGCACCATTTCAATGCCATAGGATTGTTGAGAATAGTGCTTAGTGCGGCGGTAATTTCTGCCAGCCCCTGCGCCTGTTCAGTTGCCTGTGCCAGCGCTGCGGCAGCAAACAGCAGCGGTATCAGCAACAGTCCATACAGAATGATTTCTGTGCGGTGGTCCTTATTCGGGCGCATGATGTTTAGCGGGCCTCGTCCCGCTGCGGTGCGCTCTGACCGCGCTGCAAACCGAGCGCCTTTTCCACAGTGTCTCCAATAGTCACAGACAGTTCCCGAATTTCTTCCAGTGTTTTGCGTTCCTCGCCGGGTGGAATGTGGGTGTCCATCCCGTCCAGCGTAGCGGCAGCGGTATCGGGCATCGGCAGGGAAAAACACCCGCAAAACTCCACCGAAACGGCCATTGCTGTTTTTCGCAGATAAGGCGCTTGGGAGATACCCGGCGTGTGCTGCTCTGCAGTTGCAATGACGATTTCGGCGGGCAGTCGTGCCAGCACTTCACGCTGCGGCATGGCCGTTGGGAACACAATCGCGTGTTGCTCGGCATCGTACCCGACAACGCCCTCATTTTGAAATATGATGTTGACCGGGGAAAGGCGCTCCAGTTCCTTGATGGCCTTGTCCATCTGCTCCGGCTTGATTTCAGGAATCGGATACGGCTTGTTGCCGTAGGTCATGGACACATCGAAAATTGAGCCGACATTATAATAACCATTGACGCGCACAAGCTGCGGGATGCCTTTTGCCCCTTTGTTTACGCGCCGCCCGAATTTATCCCAGTCTTTGGCGGTCAATATGGCCCGCGCTTGCGGCAGGGTTTGCAGCACAAGTGCTGCATTGCCGGATGTGATATGGCTGCCAAGCCGCCCCCTGCCGTACAGATAGTCGGCAAGGCGCTGGCCATCCTGCACAACTTCCTGCAATACGGATTTTTGCGCCGCAATGGTTTCTTTAAGTTCGGCTTGCTTTTTGGCTTTCCACTCCTCGATGGGCAATCGCTGTTCGTACATTTATCGCTCCTCCTTCGCAGTAATATCCTGCACTTTTTCCTGCGCCTGTGCTGCTGTCCGGGCAGCGTTTTTCAGCGCCATAATGGTTGCCCGCACAGATGGCCGGGGGTCAATATCCAAAGGATTCTTCCCGCGCGTCAGCAAGCTGTCGCCGGATTGACGGCGGGTTGGGTCTTTTTTTCGGTCTGCCGTAGTGACCTTGGGAATGGCATATCCCAACTGCTCATAGATGCGGTTCAGTTTGGCGACATCTTCAGCTTTGAACATGACGTCAACTTTTTCGTTCTGTGCCTTATCCTTGATGACCGCGAACAAGACGCCGTACTGCTTTGCCAATTCCTTAAACTGTCCCACGTCTTTGCTTTGCAGGGCAATAATTTTTAGTTCCTTGCCCTCCCGCAACAGACGGTCAAGGCTGGTTTTGCCTTTCACTTTAGGATTTTCCTTGGCATAGGCCAGCGATAAGGCCAGTGCGTTTTTAATGCCCAGCGCAGACAGCTTAATAGCCACCTCTGTAACCTGTAAGGCTTCCCGCACCATCTGATCGGCTGCTTCGCCTCCGTTGTTCATCTTGTTTCACCTCATTTCGTTCTTCCTGTGCGGCAAGTTCTGCTTGCCGTAGTTTTTCCTGTACCTCGGCAGCATCTGTTTCGATGTCGGAACAGATGTAAACCTCATGGCGCAGGGCTTTCATTTGCTGGGTCAGTGATTTGATTTTTTCCTTCCCGCGCGGCACGTTCCGGCTCACGCTTTTGCCGATATAGAACTTTGCGCTGGCGGGCAAGCTGTTGGATTTGGACTTCTGCATTTTCCTTGTAGGCCAGCAGTTCATCCATAGTTTCAATATGGTTTTCCCATAGGAATTTTGTCTGCTGCTGGTATCGGCTGAACAGCAGAAAATCCTCGCGCAGCAAAAAGTAGCAGCGCTTTGTTGCCTTGCCGTGGTAGGCTTTCCGCAGCAGGGCGCAGTAGTGATAGTAGCAAGCCATAAAGCCGGACACCTTGGGATACCGGCGCGGCAGCTTGCCGAGATACCGCGCTCGCCGCACAATGGGCTGTAATTCTGTGGGCTGCCATTTCGGTTTTGCCGGGGCATTTTCCTGCCGGTATTCCTGCTGCATTTCGGTGGGCATACGGTGCAGTTGGCGGTAATACTCCCGCAGCGCTGTCTCGGAAAAGCGCGGGTCGAGCCGGTCAATGCGGATATTTCGTTGAGCGTCTTTATGGCGCACCGCTATGTGTTCCACACGCGGGCCATATTTGACCGTGTAGCCCATGTTCTGCAATTCGAGAATAAAACCATCAAAGCTGTCGGTGGCAGCAATGGCCTGTTCCACATCCTTGCGTACCATACCACGAATGGTAGGCTTGCCGGTCTGACCGCTTAGCCACTCGTCATAAGATTTTCCCTTGCCGTCCGTTTCGATGACGGACAGCCGATTTTCTCGGCAAAGTTCATCGGAAGTTTTGCGGATTCCCTTATAATAGGTATTGAAATCGCTTCGGAACATTCTGCCATCAGCGTAGGATACAGAATTTACTACAATATGATTATGCAGATGCCCTCGGTCAAGGTGGGTTGATACAGTACATTCAAATCGATCTGCGAGAAAGCGCTGCACAAACTCGCAGCCGATTTGATGCACTTGGTCGGGCGTGGCTTCGCCGGGCGCAAAACTTTGTATAATATGATAGGCCAAAATGTTGCCGTCTTTTACAGGCTTGCGCCAGCGTGTTTTGGTTTCCATCATAATTTCATAGGCGTTTTGCGGTATACAGTTAAATCCGCTTACATATAGTTGGTGTTCGGTTTTGTCATTGTTTTGAGTGTAGTTAAGCAGCTTGTTCAAGTCCTCCGCGCTCCGGCGCTCGGTTTTCATTGGATTGCTTGTGTAGTCTAAACACAGATTCAAGTTCGACTTCACCTTAATAATTTTGGTATATGCCATATCAAAGACTATCCCTCACACAGCGCCACATATCTTCCAGTAGGCTTTGCGCTCTGTCCAACTGAGAAGCACTTACTCGGCCTGTCGCATTTGCAACGTGGGTCAACTGATTCAAATTGTTGCCGATGGCCGACAACTGCTGGCGCAGTTTGTTGTAGCTGTCGGGTGGTGCGGGTTTGATTCTGCACCCATCCACCAACGAACGGACAAACGGCTCCATTTTCATGCCCGCAATTTCGCACTTTCCTTTTAAGGCTGCATATTCTTCTTCCGTAAAGCGGACAGTCAACTGCTTTTTTCGTTTTGTGATAATCGCGCACCTCCTTTTTTGTAAAATACGGCGGCAAAGTCCACGGGGTCTTAGGGGGGTCCCCTAACAAGTGGTCGTTTTGCTGTCATGACAGCAAAATGACATGCTTGCTCGTACTGTGCCATAGGCACAGTACGCCGCCTGCTGAAAATCACCACGGCAGTTGCCGCCTCTTTCGGGTCGCATAACGTTCGACACGACGAGCCAGCCGAAACATATTAACCCGGTCACGCAGGCTGTATTCCGTCGCCGTGACCTGTACGCCGTGTTGCATAAGCCGCTTGAAAAAAGAGTACAAGTGGTGCTCCTTGCCGCTGACCTGCCGCATACGGCAGATGTAAACCCGGTCAACTTTTCCGGCCTTAATTTGCCGCAGCATATCACGGTAGCCGGGACGCAGCAGCCAGCCGCCGCGTTCGTCGATGCTCCCACCGACAATATCACAGCCGTCATGCAGCGCCTGCATTGAGCAAACTTTATAGCTGTTCATTGTGCCATCGTAGTCGCCGGGAATTCGCGCGTACACCCACGCGCGGGGTCTTTTCTGCTCGTCCATTGTTCACCGTTCCTCATAAAAACTTAGTTGTTCGCCCTCCTGCCGAAAGCGTTCGTCTATCTCACGAAAAGTGCGTCGCCAACTAAAACGTTCGGTGGGTTTATTCGGCACGTCCTGTAATTCAAGCAAAAGCTGCCAGAGTTCGGGGTGGTATCTGTAGAGATGCCGCAGTTCGCTGATTGATGCGTTCGGGCAAAACCAACAACCCCCGCGTTTAGTGAAGTCATACAGCGGGGACAGCAGCCCCTCAGCTGCGCACATAGACCTCGCTTCTGGTTCGGCCACATGGTACTTGTCCAGCAAAGAAATCTGACCGGGCTTTAATCGTGCCAGTCGCTTGGGTTCATCTGCGGCGATGCCGATGTACTGCACCGTGTCCGGGGGCAATGCCTTCTGATATGCCTTGATCGGCGGCAGCTTGCAATCCCGCTGAATTGTACAGCGCCCACTCAGAGGGAATCCCGAAAGCATCCCCTTGGTTTTTCCTCGTGTGACAACATGGTAAAAGCAGGATAGATAGGTCTTTTCGGAGCGCAAAACCCGTGTTGGGATGCCGCGCTGTTCAAAATACGGGATTGCCGTTTCGTGGATAAATCGGTTGTGCTCGGGCAGCTCGCCGGATATTTCCTCGCTGAACATGACCTCGCAATACACAAGTTCGTCCAGCGGTTCACCATGCTGCAAGGCCAGCAGCGCGGTGGCGATACTGTCTTTTCCGAAACTGCAACTTAAAATATGTTTCATGTTTTTTTCTCCAATAAAAAGCGGGCGGTCCGCGTGGACCGTCCGTCTGATAAGTGTACTTCATTTTTGCTTATTCCTCGGTGTCATTATCCTCATCGGTGCGGGGAGCCAATTCCTTGCTGCGGGCACTCTTATAGATCAAAATTGCCAACCCTACAAGAGAGATTCCCGCAATCGCCAGCAGCAACCCCAGCGGAGAATTATCGCCGGTCTTAGGAATCGTCAGCAGCGGCGTGGGGGGTGCAGTGGGTGCAGCGGGCGCTGGGGTCGTGTTCGGCGTTGGCTGCGGGGTATGGTTCGGGGTCGGCGTGTTGTCGGGGGTAGGTGTCGGGGTGTCCTCGCGAGCATCTTTCATTACCACGGTCTGCATCTCGCCGGTGGGCAGAACGGTAAAGTCGATGCTTTCTGCAACCTTGTAGCCGCTGGGTGCGGTGATTTCCGTCAGTGTATAATCTCCTGCAGGCATCTTTTCCACATAATGCGGTTCGTTTGTGGAAATCCAACGGTCAATCTCGGTGCCGTCCTTGTCCTTGATAACCAGTTCTGCGCCGGGAAGTTCTTCGTTGGTGGTGATGTCTACCTTGGAAATTTTCACCTTGATGGTATCATCAAACATTTCAAAGGTCTGCACCTCACCTGTGGGCAGTACCTCAAACTCCACACGCTCCGCAATGGCATAACCGTCCGGGGCAGTCACCTCGGTCAAAGTATACTTGCCAGCAGGCAGCCTTTCCATGTAGTGCGGTGCATCGGTAGAAACCCAGCGGTCAATTTCGTTGCCTTTTTCATCGGTAAGCGTAAGTTCTGCGCCGGGAAGTTCTTCCTTGGTGGTAAGGTCTTTCTTGGAAATCTGCACCTTGGTAATATCATCCCGCATAATAACGGTGGCATCGTCCAGCAGTCTCCAGTCATCCCACTTCCAGAACAAAATGTTCTTGGTGGTCAGATAGTAAACTTGGCACTCCTCCAAAGGATTGCCGCCCTCGTCAGTTTTCTGAATCAGGCGGAACGTAATATTATCGGCCAGTGCGTACCCATCGGCGGCGCGGATCTCCGTCAGTGTGTAAGATTCACCGAAATGCAGCCCGGTCACGCGATGCGGTTCATCGGTGGACACCCATGTGGTTACGATGTTGCCATCCATGTCCTTGATAGCAAGTGTAGCGCCGGGCAGTTCTTCATCGTTGGTAAGGTCGCGCTTGCTTACCCACATTTCCGTAGGCTTATTGGGACAAGTGTTATCCAGCACCATAATAGCTTGTCCGTCATAGGTGAAAGTAACCTCCATCGGCTCCTCGTTGACATAATAGCCGAGAGGGGCGCGGAGTTCCTTGACGATGTAATTACCGCTGTTGGTGGTGGCGTCCTTGCGGATGCTGCTGCCGTAATACTCGCCGCGAATGGGAATATCGCAGTCAAAATAGGTGTAGCCGTCTGCGCCGGTTTCGGGGCTGGTGGCGACCAGTTCGCCCGCTGCAAACAGCAGTTTGCCGTCAACGCTGTAAATATCATCAGCCGTGTACAGGTTGAATACTGCACCGGCAAGGTATTTGCCGGTTTCGCGGTCAACCTTGTAAACGCCGACTTTGGCTTTTTCGCGGTCATTGTAGAATTTCAAGGTCTGCTGCTCGATGAAATCGGCGTTGGCATCCTTGCTGCGCACGACCTCAAAACTCTGGGAAGATGCAGCGCCATCATATTTGGCAATGCTCGTGGCCATAACCACATCGTTCAACTGGGCATCCCAAACGAAAGTGACATCATAGCTGTCAGAAGTGCCGACATAGCCGTAAGGCGGTTTGGTTTCCTCGATATGGTAGCTGCCCAGCGGCAGGGTCACGCTGACTTCGCCAATCGTGCCGTCATGGATTACAGACAGGAAATCGTAGGTGGCCTTAGTGCGGGCCGGGGCAAAGGTGGCAATATCCGCGCTGCCGTTGCCGGTAGTGACTACGGCGACTACATCGCCCTTGGCATACCAGAGCGTGCGGTTGCCATAATTGTCGGTCTGCCGATCCTGCGTATAAATATCCTCGGCGGCGGTGATGGTATACTCCGCACCGGCCAGCGGGCGGGTTTCATACACGGAATTGCCGTTTTCGGCTTCACCGGTCATCCACGGGTCAAGTGCGCCCGCTTCTGTTTCCCAGCCAGCTAAGACTTCGCCTGTTTTGCGGATCGTCAATTTGCCCAGCGTCTCATGGTTAGAGTAGTTTTCACCAATCACAAGGGTATCCATGCCGTTCTCGTTTTTGTTGCCGGTGGCTGCATAAATGCGGTCTGTGGTGATTTCAAAATCTACATAGTAGCTGCCATCGGCATCATCGGCAAGGACCCCGTTTTCGTACCCGGCAGAATCCAGCCATTCGTTGTAGAATCCGTTCGGGCCGGTGACTTCTACAATGCGATACTTGCCCAACGGCAGCTTTTCGGGCAAGGTCAGAATGCCCTCGCCGTTGGTGTAAAAAGTGGTTACATCTTTTGTCAGATGGCCGTTGACGGTATCGGTCATCGTGACGAGCTTCGGGTTGCCGTTGCTGTCATAGCGGTAATGCCCCTGCTCGTCCAACCAGTAAATCTGAAAGGCGGCATCGGGCAGCAACACCGGCTTGCCGGTTTCTTCATCGATTTTGGTAATGCGGAGATATACCTCGATTTCCTCGTCCAGCACCGTATACTTTTGGTAAGAATCAGAGCCGGTCATTACGCTGTCCTTGGGGGTAGCCATAGCGCCCCACGGATTATTGTCCTGTTCGGGGTCAATGCTCACGAGGAACGGCTCAGCTTGGAACAGGTCATGCGGCACAGTGGTTTCGACTACGAGATATGTACCATAGGGCAAGCCCTGCACACGGATATTCCCGGTGTCATTGCTGAAGATTTCGGCAAGCTGGTATTCATTGGCGCTGCCGGTGGGCTGCCAGCCGTTGCCCTTGCCGTTCTTGTTCTCACCTGCCGCCATCAGAGTTTTGTTGTAGGCGGCAATTTCGTCAGCGTTGATCTCATAGGTCTTTGCGATGGCCTGCGTTTCCGCAGAAAAATCCCACTTCGGATGCTCGTTATCGTAGGTCTTATCAATGTAGGCATCCAAAATGCTTTGCAGGGTGTAGCTGCCGCTGCGGGTCTGCTCAAACTGCTTCAGTTTGGACAGGTCGGACACAAGGAAGAATGTAAAGCCCGCGCCCTCCAGTTCCAGTCCATTGCTTTGGCCGCTGGAGGATACGATTTTGCTGATTTCCACATTGCCTTTGGCAACTTGGTCTTGGCTCTCGGCCAGCGCATTGTCAGCATGGATGTGGTAATTGGCGCTGTAACTGGTCTTGTCGATCTGTTCACCGGCTGCCTGTCGGTTGTCGGCAAAGGTGGTCTTTTCTACATACCAACCCTCATCAGAATAGGCGGGTGTGATGTAGTAGTTATGCTCATCGACAAGATAGCCGTCTGCAAAGGACAGGTAATAGGCATCGTAAGTCCAAGAGCCATCCAACGCTTTACTTTTAGAGACTGTAGAAAACTGGTTCTTGTACACCCAATCCGTGTACTGCCCGCTGCCGTTCTTGGCAAGCGCGGCGGTCTGCCCGGTGGCTGCCTTGGTGCGGCTGTCCACGGTGGGATAGGTGCTGGAAACAACAAGAGCGCCGCCACGCAGCGAGATAACCACGCCGGTGGAGCGCTCTACGACATAATATTTGCCGAGGTACAAATTGCTGAAGCACAGCCAGCCATTCTCGATTTTAGCGCTGGCTACAAGGTGGTCTTTTTTCAGAACGGGTAAATAATCAGACACCCACTGCCCGCTGTTGTCGCGGATTGTGGTGTGCCAGACGGGATTGTCGTCTGCATCCACGATTTTGGAATAATCCACAACGCCGGTCACACCGTCCGGGTGGGTGATGTCCTCGGCAGCGTACAGGTCATACACGGCACCGTCCAGTGTGGCGTTGCCGTGGTCTGCCACATATTTCCCGGCGTCCAAGTCCACCTTGGAAATGCTGATTTCGCCCAAGGTACGGTCGTTTTTCATTACGCCGTCCGTGGCGGTGGTGGTATAGCTGTCCTCGTTGGCCGCTTTGCCGCTGTTGTCGGTGCTGTAAGTGCGGGTAGGGTTCTTGTACACATTGGAAATCGTGACAGTGGTTTCCACACCGCCGCCGGTCACCAGCTTGGTGCCGCCCTTGCCGGCTGTCAGAATGTCAGCGTTGTAGTCGGCATTGTCCAGCCAAAGCACGGAACTGTCATTGTCCTGCGTAATCTCGATATAATAGGCACGCTTGCCCAAGGGCGTTCCTGCCGTGCCGGGGTGGTCGATGTCCGTCCAGTCACCAAAATACCCGGCTGGGGCTTTGGTTTCCACAAGGATGAACTTGCCCTGATTGCGCTGGGTGTAATACAGCGTGTGGCGCATGGCATCTGTGGTGGCATAGGCAGCGCTGTTGATGACCGCATAGCTGCCATCTCCCTGACGCTGCACGATGTAGGTGTTGTAACCGCCGGTTGCAAGAAACTTATTCCTTACACTGTCCCACTGATAAATTTCATAACAGGCATCGGCGGAAATCGGATTACCGGTTTCGCTGTCGGTTTTCTTGAGGTTGACCTGCAAACTCCACTCGTCATTTTTCATGACATAGTCATTGTTGGTGTTTGCGGGTACCGAAATCGTTTGGCTGCTGCCGTTCGTGCCCCAGTACTTGCCGAATCCATACGGTACTGTGATTTCCTCATAGCGGAACTGAATGCTTCCCAGCTGCGCTTTAGCTGCTGCTATAGCATTGTTGACAGCGTTCTGGGCCTCACCCTGCAATTCCGCAATGGCGGCGTCGCGGGCGCTGTTGGCGGCCGCATCAGCAGCCTCCTGCGTGGTGAAAGGACCAACCTGTCCATTGCGAGTGCCCGATGTTTTGGTAACGGCATAGTGCAGACTCCAGCTTGCGCCTGCATCGCCGCCGTTTTTCTGGTAGTTGTCATCCGCAGTATGGCCGCTGGTGGTCACAATCTGCTTGTCTGCCGGGCTGATGCTCCAGCTGCCGCCGTCAATGCCGCCGGATTTGGTGATGGGCTCGATCTCGATGGTCGCGCCGTCCACCTTTTTCCTGCGTTTTCAGCTGGATCTTATCCGTGCGGATTCCATAGGAAAAATCAAAACTGCCGCATGCCTGGCGGATAAAGCTTTGCAGCATGGCGGCGGTGATGTCAAAGTCGGCAATCACGCCGTCTTTCAGCGGGCGTACCGCCAGAATGGAGTTGGGCGCTGCGCCGATGATGGCTTTGGCCTCGTGGCCTACGCAGCGCACACGCAGTTCGTCGGTGCGGGCATCCACCGCCACAACGCTGGGTTCGCGGATGATAATGCCGCGGCCTTTCATATACACCAGCGTGTTGGCGGTGCCAAGGTCAATGCCAATATCACAGGTAAACATATTGCGCAGAGCTTCAAGCAGCTGCAAAATCGGATTTGCCATTTTTATCTCCCCATCATGTGTTTGTGCGGGTGGGCCGCACAAAGAATGCGCACGACACGCCGTAGCAGCCAGGCCGCTGCGGCACTGCCGTTACAGCGCTCCGGCCTGGCGCAGTACCTGTGCCAGACGGTGTACGGGCAGACCCATAATATTGTAATAACATCCCACAATGCCGCTGCACCACAGCGCAGCATGGCCCTGGATGGCGTAAGCCCCGGCTTTGTCATACGGTTCCGGGGTGCGCGCATAGGCAAGCAGATCGCTTTCCTCAATGGGCGCAAACTGCACGCGGGTGGTTTCGGTGGCAAGATATGCCTTGCCGCCGTGCACAACGCACAGCCCGGTATGTACTTTGTGTTCCCGGCCAGAGAGCGCGTGCAGCATCCGCACGGCGTCTTCCTCGCCGGAAGGCTTGCCGAACACAGCGCCGTCACAGTCCACCACGGTATCACAGCCGATCACGGTATCATCAGGGTGCTGCTGCGCCACGGCCAGGGCTTTGGCTTCTGCCAGGGCCTGGGCCAGCTGGGCAGGCGTTGCGGCGGTAATGCGGCTTTCGTCCACATCACTGGGGGCAACGGTGTAATTGGGCGTGATCAGCGCCATCAGCTCCCGCCGCCGCGGGCTGCCGGAGGCTAAAATCAAGGACATAATGGGATGTTCCTTTCGTAACAGATTCTACCGCACCACCGCGGCGAAACAAAGGGAAAATAGGAAGTTAGGAGGGAGGAGTTAGGAGTTTTTGGGCCGCAGATAATTGTAAAATCTGCCTGTAGGGAACGGTCTTGACCGTTCCCTACAGGTATCTTTTTTGCAAACAGCCAGACTTTACAGGTTATCTGCGGCCCCAAAAACTCTTAACTCCTAACTCCTCCCTCCTAACGCTCAACTATTTTCCCGTCGATCCAAACCCGCCTTCACCGCGCTCGGTTTCGTTCAGGGTGGCGGCGGGCACAAAGGCGGCTTGCCACACGGGGGGCCAATGCACAGCTGGGCCACGCGCTCACCGGGGGCGATGGTGTAAGGCTCGGTGCCAAGGTTGATCATGGGCACTTTCAGCTCGCCGCGGTAATCGCTGTCCACAACGCCAACGCCGTTGGCCATGCACAGCCCGTGCTTGATGGAAAGTCCGCTGCGGGCATACACCAATGCCACGCACCCGGCATCCGGCAGCTCAATGGCAAGGCCGGTGGGTACCAGCACCCGTTGCATGGGGGCAATGGTCAACGGCTCTTCCAGCGCGGCGCACAAATCAGCCGCCGCCGCCCCCGCCGTTGCATATGCCGGCACCTTAGCCAGCGGGGAAAGAACGGAATATTTGACGATTTTTTGTTCCATAGTACGTTGGGGTGAGTTAGGAGGGAGGAGTGAGGAGTTAGGAGTTATCTCAATTAGGAATTAGCAATGAGCAGTTAGAAATTACGATGCCCCCGTAGGGGCGCATTATTGCAAATTCCATTATGGCATATATGGCAATGTTTCGGAACGGTCAAGACCGTTCCCTACAGAGCAAAACCTTAGGCCCTGCTTTAACTCCTAACTACTACTTTCTCACTCCTAACTTACCCTTCCTCCGATATTATGATTTAGTTATTCGTATAATATAGCCCTCTTGTAAACTCGCCGTCAAAGGGCTGCTGATGGAAAAGGTGGGTCAGGACCTCTTCCACGCGGTCGGCAGGTTCCAGGGTGAACGCGGCCACGGCAAGGTCCACCGGCATTTCGGTCAGGCGGTCCCCCATATAAAGTGGTACAGGGTTAAACACGGTGCGCATTCCGGCGCTGCCGGGGGCGGAGCACCGCACCGGGAAATCCCGCCCTTTGCGGTCCCGCAGTTTGCCCTTGTGGGTGCAGCCCGCGCAGCTGGTGCGTACATTGCGCAGCGGGCAGGCGCGGGTCAGCATCAGGGGCAGGTGGCCATAGCACAGGGCAGCGGTGGGCACCGGGGTGCCGTCTTTCTGCCGGGGTGCCACAGCACGCATGGCGGTCAGGGCCGTTTCAGGCTGCACCAGCAGGCCACAGGCACCCAGGCACACATACTCTGCCGCAGACATTGGGTTGGTTACATTCAGCCCCAGCCCGCCGAACACCGGCAGGGGAGAGGCATACCCAAACTGCGCCAGATTGTTTGCAACCACACCCGCAAAGCCGGGACCTTCCAGCGCAGCCAGGCGGCGCATGGTATCCGGTTCCACAGTGCCGAAAGCAGCGCGGGGCAGCTCCAGCAGCGTTTTGCAGCGCAAGGGCTGCGGCACAGCGTCCGCTTCCCGGATGGGCAGGATCAGATAGCGCAGCTTGGCCAGGTATTCGGCACCGGGCAGCTGGGCAGCGGTTTCAAAACGGGCGGCCAGCTGGGGTATCATGCCTACTTCGTGCTCGGCGTATTCCGGCAGGGTGATTTCCTTTGTGGCCAGGGGCGCAGGTTCACTGCGCTTTTGCAGCAGCTTGTCCAGCGCTTCGCGGCGCATCTCATTCCAGGCGGAGCCGGGCAAAAATCCGGGGCCGCCCTCGCCGCAGGCAAACTCAACCCCGGCGCAGGTGAACGGCGTACCGCCGGTTTTGCCCAGGGCACGCTCAATGCCGGGGGCGGGGTCTTTCTGTGCAGGCTGCGGTTCATCGGCGCTGTACACATTGACACGGCTGCCGTTGTCGTCGAAAGCTGTCAGCTTGATGCCGCCGTCCTCCACACCGCCGCTGACGCAGAAATGCACCGGAATGCACTCCAGTTCGCGGCGGAACAGCTCGCGGGCTTTCGGCGTGGCGGCGCGCGTAGCGGCTGCATCGGCTTCGGTGCGCACGCCAAACATGGTGCCGTCATTGCGGCCTACCAGATAGGCATCACTGAAGCCGGAGCGGGAGAAAATATCCCGCAGCAGCGCTTCATCATAGGGCTGCCCGGCGCGGGCTGCGCGGCAGGCCGTTACCGCAGCGGCGGCATATTCCGGCGTGCGCAGGCGGCCTTCAATTTTAATGCTGGCAACCCCGGCGGCTTTCAGCTGGGCCATGTGGGGCACAAGGTCCATGTCTTTCAGGCTCAGGTGGCAGGCTTTGCCCGGCTGGCCGGGGCGCAGGCCGTTGGTAGCATCAAACGGCAGGCGGCAGGGACCCGCGCAGGCACCGCGATTGCCGCTGCGCCCGCCCAGGAACGCGCTCATCATGCACTGGCCGCTCATGGACTGCACATCGCGCCGTGCACAAACACTTCGCATTCGATCGGGCTTGCCTTTACCACGGCTTCGATCTCCGCCAGGCTCAGCTCACGGGCCAGAATGGCGCGGGAATACCCCAGCTTTGCCAGCATCTTGGCGCCCTCTGCGGTGTGGATGCTCATCTGGGTAGAGCCGTGCAGGCGCAGGCCAGGCGCAATGCTGCGCACCAGCTGCGCGGTGGCAAGGTCATCCACAATCACGGCATCCGCCCCGGCGGCGGCAACAGCGCGCACGGCATCGGCCAGGCCGCCCAGCTCGGCGGCGTAAACCAGCGTGTTCAGGGTCACATGCACCGCAACCCCGCGGGCATGACAAAAACAGACGGCTTCGCGCAGGGCATCAGGGTCAAAGTTCCCAGCGCTGCGCCGCGCATTGTAGCCATCCAGCCCAAGATATACGGCGTCAGCCCCGGCAAACACCGCAGCCCGCAGCATATCAGCATTGCCGGCAGGGGCCAGGATCTCCGGGCGCTGTAAAACAGTCTGTTCCATCAGGCTTCGCTCGTCAGGGAACGGCGGTGCAGGTCGTCCACCTTTTTGCGCAGGGCGGCGTTTTCGCGGCGCAGCTCCTCGGCAGCCATCTTGGCGGAGGCGGCATCCTCCAGATAGTCTTTGATCTGGCGGCGCATATTATCCGCGCTGCCGCTGGCCTTTTCCAGCTCATCGCGGTAGTTCAGCGCGGTCATGATGGCAGCGGTGGTGATGGAAACCCGAATTGGAAGAGCTCATCAGCTCATTCATATCAAGATTCAGGCGCTCGGCCAGATTCTGCATGTAATCTTCACTTTCGTTGGTAGAGATCACATAGCTCGAACCGCAGATGGTCAGACGTACTTTGTTAGCCATAGTTGGGGTCTCCTTTGTTTCAGTTGATGGTGCTTTTTATCAGGAACACCCTGCACTTTTGTCGCCAAAAGCGGGACGGAAAGGGGCTTCTGCGCGGCAAAACCGCCCACCAGCCCCCGCAGCGCAGGGAAAATGCTTAAATTATACCCTTATATTATAGTATAAATGCCCGTAAGAAAAAGCCCCTTTTGTGTAAAATTGAAAAAATTGACGCGTGTGGGAAAAAAGCCTTGCACATATCGCCAATTTTGACTATAATGCTTAAGGTAAGTATTTTTATTGATTTTGAAAAATCAGTAGGCAATACCGCATAATTCTAAGTGCCGATACGGCAAGCGAGGTGCGGCAGATGCTAAGCCAAAAGCGCAGATAATACTGGATGTCTTATCGAGCATTTTGGCAACGCAGATGCCGTGCCGCAGCTGCCGGAGCGGTGCTTAAGCCGCAAGGCGGGAATTGTGCGGTGTTGCCTTTATTGCGGCGTCACCTGGGCGGGGTCTGCATCCGGCAGGTAGCGGGCCGTGCCCAGAATATTGCCATCCAGGTCGGTGGTAATGCGCAGGCCGGGGCCAGCGGTGAACACCTTGCGGCCATCCACAAAGGCTTCCGCCTCGTGACCACTGTTCACGATCTCCCAGCTGCGGCCGTTCAGGGCTTGGGTATAGCGGCATTCCAGCGGGCAGGTGCCCCACACCACGGTATCCCGCACCAGGCTTACGCCGTACATGCGGGCGGTGTATTCCAGCACCGAGAGCATAGCCGGGCCGTAAGCATCCTGCGGGGGCTGGCCAGGTTCACAGATGACCGAAGGTTCGCCGGTAAAGGGGTCATACTGCTGCACAAAGCGGCACTGGGGGCCAATGGCCTGCATCAGCTTTTGCCCCAGTTGGGGAATCAGCTCATACATGCCGTAATTTTCCAGCGCACGGATGGCACGCTGATAGGTCAGCGCTTCAGCCTGGCCGCTCCAGTTGTTGGTGGTCACGTTGCGGAACAGCGGGTCGTTGGCGGCCACGCTGGGCAGCGGCATTTTGGTCCAGAACTCCTGCGGGTTCAGCAGGTGCTCCTTGACAAAGCGCTCCGCCAAAGCATCCGGCAGGCTGTGCCAATACATGCAGCGCAGCGTGTTGTGGATCAGGGTGGGCATCTGGTTGTGGTTTTTGTCGCGGTCAAACATCGCGCCGCGGGCATCGTCCCACAGGTAGCTCACCATCTTGTCCTGCACGGCTTTGGCCTTGGCGGCCCACTGGGACTGTGCCTCGGCATCGCCGCTGATTCGTGCAATTTCTGCCAATGTTTCGCGGCAGGCATATGAGTAGCTCATCACATCCATCGAGGCAATGGGCACCGCTGTGCAGCCTTGGGGCGGGGTTTCCTCCTCCCACGGGTCGGGGGCATCGGCGTAACGCATGGCGTGGTCTTCGCCGGTATCGTACTTGCACCAAGTCTCCAGGCAGCCGTCCCCATCGGAATCGCGTACACGCCACAGGTAGGCGTCAAACGCTTCCAGCGTTTTGGCCAGCTGGGCCAGGTATTCGGCATCCTTGCCGCCCAGATAGTAAAGATCCAGCGCCGGTTCCGGGAAGCAGAAGCCCTGGAACTTGTTGAACTGCGGCACCACTTTGCCATCAATCACCGCAATGCTGCCGGGAATCCGCCCGTCCGCACGCTGGTGGCGCATAAACATCAGGCTGTTGTTCAGGCCGGTGGCAAAATCACGGCTGGCATACATTGCGCCGCCCATGGGCTGGGTTTCCAGCCAGATTTTTTCATAGCCGCCGCCCTCAACCAGAACGGGGTCGCCGCCAAAGTTTTTAATGTTCAGGCGGCACTTTTCTTCCGCCTGTTTGACCAGTTGGGAAAGCAGCGGGTCTTTGGTTTCAAACCGGCATCATACGTTCTCCAGCTTCTGCAGCAGGTCGTTCACCGTCACGTTGGCAAAACCAGGGATAACCAGTTCAGCCTGGCCCAAAATTTCGGGGCTGCCAATGCCAACGGCTTTCATGCCCGCATTGTGGGCGGCCTGAACACCGGCCACGGCGTCCTCAAATACCACGCAGTATTCGGGGTCGATACCAAGATCTTCGGCACCGGTTACAAATACTTCGGGGTCGGGCTTGGCGTGGCTCACGCGGGTGCCATCCACCACAGCGTCAAACAGTTCGGTAATGCCCAGTCGGTCCAAAATCAGCGGGCTGTTTTTGCTGGCGGAGCCAAGGGCGATCTTGATGCCTGCCGCACGTGCCTGCTTCAAAAAGTTCTCCACACCGGGCAGCAGTTCGCTTTTTTCCAGCTTTTTGATGTACTCCACATACCAGTCGTTCTTGCGCTGGCAGAGGGCCTGCTTTTCATCCTCGGTCATTGTGCGGTTGCCGATCTCCAGGATGATCTCCAAACTGGCCATCCGGCTGACGCCTTTCAGGCGCTCATTGTCCTGCTCGGTAATGGAATGGATCAGCTCATCGGCCAGGCGCTTCCAGGCCAGAAAGTGATATTTGGCGGTGTCCACGATGACGCCGTCCAGGTCAAACGAAAAATCCGTATTGGCTCATTTGTATCCTCCTGTTGTTGGTTGGGGTCAGTTGTTTACATCCGGCAGGCCGTAAAATTCGTAGGTCTGGCGTTTTTCCCGGTGCGCTGGTCAGGTTGGTCACGCAGTATTGCGGGGCTTCCTTGGCGGCGCTGGGATAATCACGGTAGCGTGCGCGGTCATCACCGCCGGCCCGCTTGCGTCCGTTTGGCCAGTACAGCGGCGGCAGCCGCATGACGTTTTTGCAGCGCTTCGGCGGCAGCAAATCCACTCTGCGGGCGGCAGCTGCGGCAAAGGCGGCGGTTTCGTCCGGCTGGGCATCGGCCAGGTTGGTAGTTTCGTCCGGGTCAGCAATCACATCAAACAGCTGGTTGTGGATTTCGTCCCGGTGGCAGGTGATGAACTTCTGCTGCCCATGGCGGGCCATGCAACTGTAGGTCCAGCCGCCCTGCGGCAGCTTGTCCACAATTTCACTCCACACGGTGCGGTCAGCATCGGCGGATTCACCGCGCAGCACGGCGACAAGGCTCTGGCCATCGGGTTCCGGCAGCGGATCTGCCCCGGCCCAGTCACACACGGTGGGGCCAAGGTCCAGCAGGCTGACAGGTGCTGTTATCCGCTGACCAGCCGCCACGCCGCTGCCCGCAAAC
>ENA-OQCL01000367-OQCL01000367.1-human-gut-metagenome-genome-assembly--contig:-NODE-367-length-22466-cov-5.200457_pt1 | contig 22466 bp, 27 predicted proteins | sample MGYA00242502_ERZ504586 | MGnify/ENA primary metagenome ERZ504586 (study PRJEB26092, sample SAMD00036316) | human gut metagenome | host: Homo sapiens | study: EMG produced TPA metagenomics assembly of... | reverse complement strand
AGCGGCGCAGGAAGGCGATACGGTTTATCGCGTGACGGACCAAGGCCGTTCCGCCGCGCAGACGCTGGAGGTAAACCTCCCCCGCTCTGTGCGGGAAAAGGCGGTGAACGCTGCAATCCGGCTGCTGACCCGTGCGAAGCGCGAGCAGGAAAACCGGATTGACATTGAAAAACCTTGAAAATGGGTATCATGTTACTTTTACGATCTATGATTCCACAGATGAGCTTTTAAAGCTGACGATCTTTGTAGCGGACAGCATGCAGGTAGAAACGGTGCGAAAAAACTTTTTGAACGACCCAGTGAAGCTCTATTCCAACATTATCGCGTCACTGACGGTGGAATAAAGAAAATTTAAATGGAATTACCTAACACCGGCAGAAGCTTTTCATGAAGCTTCTGCCGGTGTTAGGTAAACACTTTTTACCCTTCCAAGGCATCCCCCTGCGCATCTGTGAAGGAACCGGCGGCAATCATAATAAGATCAACCAGCGCCCCAACGCCGAGACAGCCAACAGTCAACAGATAAAGCACGCCGGTGCCCATCTTACCCACATAGAAAACGATGGATACCGAGGCCGCCAAGGAAAAGGCAGAGAAAGAAGGCGACCCAGCGGTTGTGGGGTTGCGGGTGGAAGTCAAACTCTTCTTCCATTTCTTCGATGGAAACGGACTGTTCTCTATTACGAAAAGAAAAAATGACCAAACCAACTGAAAACGCCAAAGTGAAAGCACGAAACAAAAAATCAAACAGGATGATCAGCAAAATATGCGGGTAGTCAAAATAGCGGTCCAAATCAGTTTGGGTAAGGCTGTAAATGCTTGAAATCACAAGGAACAATGATAAAAGTAAGATTGGTATTGCAACCAAACCAGTTACCTTTCCCCTTGCCTGACCGCTTAAAAGCAAAATAGATAAAATGACAAATACAAACATCAAAAAGAATTCGACTGTAATCAGAAATAAATTCGTAGGCCAAATGAAATAGGTTAATAAATCTGCCATCCAACAAAGCGACAGGATGATAGCAAAAATTCCAAACGTCCGTTTATATTTCAGATCAATCGCTACATCTTCTAATTCCGCCTGCATAGGCTGAACCATATATGAAGTAACATCATCCGGTGCTTCTGCAACAATGTCGATCTGCTTTCTCCCACATTGTGGGCAAAACCGATCTTCCTCCTCTATTTCCTTCCCGCAATATCGGCAAAACATCCATAAACCCCTCCTCTACACTTATTTTTATTTTATCAGATTCTCTTTTATTTGTAAATATATACAGATTCAACTTTTGAAATGTAGATATTTGTAAATATAGTGAATAAAATTGGGCTGCTATGCTCCGCAAAGCGGAATATAGCAGCCCAATCTTTATTTGCTGTTTCGTTATTCGCACCGTTGCGCCGAACGGCATCAGAGCAAGCTTTGCCAGCTTAAAGCACTGCATTGCCAAAAGGGGATACCGATGATCGTAACGCACAGCACCGCGCCGAGCACAGCGGCTTCCACAGCCATGGGAATCCCACTAAAAATCAACCAAAAAAGTATTACAGACGACGGAAACCGCGCTTCCTCCATATTCAACCTCCTTGCCAAATGGAAAAAATGCAAGCTTCGCAAACTTGAAGCACTGCTTCCCAATGGGGATACCAACGATCGTGATGCACCAGAGCACACCAGCAGCCACCCAGCTGAGACCGGTCCACAGCCCGCCGAACAGAAACCCAAAGAATATTTCCCAGACAGCCCATTCCAGCCGCCTCCCTTTCTCAATATGCCCACGCCAAAATGCGACAGGCTTTGGTTTCATTCTATGGAAAAATGCTGCGACGCGTCAATGGTAAAACGGGCTTAGGGAGAAAGTTTACACGGCGGGAACAGACGGGAAACAAATTATTCAAATCTATGGCCGATGCCTATGGACGGATCGGGAAACCAAAACTTCCGGCCGATTGGTTTCGAAGAGCAGCAGAGGCTCTCTCCCGTGCGGTCCTTCAATCGATTGATCGGCAAAATTTTTCCGCTTTCCTCATCAATTTTGCGTTTTCTCTTGACAAAGCCGCTTGCCTGCGCTATGATACCATTATATTCATAGTAATTATATAGGAATTGCATGAATAAATCTATTTCGGGAGCGACTAACGTGAAAGGAGCTTTCACGCTGCAAAAAATTGGCTTTTTGATTTGAAAGAGCCAATTTACGCTTTACGGAATCGCCATTTTTATTCCTGTTTTAGTCGCCTTCGGCGAAATGGAGGTTATGAGAAACAAATGAAACATACTCAGACATGCCGCTTTGTTTTTCGAGAACGAATGTGTCGCCGCTGAACGAAGCACAGCCAAACATCCTGAAAAAGTGACGGAAGGGAATGGATTGAATGTCTGAACCAAAAAAATTATCGCTTTGAAACCTTGCAGCTCCACGCAGGTCAAGAGTCGCCCGACCCCGCTACCGGCGCGCGCTGCGTGCCAGTCTATCAAACGGCAGCCTATGTATTTGAAGACACCGCACAGGCAGAGGCACGGTTTGCGCTGGCGGAGCCCGGCAATATCTACAGCCGGCTGACCAATCCGACGCTTGATATCTTTGAGCGGCGCATGGCGGCGTTGGAAGGAGGCGTTGCGGCGCTGGCCACTGCATCCGGCGCGGCGGCAATCACCTATGCGGTACAAAATATTGCGCACGCAGGCGACCATATTGTATCGTCGCAATCCGTTTATGGCGGCACCTACAACCTCTTTGCCCATACGCTGACCGAAAGCGGGATTGAAACCACCTTTGTGGACGGCGACAGCCCGGAGGCCTTCGCAGCCGCCATCCGCCCAAACACAAAAGCCTTTTTTGTGGAATCACTGGGCAACCCAAATTCCAATGTGGCGGATATAGAACGCATTGCACAGATCGCGCATACAAACGGCATTCCCCTGATTGTGGATAACACCTTTGCCACCCCATACCTCCTTCGGCCAATCGAATATGGCGCGGATATTGTCGTGCATTCGGCAACGAAATTCATTGGCGGGCACGGTGCGGCTATCGGCGGCGTGATTGTGGACGGCGGCAAATTCGACTGGGCCGTCTCCGGAAAATTTCCCTGCCTGACCGAGCCGGACCCTAGCTACCACGGCGCTGTTTTTACACAAGCGGCTGGGGCTGCGGCTTATGTGACGCGTATTCGCGCCGTATTGCTGCGCGACACAGGCGCAACGCTCAGCCCCTGGCATGCGTTCCTCTTTTTGCAAGGGCTCGAAACGCTCTCCCTGCGCGTAGAGCGCCATGTGGAAAATGCGCTCAAAGTGGCGGCATATCTTTCAAACCACCCGAAGGTGAAGCGCGTCAATCACCCCTCCCTGCCGGGTAGCCCGACGCACGCCCTCTATGAGCGCTATTTCTCACGCGGCGGCGGCTCGATTTTCACTTTTGAAATGGAGGGCGGCGAGGCGGCGGCAAAAGCGTTCATCGACCGGCTCAACATCTTCTCCCTCCTGGCAAATGTGGCAGATTTGAAATCTCTCGTCATTCATCCCGCAAGCACGACGCATTCCCAACTCAACAAGGAAGAATTGGAGGAATGCGGAATCTATCCGGGCACGGTACGGCTCTCTATCGGAACGGAGCATATTGACGACTTGCTGGAGGATTTAGCGCAGGCGCTGGCATAATGCGAAAGAGCGCGTTGCATCATTTGAATCTACGCAGAAATAACGGGAGTGTTGCAAAATGAAATATTTTGCAACACTCCCGTTTATTACAAACGAAGTGAGTAACAAAGCAATGCTTGCCGTAGCCACACCGCATGGGGCGCAGGCAAGCCACGTTCGCCCGTATGAACAGCTTGCGTCATCTACCAATTGGAACCCCACATTATTTTTCTATTTCCCCTGGCAAGAACGGCGAACGCAAAACTGCCCCCTGCTTTGCTCATTGCTTTTGGCTAATCTTGCCGCTCTCACGGTCTTTGATATAAGAAGACGTGGTGGGAATAACGAAACGCATTCCCTTCTCGACGATCTCAAAGGTGCGATCCGTTACATACTCGCACTCGCCATCAATATTGACGGCCGCCGGGGTGTCGCTGTGAATCGTCATCTTTTTGCCGCGGCTGAAATGGGTGATATCCCAGCCCAGATGCATACCATTTTTTATACTTCGGCAGGAGCGTCAGCAGCTTGAGTCTACCATTTTTCTTCTCCACTACAATAAAATCGAGCACGCCGTCATCCGGCACTGCGAGCGGGGCCGCTTTATAGCCGCCGCCATACCAGCGGGAGTTCGCGCCCACGCAAAACAGCAGCGTCATCTTTTTTGGCTCACCGCCGTCGATGGAAACGGTAAACTCATTATTAAGCTTACGGAAAACGCAATAAACCGCCGCAGCCGTATAAGCCATATCGCCCTTCATAAACGGGAGTTTCTTGAAGGCTGCCTGCTTTGCGCAAACCTCGGCATCAACGCCCATGGAGCACTGGTTGATGGCAATCTTATCGCCGCACTTGATGCAATCCAGCTCAAGGGCGGTGCCATTGACCTGTGCGTCAATATTCAAAAACTGCTCCTGTGTGCCAAAAAGCCGGATAAAATCATTCCCCGATCCAAGGGGCAGCACCGCTACTTCCGCATTGGGGTGGCCAAATGCGCCGTTGACCGCCTCAAATAGCGTTCCGTCGCCGCCGCAGGCATAAAAGCGAACCGGCTGGCCCTTCGACGCCTCCGCCCGAATAAAGTCCTGCGCGGCATGGGGGGAATCCGGCACATGGATTTCTGCATCCAGGTTATGCTCGTTTATGTACGCTTCAATCTGGGGCCGGATTAGCTCCAACGCCTTCCCCTTGCCTGCGCGCGGGTTGATAATGAACACATGCTTCATGCAATGATACCCTCCTGATGAAAATATATTGACTGGCAAGTAAACGAAACTGCGCCCATCGCAGCAGGCGCCCTGTGAAATCAGGCGCATTGCCTCTCCCACGAAAATTTTTTGTTCCCTTTCCTACAAAACCGTTGAAACAAAAAGTTTCCTTCTTACCGCGCCTATTCGATACAAAGAATTGGGCCGGACGTCCGCACATCAGGGTGCAGTAGATCGTTTACTTGAAATACATATAAAGCTGGCATTTGATCATACCATTATATAACTTCCGCCTTTTATCAGCTCTTCTGCCGAACAAAGATTCAAATTGTTCAGATGGGCTAATAATATAATAACTCCATCCGCGTTTTTTGTCAAACTTTTTTCCCCATAATTCTATATAATTCATTGGCCTGCTGAATATCGAGCATTCGCTCGCCATAGGGAGGATTGCAAATGAGCGTGCCCTTTTCTGTTTCGGGGGCGAAATCTCGCAAATCTGCCTGTTTCCATGCAATATTTGCCTGAACGCCTGCGCGCAGAGCGTTGGCCTTCGCAAGCTCGAGGGCATCCGCATCGATATCAGAGCCATAGGCCTGAAAATGCACATCCCGCTTGACCAAGTCGCGCGCACGCTCGCGCTCCTGTGCCCATGCGCTTTGGGGCAGGGCATCCCACCGTTCGGCAGCAAAATTACGGTTGACGCCGGGCGCAATATTTTGAGCCATCATTGCCCCCTCAATTAAAATCGTGCCTGAGCCGCACATCGGGTCATAGAGCGTATGATAATCCCGCAAGCGGGCAAGGCTGCAAAGAGAGGCGGAGAGCGTTTCCTTCAAAGGCGCATAATTGGCCTGTAGGCGGTAGCCGCGCTTATGAAGCCCCGCGCCGGAGGTATCCAGCAGGAGGCTTGCTTCATCCTTCATGATAGAAAATTGGATTTGATGGATAGGCCCCGTCTCTTCAAACCACGGAATATGATAAACACTTTTGAGCCGCTCTACCACCGCTTTCTTGATGATCGCCTGGCAATCACTCACGCTGAAAAGCGCTGAGTTGATGGAATACCCTTTCACGGGGAAGGCATCCTCCCTGCCGATCCACGCTTCCCAAGGAAGCGCTTTTGTCCCCTCAAACAGCTCGTCAAAGGTTCTGGCGGGAAAGGAACCAATCAAGATTTGAATGCGCTCGGCAAATCGGCAATTGATATTGGCACGCGCAAGAAGATTCGCATCTCCGGAAAAGAGCACGCGCCCATTCTCTGCCGCCACATCAATTGCGCCCATATCGCGCAGTTCCTGTGCAATAAGGCTTTCCAAACCTAGAAGGCACGGCACTACACAGCGGATTTTCAGCTCGTTGCTTTGCATAAAATGATAACCATCCTTTTTGCCAATACTAATTCTCATGCTATACCCGAATGGCGGGCATCTACTCCAACAAAAGAGGCGCCAGGGCAAGCCCTGCCGCCTCTTCTGCTTATTTATACGGATTGCGCCCAATGCGCAATCAAAACTTTCGGGAAACTCCTGCCAGCTGCCCTGCATTTATAGGGTATCCGGCTCAATCAAACCATAGCCGCCGTCTTTGCGGCGGTAGACGACATTAATCTGGTTAGTCACCGCATTGAGGAACACATAGAATTGATGACCCAGCAGATTCATCTGCAAAATTGCCTCATCCACATCCTGCGGCTTGTTCAGAGGAATCTTTTTGTGCGTACCACATCGAAATCCAGCTCCTCTGAAACCGGCTCCATATCCGTATACGCATCAAACGCTCCGGAACGCAGCCTCTTTTCCACCCGGGTTTTGTTTTTACGGATCTGTCGTACCAGAGAATCAACGCAGCCGTCCAGCGCATCCTCCATATCCTCCGCCCGCTCTTCCGCACGGAAAATCATGCCGCCGTGCGCGACGGTGATCTCCACAATCTTGGCGGATTTCTCCACGGTAGCGGTGATTTTGGCCTCCGCCTCCTCACCGAAAAAGCGCTCGATCTTTGCAAGCTTCTTTTCCGCATGTGTTTTGAAGGATTCTCTTGGCGTGCATTTGCGTCCGGTAATGGTTATTTTCATAACGACATCCCCTTCTTCTATATTGAATCCCTGAAGCGAAGCGGTATTCCGCCGCATCAAAGGGACCTACGAATAAGAATGCCCTCCTCTTGCTCTCATTATAGCACATATGCACAGAATAGCAAAGGGTTTACAAAATTTTTTTGAGATGTCTTGTAACATGGCAGCCAATATTGACCGCAACCGGCAAGCCTGCAATGTGGGTCGCCCCAGCCTCCACATTCACAGCGAAAGCCGTCGTTTTGCCGCCAAAGCCCTGCGGGCCGATGTTCAGCCGGTTGATGCGTTCGAGCAGCTCCTCCTCCAATTGCGCGTAAAACGGCTTTGGGTTCCGCTGGGAAACCGGGCGGCAAAGCGCCTGTTTCGCCAGCAGGGCGCAGCCCTCAAAATCGCCGCCGATCCCGACGCCGACCACCATCGGCGGGCAGGGGTTGCCGCCCGCCATTCGTACTGTGTCAACAACAAAATCTACAACGCCTGCCCGTCCGGCGGCTGGGGTCAACATTTGCAGGCGGCTCATGTTTTCACTGCCAAAGCCCTTGGGCGCGACGGTCAGCGTTACTTTTTCACCCGGTACGATGCGCGTGTGCAGCACGGCGGGCGTATTATCGCCCGTGTTGATGCGCTCCAGTGGGTCGCCCACCACAGAGCAGCGCAGCAGCCCTTCCGTATAGCCCCGGCGCACGCCCTCCTGAACAGCGGCCTCAAAATCGCCGCCCGTGAAATGCACCTCCTGGCCGACCTCCGCAAACACAACCGCCATGCCGGTATCTTGACAGACGGGGATATCCAGCTCCCGCGCAGCGTCAAGATTATCGAGCAGATCCTGCATAATGCCTTGGGGGCAGCGCCTGCTCCTCACAACCGGCGCAGGAGGAGATGCACTGTGTTAAATCTTCCGGCAGCCGTTTATTCGCCGCGACGCACAGTTCACGCACCGCATTTGTAACCTCTGAAACATCCATTTCCCGCATCAAAATAACCCATTCCTTTCTAACAGCCATACCCACCCCTTCCAAAGGGGCAAGGCCTATCTTTTCAAACAAATCCTGCCGGGGCGCCTCCTCTTTCATGCCTGATATAAAATCTCGCCGCCGCCTACCACCAGCGCCGGTTTTGCGGCAATGGTTAAGGGATCGCAGGGAAACAGAGAGAAATCCGCATCCTTACCGGGCTCAATCGAGCCCACGCGGCTAGAAATGCCACAGATCTCAGCCGGCGTGAGCGTGATGGCCCGCAGAGCCGCCTCATAGGGCAAGCCCTCCCGCACGGCAAGCCCTGCGCATATCGGCAAATATTGGATTGGGATCACTGGATGATCCGTGATGATCGAAATGCGCACGCCTGCCTTTTGCAAAATGCCGGGCGTGGCCGGGGTGAGCTCGTGCAGCTCCGGCTTGCAGCGCTCAGAGATCAGCGGCCCGCTCATGGCAGCCACATGGCGCTTGGCAAGCGCATCCGCAATTTTGTGCCCCTGCGTGCAGTGAACAACCGCGTAATTCAGGCTGAATTCTTCCGCAATGCGCATGGCGGTACAAATATCGTCCGCGCGGTGCGCGTGAATATGAATGGGAAGCCCCTTTGTAAACAGCGGTTCCAACGCTTCGAGCTTGGCGTCGAATTCGCACAGCTCCCCTTCCTCCTGCGCACGCTTCATTTTTTTCAATATATTCCCGTGTTTTGGCGAGCTGCTCGCGGATAAGCGCGGCGGTCGCCATGCGCGTGGTGGGTGTTTCGTTCTTTTCATGATAGACGGACTTGGGGTTTTCACCGAGTGCAAATTTCATGGCAACAGGCGCTTTGATGACCATATCATCGATGAACCGGCCGTAGGTTTTCATTGCAATGAGCTGCCCGCCGATGGGATTGGCGCTCCCCGGGCCGGTGACAACGCTCGTCACGCCCGCGCGCACGGCCTCTTCAAAACAATAATCGAGGGGATTGACCGCATCGAGCGCGCGCAGCTGCGGGGTGCAGGGATCGGTCTGCTCGTTAATATCATCGCCTTCAAAGCCGAGAGAATCCTCGCAGATGCCAATGTGCGTGTGCGAATCGATAAATCCTGGCAAAAGCCGGGCGCCTCGCGCGTCGATCACCTCGCCTACCGAAAGCTTTGGGAGCTCCTCCATCGGGCCCGCTGCGACGATTTTACCTTTTAGGGTATCGACGAACCCGTCCTCGACGACCGGGCCGGAGATAGGGTAAATCTTTGCATGAATGATGCGCATAATTATGTATTTCCTTTCTTCACATTGAATCATCTATGCCCATTGAAAAGCCTATTCGAGCCGTTCCGCCAGCAGACTGCCGCCCATTTGATAGGCCTCGCTCATTTCCCTGCGCAAATTCTCATAAAAGGAAACCGCCGCCTGCCGCCGCTGCAACGCGAGCTCCGCCCCTCTGCGCGTATAAAACCGATCGTACAGGCCTTCTAGTTTCCGCTTGTATTCTTGAAAAAAAAGAGGGCTGCGTATCGTTGAAGCCATCGGATACTTCCCCCTCCTCCGTCAAGGAATACAAGGGTTCCCCAGCCTGGCCTTTATAACATATCGTGCGGGCAAGCCCGATTGCACCTGTCACATCGAGCTTGTCGGCGTCAAAAAGAATCTTTTCCTCCGGGGTGACCGGCGGGCGGTCGGACCGAAACCGATGCCTTTCAATACAGGAAGCAACCTTCTCCGCAAAAGCGGGCGGAAATCCATTTTGAACAAGAAAGGCCAACGCCTTTTCCGCCCCCACGGCCGCATGGCATAGGGCCGGATTTTCAAACTGCTCCCTGCGCCCGATATCGTGCAGCAGGCAGGCGGCGATCAGCACATCGGAATCCACCGGCTCCTCAAATGAGGCGATATCCAGCGCCGCATACAGCACCCGGTAGATATGCTCCCTGTCATGGGCGCTGTCCCGCATGCAGGAAAGCATATAGGCCTCGATCAACCTGTAATCCTTCGTTTTCATGTAAATCCCCCCTTTTTTGTAACCGCTGATTGAACCGGTGCTTCCTTTACAGCGAGAAGCTTTCCGGTAGGAGCTGGGCGAGCGTGAACGCCCGGATTGCTCCGTCCGCCCCGCCGAGCAGGATGCGGAAATCGTCGAAACAGAATTCCCGCATGACCTGGCGGCACACGCCGCAGGGCGGGCAAAAGCCGGAACACGTGCCCTCCTTCCCGCCGACGACCGCGATGGCTATAAACGCCCGCTCCCCCTCGCTGACAGCCTTTGCAAACGCCGTGCGCTCCGCGCAAATGGTGGGTGAATAGGAGGAATTTTCAATATTGCATCCGAGATAGACCGCTCCGCTCTCTGCCAGCAGCGCCGCGCCAACCTGAAAGCCGGAATAGGGCGCGTAAGCGCGCGCCATAGCCGCCCGCGCAAGGGAGACGAGCTCTGAATCTGTCATAAAAGGGTCCGTCCTTTCAATCCGGTTGGAATCCCATGGAGGTTATCACACTTTTCGGAGCATTCCTGCAAAGCTCTCGCCCGCAAGCGGGCCGTCCGCGCCCAAAAGCTCCAGAACCGTTTTGCCAATATCCGCAAAACTCTTCCGCGTGCCCAGCGGCACAGGGGCAATTTTTTCTCCATAGACGAGCAGCGGGATATATTCTCTCGAATGGTCGGTGCTCGGCGTTGCGGGATCGCAGCCGTGATCGGCGGTGATCATAAGCACATCATCCGCCCCCAAATGTGGCAGAAAACCAGCCAGCCAGCCGTCAAAGGCGGCAATGGCGGCGGCGTAGCCGGCCACATCGTTGCGGTGGCCATACAACATATCAAAATCAACAAGATTGACAAAGCAGAGGCCGCGAAAATCCTCGTTTTCCAGCCGCCTTGTCTGCGCCATGCCATCCGCATTTCCTTTGGTTGGGATCGCGCGGGAGACGCCGCGCCCAGCAAAAATATCGCTGATTTTCCCCACGGCGACCGTTCCCCGGCCCTGCTCCCGCAGCAGGTCGAGCATTGTAACGCCCGGAGGCTCCAGGGAAAAATCGTGCCGGTTTGCCGTGCGCGTGAAGTGCGGATACACGCCGGTAAAAGGTCGGGCGATCACGCGGCCCACCGCATGTTTGCCCGTGAGCACTGCGCGCGCCTTGCGGCAGATTTCATAGAGCTCCTCCGGCGGGATAAGCGATTCATGCGCCGCGATTTGAAAAACACTGTCCGCGGAGGTATAGACGATCAGCTTGCCGGTCTCCAAATGCGCCCGGCCATAATCCAGGATGACCTGCGTGCCGGAATAGGGGCGGTTGCAGAGCACGCCGCGCCCAGTGGCCTGTGTGAAAGCGTCGAGCACCTCTGCCGGGAAGCCATCCGGATACGTCGGCAAAGGATGATCGGAAACCAGGCCCGCGATCTCCCAGTGCCCGGTTGTCGTATCCTTGCCCTTTGAGCGCTCAACGCAGCGGCCGTAGGCGGCAAGCGGCGCATTCACACCCTCCCGGCAATCCACACCCTCGATGTTGAAAAGCCCCAGCCTTTGCAACGTATCCGCCCGGAAGGCCGGCGAGTGGGAAATGCTCGCCAGCGTGTTGCTGCCCGCGTCGCCATAGGCCGCGGCATCCGGCAGTTCGCCAATACCAAAGCTATCTAATACAATGAGAAAAATCCGCTTGCATGTGAGAGAGGGCATCATCGTTCCTCCATTTAATCAGCTGAATATAGTATACACTGCGCCATTCCCGCTTGCAAGCGTCCCATAGAGGGAATGCGGCAAACGAGCTTAAAACGCTTTGTCCTTGTCAAATCGCACCAAATGCGTTAAGATAAAGAATACTCATTTTAGTATCATAAGCGGGGAAAGAAGGTTTTATGTAATGTCGAAAGGAAAAAAAGCTGTGATTATCATTGCCGCCATCGTCGTTGTGCTGGCGGTGGCCGCGGGGATCATCCTAATGCCGCGCCACGGAAAAACGGTGGCGGATACTTGGTCGCCCTATGATACCTACGGCGGGCAGAAGTGGATCCGCACAATCGAAAAGCAGCCGGGCAAGGATTTTAAAATTTTGCAGATCACCGACACGCAGCTCTATATGCTGCCGGGCGATAACAAAAAAGCGCTGGAATTGACAAAAGAGCTTGTCACGGAAGAAAAGCCCGACCTAGTGGTGCTGACGGGCGATAACGTATCCGCCCTGTTTACCGACTGGCTGATCGACGATGTGATCGACTGCATGGAAAGCCTCGGCGTGCCGTGGGCGCCTGTTTTCGGCAACCACGACGGTGAGGGCAAAGCAGATCTCAAATGGCAGGGCGAGCAATTTATGAAGGCGGAGCACTGCCTCTATCAGCCTGGGCCGAGCAATCTCACAGGCGAAGGCAACTATATCATCAATGTGACGGAAAACGGCAAAGTCATTCAATCCCTGATCCTGATGGATTCCGGCAATCATGATACCTACGGCGACGGCTCCGGGGAAGAAACCTCCGCCTACGCCTATATTCACTACGATCAGATCGAATGGTATAAATGGGCCATCCGCAGCGTGAGCGCACAGCAATACGGCAGCTTTGACCCCGCCGGCGGCAAGGTGGTGGAATCCATGGCCTTCTTCCACATTGCACTGCCGGAGATGAAGGAGGCGCTCTTACCCTATCTTGATGAAAACGGCCTAGGCGAGGTGCCCGAACACCTTGGCTTTGGCGCGATTCGTGAAGGCATTGCCTGCCCGCCGCTTAACTCCGGGCTCTTCGACGCGATGAAGGAGCTTGGCAGCACCAAGAACATATTTTTCGGCCACGACCACGCAAATGACGCCTCCGTTGTATATGAAGGCATTCGCATGACCTACGGGGTCAAAACAGGCCCCAGCCCCAAACCATGGAACGACGCGGTCGCCTATGGCGGCACGCGGATTACGCTGAAGGATGCGGATCATTCCGTTCGGGTAGAGCATATCTACAAGGGCGGCCCGGAAAAAATAACATCTTCCCTTTGCTCGCCATCAGCTCTCTCCTCCTCCCCAAAACAGCAGATCATCCGCGCGGATGGAAAACAGCCGCGCTATGCGCATCAAAGCGACCGTGTCGGGCAATTCCACATCGCGCTCCCATCGGCTTACCGCCGCCTCATCGCAAGACAGGGCGGCGGCAAGCTGTTTTTTTGTGAGCGCGTGGCGCGTGCGGAGCCTTCGAATTCGCTCGCCGATCGTATGCCCCTCATGCCTGGCCGCGGCGAGCACCTGCGAGGCCTGCGAAACCACCTGAAACGAATTGGGCTCCGCCTTTTCCCACTCCAGGGCCAAGACGGCATATTGAATGCGGCTGTTAATCACCTCCTGCGCGCGGCGCAGCGTGCGGGAAACAGTGGAGCGGTTTAACCCCGTTTCCCGCGCGACCTGGGCGGGCTTTTCCCCCTCCAACCAACAGCGCTCCAGAAGCTGCCGCTGCGAGGGGCTCAGCTCCTCTTGAATAATCCGCTCCAGCGCCCGTGCCAGCTTGCAAACCGCTTGCCGATGGTGCTCTTCCTCCGGGGAGAGAAACGCCTGCTCGACCCAGCTCTGATAGGCGAAAAGATCCCAGCTATTTTGTGAGCAAGCGGTGGGCCGCCCGCCATTTTGCTTCATGATATCAAGCCTTTCTCTATTTTTCCCATTCTTATGGATATTTGTTCCGGCAATAAATAGAACAAATGTTCTTTTCTCAATTCTTATTATAGAGTCATTGTTACAATTTGTCAATATTATCAAAAATCAATTTTTTCTGCCGCTTGGGTTTTGAAAAAAGACAGCCCTAATATCCACAAAGCTTCCTTGCAGCCGCCTTTAAAAAAATACGCCGCAGGATACGAAAGGTATCCCACGGCGTATTTTGGGTTTGACGCCTGTTTAGTGGAGCGTTAGATCCGTGTAAATCATGCAGTGGTCGGAAGGAATACGGCCATCCACCAGGTCGGTTACCACACGGTAGACTTTTGGCGTGATAGTATCCTTCGTAACAAAGAGGAAATCAATCGGGCTTTTGCCCGCGAGCCCTTCCATATCAAAACCGTTGAAGGTGCCCATGCTCATGGTATCCGGCGCAAGGTATTTGCTATCGCCCAACGCGGCGGTCATCCCGCGGTAAACCTCGGAACCCTCCGACACATTAAAATCCCCTGTGCAAACCGTGGGCAGGTTCAGCTCTGCGATCTTATCCAAAATGATTTGCACGCTGTTTAGGCGCGCCTGTGCGCCGACGTGATCGAGGTGCGTGTTGAAATGCGCGTAGCTCTCCCCCCGTCTCCTTATTGCGGAGCACCGCCCAAGTGCATATGCGGTTCAGCTGTGCATCCCAGCCCTTGGAAGGCTTCTGCGGTGTTTCGGAGAGCCAAAAGCTGCCGGAATCAACGAGATCATACTTCTCTTTCAGATAGAAAATCGGTGTGAATTCATCGAACACATAACCATCCCGGCCAATGCCCACATAGGCATAAGCAGGCAGCTCCGCCTGAAGAGCAAGCAGCCAGCCAGGGTGCGCCTCCTGCAAGCCGATGGAATCGGGCGCATATTTTTTGATTGTTTCGGAAACCGCGCGGATGCGGAAGAGAAAGAAATTTTCACCCTCCCCCGCTGTTTGCACATTGAAGCTTGCAACACGCATAGCGCCGGGGAAAATCTCCACCTGCGCCGCAGGCGGATCATCCGGAATCTCTGGAAGGACGCCATCCGGAATTTTGACAAGCCCACCCGTCATAATAGACAGCAGCGCGCCAAAGGACAGGATCAGGGCGACAACCTTATTCATCACGAGTTTCAACAATGCCTGCATGACTGTTTACCATCCTTTCTTCCCCTCGGTTGTGTGATTAGGCTTTATTTCATTACCACATCCGCATAGATCGCATAGTGATCCGACGCGAATCGGCCATTGACGCGATGATTCAGCACACGGTAAACCTGCGGGGCGACCGTGGCTTTGGTGACAAAAATATAATCAATCGGGCTTTTTTTGCTCATAAAGATTGGGAAATAATCGTGATAGGTACCGCTCGCCATCGTATCCGGCGCGAGATATTTGCTATCTCCAATGAAGCCGTCATTCATTAGGTTATAAACCGTGCTACCCTCATTCACATTGAAATCGCCCGTGCAAACCACAGGCATATCAAAAGAAAGGATCTTTTCGCGCACCAGTTTCGCGCCGTTTACGCGCGCTTCCTCGCTGGCATTATCAAGATGCGTGTTCACATGCGCATAGGTGAAGCCTGTAGCTTTTTCTCGCAGGATCACCCAGGTGCACAGGCGGTTGCAGCCGCCATTCCAGCCAAGGGACGGGAGCTCCGGCGTTTCAGAGAGCCAGAAGGTACCGGAATCGACCAGGTCATATTTATCCTTGCGGTAAAAAACAGGGTTAAACTCGCCCGCTTCCTGCCCATCATCGCGGCCCACGCCAACCCAGCCGTATTCCGGCAGGCCTTCGGTGAGATCCTCCATCCAATCCTTCAGCGCTTCCTGTAGGCCGAAGGAATCGGGCTTCGCATCCCGCAGGGTTTGGATGACCAGCGGAGCGCGGCTCTCCTCGGAGCGCAGGCCATCCCCGCCATAGCGGACGTTAAAGGATAGGATGCGCACCTGGCCTTCCGCCACCTGGGGCACCTCCACATTTGGCGGGAACAAAAACCCGCACAGGGCCGTGACCGCCGCTATGATTAGGGATAACACTTTACTGATGAATGCCATTTTTCGCTTCCCCTTCCATGATAATCGCCAATCCAGACAAAAAAGATTGGTCCTCTGCCTGTATCTTAGCACAATCCTCCCAAAAAGACAATGAGCATGCAGCAAAAATACTGCATGCTCATATGAGCTATCCAAAAGCGGGACTTTATATACATCCGATCCTCTTTGGAGCCAGCGGGAGCCGGAAAAACGCCCAGAACGCTTTTCCGCCGTTACGCTCCCGCCGGCACGACAGGCTGGGAGAGGAGTGTAAAACCCAGCCGCCTTCAGAGGATCGGAGGTATAACAAAAAAAGAAGGGAAACGTTTAGTAGATAGAAACCATTGGGGTCGTGTAAGTATAGGTTTGATAAATCAGCAGCTTATAAGCGCGCACCGTATAGGTGGCCTCATAGTAGCCGTTCGGCAAAGATGGGGTCGTATAGTTATAGCGCAACGGGCAGCCAGAGCCTTGCAGGTTGCTGTTGGTATCCTCATTGGCATACACATACCAATCGTTAGCCCCGCCCCCAATCGGGCAGCGGCGAAGCTCCACCCAAACCTTGATGTTGGTCACGGTATCGGTGATACCGCTCGTGTAAAAATGCAGCTTAAGCTGCTTCGTGCCGGTCCGGTCAAGGCCATAATCGGGAGTTGTGATATACATAGAACGGCTCAGGTCTTCCTGATATTCCGGCCCTTCCTCCTGCACCGCGCCGGCCGTCATGCCCAGGGGCAGGAGCAGCAGCATGCAGCACAGCAGGATGGACAGCCACCGTTTTACGGATTTTCCATGTGTTTTCATCTTCAAACTTCCTCCGTTTTTAGGATAGAGGGGTGCTTTTAAAAAAACCCCCTCACTCTATATAACGAAAAAAATCGAAAATGTTGCACTTGATTGACAAAAAATTTTAGTTTTGCTGCAATTTCGTCGATTGTGCTATTTTTATGAGCTCTTCTTTGGGCAAATTGCTCACACTAATGTGGAAGCGATAGGGTCCTTGCAACCACATCAGGCTCGCGTGATCCTCCTCATGCTTTGACTGGACGTAAAGGCATTTGCCGAGGCCCTCCACCTCAATCTCCTCCAGCGCCACATCCTCCAGGTCAAAAACTATGGTACTAGTCGGATAGCGTTGGTTGAAGGTGATATAGCTGCCTGACCAGAAAAGGAAGCCGTCATCCTTGCGATAGAGGTAGTATTCGTCACCATCACAATGATGTTCCTCCAATGCGTAATCCGACGGGATGTAGGTGGGCGCGTATCGCTCCGGGAGCAGGTAGGTGCCATCCGGCTGCTCAAGATAAGGGTATGTATTTTCCACCAGAAATCCATCCGGCGTGGTGGGCGCAGCGATCACGCCAAGGTAGTTATCCATATCAATCTCCAACCCGGCAAAATCCTGCTTGGAATTCAGGTTGGAGAACACGCTGGTCATGGCCACCACTGCGAGCAGCGCTGCAACAACGCCAATGCGGAGCACATGCCTGCTGCGCTTGCCGTGCAACACCTTCACGCCGGCTGGGCGGCCCTTGGCACGGAGGATTTGCCTTTTGCGCTTTTCATACGCTTTGGTAAAGGTAACGCCGGAAAGCTCCTCTGCGCTGGGCAAGCCGCTACTCTCTTCCTGCGCATAGCGCCGCAAGGCGGAGCAGATAATCTGATCATTTTCTTCCCTACGCTGATTCATCCCAGAGAACGCCTCCTATCGATAAGGCAAAGGCAACAGCATCCACTTTCTATGATTTTGATGGCCTGTCCTATAAACCCTTACACTCTATATAACGTAAAAAAATCCAAAATGTTGCACTTCACCAATGATATTTAATAAAATGTTTATTGTTAAGTATTTATTAGAATTATATTCTGTTTTTATACGTCAAAAATAATCAAATATTGTAATTTTATCCCAATTTAGATAAAAAACAAACAGCCGGAAGAAACAGTAAAATTTCTTCCGGCATGCATAAAAATGGCATTTTCTTTTTCATGCCCGTCAGGCCTTGTTCCGTTTGCTTTTCAGTGCCCTTTTCCGGAACAAAATGACAAGATTTCCGTTTTAAATAACACCTTTTCCCAGGCTTAACACGCGGCTCATCCCTCCGGATTGGTCATGAACAAAACGCCCAGCGTATTCGGCCCACAGTGGGCGGAGATGGTGCAGCCTGCGCGGGTGACAAAAATCTCCTGAAAACCTGCAAGCTGCTCCACGGTTTTCTTCACCATCTCGATGCGCTCAGGCGACATGCCCGAATGCGTGATGAAAACGCGGTCGAGCTTTAAATCCTTTCTGCCAGCGAGCTGATCGGTGGCATATTGCACAAGGGCCTTATCGAGCGTACCACGGTATTTTTTGCCCACTCCCATCGCGCCGTTGCGCGCCGGGTCCACCATAATGCAGGGCTTGAGCTTTAACAGGTTTGCGCCAAGCATCGCCACGGAGGAGCACCGGCCGCCCGCATGCAGAAACTCCAGCGTATCCAGCACAAAGCTTGCATGGGCATAGGGGCGGAGGGCATTGACCTCCTGCTGAATCTGCCGCCCATCCATCCCCTGTGCGATGCGCTCAGCCGCCTCAATCACGAGCAGGCCCATGCCGGTGGAGAGGTTGCAGCTATCAACCGGGTAAACATTGCCCAGCTCTTCGGCAGCGATGCAGCAATTTTGATAGGCGGAGGAAAGGTTGGAGCCCAGGTTGATATGCACCACCTGGTAGCCATCCTCCACCCACTGACGGAAGTATTCCACATATTCCCCCGGCGTGATTGCGCTCGTTTTGGGCAGCTGCTTATGCTGCCACCAGGCCTCATACAACGCATCTGGGGAGATCTCCCCATCCGCATACTGCCGACCCTCCAACAGGATATGGAGCGGATACATGTGAACCTGATAGCGCTCAATGAGCGCCGCACTCAAATCGCAGGTGCTATCCGCGCTTAAAATCACCTTTTGCGGCATTCGTCGTTCCCGCCTTTCAATCATGTGTTAAATTTAGCAAACACAGCTGGTGTAGGCTGCTTGTTTTGTATATTTTAGCATACTACATGGGCTATATGATTCTAATATTCCATATTAAGGCGCCGCTTTGCCGAGAGGCGCTCTATTCAGCCTTCCGCCCTGCCGCAGTAGAGCCGGATGGCGTCCCGCAGGAAGATAGACAGACCCTCTGCATAGCGGTCAATCTGGCGGGTAAACCGCTCATCCGCCACATACATTTCGCCAAGGCCGATGAGAATTTCATCCGTGCAATCATAAAAATAACGTGTAATCAGCGATTGCCACTGCTCAACCAGCGCCTGCGCGCGAGGCGAAGCGGGCCCCTCCTCCATGCAGGAGGCAAAGCCGCCGTAGACCGCCTGCATCTCCGCGTGGATCCTTGCCCAATCTGCGCTGGTGTATGCGCCCGTCTTTTTGGCGCTCTGCGCATAAGCGGGCGAATCGCCCCAGCGCTCCTTCGCCTCTTCGGCATACCGCTCCTGCGCCCTGCAAAATTCAGAGGCGTCAAAAGGTTTAAAATCCATGGTAATATCCCCTTTCAAAATATGATCCACAAGCTCGATCAAGCGCTCGAGGCGCTCCCGCTTCATTGCGAGCAGCTCCCGATGGCGCTCCATCGCCCTGCGGCTGTTAAAGGAAGGGCTTTCCAAAATCCGCCGGATCTCATCGAGTGGGAATGCAAGCTCCCGAAAAAAGAGAATCTGCTGTAGCCGCGCAAGGCAGGCTTCGTCATAAAGGCGGTAGCCCCCTTCGCTTGTGCCGCTCGGGCGCAGCAGGCCGATCTCATCATAATAATGCAGTGTGCGCACACTGACGCCCGTTAGACGGGCGGTTTCCCCAACGGTGAGCGGTTTCATCCACGATCATTCCCCTTCCGAGGGACTAGCCGCTTCTATGCGCCCCAGCCCCTGATTGAGCGGGTTTGGTTGCCCGCTGAAACAAGCATATTCCATCACGCAGCGTCAAGGTCAAGCGATTTTGAAAAAATGTTGCACTTTTCTCCATCATGCCTAAAATGACTTGTCATATACCTATACTTTGATATAATAAGGAGAGAAACGCGCTGTCGCAAACGCAAGGATTTTGCGATACCCCATTCTATAATGGAGCAGATAGCGGGGCAGGCGCCCCCGCACGGAAAGAACCGGCTATCCGTTTGAGAGATAGAGCTTTCAAACTGCTTGGCGCTGGAAAGGATTGGTTCATATGAAAGAGGAGAAAAGCAAGCTGTTACAGGCCCTGGAGGCAAAAGTGAAGGAACTCACCTGCGGCGGGATGTGCATCGCCTATTCCGGTGACGATGGCAGCACCCTGCTGCTCAAACTCGCAGCGGATATGAAGGCGCGTATTTTAGCCGTCACCTTCCGCTCCCCTCTCGCTCCTGTGGAGGAGGCACAAGCCGCACAGGAGCGCGCAAAGGCGTTTGGCGCGGAAAGCCACCTCCTGCCGGTGGATTTATTGCGGGATCCACGCATTGCGTCGAACTCTCCCAGCCGATGTTTTTATTGCAGGCGGACACAATATGAGGCGCTCTCCGCCTTCGCGGTCAACCGTGGCATTTTCTGCATCTGCGACGGCACCTGTGCGGACGCTGGGGAAGCAGAGCAGGAAGATAAACTCCGTGCCCTGCGGGAGCTTGGCGTACGCAGCCCGTTAAAAGAGTGCGGCGTTACGCGCGCCCAGGCGCGCGCATTGCTGCGGGAACTCGGCGTTGCGCCGGGGGCTATGCTTTCCCCCTGCCTTGCCAAACGCCTTCCCTTTGACACGCCGCTGGAAAAAGCGGAGCTCAAGCTCATTGAAGATGGAGAACGGCTGCTGCGCGGCCTGCGGCTGGATGGCTGCTACCTCTACCTGCACGGTGGGCTCGCGCGCATCGCCGCACGGCGGGATCAGGCGGCTAGCGTGTTGGCCGCAGCACAGGATTGTGTAAACGGGCTGACAGCGCTCGGTTTTTCCCAAGTGACGCTTGATCTGACGCCGCTGCCGGGCGCGAAAGAAGCGGCACGAGAGGAACCGGCACAGGAGCGGGCGGAAGAGTCAGCCTAAACAAAGCTAAGGCTGCATTCTGTATCAGCCCCCTGCACGAAAAAATAGCGGGCCACAATGCGTGGCCCGCAATTTTTTTTGCATCCATAGCGGTTCTGGCCGCCCCATCCGCCGTTACTGGATTTGCGGAGGCTCCAGCGCGATTTTAAGCACCCCCTCTGCCTTCGCCTCAAAGAGCGCATAGGCCTCCATGGCGCGCTCCAAGGGAAAGCGGTGCGTGAGCAAAGGCGTTAGGTCAAGCGCCCCCGATTGGATGAGCTCCAAAATCCGCCCACAGGCATTTGCATCCACTCCGCCCGTTTTAAAGGTTAAGTTTTTGCCATACATCTCCGGAAGCGGCAGGCTCTGCGGCCGCTCGTAGAGTGCAATCACACAAACCGTCCCATTCGGCCTGGCTGCCTGCCACGCGGTTTGGAACGTGCTCTCCCCACCTGCCGCCTCCATCACCACATCTGCCCCGCGCCCCTGCGTCAGGCTACGGGTGAAGGCCACGATGTCCTCATGCATCGGGTTAACCGTTTGATCCGCAATTCCCATGCGCCGCGCCAGGGCAAGCCGCTCCTCGGAAAGATCCGCAGCAATGATGCAGGCCGGGCGGTGCAGCCGGGCACAAGCCATGGTGCAAAGGCCAGTCGGCCCGGCGCCGAGCACCAGCACAGTATCCCCCTCCTGAATTTCCCCGATCTGCGCGCCCCAATACCCGGTTGCCAAAATATCGCCGGTAAAAAGCGCCTGTTCATCCGTGACGCCCGCCGGAATATGGCTGAGCCCATTTTCTGCAAAGGGGACGCGGACATATTCCGCCTGGCCCCCGTCTATCCGGCAACCAAGCGCCCAGCCCCCGTGCACATGTGTACAATTATTGACAAAACCGCGCCTGCAAAAATAGCACTCCCCGCAAAAGGTCTCCACATTGACCGCCACGCGGTCACCTGGACGGAAGCCGCGCACCGTCTCCCCCACTTGTTCCACCACGCCCACCATCTCATGGCCCACGATCACGCCGGGCTTTGCGCGCGGCACGCTGCCGTGCTTGATATGCAGGTCGCTCGAGCAAATGGAGGAGAGCGTCACGCGGACGATTGCGTCCCCCGCCTCCTGCATTTCAGGCACTGGCCGCTGCTCCAATGTAAACAGGCCATTCTCCCGGTAGACGACCGCCTGCATCATTTGATCTTTCACTCGTAACCGCCCCTTCTTCTATTTGTCTCTATTATAGCGGAGATGGGGCGGTTTGTCATGCACCTGTAAAGCGAGAGCCTTATGGCTCGAATAAAATCAATCATGGATATTGTATTTTCCTTCAATATATGTGGTAATAGCCAAAATAAAATTATATTTTTTGTTTATGTATAATATTGAAATATGTATATAGTTATATTACTATATTAATTGAAAATAAAGCAAAGGGGAGATTCCCATGAACGAATACACCCAATATCCCAATCAAATCGAAAGGAGAAAAAACAAATGAAACAGAAACACATCGTCACCAAACAGCTATCCTTCTTGATCGCCATGATCCTAGTATGCCTCCAATTGCTTCCGATAGGAGCCTTCGCAGTTGGACAAGCACAGCCTCAGGAAGAAATGATGCAAGCACAGGCCGCAAGTACGAAAAAATACCGTTCGCCATTTATCGCCAAAGGCTATACATCAGGCGCTTATTATAAACAGCCTGGTTCATCATGGAGCGCCGGATATCACACAGGGCAAGACTATAATTGCAGCAATGATACACTGGTCGCCCCTGCGTCAGGTACAATTCAGCGCAGCAGGTGGGATAATAGCTATGGCAACTACATCGTGATTGCAACCAACGATGGATGGGTCATTTTAATGGCCCATATGGCCTCCACGCC
>ENA-OQCL01000366-OQCL01000366.1-human-gut-metagenome-genome-assembly--contig:-NODE-366-length-22554-cov-3.049226_pt1 | contig 22554 bp, 21 predicted proteins | sample MGYA00242502_ERZ504586 | MGnify/ENA primary metagenome ERZ504586 (study PRJEB26092, sample SAMD00036316) | human gut metagenome | host: Homo sapiens | study: EMG produced TPA metagenomics assembly of... | reverse complement strand
ATGGTGAGCAGCAAAACGGCATCGCGGTGTGTCGCAATCGCCGGGCGGATACCACGGGCAAATCTAGCTTCAAAATACCGCTGAAAACGGTCGATGACCGCCTTGAACTGCGCCGGAAACGAGAGGTTATAGACCGGCGTGGCGATGAGAAGCAGATCACACGCGCGTAGGTCACGATCGAATTCATCGAGGTCGCGAAACGCGCAGCCGTCTGCTTTTTTGGCAATATCCGCAGGCGATACACGGATGAATATTCACTTTGCAAATGTCAAGTGATTTTACTTTCCAGTCTTTTCCTTTCAATCCGTCGAGAAAAGCTTCAAGCAGCTTCTTTGTGTGTCCGTCTTTATGCGGCGAAGAAAATAAAACGAGTGCATGTTTCATGTACTGGCCTCCGATCTTGTAAAGTAAAAAGCCTTTTCAAAGCTATTTAACTTTACGCAAATGTAAAAAGAGCGCTGTGAATTCACACACAGCGCTCTGTAAAGAATTATCCTTTTACAACGATATTGACGAGCTTGCCCGGAACGTAGATCTCTTTCACGACGTTCTTGCCGTTGATCTCCGCTGCAATGCGGTCTTCCGCCTTTGCAAGTGCAATCGCGTCATCCTTCTGGATATCGGCTGCAACGCACAGTCTTGCGCGAACTTTGCCGTTGACCTGCACAACGATTTCAATGACGTCATCTTTGCACTTTGATTCGTCGTACTTCGGCCAAGGCTGCTCCGTGACCATGCCCTCGCCGAGCTTCATTTCGCTCCAAACCTCTTCTGTTACATGCGGTGCAAACGGGTTGAGGAGCATCGTGAAGACGGAGAGCTCTGCTTTATTGATGGAGCCCTTTTCCGCAATAACGTTCATGAGCGCCATCAAAGCTGCAATGGCAGTGTTGAACTTGAGGTTCTCAATGTCATAAGAAACCTTCTTGATGGCTTTGTGGAAAGAATTTTCCATCTCCGGGCGGATCGCTTCGCCGTCGACGAGAATGGACTGCAGATTCCAATAACGCTCAATGAAGCGGCGGCAGCCCTTGATGCCGGCGTTGCTCCACGGTGCGGCCTTCTCAAAGTCGCCGATGAACATTCGTAGAGACGGAGCGTATCTGCGCCGAACTCGTTTACAACGTCGTCCGGGTTGACAACGTTGCCGCGGGACTTACTCATCTTCTCGCCGTTTTCACCGAGGATCATGCCGTGGCTCGTGCGCTTTGCATACGGTTCTGCGGTCGGGACCTGGCCGATATCGTAGAGGAACTTATGCCAGAAACGGCTGTACAGCAAGTGCAGCGTGGTGTGCTCCATGCCGCCGTTATACCAGTCTACCTGATGCCAGTAGTTGAGTGCTTCCTTGGATGCAAAAGATTCATCGTTGTGCGGATCCATATAGCGCAGGAAGTACCAGGAGGAGCCTGCCCACTGCGGCATGGTGTCCGTTTCGCGCATGGCCTTGCCGCCGCACTTCGGGCACGTGGTGTTGACCCAATCGGTCATCTTGGAGAGCGGAGATTCGCCGTTATCGGTCGGCTCGTAGGAATCAACCTGCGGCAGAACGAGCGGCAGCTCGCTTTCATCGATCGGCACATAGCCGCACTTCTCGCAGTGTACAATCGGAATCGGCTCGCCCCAGTAGCGCTGGCGTGCGAATACCCAGTCACGGAGCTTATAGTTGACCTTACGGTGGCCGATGCCGGTCTCCTCAAGGTAATCTTTGATGCGGACTTTCGCTTCTTCGACGGTCATGCCGTCGATGCCGGGTGCGCCATGGTTTCTTTCCACCTGCAAGTAGGCTCTATTGAGATTGTCTCGTTGGAGTATTCTCTCTAACAGATGGGCACCAGTTCTTTCCTTCCTGTCCCGAGGATTCACATTCGGCGCTCCCACATACTCTTTGCATTCCGTGCTATCCCTTTGTGGGCAGCCTGTATTGCTACAGTATTTTGCTGTCATGACATGAGTCCTCCTTTCAGGTTGTACTGAAACTTACGATTGTTCGGTCCTTTCCACTGTGGCCAGTGGTACTATGACCTCTGCTGACTTCTTGCGGCAAGCTTTACTCCGAGGTTCGGATTTTTTTTTCCTGCTTCTCGTCCGCAAGATCTCCCCGGGTAAGGGTAACCACTTTCGTTCCGTGTAGCCGCCGCATTTACTGTAAACGGTCCGGGTAGCATTGGACTTCTTCTTGTCATGCAGAGTCGTCCTCCGTTTACAGCCTACTATGCGGTTTCTGTTCGTCGGCCCGGAATTTTGCCTCTAGCTTCCTTCAGATTCTGCCTCACGACAGACACCCTTGCCTTTGGCTAGCGCTTCCTGCTACCGAGCGCACAGTGGACTTTCACCACCTAGTTGTTACCCATGCCGGGCGCACATGAGAAAACCCTATTTTGGCTAGATACCAAAATAGGGTTTATCTACAGTCTGAAAGACCGGACGCGTGTCCGGTCTTTTTCTGTGATCATTTCTTCTTCCGTGGATCTTCGATCCAGTAGGTGTGGATGCCGTAGTTGAAAACGTAGGCGTCTTTTGGCACTTGCTCGAGGACATTGCGCACGTTGTAGAAATCGCCGATGCCGCCGAATATCATGCTCCAGGCCATGCTGCCCCAGGCGATGGAAAGGATGGCGTTGGGCACATTTGCCCAGAGGAGCCAGGCGGCGTAGGGGATAAATCCGAGCAGGACGGCGGGTGTCAGGCTCATGACGATGAAGCGGCGTTTGGTGACGGGCGTGTTGCAGTAGACCATCGCTGCCTGCAGCTGGTAAAGCCAGACATCCTTGGTGGCGCGCCGCGGAAAAAAGACGGCGTGGATGAGCTCGTGCAGCACGATGAGTGCAAAATAGAGCACGCTCCAGAGGAGCATCACGACGAGCATATATACGAAGGAAAACTCGCCTGTCCAGTTCAGCCCTTTGACGAGGCGCACAACGGCGAGGGCGCCGGTCAGGATAAAGAGCGGCAGCGCCTGGCGCAGGGCCTGCATGATGACGTTCTCCAGATTGTCGCCTTCTTTGATGGGCACGGCCTCTGGCGGGCAGTAGCCGTACTCGAGCTGCGAAAAATCGTTCAATGCACCGCGAAATCGGATGGCCATTTTTCACTCCCCACTTTCCTTGTTTCTCTAAATTTGCTATCATTAGATAAGCGGTTATCTTTGATTATACCCCATCGGCGAAGGAGGGACAACCATGTTAAAAAGCGCTGCGAAATTTTATCATCGGGCTCTTGATCGGCGCGGTCGTCTTTACCCTTGTGCTGCCTTACGCTTATTTCCACGAATCGCCGGGAAAATTCTACGCGGATCTGGTCAACGGCCAGCTGCGCCAGCGCCAGAACACGATCCAGCTGGCGCGCTATTTCGACGATGGCGGCACGCATCTGCCGATCCTCAACTATCGCACCTTTGTCGATGCGGACGCGGAAGGAAATCCTGTCACGCCGGGGATCACGCTGTCGCAGTTTGAATGGCAGATGCAGACGCTGATCGATATCGGCTGCACCTTTATCACGCCGCAGGATCTGCTGGACGCTGTCGCCCGCGGCGAAAATCTGCCGTCGCGCGCGGTCATGATCACCTTCGACGACTGCAACGAGCAGATCTACACCCAGGCCTTCCCGATCCTGCAGAAATACGGGATCAAGGCGACGGTCAACGTCATCGGCTACTACATCGAATACCACGACAACTACGACCAGCCGCTGCTCACCTGGGACGAGCTGGCGGAAATGACGGCCAGCGGTCTGGTAAATCTCCAGAGCGAAACGTATTATTCCTATGTGCCGCAGCTCAATGTCGACGGCTCTACGACATATCCGTTCACAGAGCAGCGCCCGAGCGAGGACTGGGACGAATACTGGGAGCGCATCACCAAAGATCTTCTGCGCAACAACCTCAAGCTCTACACGGAAACCGGCGAAATGCCTGTGGCTCTGGCCTATCCTTACGGCAATTCAAACGACGCAACGCGCCAGGCGATGCAGGCGGTGGGGCTTCAGATCGGCTTCGACAGCTTCAACAATTTCTGTCTCAATCTCGCTGGCAGCTACGATCTCGCGCATCTGCCGCGCTTTGAGATGAACAGCAATTTGGATGACAAACAGGAATTTATTCTCTACATTAATACCATCTACTGACTATCAGGCGCCAGGTTGACATTTCCTGACGCCTGTGTTATTGTCACGCTGATAAGCAAAGAATAAAAAGGAGAGATATTTTGCAATTCAAGTACATTCTGCTGACGATCGTCGCCGCCATCGGCTGGGGATTTTCCGGCACCTGCAGCGAGCATCTGTTCAAGACCTACGGCACCAACGGCGAATGGCTCACGTCGATCCGTCTGCTCACTGCCGGGCTGCTGCTCATTCTCATCTCGCTGGCGAGCGGCCAGGGACGGGCGCTTCTTGGCATTCTGCGCAACAAGCGCGACCGCTGGACGCTGCTCTTTTTTGCTGTCATCGGCATGATGGCGGTGCAGTACACCTACCTCACAGCCATCGCCCACACCAACAGCGGCACGGCGACGGTGCTGCAATACAGCGGCCCGGCGTTCGTGCTCTTCTACATCTGTCTCACAACGCGGCGTCTGCCGATCTGGCGCGAATCGGCGTCCCTCGTTGGCATTCTCGTCGGCGTTTTTCTCATCGCCACCCACGGCGACATCACAACCCTCGCGATCTCCCGCGCCGGGCTCGCCTGGGGCATGGCCTCGGCGGTTTTTCTCGCTGCCCACGACATCATCCCCGTCGGCATCATCCAGCGCTGGGGCAGTCTGCCGGTGACGGGGCTCAGCATGTTCATCGGCGGCATCGTGCTCACGCTTTTGACGCGCCCTCTGGATTACGAGCCAACGATCTGTCTCGACAGCGTGCTCACCTTCGGCGGGCTCGTCATCGTCGGCACGGTTTTCGCGTTCACAGCATTTCTCGCCGGCGTCGCCCAGATCGGTCCGGTGAAGGCGAGCATCGTCGCCTCGATCGAGCCGATCGCCGCGAGCATTTTCTCCTTTGTCTGGGTCGGCACCCATTTCACCCTCTACGACATCATCGGCATGGCGATCATCCTCATCGCCGTCTACATTCTCACAAACGCGCCGGCGAAGGAATAATCCCAGACGCACACAGCCCTGCGAATCACACGATCCGCAGGGCTGTTTTTTCGTCATACCTCTTCTGCTTTGGCAAAGCGCAGCCAGTACAGCCAGCAATGCGTCACCGGTTTGCCGCGGGCGGCGCTGAGCGCCTGCGCATAGAGCGCGAGCTGCTCACGATAACGCGCGGCGTGCATGGCGCGATCGGTCTTGAAATCGACGATTTCGTAGCCCTCGTCTGTCTCGAAGAAGAGATCGATCTGACCGTCAACCATGATGTCATCCATGCGCATCGTAAACGACACCTCGTGCTCGATGGTTTTCGCACGCGCCATCACGCGCTGCACAAAATCGCTCGCGTAAAAGCGCACGAGCATCACCACATCGACAGCGGCACGCTCTTCGCGCGTGAGAAAAGCGCGTTCCTCCAGCGCGTCGAGGCGGCGCACGATGGTCGCCCGATCCTGAACCTCCAGCGGCAGCCACTGCACAACCTGGTGCATGAGCGTGCCCAGCGCCGCGCCGGTGAACGACACGTGCTCCTGCACAAACTCCGGCACCGGCACATCGGCGCGCGGCGCGCTCACGCTTTCACCATAAGCCGGCCAATCCTGGATGTAATCGGGAATGACGCGGTTGCTTTTCGTAAGCTGAGAAACGGTGCGCTTGAACGGTTGCGTCGTCGCTTCAGCGTAAGCATAATCGCAGCTGAAGCCACGGGCGATCTCCGCCACCAGCGCATCGTCGGCGCGATCGAACAGCGTCTGAAAATCGCTCTGCGCGCCGTCGTCCGTCGGCGCTTCCTCAGCGTCAGCAGCGACGAAGCGCCATTTGTACAGCGGCGTGGGCGCATCCAGCGAAAGCGGATGGCGCGGATCGCAGAGACAGGTGGTCAGCCAGTCGCGGTAGCAGCTCTGGCTGCTGAAACTGGCGGTCTCGGCACGCGTTTTTCCGCGCTCGCCCTGCCATTTTTCCAGCGCTTTTTCGCTGAACGTGGCCACGAGATAGAGCCGGTCGATGGCGCGGGTGAGGGCCACATAGAGCAGGCGCACTTCTTCCGAGAGAGTTTCGCTGCGATTTTTCGCCGCCAGCATTTTTTTCTCAAAAGACGGATGCGTCGTGGCGCGCTCCAGATCAACGACGTTCATCGCCACGCCAAGCTGGTCGTCCACCACCAGCGCCGGCGCGCTGTCGCGAAGATTGAAGCGGCGCGCCATATCCGCCAGAAAAACAACCTTGAAGCCCAGCCCCTTGCTCTTATGGATGCTCATAATGCGCACGCAGCGGTCGTTTTCGCTGAGCCCGATGCCCGGCGCCGACGAATCCATGCTGCGGGATTTGAGGGTTTCGACATAATGCAGGAATCCCGGCAAACCGTAGCGATGCTCGCGCTCGTATTCGGCGATCGTGTCGATAAATGCGAGCACATTCTGCTGCCGCTCGGCACCGTCGTCCATGCCCAGCAGAAATGCACCGTAGCCGCTCTCCTCAACGATCTGCAGCGCCACCTCAGCCAGCGGCGCATAGCGCAGCGCAGCGCGCCAGTCTGCAAGGTGCTCGTAAAACGCAGCGAGCTTGCGCGCGGTGAGATCGTCCTGCTCTGCGGCGTAGGCTCTGGCCGCTTCGGCGAACGCGCCCTCTGGCATGGCGAGGCGAATGGCGGCGATCTCCGCATCGCTGAGCCCGCCAAACGGCGATAAGAGCGCGGATAAGAGCGCTGTATCGATGTGCTCATTGGCGAGCACTGTGAGCATGGCGATAAAGAGCCGCACCTCGAGATTTTCAAAGCCGACGACAGAATTGTCGCTGTAGTACGGAATGTGCTGTGCCTTGAACACTTCTTCAAAGTCGTGCAGCCGTGCCCGCGGTGAACGCATCAGCACAACAATGTCGCCGTAATCGTAGCGCCCGCTCGCCACAAGCCGCTCGATCTCGCCAGCGATCCATTCTGCTTCGGCGTCGCGCGCGTCGTCTGCTGCCACAGCAACGCACTGCACCGCCTCCTCGTCCTTCTCAAAGCTGCCGCCGCAGACCAGCGCCTGGCCAGGCTCGCGGTAATCAACGTCGCCGAGACGCGGCGTCATCAGCGCATCGAAAGAGCGTTGGCAAAATCCAGGATCTCTGAGCGGGAGCGGAAATTTTCTGAGAGAAAAATGAGCCGCCCGTCGTCGGTGTCGCGGTAGCGCGCATAGCGACAGGTTGAAAATATTCGGATCGGCGCGGCGGAAACGATAGATCGCCTGCTTCACATCGCCGACAAAGAAAAGCTGTCCCGGCCAGGCGAGCGCTTCGACGATGGCTTCCTGGATCGGATTGGCATCCTGATACTCGTCGAAGAAAATGTACTGCACTTCTTCGCGGATCGCTGCCCGCGCTTCGTCGTCGGCGAGCAGAGCCAGCATGGCGTGCTCAAGATCGTTGAAATCGAGGCCGCTGCGCGCCTGCTTTGCCGCTTGATAGGCGCTGTCGTAGGCGCGCACGAGCGCTGCGAATGCCGCCAGATGCGGCTGCACAAGCTGGCGATCGGCGTCGATGCGCGCGCTGCCGCCGAGAACGGCGAGCTCGGACAGCTTTTCGACGGCTTTCTTCGCCTGCTTGCGCTGGGCAGCGATCGCTTCGTCGATCTCCGCCTCCTCGAGCGTGGCGTTTTTCGGCTTCGCCGGCTTGCGCGTCCATTTGATCTGCGCGAGATTTTCCATCAGCGCGTCGAGAACATTCTCCGCCGCTGCAGCGTGGCGCAGACTGCGCAGAATGGCGTCGTCGTCGGCGAGCATATTGTGCAGCTTCTCTGCGTTCGGCAGCAAATCCGCAAGCGGCGTCGCCTGATCAAGGAACTGCGCCAGCTGCGCGCAGACCTCGTCGATCTGCGCCGCGAGAATGCGCTGATAGTCCTCCGGCAACGGCGCTGCGTAGGCGTCGGCCTGCGCATCCAGCCAGCCCAGCGGATCGGCCTGGGCCTGGATCCGCGCGTAAACCGTGCGCACAAGCTCGCGCAGCGTGTCGTCGCCATTGCGCCCGCCGTAGGCATCGACGAGGCGCAGAAAATCGCCGTTCTCCGGCGCCGCGTAAGCAGCATCGAAGGTATCTGCCAGCGCTTCCTCGCGCAGGATCGTCGTCGTTGTTTCCGGCAGGATCTTGAACGCCGGATCCAGCCCGAGCACATGGTAGAAGCGCCGAAGCTCCGAAATGCAGAAGGCGTGCATCGTCGAAATATGCGCCTCCGGCAGGATCTCGAGCTGGTGAATGAGAAAATCACGGTCCTCACCCTCGGCTTCGCCGACTGCCTCTGCCAGCCCCTGGCGCAGACGCGCCTTCATCTCGCCGGCAGCAGCGTTGGTGAAGGTAACGATGAGCATATGCGCCAGCTCCACGTGGTCATGCGCCAGCATATCAATGATGCGATCGACGAGGACGCGCGTTTTTCCCGAGCCGGCAGCGGCAGAGATCAGCAGATCTTCGCCGCGCGCAGCGATGGCTTCCTGTTGATGCGGTGTGTAATTCATGCGTCCTCCTCCTCTCCAGCGAGCTGCACCTTGACCTCCGGCCATTTCACCGGCGCGATCGTGCGCACGCGATTGCCGCTGCGCCCGTCTTCAAAGCGACAGACCGCCGCGTAATCGCAGTACGCGCAGCCGCCCTTCTGCTTTTCCTCCAACGGCTGCACGCGAATGTCGCCGTCCATGACAGCGCGCACCGCCTGCTGCGCCGCCTGCACCGTGTGGTCGAGCAGACGCTCGAGCAGCTCAGCGCTGAGGCTGTTGTCCGGCGTTTTGCCGCGGCCTTTGAAAGCGATGACCTGCTCTTTGCCCTCGCGCACGCCGCGATCGAGCGCTTCGATCACGTCAGGATCGTCGATGAACACGCCGTCCATGAGCAGATCGGCGGCGATCATTTTTTTCGATCTCCTGCTCGTCGAGGCTGTCCGTATCGATGAACGGCCGTTTCAGGCTGAGATAGAACACGCCTGCCGGCAGTGGCTGCTCGCGCCAGCCCATGGCTGCACGCAGATAAAGCAACAGCTGCAGATCCAGCCCATTCCAGACGCGGGTGATGTCAAAGCTGTTAAAGCCGGATTTGTAGTCGATGACCCGCGCGTACACCTGCCCGCCCTGGCGCCAGGTGTCGATGCGGTCGATGCGCCCCTCGATGCGCAGGATCTGCCCATCGATGTCGAGATAGACCGGCGGCAGGATCGGCGCGTCGGCGCCAAACGCCACCTCGCTGAAGCGCGGCGCAAAATCGCTCTCGCGCAGCTGGCGGATGATGAATCGCCCAGCCTTGCGGCTCTGGCGGCGCAGCTTGTCGAGCACAGCGGCGTTGCGCGCTTCGCGGCTGCGTGCGCCGTCGAGCTGACGCGCCGCTTCCTCGTCGAGGTAAGCATCCATCTGCGCGCAGATCTGTGCGTCGTCCCAGTCCAGCCACTCCGGATGCTTGCGCAGATCGCGGGTGAGCTGGTCCAGTGAGCCATGGAGCACGTCGCCGATCTCGTCGACTGCCAGCGTATAGTCCAGATCCTCCAGCGGACGAATGCCGTAGCGCAGAAAATGCTTGTAGGGACAGCCCTGCCAGCTTTCCAGCTCGGAAATACTGACGTGCCCCTCGCCAATGGCGGGATAGAGCCGCTTCACCACATCCGGCGCGAGCTTGGCGCGCAGGTTCGTGTAATAGAGCCCGTCGCGCAGGAACGGTGCCAGCTGTGGCCGCGCTTCTTCAAAATAGCGGACAACGCTCGCCGTCCGGCGCACGCCAGCCTCGTCCTCGGCTGCCAGCTCTGGCTGAGCGGCATAGCGGCGCAGCCAGTCGGCTGCGTTTTTCAGGCTCTCCCATTCGAGATACGGCAGCACCTCGTCCATCGCGGCGAGCAGACTTTTTCCTCCAGCGCCGGCAGGATCTGTCGGGCGCGGGTGATGAACACACTCTCATTCATGGCAGCGCCGTCTGCGCCGCTCAGCGGATAGGAAAGGATCAGGCGCTCTGTTGGTTTCGCCAGCGTTTCGTAGAGACAGAGGGCTTCGTCTTCGAGAATGCGCGTTTCGTCAAAACGCAGCTGCACGCCAGCCTTTTCCAGCCACTGCTTTTCCTCGCGGATGAATACCGTGCGCGTCACGCCCTGGCTCGGCATCCAGGCATCGCTCATGCCCACGATAACCTGCACCCGACAGCGACCAGTGCGCGCGCGGCCGAGCTCGACCACCTGCACCTCATCCTGCGCCGGTGGCACAATGCCGAGGCTGGCTTCGCCGAGCCCCTCTGAGAGGATGTGCGTGTACTGTTCCAGCGTCACTGGCATCTCGCCGATCGTCGCCACCAGCTGATCGAGCAGATCCACCAACGCCTCCACGATCTGCGCGTCGGTCTCGCGCTGCGTTGGGCTTTTTTTCTGCGTCGCTGGCGTGGAACGCATCGAGCAGCTCCGGCGCTGTGAGAAAATGATACACAACTGTGGAAAAATCCCGCACTGTTGTGCAAGCGCGCAGATCCTCGTAAAACGGCTGAAAGCGCGCAGTGAATGCTTCGTGCGCAGCCAGCGCCACTTCCTGCTGAGCGCGCAGCCCCTCCAGCTTGCGCGAGCGCGCGTTTTCGTCCGGCGGCGCAAAATAACGCGCGTCGAAATACATCGTTCCCCGCAGATGCTTGGCGCGGGCAAACAGATCCAGTGCCACCACCTCGTCCTCGTCGAGCCCGGCCAGCCCCGTCTCGAGGCAGGCGAAGACCATCGGATAGGCGAAGCCATACTGCACCATATCCAGCGCGTTCAGCAGATAGCGCACAAGATAGTGCGCATCCAGCGCCTTGCGCTCGTCGATGAACGCAGGAATGCCATACTGCTTGAAAATGCGCGCGATCAGCGGAAAATACACCTGCGGCTGATTCGTCGTGATGTGGACATCGCGATAGCGCAACCCTTCCTCGCGCACAAGCTGGCGCAGCCTGCCTGCGAGATAGGTGATCTCCGTCTGCGGCTGCGGCGCCTTCCAGAGCTCCACCTGCTCGCCGCCCTGCGCAGCCTGCGTATCGTAGCCAAACAGCTGCTGCGCCAACGGCTCAGCGTCAGCGAGCATCGAGCCGCGCGCATCCACCGCCTCCACAGCAAGCGGGATCCCTTCCCGCACGAGCGTTTCGTAGAAGCTGTAGGATGCATGGCAGGCGGAATGCAGCGTCCACCAGCCCCGCGCGTTCGTGAGCATCTGCGGCGCCATCACCAGCGTCATCGCCAGCTTTGCGCCCCGCGCCTCCAGCGCCTGCAGCACCGCCAGCTCCGGCTGGCTCAGCGAATGGAAGCCGTCAATATAGATCGTCAGCCCGTCGAGCCAGGCCGCCTCGCCGATCTTTTCTGCCAGGAGCGCCAGCCGCGCTTCGTTGTCCAGTCGCGCTCGCCGAGCGCTTCTTCGTAAGCCGCCAGCAGCTTTTCCACATCCGCCAGCTTCGCCGCCAACAGCGGCGGCACATCCGCGCCTGCGCCAAGCTGCGCCACAGCGAGCGCATCCATGCCCAGACTGCGAAATTCGCCCAGCGTTTCCACAAGCTCGCCGCCGCGCCGCGCTTGTCCCAGCTCTTGCCCAGGATCGTCAGCCCTTCCCTTGAAGCGCCGAGCAGATACTGCGCCAGCATGCGGCGACCGCTCTCGTTCACATACGCCAGCTTCGCGCCGCCCACACGCCCCAGCACCTCGCGCGACAGCGAGCCGAAGCTTTTCACCTTGATATCCATCATCACCGGCACATCCAGCCGCTCCAACAGCGCGCGGTCCGTCTGCATCGTAAACTGCTCCGGCACCAAAAGATACGCCCGTCCACGCGCACGCGCGATCTGCGCCAGCTCCGTCAATATTTTTTCGCGCACAGCATTCGCCGTCGCGCCAACCATCAGTCGCATCGATCATCCTCCTCCACGTGTTTTCTCCAGTGTACACAGAAAAATGACAACATGCAAGCGCCGTCCGATAAAGATTGACGCTCTCCCAGCCATCCTCTAAAATAGAAAGCATAGACCACAACCCACCGATCACAGGGAGGTTCCACCATGAAACAACGCATCCTCTTCAGCGCAGTCGCCCTCGCCAGCCTGCTCACCCTCGCCGGCTGCTCAGGCGAAGCATCCGCGCCCATAGATACCGAGACCACGCCCGTCGCCGTCTTTGAAGAAACCAGCGACGCCACAGCGACCAGCGCCGGGCTGTCGAGCGACAGCGCAGCCAGCGTCGCTACCGCCCGCGATCACGATCTCTTCACCATGACAGATCGCACCTTCACCAACAACGCCGCCGGCTACAGCATCGACGTGCCCGCCGGGCTCTCCGTCTGCGACATGGGCGACGCCACCTATCGCAGCACCCTCGAAAACAGCAACGCCAGCATGCGCCTCGAGATCTTCACCCAGGCCCTCACCGCTGACGTCGACGCCGCCACCTATCTCAGCTATTCCAACCGCTTCCTGGAAACACCTTGGGATTCACCAAACCTACGATTTTTCCATCGATGACACCCTCGGCGGCCGCGCCACCCACATCCTCACCTGGGAACGCCGCGCTCTCGCCCGCGTCGACGGCGACCGCAACTACTACGGCCAGCTCGATATCGTCGACGGCGACAACGTTTACAGCTTCCTGCTCACCAGCACCTCGCCAGTAGACGCCGACACCCTGCGCGCCATCGAGGAAAGCTTCCAAAGCTTCACCCCAACCGCCACCGCCGCCGAATTTCCGCGCCAGCCGCGTGAGCGCACCGACATCACCGACGAGACCCGCGACTTTTACCAGCGCATTTTCGCCGATGACGCCGACCTCACCTGGGGCATTTTCGAGCCAAGCACCAGCGGCAAAAGCGTGAGCGATCTCCTCGATGTGCAGCGCGAGCTGCAGCACCGCTTCGACATCGTTCTCTGCTACTCCAACATCTACGAAAACTACGAGACCGACCTCATCTACAACACCCTCTCCCGCCTCTGGGAAAACGGCAGCGTCGTCGAGCTCACCCTCCAAACCCAGCTCTACGATCCCCTCAGCCAGAACAACATGGTCTACGACATCCTGGACGGCAAGTACGACGAATTTCTCCACGACTACGCCGCCGACGTCGCCCGCTTTGGCCATCCCGTGCTCTTCCGCCCGCTCAACGAAATGAACGGCGACTGGTGCAACTATTCCGCCTACTGGACAGCCCGCGACTGCAGCACCTATGTCGAGCTCTACCGCTATCTCTACAGCATCTTTGAAGAAGAAGGCGCCAACAAAAACACCCTCTGGGTGTGGAATCCAAACGAAAAATCCTTCCCGAATTTCTGCTGGAATTACGCCGACAATTATTATCCAGGCGATGAATACGTCGACATCGTCGGCCTCACCGGCTACAACACCGGTGATTATTACGACGGCGAGATCTGGCGCAGCTTCGACGAGATCTACGATCTTCTCTACGCACAAATGGCGCCACAGTATCAGCAGCCGCTGATGATCACCGAATTTGCCTGCTCCAGCATCGGCGGCGACAAAGCCGCCTGGGTCGAAGACATGTTCACCCAGCTCGAAAACTATCCGCGCATCAAAGCAGCCGTCTGGTGGGACAGCGCCGACAAAGATACCAACAACAACATCGCCCGCCCATACTACATCGACAACGACAAAGCCGCCCTGCGCGTCTTCAAAGACCACCTCGCCCAGAGCGACTACAAGGAGAATCCCAGGGAACGCACCAACATCCTCCTGAGAGCCTACGACGTCTATTAAAACCACAAGCCACCGCCCAGCGCGGTGGCTTTGACATTTCACTTTTCTTTTTCAAATATATTTACAGCAATTGAGCCGAAACACCCATCTAAGCGGAGATTTTGTATCTGATCAATTACGCGCTGTAGATATCTGCAAATTAACTGTTGCTTTTAACGGAACAAATCTGTATGCTTTCGCCAACGGCAGTATCAATACCATTGAGCCATTCCGTTACATTATTGAGTCACCTCTCATCACCTCTTCAGATGTTATCCAAGTAATCCTGGATGGAAAATCTCTAAACTTTGACCAGCCTCCAATCATGGACAACAATCGTGTTATGGTTCCGATTCGAACAATATTTGAAGCACTGGGATACACAGTCAATTGGCAAAACAGTACACAAACTGCTATCGCAAATAAAGCAGGTCATTCTATCATTGTGCAGGTCAACAACCCTAAAATCACATACAACGGTGGAAGTTATTACTGTGACGTTTCTCCAAAGAATCTGTCCGGTAGAATTCTAGTACCCGTGCGAGCAGTCTCCGAAAGTTCTGGCTGCGAAGTTATTTGGCAAAGCTCCACACAAACAGTCATGATTCAAAGTTAATGGAGCTATGCCATCGGCAAATACGCCAAGCCCTTTTTTCGTGTGAGCTCTCCACCTTATCCTACTGCTGATCATTTCATGTGGGCGGCAGCGATGGAATGCCAACATCAAACAAGGCCATCTGATTTATTATTGCAAGATCAGATGGTCTTGTTATTTTTACACTTTTTCCAGCCAATCTCTCGCATCCTGTTGCAATTCTGTGGCATTTTTGTGGCGGGTTGGCGGTGGGATGTGGGGGTGGTTTTGCGCTATGCTTATCTCACGCGGCTGGGGCTGCGAAATTTTTAGAAAGCTGGTGCTTAACAATGAAACGAAAGATGATTGCTGTGTTATTGACCCTTGGCCTGTTGGCTGGGATTGTGTGTGGCTGCGGGGCGTTTTCGCTGTCGGAGCCGGCGGAGAAGCTGGGCAAGCTGGAGCATTTTTCGGCGCAGACGCTGGATGGCGGCACGTTTACGGAAAAAGATCTGGCGGCGAAGGATCTGACGCTGATCAATTTCTGGACGACGCAGTGCGGGCCGTGTATTGCGGAGATGCCGCATTTGGCGGAATTTGCGAAGAAGCTGCCGGAAAATGTACAGGTGGTGACGGTGTGTCTCTTTGGTGAGAATGAGGTGGACGCTGCGCGCAAGATCCTCGACGAGGCTGGATTTGAAGGGACGACGCTGCTGGCGGGCGACGGCGATTACAAGGCGCTGTGCAACGCGGTGCAGGCGACGCCGACGACGCTTTTTGCAGACGCGAGCGGCAAGCTTGTGGGCAAGACGATCGTGGGCGAGCCGGATGATCTGGAGAATACGCTGCTTGCGGCGATCAACAAGGAACTGAAGCACGCTGGCAAGGAGGAGATCGCGCTGGCGGAATAAGCGAAAGCTGATTTTGCTGGCGGCAGACGGCGGGATGTGGTACAATCGACAAAACGCGTTTCCAGGAGGGGATGAAATGGCTGTGATCTACTACGCAGACGACGAGCAGGCGCTGCGCGATATTGTGGCGGCTTTTCTCGAAAGCGAGGGGCACGAGGTGCGCACGTTTGCGACGGGCGATGCGCTGTTGGCGGCGTTTCGGGCGCAGGCGTGCGAGCTGGTGCTCTTGGATATTATGATGCCGGGATCGGACGGGCTGGCGGTGCTGCGCGCGCTGCGGGCGATCTCGACGGTGCCGGTGATTCTGCTGACGGCGAAGGATGGCGACGGCGATTACTACAACGGGCTCGCGCTGGGCAGCGACGACTACATCACGAAGCCGTTCAAGCCGCTGTTGCTGGCGGCGAAGGTGAACGCGCTGCTGCGGCGGGTGCGGTTTGAACAGGATGCGCAGGCGACGCCGGAAACGGCGGATCTCTGCTGCGGGAATCTGCGCTACGCGCATCGCGAGCGGGTTTTCCGCGCGGACGGGCGGGCGCTTTCGCTGACGCCGACGGAGATGCGCTTTCTGCACTATATGATGGCGCATTTTGAGGAGGCTGTGAGCCGCGAGCGCTTGCTGGCGGATGTGTGGGAGATGCCGGCAGAGCTGGAAAGCCGCGTGGCGGACGAAACGAACCGTCGCCTGCGGCGCAAGCTGGCGGAGGCCGGCGCGGATGTCTGTGTGCAGACGGTGTGGGGCTATGGCTTCAAGCTGTCGCGCCGGGAGGGAGACGCATGAGCTCGCCGAACGGACGCGCACTGCGGCGGCTGGTGGCGCTGGCGATGCTCTCTGGCGTGGTGCTCATTGCGCTGTTTTGTGTGGTGGAGCAGGCGCAGATCCGCCATCGCGCTGTGGAGACGCTGACGGCGTTTAAGACGGACCCACACACGGAGCCAGACGCGCTGGCGAGCGGGCGGGTGCGCCCGACTATCGCGGTACTGGGGCTGGATGACGCGGACACGAGCGCGGACTCTGCGCTGGAGCGCGGGCTGCGCCACTATGCGAAGGTTTCCGCGCCGCCGCCAGGCGAGATCACGCGGCTTGGCGAGGGGCGGATGCAGGCGTATTTCTTTGTGCAGGATGCGCAGGCGCTGGGCTTTGCTGGGGATGAAACCTATCTCTTCTACACGGATGTGAGCTTTGCCAGCGATGTGGTGCGTCGGCGGCGCTGGTGATGGGACTGGTGTTTCTGATCGTGGCAGCGCTGCTTTACCAGAGCGGGCGCGCGACGATCCGGCTGCTGGACGAAAAGGACGCGGCGATGCGCGATTTCTTCGCAGGCGCGTCCCACGAGCTGAAGACGCCGCTGATGGCGATCACGAGCTATGCGGACGGGCTCTCCCGCGGGATTGTCGACGAAAGCACAGCCTGTGCGGTGATCGATAAGGAATGCGCGCGTATGAATGGGCTGGTCGCAGATATTCTGGCGTTCAGCAAGCTGGACGGCGGCATGGTGCGCCTGCAGAAGCTGGATACGGATGTGCGCGAGATCCTCTACGACGCGCTGCAGAGCATCGAGGCGGAAAGCGCCCGCCGCGGCATTGCGCTGGAGCCGGAGCTGCCTGCGCCGCTCTCGCTTTGCTGCGACGAGGCGCTGCTCTACTCGGTCTTTAGCAATATCCTCACGAACAGTGTGCGCTATGCGCGCGGAACGATCCGGCTCTCGGCGGAGCGGACCGACGACGCGCTCTGCGTGATGCTCGCAAACGACGGCCCGGCGATCGGCGCAGACGAAGCGGCGCGACTTTTCGACCGTTTCCATGTTGGCAGCGGCGGACAGACGGGCCTGGGACTGGCGCTGGCGCGCGAATACGCGCGGCTGCACGGCGGCGATGTGAGCGTGCGGTCGGCGGAGGGCTGGACGGTTTTCTGCGTGCGCCTGCCCCTTGCTGGATGATAATGACAACGACGAAAGGATGAACACGATGAAAATCAAACTACTCCCTCTGCTTCTGCTGCTGGTGCTGGCCGTTACTGGCTGCTCGCGCTGGCGCGACGACACAGGGCGCGCAGACGCTGGAAAGCTTCACGGCGCAGGCGCTGGACGGCGGTACTTTTACAGAGGCGGACATTGCAGCGAAGGATCTGACAGTGATGAATTTCTGGATGACGACGTGTCGCCCATGCATCGGCGAGATGCCGGACATTGCAGAATTTGAGAAAGCGTTGCCGGAGAATGTGCAGCTGGTGACGGTCTGCCTGTTTGGCGAAGAGGACACGCGCGAGGTGCAAGGTGTGGTGGACGCGACGGGCTACACAGGCACGACGCTGCTCAGTGGCGACGGCGATTTCCAGACGCTCTGCGATGCCATTCAGGCGACGCCGACGACGGTGTTTGTGAACAGCGAAGGAAAGATCGTAGGCGATCCGATCATCGGGGCGCAGGAGGATTTTTCCGGCACAATGCTGGAGGCGATGAACACGATCCTGACTGACGAAGGAAAGGCGGCGATCGAGCTTGACTAAGCATGGTTTATTCTGGCTGCGGCTTGTGCTGTTGGCGGTGGCCTGCGGCTTTATCGCGATCGGCGCGAGCGGCGGCGAAGCGATGATCGTTCTGCAGAAGGCGGTGAAGATATGTCTCGAATGCATTGGCATCGGTTGAAGGAAGCGCTGTCGTTCCAACGCTGGATGCAGCTGGCATCGCTGGCGCTTTTCAACGGCTATGCGAAGGGATTTGCGACAGGGAGGATTTTTGACGGCGCGAGCAAGGCGGTCTGTGTGCCGGTGCTGAACTGCTACTCCTGCCCGGGAGCGCTGGGCGCCTGTCCGATCGGTTCGCTGCAGACTGTGGTGGGTGCGCGGACGGTGCCGTTTTATGTGCTGGGAACGCTGATGTTATTTGGTGTGGTTCTGGGCCGTGCGGTCTGCGGGCTGCTCTGTCCCTTTGGGCTGGTGCAGGATCTGCTGCACAAGATCCCGCTAAAAAAGGTCACGCTGCCACGGCGCATAGACCAGGCGCTACGCTGGTGCAAGTATGTGGTGCTGGCGCTCCTGGTGATCCTCTTGCCGGCGCTGGTGGCTGTACAAAAGGGTGTGGCGCCGCCGTTTTTTCTGCGAATTTCTCTGTCCAGCGGGAACGCTTGGCGGTGCGCTGCCGCTTATGGCGACGAACCCTTCTCTGCGTGCGCTGGCAGGCGCGCTCTTCGGCTGGAAATTTGCGGTGCTGGTGCTGATCGTTTTCGCGGCGATCCTGATCCCGCGGCCGTTCTGCCGCTATCTCTGTCCCTTAGGGGCGTTTTACAGCTTATTTAATCGCGTGAGCTTCTACGGGATTACGCTGGAAGAAGCGCGCTGCACGAGCTGTGGGCGCTGCGCGCAGGTCTGCCCGATGGGCGTGGATGTGCGCACGTCGCCAAACAGCGCGGAGTGTATTCGCTGCGGAAAATGCAGTGCTGCCTGTCCGACGGGCGCGATTCGCCAGGGCTTTTCACGATCGCGGGAAGCGCAGGATGCGCTCGGAAACACGCATAAATAATCCCCTGCTTTGCACGGAACGTTGTGCAAGGCGGGGGATTATTTTTTTCACATAAAAAAGTCCAGAGCGATGGATTGTCACTCTGGACTTTTGTTTTACACTCAGATGCCGAGCTCTGCTTTGAGGGCGGCTTCTTTGGCTGCTTTTTCTGCAGCGGCTTCTTCGATGGTCTTATCGACTGGCAGGCCAACCTTGACCATTTTTTCACGGAATTCGTCTTCGTAATCGCTGTAGTAGTGGAATTCGACGACTGGATTCCATGGGTTGATGTGACGTTTTGCACGGCTGTCGTTGACCATGTTACGGGTTGGGCTCATGAAGACGCCGACGGCGTGCATGAGTTTGCCCATTGGGAAGTAGATCAGAAGCGTGCAAACGAGGGCGAAGTGCAGATAGAACAGCACGTTCACGCCGCCTGCTGGAATGGCTGGGTGGAAGGTCACGAGGGAGACCATGAGGTCGCGAACGGCGTCGATGTCAACGTGGTTGAGGTAACGCATGTTCATCCCGGTGAGGCCGATCCCGAGGAGCAGGCAGAGTGGGAAATAGTCGTTCAGCAGGCTGATGTAGCGGACTTTGCCGATCCAGAGTCGACGCAGCAAGAGCAGTGCGAGACCGCCGACCATCATGAGGCCGGTGAGATAGACTGCGTGCAGGTCGATCATGAAGACGCCGTCAACGGCTTCGATCCAGCCAACCCACGCTGGCACATCTGCGGTGAAGAAGCGGAAGTGACGCAGCAGGGTGAAGAACATGCCCCAGTGGAAGAGCAGGGCGAAGATCCACAGCCATTTTTCCCACTGATACTTGATGTCGCCGTCTTCGGTGAGCTCTGCCTTGCTGTTGCGGAAGAGGGAACGGAAAACGGTGACTTCGAGGATCATGCGGACAACCATCCCGGTGCGGGTGGTTGGGTTGTCGATCGGATTGGTCTTGATAAAGTCGAGAGACTTTTCCTGACCGCAGGTTGTGACGATATTAAATGGAACTGGAGATTTTGCCCATTTAATGATGCGGCAGACAACACCTACGAGGAAGAACGCGATTGCAAAGTATGGAAGGATGATCCCGAAGAACACCTGCAGACCTGCAGCGGCTACCCCAACGTAAGTGATTGCCAAAATCGCAGCGACAATGACAATTGCAACAATTAATCCCATTGTTATTTCCTCACTTTCTTTGGTAGTCGTCAGGCTTGGGCAGGAGCTTCGGCGTCATCGGCCGGTGCTTCTTCCTCTGGCTCTGGTTCTGGTTTTGGACGGGTGTCTACATAGGTGCCGGCAGCTTCGTTGAGACGATAAGCGAGGTTGACACGGTCTGGTTTGTCAGGGAACGCGCCTTCGTCGTTGTCGTACTTAACGACGGTGACCATCTTGAGCAGGATGCTCAGGATGAGAATGCCGATGGCGAAGACACCGACGATGACGGCGAGTTCGATCTTGCCTGGGATGTAGTCAACGATTTCGCCGAATGGGTTTTCGGAGAGACCGCCGATGACGAAGGTGAGACCTTTTTCAATGTACATCGACAGGAAGAGGCAGATGCAGCCGACGATCATGGTTGCTTTATTGTAGCGGAATTTGGTTGGGATGAGCAGAACGAGGGTTACGATCACGCAAACGACGAAGAGCATCATCAGTGGCACAAATTCGTTATGGCCGTGATAGCCGAAGAAGAGATAGGTCAGAGCGATCTTATGCGCTGGTACGCCGGAGTAGTAAGCGGTAAAGAATTCACCGGCCATCATGATCATGGTTGCGATGTACGCGTAGATGGCTGTGGTGGAGAGCATCTTGATGGCTTTTTCGCCGGCGTCAAATCCTGTGAGCTTCTTGAGGAGGAAGCAGATGAGGATGATGAGCGCTGGACCGGTTGCAAATGCGCTGGCAAGGAACTTGGCAGGCAGAACGGCTGTCAGGAAGTAGTGACGGCTTGGCAGACCGGAATACAGGAACGCGGTGACGATGTGGATGGAGAAAGCGACTGGCACGGAAATCATGGCGAGCACTTTCACCCATTTTTTAGTAATGCAGGCCTTTGTTTTCAGCCTGGAGCACCTGATACCCAACGACGATGTTGAGCACGAGGTAGGTTGGCAGGACAATGGAGTCCCAGCACAGCATGGACTTTGGTGTCCAGTAGAGCCATACGTTGAGGATCTTGGTTGGCACGCCGACGTCGACGACGACGAAGAGGAGTGCCATGACAAGAGCGGCGATGGCGAGGAATTCACCGATAACGGTGATGCGGCCATAATCCTTGGCATTGTGGAAGTAGTATGGCAGCACGATCATGACGCCCCCGGCGGCGACCCCGACAAAGAAGGTGAGGTGGCCGATGTAGAGACCCCAGGAGATGTCACGGCTCATACCGGTGACCTGGAAACCGACGGTCATCTGATAGATGTATGCAGCAAAACCGATGACGATGAGGGCGAGGAGGAGTATGATCCACGCCCAATATTTAGGGCCGCTGCGTTTGACAAATGTTTTTTCAATCATTGTTTACGCCTCCCCCTCTGCTAAGCTGACTTTGTAGTACACGCATGGCTGGGTGCCATAGGACTCGCCACGCACGATGGTCATGTTCTCACGGATGAGTTTGGAGATCTCAGAGCTTTCGTTGTCGAGATCGCCGACGACGATGCCGCCGTTTGAGTTTTCTGCGCACAGTGGCGTTTCGCCTTTGGCGAGTCTGTCGTAGCAGAAGTCGCATTTTTCGACGACGCCCTTCATACGGGTTGGGTATTCTGGGTTGAGGTGATCGATGTAATCACGTGGTTCGACGAAGTTGAAGCTTCTGCTGCCGTATGGGCAGGCTGCCATGCAGTTACGGCAACCGATGCAGCGGTGCATATCCTGAAGGATGAGGCCGCCGTTTTCGCTCTGGAAGGTTGCCTGGGTTGGGCAAACTTTGACGCAGACTGGCTTGCGGCAGTGGTTGCAGGTTGTGACGAATGGGACGTCGTTGTATTTTTCCTGCAGGCCTTCGTGGGAGATATCATGGAAGAGGGCATGGAATGGTTCGGCCCAGATCCATTTTACCTGGTGGTTGGTTTCTGGCACGTTTGGCACATTGTGCTCTTCGTGGCAAATCTTGGCGATGGCATCGATGTCATCGATTTTCTCCATATCGATGAACATGCCCCACTTGCCGACTTTTTCTTCGGCGCTGGAGGTGGTAAACTCACCGCCGCCAACTGGCGTTTTCTTGATGGTGGCGCAGCCGGCAAGGGTGACGAGTCCGGCGGAGAGGGCGCCGAGCTTCAGGAACTTTCTTCTAGACATGTTTTCCATCAGTTAGTCGCCTCCTCTGTTGTTGCTTCACCGGATTCTGCGGTCTGGCTGCCATACTCTGTTGCAGAGTTGGTGTGGCAGGTCCAGCAGTTAGGATCGACGCCGTTGGCGTCATGGCATTTTTCGCAGAATTCGTCGTAGTTGGAATGGCAATCCAGGCAGGTGTTCTGGAGGCTCATTTCAAATTCGCGGCCGTCTGGGGTGACGAGGGTTCTGTTGCCGTCACGAACGACCTGGACTTTCCACTGATGGAGGATTTCCATGTGGTTTTTGAGCATGTAGTCTGTGTCGTAGATGCATTGTCTTCATCTTCAGGCAGGGCATTGATGGTTGGTGTATCAAGGCTGACCTCTACCTGGCTGGCTTCGGCGCTCTTGCCGAGGTTGAGCCAGATTGGAGAGGTGAGGACCAGTAAGAAGACAAGCACGCCAACAACGATGTTTGTTTTATTACGCATTTACACCGAC
>ENA-OQCL01000365-OQCL01000365.1-human-gut-metagenome-genome-assembly--contig:-NODE-365-length-22556-cov-8.283428_pt1 | contig 22556 bp, 19 predicted proteins | sample MGYA00242502_ERZ504586 | MGnify/ENA primary metagenome ERZ504586 (study PRJEB26092, sample SAMD00036316) | human gut metagenome | host: Homo sapiens | study: EMG produced TPA metagenomics assembly of... | reverse complement strand
TCCCCCGAACTGTCGCAGAGCCTGCGCGCCTCGCAGCACAGCTCAAACGACACGGGGCTGACGGTTTTCCCGTCGTGCTCCACATGCACCCACATGTCTTTATAAGCGGCTTTGTTCATAGAACTAACTCCTTTGCTCTGCGATTATCCGGAGCAGCCTGGCGGCCGAGGCTTCGGCGCTGCCTTCGTCAATGATGACGCCTGGCTCCGGAAGCAGCGGCGGGAACATGCGCGGGACCTTCGTCGGCGAGCCGGGGTCCCCGATACGGGACGTGTCCAGGCCGGGGATGTCCTGGGACGTGATGACCGTAACCGCCGCTTTCTTCGCGGCCAGCTTGCCCTTTAGGCTGGGGATACGGGTGGGGTAATTGGGTTTCTCGACGGTGAAAAGGGCGGGAAGCCTGACTTCAAGAGTCTCTACGCCGGTTTCAAGCCGTCTGTCCGCGACGGCGGTGCGCGCCTGTTCATCCACCTCTTTTATGAGCAGGGCCGAGCTGACCAGCGCGCAGTCAAAGCGCTGGGCCAGCTGCGCGCCCATCTGTCCCGTCGCTCCATCCAGGGATTCCTTGCCGCAGAAGATCATGTCGAAGTCCCCCAGCGTGCTTGCGGCGGCGCGGATGGTGTAGCTGGTGGCGAGCGTGTCGGCGCTGCCGAAAGCCCTGTCGGTGACGAGGACAGCGCGGTCCGCCCCCACCGCCAGGCACTCTCGCAGTACCGTCTCCGCGCCCGGAGGGCCCATGGTCACGACCGTGAGCTCGCCGCCCCAGGTCTCTCTGACCTTGAGCGCGGCTGAGAGAGCGTTGGCGTCCTGCGGGTTCATTATCGAGGGGACCCCCGCCCGGATCAGGCTGCCGGTCTCAGGGTCCATACGCAGCTGGTCTATGTCCGGGACCTGCTTTACGCAGCAGAGGAGCCTCAGCATCCCTCCACCACCTTTCCGGGGTTGAGGATGCCGGCCGGATCAAGCCTGGCTTTGGCCTCGCTGAGCCCGGCGTGGCGGGCGCTGCCCTTGAAATATTTGAGGTTGGCGTAGCCCACGCCGTATTCGCCGGCCGCGTCGCCGCCAAGCTGAGCGCAGCGGGTGCGGACCGCGTCGCAAAAGGCCTCCGCGGCCTCTTTGAACTCGGCCTTCGGCCGCTCGGAAACGGCGTGGATGTGGACGCCGCCGCTTTCGACATGGGCATAGGCCATCACCTGATATCCGCCCTGCTCTCCGAGGCTCTTCGCGTAAGCGAGGATATCGCTCAGGCGTTCCGGAGGCAGGGTGACATTCACCTCCGCCTCGGACTTTGCCGCCTCCATGGAGGTGTGAAAGGCGTCATGGGCGGCCCAGAAGTCGCGTTTCATGCTGAGGCTGTCGCCCACCAGGATGTCCAGGCACTCCAGCTCCTCGGCAAATTCGGCAAACTCTTCCATGCGGCTCTCCACGGCGTCCTCGTCCGCGCCCTCCAGCGTGAGCATGAGGGTGGCCTCTACCGGCGTCCCGTCCGCCTCGGTGGGGAATACGGGGTTGCCTGTGACCTTGCCGGAGAACTCAACCAGCGCGCCGTCCATATATTCCAGGACAGCCGGCTCGAAATCGGAGGCAGCGATCTTTGCCGCGGCCGCGAGGGCGGCCCCGCTCTCTGCAAATGGGAGCAGGAGCATGACGCTTGCGCCCGGGGCTTCGATCAGCCTGAGCGTGACCTCCGTGACCACGGCCAGCACGCCCTCGCTGCCCACGACCGCCCGGTTGCCCTCGTCGGCGCCCAAGGTCGTGACCGTCCCGTCGGCCAAAACTATTTCGGCGTCTGCAACATAGTCGGCGGTGCGGCCGTATTTGCCGGCGCAGGGGCCGGAAGCGTTGGTGGATACGTTGCCGCCTATGGTAGCGGTCTTCTCGCCCGGGTCGGGCGGATAGCACAGCCCGTGCCTCTCCGCCTCGGCCTTCACGTCCTGGAGCAGGACGCCCGGCTGCAGTGTCATCGTGCGTGCCGCCTCGTCAACGGCAATGATCCGGTCCATTCCCCTGAGCGAGAGCACTACCCCGCCCTTTACCGGTACGGAGCCGCCGGCACGGCCTGTGCCCGCGCCACGCACCGTGACCGGCACGCCGTCGCAGCCGCAAATTCTGAGGAGCTCGGAGACCTGCTGTGTGCTTGACGCTTCACAGACGGCCTCCGGGGCATAGCTTTCAGAGCCCGGCAGTTCGTCATGGCAGAAATCGGCGCCTATCTGTTCGCCCGTAAGGACGGCAAGGCCGGAGATCTGCCTCAATTTGCTGATAGTTTCTTGTGTCATCGTGAAGCATCTCCTGTGAGAAAATGGGTCAGCCCGCGCGGGCCTGCCGCGGTGAGCGCGGCAGGCCGTATCCTACGTGTGTTTCAGTTCTTGTAGCAGTCCTTTATGGCGGAAAGCGTCTCATAGGCTTCCCTGACCATGTCGTCGATTATCTCTTTGACGGGCTTTACGTCGTGGATAAGTCCCATGCCCATGGAGGTGCAGAAGGTGGCGCTGCCGACGTCGCCGGAGATGAAGGCTGCCCTGGTCAGGGAGCCGCTGATGACAGGGAACTGCTCCTTGAGGATCTGCTCGGGGGTATAGCCGGCCTTCAGGCCGCGGTCTTCGATCTCGTTGGCGAGCATGGCGGCGTTGTTTTTGGTTATGCGCATCATGCTGCCGACAACGCGCTGGGCGAGGACGGTGTCCTTCTCGGTGTGGTCGATTATCCACTGCTGGTGGTTGTGGCTGATGGGGCACTCCGTGCTGTTGACGAAGCGGGTGCCCATCGCGACGCCGGCGGCGCCGAGGCAGAGGGCGGCGGCAAGGCCGTTGCCGTCCGCGCAGCCGCCGGCCGCCACCACGGGGATCTTCATGTCCGCGGCGCAGCGGCGGGCTATGACGTAGGTGCCGACGCCGTCGGCCGAGGGGTGGCCGCCGGCCTCGTAGCCGGCGATGATGACGCCGTCCACGCCCTTGCGCTCCATGCTCATGGACACCTTGTAGTTCGGGCACTTGTGGAAGTGGATGAGGTTCGCGGCCTTGATGTCGGGCATATAAGGCACCGGGCTTTCGGCGGAGGTCTCGATCGCCGCCACATGCTTTTCGCCGCAGAGCTTGATGGCCGCGCGGATCATCTCGTCGTTGACTCTCTGAGAGGGAGCGAGGGAGATGTTGACGATATAGGGCTTGCTGGTGAGGGAATTCATCTCATCGAGCGCGTCGGCAAACTCATCGAGGGTGGGCCAGCAGGTGAGGTTGATGGTGCCGATGCCGCCGGCGTTGGACACGGCGGAGGCGAGCTGCGGGACAGCGAGCCACTGCATGCCGCTCTGGATGATGGGGTACTCGATGCCGAGCAGTCTGGTGAGTTTGGTGTCGATCATGATCTTTTTCTCCTTAATAATAAATGTAATTGTGTATTCGGGTCATCTGCTCCTCAGAGCTTGGGCGCGTCTGCAAAGAGGTAATAGGTGACGTGGGCCGTTGCTACGTGGTTGCCCTCGGCGTCACAGATCGGGATGTCCAGGGGATATCTGCCCCGGCCGCGCTGGTCGATAGGCGCTATCTTCTCGGCAGCCTCTTCCTCAGACATCGTCATATCGATCACCAGGTCCGTCTTGGCGGGCTTCAGATAGTCGATGGAGACGTTGGATATTATGGGCGTGTAGTTTTTCTTCTCCGCATACGCCGCGAATATTAGGCTCGCGCCGGCGGACTCGGCAAAGACAAAGTAGCTGCCCGCGTAGACGATGCCGACGTGGTTCATGTGCATCTCCTTCACGGGGAGCACGAAGCGCACGTGGCTCTTCTCGATGATCTCGGGGACGACCCCCGCCGCGTTCAGGTAGGGGATCTTGCAGTTGTGGACAAAGTTGTATTTCTTCTCCTCGTAAATATCCATTTATGACACCTCAATTAAAACGGCCCAGCTGGGCTTCACATTCGGCCATCATGCCGCTGATGAGCTCTTCTACGCTCGGCACGTCCCGAATGAGACCAATGTCCTCTCCGATGCAGAGGGAGCCCTCGTCGAGGTCCTTGCCACCCTGCGTGAACTTGCGGGTGCGGTAGCCGGCCACCAGGGGGGCGACTTTCTCAAAGGGCTCCCCGGCCGCCTCAAGCGCGGCTACTTCCTTCATAAGGCTGTTGAGGACGAAGCGGGTGTCGTTCTTGTAAGGGTGCAGGCCTATGTAAGTGTCGAGCTCGCCGTAATTCTCGGCCAGAGCCTTTTTTATCTCTTCGCCGGCGGGGCACTCTTTGGTCATGAAAAAGCGGGTGCCCATGTAGACGCCCTCGGCCCCCAGCATGAGCGCCGCGGCCATGCTGCGTCCGTCGCAGACGCCGCCCGCGGTAATGACGGGGATGGAGAGCGCCCTCACGGCGCTGGGCGTGAGCACCATGGTGCCGGTGTTGAAGGCGCCGATATGCCCGGCGGCCTCATAGCCGTCGATGACCACCATGTCGCAGCCGATGGATTGGGCCTTGAGTGCGTGCTTCACGGCAACGCACTTGTGGATAACGGTCATCCCGGCGGCCTTCATCTCCTCGATGTATTCCGTGGGGGCGCGGCCCGCAGTCTCCATGATGCGCACTCCCTCTTCCGCGCACACCTTGATGTGCTCATGGTATCCGACTGCATTGAGGGAGGGGAACAGGGAGATGTTCACCGCAAAGGGCTTGTCCGTGAGGTCCTTGCATCGCTTTATCTCCGTGCGAAGGTCCTCGGGAGAGGCGAAGGTAGCGGAGGAGATCACCCCGAGGCCGCCCGCGTTTGAAACCGCCGCAGCGAGATCGGCGGTTGCGAACCACTGCATGCATCCCTGGATTATGGGGTACTTTATGCCCAGCATTTCCGTCAGTTTCGTTTTGATCTGCATGTTTTCCTCCTTAAACCGTGTGCTTACTTATTTTCCAAGGCTTCCATCAGCCTGGGTATGACGTTGTTAAGGTCCCCGACCACGCCAAAATCGCAGCCTTTGAAAATGGGGGCGTTTTCGTCCTTGTTGACGGCGAATATGAGGCCGGACTGGTCGCAGCCTGCGGTGTGCTGTATCTGACCGGAGATGCCCACGGCGATGTAGACCTCAGGGCGCACCGTCACGCCGGACACGCCAATATACCTGCTCGTGGGCAGCAGGTGGTCCTCCTCCGCCACGGGTCTGGTGCAGCCCAGCTCTGCGTCGAGGGCGGCCGCGAACTTCTCCACGCAGGCGAGCGACTCGGCGTTTTTTATGCCCCGGCCCACGCCAACTATTCTGCGCGCAGAGGCCAGATTCGTGCGCTGCACAGCCTTTTCCCGCTTTTCAAGCGTTTCAATGCCCCCGGTCACGGCAGAGAGCTCTTCGACCTCTCCGGGCTCCGCCTCCGCCGCCGGGCCGAACACGCCCGCGCCCACACACAGGACCGCATGTGAGGCGCTCTCCTCGGTGAGTGCCGCAAGCCCGCCGTAGCTGAGCTTTTTGGTGACGACGCCGTTTTCCCCGGCGCTGACCTCGTACGGGTCTGTCTGTACGCTGACTCCGAGGGCGGCGGCTGCGATCCCCGCCAGCAGCCTCCCGTCGCGGGACTGCTCTACAAGCACCAGCCCGGGCTGCTGCTCCTTTATCAGAGCGGAGACTGCCCCGCAGTATGCGGCCGCCGACAGACCGCCGTCGCTCAGAGCGTAGACCCGGCTCACGCCCTCGGCAGAAACCGGCCGGCCGAGGCAAACGAGGGTGACCTCCCCGGCAAAGCCGGCGGCCCCGCCCACGAGTTCGAGGGCGGCCGATCGGTTTTTCGCAATAACAAAGCATTTTTCGTATAGGGCCATATCACACCTCACAGCTTTCTGAGCCAGGCGGCAGCAGCGGCTATGCCCGCCTCGTCGTCATGGACGAGCTCGCACTTTCTGGCCGTCTGGCCAAGCGCCTTGAGGCTCACTTCCGTTGTCCTGCGCTCTCCGTCGGCCTTGTAGTCATCCAGGCTGCTGATATTGCTCACTTTCTTGTTGGCCTTAAGTATTTCCTTCATGGAGGCCAGGCGCGGCAGGCAGCTGTCGCTGGTGACGGAGACTGCGGCGGGCAGGGACACCCGCAGCACCTCTGTGCACTCCTCCAGGCTTCTCTCCACCAGGAGGCAGTCGCCGTCGAGCTGCACGCTGCTCACGGCATTCACAGTGTTCCAACCGAGCAGGGCCCCGGTGATGTTCCCCACCTGCTGGGAGTACAGGTCGCCCGAGCCCTCGCCGAAAAACACGGCATCCACCTCGCCCAGGCCCCTTATCGCTTCCGCAAGCACCTCCGCCGTAGCAAAGCTGTCGGCCCGGCTGAGCACGTCCCCCTCGACGGCGAGCAGCTCATGCGGGCCGCGGGCGAGGATGGACTTTTTGAGCTTTGAATTCTCCACGACGGCGTTTCCCGCTGTCAGTGCTATGAGCCTGTTCTCAGGCGAGGCCTCGGCGAGCCTTGCGGCGGTCTCGACCGCGCGCAGGTCGTACTGGCCTATCTCCCACTCGCAGTTTGCAAGATCGAGGCTCTTGTCGGGCATCACGCCTATGCTGCTCTCGTTCGGGACCAGCTTGTAACATACGACATATTTCAAAGGAAGCACTTCCCCTTTCTCACGCTCTATTTTCCTGCCCGTTCAGGAACAACTCTTTTACCATTTCCCTAGACACTTTGCCGCAGTTGTTTATTGGCAGCGAGTCTACGAAAAGTATTCTCTTCGGTTTCTTGAAGCTGCCCAGGCGGCGCCGGCAATATGCGGCTATGTCGTCGCCTGTCAGGCTTGAATCCTCTCGTTTCACCACAGCAGCCACGATCATCTCTCCCCAAACAGGGTCGGGTATTCCGGCCACAGAGACCTCCTTCACATCAGGCGCGAGGGTCAGGATGCAGTTTTCAACCTCGGCGGGAAAGACGTTCTCTCCTCCCGTGATGATCATGGAGCTCTTGCGGTCTGTCAGGTACAGATAGCCTTTTTCGTCCACATAACCTATATCGCCAGAGTAATACCAGCCGTCCCTCATGACCTGTTCCGTCAGCTCCGGCCTGCCCAGGTAGCCCTGCATGAGCGTCTCCGTTTTCACCGCTATCTCGCCGGTCTGGCCGGGAGGCAGCTCTGCGCCGTCCTCGCCCACGATCTTCACATAGCAGCCGATCATCGGCCGTCCGACCGAGCCCAGGAGCTCCGGCCTGTCGTGGTCCTCAGGCAGGAGCGCCGTTATGGTGCCGTAGGCCTCGGTCATACCGTAACCCTGGTGGAACCGGCAGCTGAACACCTTCCTGCAGCGCATGATAAGCGAAGGGTTCATCGGGGAAGCCCCGTAGGAGATCAGCCGCAGAGTGCTGTTGGTAAGCCCGCGGCTCTCCGCGCAGCTGACTATCCGTTCTATGACCGTCGGCACGAGCGCCATGCGCGTAATGCGCTCCTCTTCCAGGACCGCCAGCATTTTCTCCGGCTCCTTGAGGTATTCCGGCGGGCAAAGGACGAGGGTCCCTCCGACGAAGATGGAAGTTATCACGGAAAGACTTATGGAGTGGCATATGGGCGACACACACATGAATCGCTCGTCATGGCTCCAGCGCGCGCAGGCTGCGGTGCTGCATATCTGAGTGACCAGCGCCCTGCATGAGAGCATAACGCCTTTAGCTCTGCCAGTCGTGCCGCTCGTAAAGAGTATCATGCCGATGTCGGAGTCTTCCGTCTCCTCAAATTCCAGCTTTCCGTCTCCGGTCCGGCAGAATTCTTCAAAGTCGCTCGGCAGCTGCGGGTCGTCGCAAATGCTTATGACGCGAACAGCGTTTCCGTCGCGGCCGTCGTTCAGCGCGGCGGTCTTTGACATGTCCGTGTTGGATATGAACAAGGCCTTGGGGTCAGTTTCCCACGCCATTTCCGCCAGTGCCTCCGGGGAGAGCCGCCAGTTTATCAGGCAGGGAACGGCGCCTATCATGGAGCAGCCGAAGATCAGCTCCAGATATTCGACGCAGTTTCTGGCGGCGATGCAGATGCTGTCGCCCTTTTTGACGCCCATGTTTCTCAGAGCCGAGCCGCATATACAGGTATCGCGGTAAAGCTCGCCGTAAGTCAGACGCTTTTCTCTGAAGATAACGGCAGTCTTGTCCGGGAAAAGCCGAGCGGAATTAACAAGGAAATCTTTCAAATTCATTGTAAAACCTCTTAGAATCCTCTTCGCCGTACAACGGGCGAGCAAACGTCCTTTTTACTGGATACCTGCTTCCTGCTTGATAAGGGCTCTGGCAACGGAGTGGACCATTATTTCCTCAGTCCCGGCATAAATGCGCGCTCCGCGCTGGTCACGCCAAAGTCTGGCGATGCGGGTATCGTTGGTGTAGCCGATGCCGCCGAGGATCTGGATGGCGTCGTCAAGCACCTCGAAGGCCGCCTGGCCTGTGTAGCGTTTGAGCATGGAGGCGTCCAGCATGATCGACTGACCCACGGATTTCTTCCATGCGGTATGCATCAGCATGTTGTACATGTTGTCGCATTTGATTTTCATGTCCACCAGCTTTTGCTGGATGATCTGGAAGCTGCCTATGGTCTTGCCGAACTGGATGCGCTGAGAGGCATAGACTGCGGCGTCGTGATATGCCGCCCGGGCATATCCGACGTTGGAAACGCAGGTCAGCAGCCGCTCGGTCTCAAAGTTCTTCAGCAGCTGATAAAAGCCGTTGCACCTTGCCCCGACGAGCGCAGACTCCGGGACCTCCACGTTGTCCAGATAGACCTCGCATGTGGGCATGCAGTGGCAGCCGATCTTGTCGAGAACGTGAATGGTAACGCCCGGGGTCAGGTTGCCGGCTTCATCCCGCAGCGGGATGAGGTACCAGCTCATATCCTTTTTGGGCTTGTCCTCGACCTCGTACTCGCGCGCGACGCACATCATGTACCTGGAGACGGTAGCGTAGGTGTTGAAGGTCTTGTGGCCGGTGATGTACACTTTTCCGTCCCGGTGCTCCGCCCGGGTGGCCATGGCCGAATTGTCAGAGCCGGCCTGGGGCTCGGTAAAACCCATGGTATACGCCTTACGTCCTTGCAGCACTTCTTCCACGATAAGCTCCTGCTGCTCCTTGCTGCCGTAAGTCAGTATGTTGTCGAGTTCGAGGGCACCTCCTGGCAGGGTCAGCGCCGGCCAGCCGTATTCGTAGAATTTGAGCTTCATGAGCACCGAGGAAACCAGGTCCAGCCCCGCGCCGCCGTATTCCTCAGGGCAGTCCAAAAGATGAAAACCCTCTTCGCAGAAGTCCCGGCACGCCCTCTCGGGATATTTTCTCTCGCGGTCGCACTCCTTGAAGTAGTCGTCGTAGTTTCCGCGCTTCATGAACTCTTCTACCTGCTCAACAAGCAGCTCCTGCTCTTCAGTCAGGGAAAAATCAAACACAGCTATTGCATCTCCTTTTACTATGGAAGTCCGATCACGAGGCTCTCCGTCCCGTGGACCGGTATGGAACTCAAACGGGATGTCCTCCGAGATTGATATAATAATATCAATAAAGAAATGGCTTTGTTAGATACTTAGCAGACAAATTTCAAGGAATATTTTCTGTTTTTTTGTCCGGTTAAGACTATCATTTTGTGGTTATTGTGTTATAATATTTTCAAATCATATTTAAACGGAGTGGTCATATTGCCCACAGGTAAGCGTGGGTCCTCTTGGCCGCAGTGGAGGCGCCTATGCTGTTCAACATGGAAATGATAGCTTACTTTCTGTCCGGCTTTGAAACCAAGGCGGAGCTGGGCGAGGATGAGCTGCGCATAGAGTCGTTCATCGTCGGGGACGATACGGATTCTCCGTCGGTCCTGCGGTTTTTCAGCGACGGGGACGACGTGATATGCGCAAACGCAGAAAACCGGATAACCGTTTTCAGCGCATCTGCCAAGGACGTGATAAACACCGTCGTCAGCCGCATGGAGTATTACAACGACTGGGAGAGGCGGGCGCTCAACGCAGTAGCCGCCAGAAAACAGCTGTCAGAATATCTGTCGTTAGTAAGCGAATTGTTCCCGGATATACGTGAAGTTCCTAGACGCGCTGGGCAGGATACACTATTCAACGGATACTACCGAGGTCCTGCCAAAGCCTATGGACCCGCTCTACATGACCCTCATCCGGAACATACCCGCCTGCCAACAGGATCTCTCTCGGGATAAACGGCATCACGAGCTTCTTGGTCCTCCTATTTTCAGCGTCAAATATCTTTTCGGCAACTTTGTTTTTCCCGACAGCTCCTTTGTCATATTCTCCATTTTCCCCACAGACAGCGGCGCCGAGCCCATCGGGGATTTTCAGCTGCACCTCGGGAGGTTTGCCCAGAGCATATTCCAGTGCGCAAACGTCTCCGGCCTTGAGCAGCCGGGGCTTATGATGAACCGGAACTTTATAATGCACCAGCTGGACGGTCAGACGATCTCTGAGCAGGACTTTGTAGACTTTGAAACGGCCTTGGGCTGGTCGGTCGCTGACGGGGCCTATTTCGTGCTCATAGAGAACTATCCGAAGGACAGCTTTGCGGCCAGGGCGCTGCCATATACCCTTTCGACCCGCCTTCCATTCTCATTTTCCTTCAACTACAACGACTCCATCGTGTGTCTGATCGCGGAGTGCGACTTTAAATTCGCCTGCAGCGTGCTGAAAGACCTACTCTCACCCGTAGGCTTCAGCGGCGGTGTCTCCCTGCCGTTCGCCTCATGGGACGAGATACCAAACGCCTATCTTCAGGCCAAGATCTCCCTGTCACACAAGACCTCTTCAGAAGAATGTCTGCTTTTGTGCAACGATTATCTTTGGGACTGCTATGTAGAGCGCTTCCGCTCCGGCGGCTGTGAAAAGCTGCGCCATCCGGCCATCAACGCACTGCTCCGAAGTCCCGGAGGCGGGCAGCTGTTGGATACGCTCTATTGTTACCTGAAGAACAACTGCAGTCTCACCTCCACAGCTTCAGAGCTGGACATCCACATAAACACGCTCAAATACCGCATGAACAAGATACGCGACATCATACATTTCGACCCGCTCGACTACGAGAACCGGATGGCGTTTTTGGTCTCCTATGATGTCATGCACTCAGAAAAGGCGGCAAAATAAAAACCGGCCCGCGAGACTGTGTCCCGCGGGCCGGTTTAATTCCGTCCATTTATTTGTGTCCCTGCGCTGCGCTGTCCCCAGCGTCGAGCGGAGGGAATTTTTTGCCCTTTATCATTTCCAATATTTTGAACGAAATGAGCAGCCTGAGCCGCACGTCCGGGTCATCCATGTCCACTCCCAGGATGTCTGAGATCTTGCCTATCCTGTAAATGACGCTGTTTCTGTGCATATGCAGCAGCCTCGCCGTCACGGACAGGTTCCTCTCAGACAGCAGGTAATTGCGGAGGAGGTTCAGGTTATTGAAGCTGCCCTCGTCCTTGTTCTCCAGCAGCCTCAGCTTCTGGACGAACATATCCTCCAGGCTGTATTTCTCCGAATAGCTCTCTATCATATCGTATATGTAGTATTCGGAATAGAAATACAGCTTGTCCGGGCCGGCGAGCATGGGGCCGAATTTTGCAGCGGAGCAGGCCTGCTTGTATGCCACATCCAGCTTGAAGAGGTTGCCCACCTCGGGAGAAAAACCGATTCGTCCATTGCTGACCGAAAGGATGCCGGACAGCTTGTCGGCCGTTTCGTCCATGCTTCTGAGCAAACTTGCGTGAGGCGTGCTGCCCTTCATCAGGAGCAGCACTGAGTCGTGATAGCGCATTATCCTGTAAACCGAGTTTCCAAGGACGGAGCGTGCGCGCCACAGGACATAGTCCGCCTGGTCCCTGGAATACGCTTCCCACTGGATGACCCCCACGCGATACGGCTCGTTCACAGGAAGCTGCAGCTGTTTTGCCCTGTCGGCAAGGTACTCCCTGTCGTCGTTGGTATGGAGCAGGATGTCGTCCATGAACAGCTCCAGCGCCGAGGGCATCTGCGTGCCGGGCTTGAGCATGCTCATTATGTACTGTTGCAGCAGGCCGGCATAGCAGCGGAAGATGTCCAGCAGCCCCGGTGTGGGCTGGCTCGCCACAAAATACACTGCGAGGAAGGCGGCCTGCTTCATTGAAGAGGGAAACGCGATGAGGAAGAAAGAGCAGCCCATATATGTGGGCGGGTCAACCTGCATGCCGTCCTTGTAATCCTCCCGGTGCAGCGGGTATCCCATACGCGACATGATGTCCGACTCATCTTTGGTGAGGTAGCCCCGTTGCAGAAGGCCGTTGACTTTTTCATTGCAGGATGTCGAGTCGATGCTTCTGCCCACGACGTTGAAGGAAACGCTCAGGAGCACGACGGGGTTATCTCCAAAAATGTCGGCGCCGGCCTCAATAAGGTTCTGTATGGGCTCTTCTGCGGCGATGCAGGTCTTTACCTTTGTCTCCCAGCTGTTGAGGCTCGAAATACCGGCCAGCAACTCGTTTGCGACTTGAAAGAAATCTGCGCTTTCAGGGAAGAGAAGCAGGTTTACTCGGTGAGCGCCGGTGAATTCTTCCGCAAAGTCGCCGCTTCCCTGACACACGACGCACAGGCCGTCCAGCTCGGGACAAGCAGCTTTTTTCAGCTGCTCAGCCGTTGCTACATACAGCACAGACGGCACCAAAGTATTGGTGCATCCGGTTATAAATTCCACCTTTTCAAACGCCTGAGCCGTGTCTTCAGCTATGTATTCAACTATATTATAAGCCGACAAAATGTCGCAAACCATGGGTTTTGTGATAATCATTGCCAATTCCCCGCTTAAAAAATTCGGAATTCACCTTGTAGATATTTTAACCACAGATTTTGAAAATATCAACCGTATTTTTAGACTTATTGATGTTTAAATTTCTAATCCCACTTGTTAAGATTTAATCAAGTTCAAAGGGCCGCGCGCTTGCGCAGCTACAGGCAATGCCGGCGGCGCCCAAGAAACGCAGAAAAAGAGAAAGAGGGAATTTCGTAATGCTGAGTATTATCGGAATCATCGTTGGCCTCGCAGTATTCATCTGGCTGGCGTTCAGAGGGCTCAACACGATCTTCGCGGCCATCATCGGCTCGATAATCGTGGCGCTCTTCGGCGGTCTGAACCCGTTCACCGCGCTTACCGACGCATTCATGCCGAAAGCGTCCGGCTTCCTCTCCGGTTATTTCATGATCTTCCTTTTCAGCGGCCTGTTCGCCAAGGTCATGGGTGATTCCGCTGCGGCAGCTTCCATAGCCGTCAAGGTTGCCCGCATTGCCAAGAAGGCCAAGGATCCCCTTATGGCCAAGTTCCTGGCTGTTTGCAGCATCCCCTTCATCCAGCTCATCCTGACCTACGGCGGCGTCAACGTCTTTGTCACTGTTTTCATCGTTGTCTCCCTGTCCCGCGCGCTGTTCAAAGAGCTGGACGTGCCCTGGTGGCTGTATACCTGCTCCGCACTCGGTTCTTCCACCGTCACCATAGGCATGCTCCCCGGCTCTCCCCAGATCCAGAACATCATCCCCTGCGAATACTTTGGCTCCACCACGATGGCCGCGCCCGGCCTCGGTATTCTGAGCACCATCATCAGCCTGTTCCTGGGCGGCTGCTATATCTACTACCAGGTCAGGCGCACCCATAAGAGGGGCGAGGGCTTCATGCCCACCGGCGCCGAGATCAGCAAGGAAAAGCTCATCGAGCCCACCGTTGAGAACGAGAAGCCCCTGTGGGCCTGCCTGCTGCCCATGATAGTCGTCATCATCGCCCTGAACGCCCTGAAGCTTTCCGCCGTCGTCTCTCTGAGCTGCGGCATAGTCGTCGGCTATGTGCTCTTCTCCATCATTGAGAAGAAGCCCATGGATATCAAGGCCCTCTTCGCCGGCTCCATCCCCATGGCCGTTATGCCTCTCATCACTGTCTGCTGCGCTTCCGGCTTCGGCGGCGTCGTCGCTGCCGTCCCCGGCTTCCAGACCATAGTCACCAGCCTTATGAACCTCGGCGTCAATGCCTTCACCATCGTCTTCATAACCAACATCTGCTCCGGCATTTGCGGCTCCGCCTCTTCCGGCGAGAACATCGCCCTTCAGAATTTCGGCGATTTGTTCCTGTCCTCCGGAATTCCCGGCGACCAGCTGCACAGGCTCGTTGCCATGTCCTCCATCGGCCTCGACACCCTGCCTCACAGCGCCGGCGTCATCACCGCCCTTTCTACTACGAAGCTCACCCACAAGCAGGCGTACATCAACAACTTCGTTCTCTCCGTCGTCCTGCCCATCATCATGGCCTGCTTCGCCGCCGTTCTCATCAGCCTCGGGATATACTTCTGATTTCAAACTGCGCGGCGCCCTGATCCGCTGAAGGGAGCTGTGACCACAAAACCCTGTTCGTCTGTATGCGGACAGGGTTTTGTATTAGCCGGCGGCAAAGCGACAGCCAGGGGCTCTGCCGCCCATCAAATTCGTGGAAGGAGACGCATTATGATCAAAACAAGATTGACTGAACTCGTCGGTATCAAGTACCCCATAATCCAGGCAGGCATGGGTCCTTTTCCCGTTACCAGCCTCTGCATAGCCGCCTCGAACGCCGGCTGTCTGGGTCTGTGCAGCACCTTTGGCACCACCTCGCGCAAGTCAAATCCGGTGGTTTTTGAAGATTTCTGCAAGCAGGCCCACGCGGAGCTCAGCGACGACGACGTGACCATTTTCAAGAAAATGTTCATGCGTATTTATAACGAGACCAACGAAGGCACGGTTTTCGGGGCGAACGTCATGGTATCCGCCGAGGTAAGGGAAAACGCCATGAACGTCATGGCGGCGATAAAGGAGGTGCGCAAGGACCCGGCCGTTGCCGAGCGCTTCAAAGTTCTCGTCACCACTGCCGGAGACCCGGTACCCTGGGCAGGTTTTGTCAAGGAGCAGGGAATGATCTGGATGCACGTTTTCCCCGGCGTTCGCACTGCAGCCCGCTGCAAGAAAGCTGGAGTACAGGTGCTTATAGCCTCCGGTCACGAAGGCGGCTTCCACACCGCCTGGCAGCCCGTACACAGCATGACGCTGCTGCCCGATATCGTGGAGAAGTTTTCCGACGAGAACACCCTGGTCTGCGGCACCGGCGGCTACTGCGACGCCAAGAGCCTGGCCGCGGCGCTGGCGATGGGTGCCGACGGCGTGCAGATGGGTACCCGTTTTCTTGCCACCGAAGAGAGCGATTTTTGCGATCTGTGGAAGAAGCTGGTGCTTGACTGCGGCGACGGCGGCACTCTGATAGCCCGAGGCTTTGTCGGGCCCGCGCGCTGGCTGAGGACGCCGGCTGCGCAGAAACATGCGTACAACACCGCCAAGGACGCGCCCGGCTCCTACGTAGGCGTACCGGATGACTTTACCAAGATCCCCATGGATCTTCTGATAGCCGAGCGCACAGGCGTAGCCGCCACCTATAATGGCGACGCTGAGAACGCCATGGCCGGTGCGGGTGAATGTGCGCAGAGGATAACTGATCTTCCAAGTTGCGGCGACATGGTAAAGAGGATAGCAGAAGAAGCCGAGGAGATCATCTGCGGGCTCAAGAGCAAATATATATGCTGAAAAGCAGCGGGAAGCAGAAAGTATAACTTTCTGCTTCCCGCTCAACTGGTGCCGGTGACGGGGCTCGAACCCGTATGCCTGCGGCGAGGGATTTTAAGTCTTTACCGGCATTTGGAACGCAGAGGATATTTAAGTACTCTTCTGGAACCTCGCGCCCCTAAAAATCCAGCAAAATCAAGGGTTCCAGCTGTTGGCGCAGCCCAAAGTACCGTGGCAAAAGGAAAAACGCAACGGGGCTGTATTTACAAAATTCCTGCAAGTTGGAGGGATATTAGGAGGGATATGAACCAGCCTGCCCACGCCATTGACACACGTTATTATACGGCAAACTACCCCTCCATCTGAAATCAGATTTAACACGCAGGCGGCAACCCGGTATTTGGGGTGCCGCTTGTCGCATAAGGAGGATGAATGAAGCCAGATAAAGTAGAAGGACTTTTCCAGTTGAGCACAAGCTGCCTTACGCCATTCAGCAGGCACCCGTACAAAGTGCGCGACGACGACGCGATGCGAGATATGGCCGAGAGCGTGAAGCAGTACGGCGTCCTGTCCCCAGCCATCGCTCGGCCTTTGCCGGACGGCGGGTACGAGCTTGTATCCGGCCACCGGCGCAAGCGGGCGTGTGAGCTGGCGGGGCTGGAGACCATGTCGGTCATCGTCCGCGAGCTGGACGACGACGCGGCGGCGATCCTCGTCGTGGACAGCAATTTGCAGCGCGAAGGACTGTTTCCGAGCGAGCGCGCATTTGCGTACAAGCTCAAACTGGATGCGCTGCGGCATCAAGGCGAGAGGACGGATTTAACTTCTCGACAACTTGTCGGGAAGTTAGAGGCAGCAGATACGATTGGAGAAAGCACCGGAGAAAGCGGGCGACAAGTCCAGCGCTATATCCGTCTCACAGAGCTGATACCGCCGTTGCTGGACATGGTGGACGAGCGCAAAATTGCGTTCAATCCTGCCTACGAGCTGTCCTTTCTCACCAAGGACGAACAGACTATGCTACTCGACGCGATGGACAGCGAACAGGCCACGCCGTCGCTGTCGCAGGCGCAGAGGCTCAAGCAGTTCTCCCAGCGCGGCGAGCTGACTGCCGAGGTCATGCGGGCGATCATGTCCGAGGAGAAAAAAGAAACGGAGCGCGTCACCCTCAAGGGCGATACACTCCGTAAATACTTCCCCGCCAGCTACACGCCGAAACGCATGGAGGAGACTATTATAAGGTTGCTGGAACAGTGGCAGAAGCAGCAGAAACGTCGGCGGGTGGCCGATAGATAGATAAAACTAGAGCCTCGGCGCTAAGCCAAGGCCCTTACAAAACAGCCGAACTGTTTTTCCTTATGGTTACATTATATGTCGCAAAGTCTCAATTGTCAAGGCAACATCACGTAAGCGAATTAACTATTTCACTGAAAGCTTCATAAGTAGATATTATTATTGGGTTGTCCTTAAAGTAATCCTTATGTTCTTTCATTCGGACATTTACAAGCTCCTTTATCATAGCGAGAGACTGTTTTCGGCTGTTATCACTTTGTACCACGCTATCATATACGTATAGCATATATATAATTTGAACAAAACGAGGATTAGACATCTTCTTTGTCCTAACATGTTTACTAACACCACAACGGGAAACGAATGTAGTTATGGGAAGCTGATGTTCTGCCATTGAACTACGCCCGCAATGCCCGATTAGTATGGCACACTTATTCAGGCCATGCAAGACATTTTTCTAATTATCGCATCTGCAAATTCGTCCGTGCCGAGTTCTCCGCCGAGGTCGCGGGTCGTCTCCCGGCCTTCCTTTATCAGCTCGAGGACGGCTTTCTCTATTCTATCCGCCGCCTCCGTCTCGCCTGTGGGGCGCAGCAGCATGACCGCCGACAGGATGAGCGCCGTTGGATTCGCGTCGTTCAGGCCCGCGTGCTTCGGCGCACTGCCGTGCACCGCCTCAAATATCGCGCAGTCCTTGCCTATATTTGCGCTCGGCGCAAGGCCCAGGCCGCCTACCAGTCCGGCGCACAGGTCGGATACGATGTCGCCGTACAGGTTCGGCAGTACCATCACGTCGAAGGCCTCCGGCTTCTGCACCAACTGCATGCAGGTCGCGTCCACGATCTTGTCCTCGAACTCTATCTGCGGGTACTCCGATACGACGCCGCGCGCTACTTCCAAAAACAGGCCATCCGTGCATTTCATGATGTTCGCCTTATGCACTGCCGTGACCTTTTTCCGCCCGTTCTTCACAGCGTAGTCAAATGCGTACCTTATTATCCTCTCCGAGCCTTTGCGCGTGATGAGCTTGATGCTCTCCGCCGCGTCACGCCCGCCGTGCTCACCTTCGACACGCACCCGGACACGCTCGTCAAGGGCGTCGAGGTGCCCCTCATCAACTCGCCCGAGGGCCGCGCGGAGATAATCCGCCGCGTTTTCGGGATTGACAGCGTCATTTTCATCCACTTCAACCGCGCGGTCATGCAGATGCCTTGGCAGGACTTCATGGGCTCGCTCGTAAACGAGCTGCACGCCGTCCACGTCGTGGTCGGCTACGACTTCAGCTGCGGCTACCGCGGCGAGGGCAAGGCGCTCAAGATCGCGGGCTGGTGCTCCGAACACGGCATCGGCTGCGACATTATGGACGCCGTCAAGCTCGACGGCGACGTCGTGAGCTCGACGCGCATACGCAAGCTGATCGCCGATGGCGACATGGAGGAGGCCAACCGGCTGCTCGGCCACCCGCACTGCCTCGTGGACACCGTGCATTACGGCTTCCAGCTCGGCGGCAAGCTCGGCACTCCGACCATCAATATGCGCTTCGCCGAGGGCGTGCTCGTCCCGCGCCACGGCGTCTACGCCGCGAAGGTGTTCCTCGATAACGGCGCGGAGCACATGGCGGTCACGAACGTCGGAGTGCGCCCGACCGTCTCGGGCAGCGACCGCGTGAGCGTCGAGAGCTACATCCTCGACTTCGAGGGCGACCTCTACGACCACACCGTCCGCGTCGAGTTCCACCACTTCATCCGCGACGAGCGCAAATTCAGCGGCGTCGACGAGCTGAAGGCGCAGATACTTCGTGACGCGGAGACCACCCGCGAATACTTCGCCAAAGCGTAAATTTGGCCCGGGCGGCCGAAAATTCGGCCCGCCCGGGCTTTTTGCGCGCCCGCACGGAAAAAGCCCCGGTCGCCCGGGGCTTTTCCGCGCTTACGCGCTCTCGAGAGGTGATGTTTAAAGCTTGATGGAAAGCTTGTACGCGGTGTAGATGGCGTCCATGATCTTCGCCGGGCCTTTCGCGTCGCCGACGAGGTAGACCTCCTTGCCGGAGCCCTTGAGCTCGTCATAGAGCGCGTGCTGCGCCGCGGCGCCGAAGGCGTAGACGACGGTATCGGCCTCGATCTTGCGGACCTTGCCCTTGAATTTGACCATCACGCCGCCGTCGACTATCTCGAGCGGGGTGGTGTTGGTGCAGACGGTCATGCCGGCCTTGGCGATGCGCTCGCTGTAGGCCAGGGCGTCAGTGGAGGCTACGCCCTTCATTATCTGCGGGCCGCGGCCGACGAGCGTCACGTCGTGGCCGTTCTCGGCCAGCCAGAGCGCGGTCTCGCTGCCTACGAGTCCGACGCCGAGCATTACGACCTTGTTGCCGACCTTGACCTTGCCGTTGAGGACGTCGGCGGCGTCCACGGCGTGCTCGGCGCCGGGCAGGTGGCAGGCCTTGGGCTTGCTGCCCGTGGCGCAGATGACGGCGTCGTAGCCGTTCAGGTCGTCGGCTGTCGCCTCGCGGCGGACGATGTTGACGCCCTGCTTGTTCACGGCGGTGATGAGGTAGTCCTTCAGGCCGCGGATGTCGGCCTTGAACTCGGGGACGGAGGCCTCGTTGAGCTGCCCGCCGAGCTCGCCCTTCTCAAAGACGGTGACGGAGTGCCCGCGCAGGGAGAGGACGCGCGCGGCCTCGAGGCCGGCGGGGCCGCCGCCCACGACGGCGATGTTCTTTTTCACCGCGGCGGGGGTGATCTCCAGCTCGCCCTCGCGGCTGATCTGCGGGTTGAGCGCGCAGCTGACGGCCTTGTAGCAGTAGAAGGTGCGCTCGAGGCAGCCCTCGTTGCAGCGGATGCAGGGACGGATGTCCTCGGGGTGGTCGGCCTCGGCCTTCTTAGGCCACTCGGGATCCGCCCAGAGCGGGCGCCCCAGCCCGACGAAGTCGCCCTTGCCGGAGGCGATGACCTCCTCGGCGAGCTCCGGCGTGTTGATGGAGCCGGAGGCGATGACCGGGACGGAGACGACCTTCTTGATGGCCTCGGCCGCCCAGACGTTGTGCCCATGGTCCATAGCCATCGGGGAGGTCTGGTGTATCATGGTGTGGTGGTCGCCGCCGGAGATGTGGAAGGCGTCGATGCCCTCGTTCTCGAGCGCCTTGGCGAGCACGAGCGTGTCCTCTATCGGGAAGCCGTCGGGCTCGTAGTCCGTGCCGCTCAGGCGGATGGTGACGGGGAAGTCGGGGCCGACCTTCTTGCGCACGTCGCGCGCTATCTCGATGTAGATGCGCATGCGGTTCTCAAGCGTGCCGCCGTAGAGGTCGGTGCGGTGGTTCGTAGTGGGGGAGAAGAAGTTCGTCAGCAGATAGCCGTGTGCGCCGTGGATCTCGACGAGGTCGAAGCCGGCGACCTTCGCGCGCCAGGCCGCGTCGCCGAAGGCGTGGACTATGTCCTGGATCTCCTCGATGGTCAGCACGTGGGGCACGGCCTGCAAGCCGTACTGATCCCACAACTTCGGCCAGGGGATGGCGCTCGGCGCGCACATGGGCTGTGTGCCCAGGAACTTCTGGCGGCCGCAGTGCTCGATCTGGATGCCGGCGGCGGCGCCGCACTCCTTGATGTTTTCAGCCAGCCAGGTGAGGCCGGGGATGTGCTCGTTCTGCGAGATGCCGAGGTGGCAGTGCGCGCTCTTGGCGCCGATGTCGTCCACATAGGCATACTCGACAATGATCATGCCCGCACCGCCGGAGGCCTGGTTGCGGTAATAGCGTATGAGGCGCTCGGATACGGTGCCGTCCTTGTTGCTCATGCCGGACGACTGCGGCGCCTTCATTACGCGGTTTTTGAGCTCCAGGGTGCCTATGCGGCCCGGCGTAAAGACATGCGGAAACAGTTTGCTTGCCATGGTTTTACCTCCTTAGCTGGCTGTACTTGAATTGACTGCGGTTAATTTTTAACCACCAAGTGCAGTATAAGGCCATTGACAATAAATAAACGATATCGTATGATACAGTAAAAAAGAATTTTTTGGAGGCCGCCATGGAAGGACATAAAATCAACACCGCGCCGGAATTTGTGCTCACCGATAACTTGAAGGCGCACCGCGGGCTGATCATGAGCGAGGTGCCGGAGCGGCGGCGCTTCAGGAAGGGGCAGCAGCTCAGCCGCGGAGGCACGCCCTCGCCGCAGGTGTACTTTATCCTGGAGGGCGCGGCGCGCGCGAGCGTGGTGAACGTATACGGCTATGAGCGCACGCTCGGCTACCTCCGGCAGAACACCATCTGCTGCATGGACGCGCTGCGCCATGACGCCGGCGTCTCCGTGACCATAACGGCGCTCACCACGCTGCGCGCGGTGCCGCTCACGCTCGCGGACATGTCGCGCCTCATGACGGAGAGCGCCGACTTCGCCGCCGCGGTGCTGCTGTACTATTCCGACGTACTCAAGCTCATGTGCCTCGACGCCGAGTCGCAGAGCAGCAACTCGGTGCTCAACAAGCTGGCGAATTTTATCGGGCTGTATGTGCTCAGCGAGGACTACGCGCGCTTTGGCTTCCTGCCCTTTTCGCAGCAGGAGCTGGCCTCGGCGATAGGCGCGTCGCGCGTGCAGGTCGCGAGGGTGTGCGAGAAGCTGAAGGTCCAGGGCATAGTTGACATAAAAAAGCGGCGGCTCTACGTACTCGACCGGGCGGCGCTTGCGGAGATGGCAAGCTTGGAGGTGAGTTCTTGAGCTGCGCGGCGAACGGCGGCGCGATATGTTTTAAAATCTAATACGCCGCGCGTCGGCGTGGCAAAGCCCCCGGAAAAGTTTCCGGGGGCTTCGCGTATTGTGAGGAAAGAAGAGAGAACGTGAAAGCGTATATTAAAGGCTGTCGCCGAAGTCGTCGCGGAACTTTTTGACGAGCTTCTCCTGCCAATCACTAGTGGGCTCGAGCCTGCCGAAGAAGAATCGCAGCGAGCTCGGCTCCTCGACCCAACGCAGGCCGCCGACGAGGTCGCGGTTTTCGTGCAGCCAGGTTATGCGGTCGACGGCGTAGAGCACCTGGCTCATGGTGAACACGCGCCTGGGCATCGCGAGGCGGAGCAGCTCGACCTCGGCGATGGGCTCGGTGCCGTCCGGCTCGCGCTGTTCGCTGAGCGTGCCGCGCTCCATGCCGCGCACGCCGCCGGCGAGGTAGACCGCCGCGGCCAGCGCTCCGGCCGGGTACTCGTGGTCGTCGACGTGCGGAAGGAATTCGCGCGCGTTCAGGTGGCAGCCGAGGCCGCCGGCGGGAGTCACGACGGGCACGCCGCGCTTCATGAGCTCCTTGCACATGAAGTCGATGAAGATGGGGCCCTGGCTGATGACGTCTTCGTCCATCGTCTCCTCCAGGCCGACGGCGATGGCCTCCATCTCGCGGACGCTCATGCCGCCGTAGGTGAGGAAGCCCTCGAACATGGGCACCAGCTCGCGCATTTGGTCAAAGAGCGCCTTGTCGCGCATGGCTATGCCGCCGCCGCGGGCGAAGCCGAACTTGCGCGCGGAGAATGGCTTTTCCAAAGCTGCTGACAAAAAGCGACCTTAAAAGGATCCGTTTTCACGATTTGCGCCATTCATGTGCAAGCTTGCTTTATGCTCACGGCGTAAGTCTAAAGGATATTCAAGAGTGGCTGGGGCACAGCACTATATCTACAACAGCAAACATCTACACGCATTTGGACTACAGCTCCAAAGAGGCTTCTGCCAATGCGATACTCGACGTGTTCCCAACAAGGTAGCCGTATGCGAATCTGCTATAGCTTA
>ENA-OQCL01000364-OQCL01000364.1-human-gut-metagenome-genome-assembly--contig:-NODE-364-length-22593-cov-16.489139_pt1 | contig 22593 bp, 17 predicted proteins | sample MGYA00242502_ERZ504586 | MGnify/ENA primary metagenome ERZ504586 (study PRJEB26092, sample SAMD00036316) | human gut metagenome | host: Homo sapiens | study: EMG produced TPA metagenomics assembly of... | reverse complement strand
ACACAACCGTGTCAGCTTTTTTGGTATATGCAATTGAGTAATTGAGGAGAGCTGTGTCAGGCCTGCGCGGCGCTCTTGCGGCGCTTGAGCTGCAGGATGAGGATGACGGCGAACAGGGCGAAGCCTGCAATATCCGTCATGAAGCCCGGCTTGATCATCATGAGGCCGCCTGCGACAAGCACGAGGCGCTCCAGCAGGCTGCAGTTGTCCGCCAGATAGCCGATGAGCGCCGAGGACAGCGCGACCATGCCGATGAGCGCCGTCAGCGTCGTCATGAACAGGTCGAGCATCGTGCCCTCGAGCATCAACAGCACAGGCGACAGGACGAACATGTACGGGATGATGAAGGCCGCGATGGCCAGCTTCGACGCATTGATGCCAGTCCTGAGCGGATTGCCGCCCGCGATGCCGGACCCGGCAAAAGCCGCCAGGGCGACAGGAGGCGTGACATCAGCGATGATGCCGAAGTAGAAGACGAACATGTGCGCACAGAGGACGGGGACGCCCATCTGCACGAGGGCAGGTGCCGCAATCGTCGAGGTGATGACGTAGTTGGCCGTCGTCGGCACGCCCATGCCGAGGACGATGGCCGTAATCATCGTGAAGAACATCGTCGGCAGCAGCAGGCCGCCCGAGAGGTCCAAGAGGCCCGAAGCCAGCTTGAGGCCGACGCCCGTCTTCGTGACGACGCCGATGATGATGCCGGCTGCAGCGCAGGCGACGAGGACCGAGAGCACGTTGCGCGCGCCTCGGTCGAGGCCGCGGACAATCTCGATTGGCTTCATGCGCGTAGACTTGCGCAGCGCCGAGCAGAGGATGGACAGGACAATGGCGACGAGCGCCGCGCGCATCGGCGTGTAGCCGGATACGAGCAGGTAGACGATGACGATGAGCGGCAGGGCCAGATGGCCGCGCTCCTTGAGGATCGTGCCGATCTTCGGCAGCTGGCTGCGCGGGATGCCCTTGAGGTTGCCGCGCTTCGCCTCGAAGTGGACGCCGAGCCAGATGCCAGCGAAGTAGAGGAAGGCCGGCACGATGGCCGCCTTGACGATATCGATGTAGGGAACGCCGACGAACTCCGCCATGAGGAAAGCCGCTGCGCCCATGACCGGTGGCATGAGCTGGCCGCCGGTCGAGGCCGCCGCCTCAACGGCACCGGCGAAATCCTTGTGATAGCCGAGCTTCTTCATCATCGGGATGGTCAGCGAGCCCGTGCCGACGACGTTGGCGACAGAACTGCCGGAGACCGTGCCCATGAGCCCCGACGACAGCACGGCGACCTTCGCCGGACCGCCGCTGGCCCAGCCCGCGATGGCGTTGGCGAGATCGATGAAGAACTTGCCGAGGCCCGTGGACTCCAGATAGGCACCGAACAGGATGAACAGGAAGATGAACGTCGACGAGACGCCGAGCGGGATGCCGAAGATGCCCTCCGTCGTGAAGTAGAGGTGGCCGACGAGCTGCTCGATTGTCAGCCCACGGTGTGCGAGGACGCCCGGCATGTAGGGGCCGGCAAAGGCGTAGATCAGGAAGGCCAGCACGACGCAGACCATCGGCAGACCGACGATGCGGCGCGTCGCCTCGATGACGAGCAGGATGCCCAGCAGGCCGACGGCGAGGTCCACGCCCGAGACCGTGCCCGAGCGCAGCACGAGGTGCTGGTACTCGAAGACGATGTAGGCAGGTGCCGCAGCGCCGAGGATCGAGAGCAGCACGTCAAAGGGGTGCACCTTGTAGCGCGACCACGACTTGCGCGTCGGGTACAGGAGGTACACGAGCGCCAGGCCGAAGCCGAGGTGGACAGCTCGCTGCAGCTGCGCGTCGAGCACGCCGAACGTCGCCGTGTAGAGCTGGAAGATGGAGAACGTGATGGCAATGGCGGAGACGATCTTCGCCATGACACCCTTGTACATCATCGTGTCGGATTCTTTATCGTATTTCTTTAAAATATCTTCTGCGGATTTTGGATCCAGCTTTTCAGTCATAAAAAACATCCTTTCTGCTTCCCTGCTCCTGAACATCTCAGGGAAGGAAAAGTATCGGAGTCAGCTGCCGAGCAGAGCCCGGTAGAACGGCACGATGGCGAGATCGATGCGCGTGCCGGGCGCATATCGTTCATAGAGGCGGTACTCCTGCCCCGCGACCGTCAGCGTCAGCTGCGTGCCAACGCCCGTGCGCAGGGCGAGGGTCTTAAAATGTCGGTCCATGTGGTCGAAGACGTAGTAATCGCCTTCCTCGCGGAAGTCGCCTTCCTCGGCGAGGAACGGCAGCCCCACGCCAAAGGACTGGTACTTCGTCGAAAGCAGGGTGAAGCCGTCCTTCGCCTCATTGATTTCGAGGTTCTCGAGGACCGGCGTCTTCTGCACCGAGTGGATGAAGTGGATGGAAAAGGGCAGACCAGCCCTCGCCTCGACCATCGCCACGCGCTCCCCCGCTGCCCGCACGACGAAGCACGGTGTCAGCAGGACGGAGAGCACGGCGAAGATAGAGCCGAGCAGGGTCAGCCAAAGACCGATTGGATAACGACGCATACAGACCACCAAACAAAACCAAAAATCAAAAAGGCCTCCTCCATCGCACATCCATCGCGCACAGCACGTCGCATGAGCGGACGAAAGAGGCCTTTTCTAAATTACATTGCTATTACTCTTTGAAGAACTTCTCGGCACCGGCATTCATCGGCAGCGACATGCCCTCGAGGGCCGTGTCCTTCGTGATGAGCTTGCCGACGGAATGAGCGGCCTGCAGGCGGTCGAGGTTCGTGAAGATGGCCTTCGCGATGTCATAGCCCATCTTGTCGTCGACCTTGTCCGTCGCGACGAGCATTGCCATGACGGAGATCGTCGGGACCTCCTCATCGAAGCCAGCGTACGTGCTGGCCGGGATCGTCGTCTTCGTGTAGAACGGGTACTTCGCGATCAGGGCCTCGGCCTTGTCGGCATCGACCGGCAGCAGGCGGACCTTGTTCTGCGAGGCGATATCCTGTACGGACGAGGTCGGATAGCCGGCCGTCAGGAAGGCTGCATCGACGTTGCCATCCTTGAGGGCACTGGCGCCTTCGGCGAAGGACAAGTATTGGACGTCGATGTCATCGTAGGTGATGCCGTACGCTTCGAGGATCTGGCGGGCATTCGCCTCAGCACCGGAGCCAGCTGCACCGACGGCGACGCGCTTGCCCTTGAGCTCATTGATGCTCTTGATGCCCGACTTATCAAGCGTGACGAACTGGCAGGTCTCCGGATAGAGCGAGGCGATGCCGCGGATGTTGTCGACTTTCTTGTCCTTGAACATCTCCGTGCCATTGACGGCGTAGTACGTGATATCGTTCTGCACGATGGCCAAGTCGACGGAGTTATCCTTGAGCATGTTGATATTCGCGACCGTCGCACCAGTCGACTGCGCACTCGCATTCATGCCCGGAATCTCCTTATTGAGGATTTCCGCCATCGCACCGCCGATTGGGTAGTACGTGCCAGCCGTACCGCCCGTCGCGATATTGAGGAATTTCTTCTGGCTGCTCTCACTGCCGCATCCGGCTAAGAGCGCCGCTGTCACAACCGCTATGAGTCCCACGGTCAGCAATTTTGGTCAAAGAATGAAACTTCATGTTGAACGCCTCCCACTATTTATATCGGATGAATTATATTATGTATAAAATTATAACATAGTATATATACACTGGCAAGTTAGAAAATGTAATTTACCTGTAAATCTGTAATGTATATCTGTATACAAGGAACAAAAAGAGCCCTTCCTCCACAAACTCCGTGGAGAAAAGGCTCTTCCTTGAGCTTCTGTATTTGCTATGTGCTGCGCTTGGCTCAGCCGATGCGGGCCGTGTGGATGATCTCATATCCCTTGGCCTTGATCTTCGCGCTGATGGCATCGACATCGGGGATGTCGCCGCGCACGACGATCTCGTATTTTCCGTACGGCTGGCGGCACGTCACGAGGCTGTCGATGGACAGGCCGCATTCCGTGAAGATGCCGGCAATGTCGTAGACGACGCCGACCTTGTTGTCGACGAGCAGCGTCAGGCGCGTCTTGCCTTCCTGCAGGCCCATGACATCGACAAAGGTCTTGAAGATATCCGTCTCCGTGATGACGCCGACGACAGCGCCAACGCTCGAGACGACGGGCAGACCGCCGATCTTGTGGTTGTACATGATGAGCGCCGCTTCCTCGATCGTCGCATCCTCATTGACGGAGATGACCTCTTTGTTCATGATGTCCCCGATCTTGAGCTTGGCGAGCAGCGAGCGCGCCTCGTAGCGCGAGAGCGTCGTCGCCGGCGACGGCGCCACGCGCATGATGTCCTTGTCGGAAAGGAAGCCGACGAGCTTGCCGTCCTCGACGACGGGCAGGCGGCGGAAATGGCCCTTCTTCATGGCCGAAGCCGCTTCATCGACCGGCGTGTCCGGCGAGACGGTCACCGGGTTCTTGGCCATGCGATTTGCTACAAACATTCAGAATCCCCCTCTGCGATTTTCTTGATCTTGATAAGGATACATTCGCCACGGATCTCAGAGTTCCTGCCGCACGGCGAATGCAACGGGAAAACACATCAGCCGCCAAGGTAGGCCTTGCGGACGTCCTCGCTGGCCGCGAGCTCTTTTGCGCTTCCAGAGAGCGTGATGCGGCCCGTCTCGAGAACGTAGGCGCGGTTGGCGATGGAGAGCGCCATGTTGGCGTTCTGCTCGACGAGCAGGACGGTCGTGCCGCTCTTATTGATATCGACGATGATGTTGAAGATCTCCTTGATGAGCAGCGGTGCGAGGCCCATCGAAGGCTCATCGAGAAGCAAGAGCTTCGGGCGGCTCATGAGCGCACGGCCCATGGCGAGCATCTGCTGCTCGCCGCCTGAGAGCGTGCCGGCCGACTGGTTCTTGCGCTCCTCGAGGCGCGGGAAGAGCTCGAAGACATGCTTGAGGTCCTGCTGGATGCCAGCCTTGTCCTTGCGCACGAAGGCGCCGAGGTCGAGGTTCTCCATGACCGTCATCTCCGCGAAGACGCGGCGCCCCTCCGGCACCTGCGAGATGCCCTTCTTGACGATCTCATGCGCGCGCACGCCCGCGATATCCTGGCCGAGGAAGGTGATACTGCCCGTCTTCGGCTTCAGGAGTCCCGAGATCGTGCGCAGCGTCGTCGACTTGCCGGCACCATTGGCGCCGATCAGGGTGACGATCTCGCCCTCCTTGACCTCGAGGCTGATGCCCTTGAGCGCGTGGATAGCGCCGTAGTACACGTCTATATTATCGATTTTCAGCATCGGTTCTGCCATATACATCCCTGCTTTCCGTACATCTTCCGTACTTCTGACCCTGCTCATTCGCCGCCGAGGTAGGCCCGGATGACCTCCGGGTCCTGCTTGATCTCATCCGGCGTGCCCTGGGCGATGATCTCGCCGTATTCGAGCACATAGATGCGCTCGCAGATGCCCATGACGAGACTCATGTCGTGCTCGATGAGCAGAATGGTCAGGCCGAACTCTTTGCGGATCCAGCGGATCATGTCCATGAGTTCCTTCGTCTCCTGCGGGTTCATGCCGGCAGCCGGCTCGTCGAGCAACAGGAGCTTCGGCTTGGCCGCGAGAGCGCGCGCGATCTCGAGGCGGCGCTGTGCGCCGTACGGCAGGTTCTTGGCGACCTCATAGGCCTTATCATCGAGGTGGAATATCTTGAGGAGGCGATGTGCTTCCTGCTCGATTGCTTCCTCTTCCTTGAAGTAGCGGCCAATGCGGAAGACCGACTCTAAGATGCCGTACTTGACGTGGTAGTGGAAGGCGATCTTGACATTCTCGAGGACCGTGAGTTCCGAGAACAGGCGGATGTTCTGGAACGTGCGCGCGATGCCGCGCTGCGTGACCTGATACGGCTTGAGGCCGACGATGCTCTCGCCCTCGAAGGTGATGCTGCCCGTCGTCGGCTGATAGACCCCCGTCAGCATGTTGAAGGCCGTCGTCTTGCCCGCACCGTTCGGCCCGATGAGGCCGACGAGCTCGCCGCGGTCCAGATGGATGTTGAAATCCGTGACGGCCTTAAGGCCGCCGAATACTTCCGAGACATTCTCGGTGCGCAAGAGCTCACTCATGAGGCGTCTCCCCTTTCTTGAAAATACGGCGGAAAATGCCCATATTCGTGATCTCCATGTAGCCGAACAGGCCCTGCGGGCGATAGAACATCAGGAGAATCAGCGCGATGGCATAGATGATCATGCGGAACTCCGGCCAACTTGCAAGCGCAGCCGAGATGAAGGTGACGACGAAAGCACCGGCAATCGAGCCCGTGATGGAGCCGAGGCCGCCCATGACGACCATGATGAGGTAGTTGAACGTCTGCATGAAGGTGAAGGACGCCGGGCTGATGAGGTAGAAGCAGTGCGCGAACAGGCCGCCTGCGACGCCGGCAAAGGCAGCGCCGATCGTGAAAGCCATGACCTTGTACTTCGTCGTGTTGACGCCCATGGACTCTGCCGCAATCTCATTCTCGCGAATGGCCAAGCAGGCGCGGCCGTGATTCGAGTTGACGAAGTTCTTGATGAAGAACAGCGTGAACAGCATGATGAAGAATACCCAGGCGAACGTCGTGTGGTGCGGGATGCCCTTGAATCCGGCCGCGCCGCCGACGTACTGGATGTTCATGATGACGATGCGGATGATCTCGCCGAGGCCCAGCGTCGCGATGGCAAGATAGTCGCCGCGCAGGCGCAGCGTCGGGATGCCGACGAGGAAGCCGAGGAAGCCGGCGGCGATGCCGCCCGCAATCAAGGCCACGGCGAACGGCATGTGGAAGTTAGCCGTCAGGACGACGCCGACGTAAGCGCCGACGGCCATGAAGCCGGCGTGGCCGAGCGAGAACTGGCCCGTGTAGCCGTTGATGAGGTTGAGGCTCGCGGCCAGGATGATGTTGATGCCGATGATCAGGAGGTTGAGCTGCCAGAACGAGCTCAGGATGCGCTCCGTGATCAGGAGCTGCAGGACTGCGAACAGGACGACCGAGAAGACGAGCATGATGCAGTCATTCTTGCGTAAGTATTTCATATGCTCCCCTCCTTAAACCTTTTCTTTCGTATTCTTGCCGAAGATGCCGGCCGGGCGCACGAGCAGCACGAGGATCAGGATGGCAAAGGCTGCCGCATCGCGGAACGTCGACGAGATGAAGCCCGAGACGAACGCCTCGACGACGCCGAGAATCAGGCCGCCGACCACAGCGCCCGGCAGGATGCCGATGCCGCCGAGGACGGCTGCGACGAAGGCCTTGAGGCCCGGCATGATGCCCATGAGCGGGTCGATCGAGTTGTAGTAGATGCCGACGAGCACACCAGCGACGGCAGCGAGTGCCGAGCCGATGCCGAACGTGATGGAGATGATGCGATCCGAGTTGATGCCCATGAGCTCCGCCGTCTCCGTATCGAAGGAAGCAGCGCGCATGGCCTTGCCCGTCTTCGTCTTCTGGACGATGTAGGTCAGGATGACCATGAGCACGGCCGTGATGCCGAGGATCAGCATCTGCTGGCCGTTGATGACGATGCCGCCGACCGTGACGGCGACATCGCCGAACATCGCCGGGAACGTGCGCGGCGTCGGCGAGACAAAGTACATCGTCGTGTACTCGAGGAAGAACGAGACGCCGATGGCCGTGATGAGCACCGAGATGCGCGGCGCATGGCGCAGCGGCTTGTAGGCGAGGCGCTCGACGAGCATGCCCAGAAAGCCCGTGACGACGAGCGAGATGAGCAGGGACGGCACGATTGAAAGATGTGCCTGCGTGATAGCGAAGAAGCCGATGTAGGCGCCCACCATGTAGATATCACCGTGAGCGAAGTTGATGAGCTTGATGATGCCGTAGATCATCGTATAGCCGAGCGCTATCAGCGCGTAGATGCTGCCGAGCGATATGCCATTGATGAGCTGCTGCAGGACCTGATGCAGGATTTCCATAGATAGCTCCTCTCTTTCCTTTCTTAACTTTTAACAAAGAGAAAAGCCCTCCCCTCGAAGAGAGGTGAAGGCTTTCTTGTCCGAGACTCTTGGATCAGTCCTCAGAATCCGGCATGATCTTGGCAACCATGACGCGGTCACCGTCTTTATTCTGCAGGATGACGGCCTGCTTGATCGGATTGTGGTTCTTGTCCATCGTGATCGTGCCAGTACCGACCTTGAGGTCTTTCGTCTCCTCGAGGGCCTTCTGAATCTTCTCCGGATCACCGCTGCCAGCGCGCTTGATGGCATCGGCAAGCATCTTGCCGGCATCATAGCCGAGAGCTGCGAAGACATTCGGCATGTGGCCGTACTTGCTCTTGAATGCTTCGACGAACGGTTTTACGGATTCATCCTTGTCGGAGTAATGCGTGCTGAAATACGTGTTGTTGAGGGCATCGGCACCGGCGATATCCGTTACCTTGGAATCATCCCAGCCATCCGTGCCGAGGATCGGGCACGTGATGCCGAGCTCGCGGGCCTGCTTGACGATCTTGCCGACTTCTTCATAGTAAGCCGGGACGAAGATGACATCGGCATTCGCCGTCTTGAGCTTCGTCAGCGTGGCCTTGAAGTCCTGGTCTTTAGCGAGGAAGGCTTCTTCCATGAGGACCTTGCCGCCAGCTGCCTCGAACTTCTCCTTGAAGACCTTGCCGAGGCTCTTCGAGTAGTCCGTGCTGTTGTCGACGTAGATGACAGCCGTCTTAGCCTTGAGGTTCTCGGAAGCGAACTTCGCCATGACCGTGCCCTGCTGCGGGTCGATGAAGCAGCTGCGGAAGACGAACGGCTTGACTTTGCCATTCTCTACCGTGACATCCGGGCTCGTCGCATCCGGTGCGATGATGGGGACCTTGTTGTCCGTGGCGACCTGCGACTCAGCGATGACGTTCGCCGTGACAGCCGGGCCGACGAGGACGGATACCTTGTCGTCCGAGATCAGCTTCGTCGCCGCATTGACGGCCTCAGAAGCCTCGGATTTATTGTCGGCCGTGACCAGCGTGATCTTCTTGCCGTCAACGCCGCCCGCATCGTTGATCTCGTCAATCGCGAGCTTGAGGCCGTCGAGCGTTGCCGCGCCGTAGTTGGCGACATTGCCCGTCATCTCGAAGTTTGCGCCGACTTTGATCTCGTTGCTGTCAGCCTGGCTGCCGCAGCCTGCGAGCACGCCGCCCATGAGCATCGTGCCCATGAGGACGCTGGCGAGTTTCAAACCTTTCTTGCCGAAATTCATATGAATTCCTCCCTTTTCTCTCCCTAGCAATTCTCTTATTGCGATGAACTTATTATAGTTTACAGAGTTACAATAGTCAACACTTTTGTGCAAAGAAAATGAACAAAAACTTGAATTTTGTTTTTCTAAAGCGGACTTTTTTACCGTTCGCTCAAGGTTTGTACCATTGAGATGGAATTTCTGACTGAAACGTTCACACAAGGAGCGTATGGTTTACAGTCTTTCTGTACACAAAAAGAACGCAGCCGAAGCTGCGTTCTTCTCTGAATCTTAATCGCGTATGTAAATCTCGATGTCCTGACGGCCGAAGGCCAGCGCCTCTGCCCTCGTGTCGAAGGCCACGTCGATGCGGTGGCCGTGGATGGCTCCGCCGACATCCTCTGCCACCGCATCGCCGTAGCCGGGGATGTAGACATGCGTGCCGAGCGGGATGATGTCCGGGTCGACCGCAATGATGCCGTGGCGCACGTGCGTGCCGAGTGCCGTATAGGCCGAGTTGCCCGGATCGTCGGCACTGTACGCCGTCGCATTGACGTACATGACCGTGCCCTCACTCTCGTCAGAGGACGGCTCGTATTCCCGGCCGCCCGAGAGAACCGAGTAAGTGCCATTGCCGCAGACGCCGTCGGCATCGAGCCCGTTCGCCTTCTGGAAGGACTTGATCGCCGCGACGGTCTGGTTGCCGCAGATGCCGTCTGCCGCACCGGTCAGCCACCCCTGCTCGATGAGCAGGGACTGCACCTGACGCACGGCCGGGCCGCGCGAGCCCTGCCGGACGAGGATGGATGACGCCATCGCCTCCGTCGTGCTGAAGAGCAGGAGAAAAGAGGCCATAAGGATCACTAAAACAAACTGATTTCGCAAACGCACACACCTCTCTCAAACGCATCTGTCACGTCTCTTTCATGATAATCTACAAGTTCTATTGTACCACATTGCGCAAGACCCGGTCAAAACAAGACTCATTTGACCAGGTGGAGCGGTGCCTGATGCGCAGCATCATGCTCTTCGGGCCGCGCCTTGTCGCGCTGCACCTGGATGCCGTGATGGCAGATATTCAAGAGGATGCCCATCGAGGCCATCGTGACGAGCAGCGAGGAGCCGCCGTAACTGATGAACGGCAGCGGGATGCCGACGACGGGGAAGGTGCCGCTGACCATGAAGAGGTTGCCGGCCGCCTGCCCGACGACGAGCAGCATGATGCCGAGCGTCAGGATCTGGCCATAGATGTCGCGCGCGCGCGCGGAGATGTAATAGCAGCAGACGGCCAGCATGAAGAACAGCGCGATGACGAGCAGGACGCCGAGGTAGCCGTGCTCCTGCGCGAAGATCGCGAAGGCGAAGTCCGTATGCGCCTCCGGCAGGTACTCGTACTTGCTGACGCCCTCGCCGAGGCCCATGCCCCAGAGGCCGCCCGAACCGATTGTCGACATCGACTGCACGGCCTGATAGCCGACGCCCTGCGCATCGCTCCAGGGGTCGTATGTCGTCTTTACGCGCAGCAGGCGGTACGGCTGCCAGACGATCAGGCCGATGAGCCCTCCGATGCCGACGAAGAAGAGCACCTTGACCTGTTTCCAAGGGATGCCAACGAGGAAGGCCATGAGGAACGGCACGCCGAAGACGATGCAGGCCGTGCCCATATCCGGCTCAAGCTCGACGAGCGCGGCCATGAAGAAGATGATCCAGTACGGCGGCGCCTTGAGCAGGTCGATTTTCCTCTCGTGCTTCATCATCACAGTCAAGAAGCGCGCAGCGATCAGGATGCCCGTGAGCTTGGCAAACTCCGCCGGCTGCACGCTGAAGCCCGCAAAGGAGAGCCAACGCCTTGCGCCATTGACGACCACGCCCGCGAACAGGACCAGGATGAGTGCGCCGACGGTAACGAGCAGCAGCCACTTCGTGATGCCCTGCCAGCGGTGGTAATTGACGCGGCTGCAGACGAAGCAGACGAAGATGCCGAGGACGAGCCAGACCGCATGGCGGATGAGGAAGTAGTACGGATTGTTGTAGCTCGTCGTCGCGAGGACGAAGCTCGAGCTGAATACGTTGATGGTCCCCAGCAGCAGCAGGACAGCCATGATGACGATGACTGGCTCCGATTCATTGCGCCAGGGCGTCTTCCGGATCAGCATCAAAATGCCCCCTTCATCCCTTATTCGAAAATGACTTCACAGCGATTGATCTTCTCGCCGAAGCCGCTGAACTTGCGCTCGTACTCCGTCATGATGTTGTCCGGCCGGTTCTCTGCATGGAGGTCGTACGAGACGTCCTGCACGCGGAGCCCTGCCTCCTCGAACTGCTCGAGCGAGAAGTCAAAGAGCGGGCGGTTGTCCGTCTTGAAGTGGAGCTCGCCCGGCTTCTTGAGCAGGCGGCGGTACTTCTCGAGGAAGCCGACATGCGTGAGGCGGCGCTTGGCATGGCGCTTCTTCGGCCACGGGTCGCAGAAGTTGATGTAGAAGCGGTCCACCTCACCCTCGGCGAAGATGTCCTCGATGTGATTGATGTCAAAGACGAGCAGGCGCACATTCTTGAGCTCCTTCTCCGCGATCTTCTTGGCCGCCGAGTAGAGCACGTCCTGCTGCATCTCAATGCCGATGTAGTTGATGTCCGGATGGAGCTCGGCGAGCTGGCTGATGAAATCCCCCTTGCCCGTGCCGAGCTCCACGTGGAGCGGTGCCTTGCGGCCGAAGATCTCACTCCACTTGCCCTTCTTCTCCTCGCCGATCTCCTGGTCACGGCTCACGACGAAATCGTCGAATTCGTGGATGGCTTCATCCACCCACGGCTTTCTTCTTAAACGCACGATGTATCTCCTTTATCGTATTTTTTCTTACTTCTTTTCAAGGTTGTACTTCTTGAGGTAGCGGTAGAGCGTCACGCGGCTGACGTTGAGGAGGTTCGCCAGGCGGCTGACATTGCCACCAGCGGCCTGCCATGCCTTGACGAAGACGTCCTTGTCTTCCTTCCACTTGTTGTCCGGTTTGACGTCGCCCATGAGACTGATGTCATCCGGCGCAATCGTGTCCTTCGCCGTATTGAAGAAGGCGTATTCGAGCACGCTCTGCAGCTGCTTGATGTTGCCCGGCCAGTCGTAATGCTTGAGCAGCTCGTCCGTTTCCGGAAGGATGCGCTTCGGCTTCATCTGATGCTGCTCGGCGAGCTCCGAGATGATGTGGTCGGCGAGCTTTGGGATGTCCTCGCGGCGGCTGCGCAGAGGAGGTACGCGCACGACACTCTTCGAGACAATCTCGTAGAGCTCCGGCGCGAAGAGGCCTCGCTCCGTCAAGCGCTTGAGGTCGCTGTCGCAGGCCGCGATGATGCGCACGTCGATGTCGCGCCCGACCGTCTCGCCGATGCGGTGCGTCTTGCCCGTCTTGAGTGCCTTAGCCAGGGCGACGGCAGTCGAGCGCGGCATCTTCTCGATCTCATCGAGGAAGAGCGTGCCGCCCGAGGCGAGTTCCAGACGTCCCTGATGGCTGACATCCGGCCCCATGACGATGCCAAAGAGCTCCTGCTCGAGGATCTCAGGCGTCGCATCGCCGCAGCGCAGCGTGATGAGCGGACCGGCTGCGCGCGGGCTCGCCTGATGGATGCCATGCGCCATGCGCTGCTTGCCCGTGCCAGCCTCGCCTTGGATCAGCACGTGGTGCTTGTTCTTCGCCACGCGGGCGGCCTTCGCGCGGACACTCGCGAACGTCGTGCCCTCGCCGACCATCGAGTTGAGGCTGTACTTCGCCGTGTAGCCCGCCGCGTGCGCGACGAGCGTCCGGAGGTCCTCGATGGGCATCGAGACGACGACGACGGACTCGACGGCACGGTCCGCATCGCGCTCGAGCGGCACGACCGTCGTGATGTCCTCGTACGTCTTTTTCGGCGTGATCCACGTGACCTCTTTATTATAGGACGGCACGCCGTTGAAGCCCTTGTAGATTGGCGTGTGCTGGTAATTCATGATGACGTCGTTGAGATTCGACGTGCACTTCTTGTCATCCTGCTTCTTGGCGCCGATGCCCTCGAGGCGTGTGTGGCCGAGCCTATTAGCATAGGCGACCTCGCCGCCCGGCATGACGTGGTAGACGGCAAAAGGCGTCGCATCGAGGATGGCCTCCTCCGCCTTGATGCGAACGGATTCCGTCAGATGCGCCTCGAGCGCGTTCTTCATCGTCAGGAGCAGGGCGATGATCGCATCCTGCGGCATCGGCACCTGCTCCATCGAGACGAGCGTGATGATGTAGTGGAACTCGCCGTTGACCTTTATCGGTGCCGAGCAGGCATCGCCGAGCTGGCACTCCTTGACCCACATCTCCGGGCCAAACATCCAGAACGGTGTCTGATGCGCGTAGGCCACGCTGATGCTCGACGTGCCGACGTCCTCGACGCCGACGCGCACGCCCTCAATCTCGCCCGGCGTCATCTGATAGAACGGCAGCGAGTAGCTCTTGAGCACGCGGCATTCCGAATCGATGAGCAGGAGCGAGAGGTTGTACTCCTGGAAGAACTCCCGGATGTCCTCGCTGAGGCCGCTGAGGTAGTCGATCGCATCCTGGTTCTTCGCCTGCAGTGCGGCGAACTCTTCCTTCGGCAATTTGCGCGATACATCCATCTTCTCCGTGCCGATGCCGAGCTCCCGACTCTTCAGCCAGGATTCCGCTACCCACGGATGGACATTCGGGTCGAGCACGCCCTCTTCTACAAATTTGCGATAATACCCCTCGAGCTTCTCTCTGCTGCGATGTTCTCTTATCACATCAATCCCCCCTTGAACAAAATCTCGTGATATGTGATGGTACGATGATTATCTACTGTCTTTACAGGTTTACAATCCTCCACAAAAGCAATAAGACTGCACCTTATATTTTAACAATCATCCTCTCCGCCTGCAATTCTTTTTGCAAAAAAGTTTACAAAACGGTATAATATGCAGAGAATATATGTAAATCAAGAAGGCAGGGAAGCTCCATGGCAAATCAGTATAAGAAGCTGCAGAAGAAGCTCTACGAGAAGAATAAACCCGACGATAAGAAGAAAGAGCCGAAGATTGGCAAGGATTACCCGATCCTGATCCTCATCGGACTGACGATCTTCATCTGCTTCATCGGCTGGGGGAATCTCGACAACATGAACCGCGCGATGTACATCCTGTTGACGGTCTCCCTGGTCCTGACGTATGTGCGCCGCCACGCCAACCTCTCTGAGGCAAAGGCCATCTACGTAGAGCGAGCCAGCGCCGTCAGTATCGGCCTCGCGGTCGCGCTGTTCTTCATCGTCCTCTACTATCAGTTCTTCGGTTGATCCCGCAAAAAAAGAGCTCTGACAATGTCAGAGCTCTTTTTCTATCGCAATCTTGCCATGGATTCAGAGGACAGCCGTGACCTCCACCTCGCAGAGTGCGCCGGCCGGCAGGTCTTTGACAGCCACACAGCTGCGCGCCGGTTTCGAAATGAAATGCTTGGCGTAGACTTCGTTGAACGCCTTGAAGTCCGCAATCTCTGCGAGGAAACACGTCGTCTTGACGACATGCTTCATGTCAGTACCGGCTTCCTTGAGCACGGCCTCGACATTGCGGCAGCACTGCTCTGCCTGCTCCTCGATCGTCGTGGCAACGATCTTGCCCTCAGCCGGATTGATGGCAATCTGGCCCGAGCAGTAGAGCACGCCGTTTGCCTCGATGGCCTGGCTGTACGGGCCGACGGCTGCCGGCGCCTGATCCGTATGGATGGTTTTCATGGTAATTCCTCCTCATGAGTGAGATACAATCTGTCTCTATTCTACATCATGAGGCGCCGCGTTACAAGTTTACAGTCACTCGCAGCAGCTGGCCTTCATGCGCGGCACGACGATGTGGCCGCGCGAGACCTCTTTGCGATGGCAGTGCGGGCACTCGTTCTCGATGATGCCCGTGTAGCCGCAGACGGGGTCGCGGTCAACCGGGTGGTTGATGGAAAAGTAACCCATGTTGGCATCATGCATCGCGCGGACGACGGCCTCGAAAGCCTTGACGTTCTTCGACGGATCGCCGTCCATCTCGATGTAGGCGATGTGGCCGGCGTTCTCGAGCGCGTGATACGGCGCCTCGATGCGGATCTTGTCGATGGCCTTGATCGGGTAGTAGACCGGCACATGGCTGGAGTTCGTCATGTACTCGCGGTCCGTCACGCCCGGGATGATGCCGTACTTCTTGCGGTTCGCGCGCTGGAACTGGCCGGCCGTCGACTCAGCCGGCGTGCCGAACGTCGACCAGTTGCGGTGCTCCGCCTCCGTGTAGGCATCCGTGCGCTCGCGCAGATGGCCGACAATCTTGAGGCCGAGCTCCTGCGCGTCCTCGCTCTCGCCGTGATGCTTGCCGACAAGGGCCTTAAGGCACTCGGCGAGTCCGCAGAAGCCGATGGAATAAGAAGCGTGCTTGAGGACGTCCTTGATGGAGTCCGTCGGCTTGAGCTTCTCGCTGTCCATCCAGACGCCCTGCCCCATGAGGAACGGGTAGTTGTAGACGTGCTTCTGCTCGATGATCGCGAGGCGCGAGAGCAGGTAGTCATGGCTGAGGTCGATGTAGTGGTCGTAGAGCTCCCAGAACTTCTTGAGGTCGCCCTTAGCCTCGAGTGCGAGCTTCGGCAGATTGATCGTCGTGAACGAGAAGTTGCCGCGGCTGCCCGACTCCTCCGGGCCGTTGATGTTGCTCATGACGCGCGTGCGGCAGCCCATCGTCGCGACGACGCTGTTGTAGTCGCCCGGCTTGTAGTACTGGAGGTTGTACGGCGCATCGATGTTGACGAAGTTCGGGAACAGGCGTTTCGCACTGACCTTGCAGGCCTTGAGGAAGAGGTCGTAGTTCGGGTCGCCCGGGTTGTAGTTGACGCCCGCCTTGAGCTGGAAGACCGAGATTGGGAAGATCGGCGTCTCGCCGTAGCCGAGACCGGCCCAGATGGCGTTGAGGACCTCGCTGATGACAAGGCGGCCTTCAGGCGACGTGTCCATGCCGTAGTTGATGGACGAGAACGGCACCTGCGCGCCGGCGCGGCTGTGCAGCGTGTTGAAGTTGTGGATCAGGGCCTCCATCGCCTGATGCGTCTCCTCGACGACATCGGCGCAGGCCAGGTGGTAGATGTTGTTCGCATCGACGACGACGTCCGTCGTCGGCTTGTGGTACTCGTCCACGAGGATAGCATCGAGGGCCTCGACGACTGCCTCGATGCCCTCTTTCGCCTTCGGGTCGTCGTCGCTCTCCGTGAAGTGGCAGCGGTCCATTGCCAGATGCTCGCCAAAGACCTTCTTGAAGGCGCCGTAGTCGCGGAACAGGTCCATGCCGAAGCGGTAGATCAGCGCCTTGTGTGCCTCGTCGAAGATGGCCTTGCGGAAGGACTTGCGCACGCCCTCTGCCATCGCGTAGTCAAAGGCATTGATGCTCTGGCCGCCGAACATGTCGTTCTGGTTCGACTGGATGGCGATACAGGCGAGCGACGCGTAGGCGCGGATGGAATTCGGCTCGCGCAGGAAGCCGTGCCCCGTCGAGAAGCCACCGTGGAAGAGCTTCAGAAGGTCGATCTGGCAGCAGTTGAACGTGATCAGCGAGAAGTCCTTGTCGTGGATGTGGATGTAGTTCTCGCGATCCGCCTCTGCGTACTCCTCGTCGAGCACGTAGTTGTCGACGAAGTGCTTCGCGCCCTCGGCACCGAGCTTGAGCATGATGCCCATCGAGGCATCCGTATTGATATTCGCATTGTCGCGCTTGAGGTCGGAGTCGACCGAGTCCGCGAAGAAGATGTCGCGGTACGATTCCATCAGGTGCTTCTGTGCCGCGCGGCGCTCCGCATGCTTCTGGCGGTAGGTGATGTACTTCTTCGCGATGTCGTAGAAGTCGTACTTCATGAGCTCCTGCTCGACGATGTCCTGGATCTCCTCGACGCTGACGTTGTCGCGGTCCTTGATGTCCCATTCGACCTGGCTCGTCACCTCGTCGACATCCTTCTCAGACATCGTGTTGCCGCCGTCGGCATTTGCCCCGGCAATGGCGTGGTAGATCTTTTCGCGATTATATGGCACGGTGTGGCCAGAACGTTTCGTTACAGTCTTCAGATTCATATGATTCTTGCGCCGCGAGCTTTCGGCTCATCTTGTGCAGCGCCTCTGCGCCTCCCCTATATGTAGTGGTCCGTTTCTTGATGACAGGTATATATTGTATCAGAGATGCGCATCTCTGGCAATCATGAAATTCACACGGACAGACGTGGAAGCACTCGCTCAGGCTCAATCTCACCTTCCCGCACGCCGCCTGTGGCCCATTCTGAAATTGACGAACGACATGATTTCAGGTAAAATGTATCGGGATTTTCTTATCAATATGTATGGACAGCTGCCCTGCGTTCGGCAGTTTCGAACTGAGGTAATGGCATGCAACTTTCTACCGAGAGACAAGACCGTCTCATCCACTGGCTGACGGCAGCCGGTATCTACTACATCTGTCTGATCGCGTTCTACATCGACATCGGGCAGGACATGGGCGCGGAGTACTTCATCCCCGTCTTCCTGCCCGTCATGCTCGCGCTCGTGCTCGTGCAGTACGGCACGCGCGTCCCCCTCTTCTCCTGGGCGACCCTGCCGAATCTCTTCACAGGACTCGCCTGGTGCAGCGCTTTCCCGCTGCTCTACACCTGGACGTACCATCAGGACTGGTACATGTCAAAGATCTGCTTTGACTTCCTCGTCGGCACCTCGCTCTTCCTGCTGCTCACCGCGCTTGAGGGCGCGCTGTTCCGGCTCGGCCACGAGAAGCTCATCGCGGCCTTCATGGCGCTGCTGAACCTCTTCGGCATCGTCATCCCCTTCATCCAGTACGCCTACTACTTCATCGTCTGGCACTGCCTCTCGCCGGCCTCGCTGATGGCGCTCTACCTGACGAACTGGCGCGAGAGCATCGACTTCATCGAGTCGAACGTCGGCGTCATCCCCGCCTGCATCATCATCGCGGGACTCGGCCTCTTCCTCTACGCCTGCTGGCGCGGCCACATGGCGTTTGCGCACCGGCTCGAGCAGGAGGATTCGACGGTAGGCCGCATGGGCGCTCTCGCGCTGCTCGTCATCGGCTCGCTCATCTCGCTCTCTTGGTACGTGCCGCAGACCTCGATTGCCGACCTCTGGAACGATGTCGACACCTACGTCAAGCAGACGCAGACCTACAGCCTCAACTACGAGGAGCGCTTCGCGAGCATTGCCGTCGAGGGCACGCAGACGCTCGCAGCCAAAGCCCCAGGCACGGTCATCGTCGTCATCGGCGAGTCGGCCTCGCGCAACTACATGAAGGCCTTCACTAAGGACTACGCCTACGACGATACGCCGTGGCAGAGCCAGCAGGAAAGCAGTCCTGATTTCCTGTTCTTCCAGAACGCCTACTCCTCCTGGTCGCAGACCGTCCCCGTCCTGCAGCGCGCCCTGACGGAACAGAGCCAGTACAACGACAAGGAGTTCTTCAACTCCGCCTCCATCCTCGACGTCGCCAAGAAGTCGGGCTACGACACGTACTGGTTCAGCAATCAGGGACGCTACGGCCAGTACGACAGCGCCATCACGCTCGTCGCCAAGACGGCCGACCATGCAGAGTGGACCGACGACTCCTACAATTTCTCCGACAAGTACGACGAGACGCTGCTGCCGTACCTGACGCAGGTCGACCCCAGCAAGAACAACTTCATCGTCTTGCACATCATGGGCAGCCACATCTACTACAACAACCGCTACCCAGAGAAGTTCAACAAGTTCCAGGGCGAAGAGGGCAGCTCGACGATGACGTCGGAAGCTTCTTATGCCAACAGCATCCTCTACACTGACTACATCCTCTCGCAGATCTTCGACTACGCCAAGAAGAACCTCAACCTGCAGGCGATGGTCTACTTCTCCGACCACGGCGAGAACCTGACGATCTCCCACAATCCGGACGTCTTCAGCTTCGACATGGTCCGCATCCCGATGTGGATTTACCTCTCGCCGTCATACCAGGCCGCCCTGCCGGGCCGCACGGCTACGCTCAGGAGCCACGAGAGCCGCTACTTCACGAACGACATGCTCTACGATACGGTCTGCGGCCTGCTCAACGCCCCATCCGAGCATTACGACCCGGGACAGGACTTCACGAGCACGGCCTATCGCTTCAACCGCGACAACCTGACGACCATGCTCGGCCAGTACAAGCTCTCCACTGACCCGGACGGCAATCCAGAACAGTGACCTATCGACAGAAAGAGGCCCTGCCGCATTGCGGCAGGGCCTCTTCTTGAGTAATTCTCAATCGTTACGCTGTAACGATGAGGGGCTTATTTAGCCTGTTTCTGGGCGGCCATGGCCTGGAGCTCTGGTCTGAATTCCTCGACCAGCTTCTTCTCGGCCTTAGCGCCTTTCGACAGGGCGTTGTAGATGATCTCCGCCATCTCATAGCGCGTCATCGTGCGCTCGCCGTGGAACTTGCCGTCCTCATAACCCTGGACGATGTCGTTGCCTGCGAGACGCGTGACGGCTTCATATGCCCAGTGATTTTCCGGGACATCCGGGAACTCCTTGGACATGTTCGGATTGAGCACAGAGAGCAGTGCATCCATGCGCGCCGTGAGGTCATCGACTTTGACACGCAAGTCGTTGTTCTCGGCGATGGCAGCTTTGAGCTTCTTGTCCTTCTCGTGGTTGCCACCCTTGCCGAGGCGGAGGGAGAGGCCGCCGCCAACCATGTTCTCGTCATTGCCGAAGGTCGTCGAGAGGTTGAACATGACGTCCTCATTCGGCCGGTAGAACGCGCCGACGGCTGCTGCCGTTTCACTCTTGTAGTTGCCGACAGCTGCTGCGACATTCCACTTCGAGTCCTCATCGAACTCCAGCGGATGAAGGTTGGCCATAGCGGCGGCATTGGCACCGACTTTGTCGATACGGCTGTCCATCTTATCGACGCGCGATTCGACATTCGTGACGCGGTTCTCGACGCCATCCATGCGCGTCTCGACCTTGCGGAGCTGTCCGTAGTTCGCAGCATCGCCATCCTCCGTGCCAGCAGCGACATGCGTGATCTTCTGGCCGTTGGCATTGATGCCGTTCTCATCGATGTACGTCTTGTCGCCGACTTTGTAGGACCTGGCCGTGACATCGCCTGCTACCGTTGCATTGCCGCCGACCGAGAGGTCCTTCTCCATCGTGACAATATCCTTGAACGTGGCGGCGCCATCAAAGTTGGATGCTCCCGTGACATGAAGCGTATCCGTCTGCGTGCCGCCCGTAACAGCAAGGCCGCCCTTCGCAACCGTCACCGTATCGTTGAACGTCGAGGTACCCCCAACCGTCAGGTTCTTGCCGACTGTCGCATTGCCCTGGAGGTCCGAGTCACCCTTGACCGTCAGGTTCTTGCCGACTGTCGCATCGCCCTGGAGGTCCGAGTTGCCCTTGACCGTCAGGTCTTTGCCGACTGCCGCATTGCCCTGGAGGTCCGAATCACCCTTGACCGTCAGAGTCTGGTCGATGACTGCATTGCCACGGACGCCGAGGTCTTTCATGACTTCTGCATAGTCCATCTTGGCCTTGCCAGTCTCAAGCGTATTGCCAGAGATCGTCGTCTTGGTGATTGTACCCGCATCGATTGGCTTATTATGGGACTTGTTCTCAAAAACCGTGCCATTCGTATCGCTCGTGACGGTCGTGTCACCCGTGATATTCGTGATCTTCGTGGCCGTGTTGCCGATCTCCCCAGCGGCCATGTTGATGATATCACCCGACGCATCGTTGAGGATATCCTTTGCCGTGTTGGAAATCGTGCCATTCTTGGCCGTGTTGGTGATGCCGCTCTCATCCCAAGTCGTGAAGATATTGTCGCCAAAGGCAGACTCTACCTTCTCCGTGTTGACGAGGACCTTATGGGAACCGACCTGATTCGTCACACTCTCTGTGCCTGTGTTGGTGATGTTCTTGGCACTCAGGCTGCTGTCGCCAGTGACGGTAGTAGTCTGATTACCGCCGATGGTGTTGACCTGGTCACCAGTGATGCTGTTGGTCTGCTTGCCGGTCACGGTCGTGCTCTGGTCGCCATTGACTTTGGTGGTCTGGCTGCCATAGGTTTCACTCACCGCGCCTCTGACGGTTTCGGTCTTGCTGCCGCTGATGTTATTGGTCTGATCGCCGGCTACGACATTGGACTGATTGCCGCCCACATTGGTGCTCTGATTACCATCAATAGTAGTTGCCTGGCTGCCATACTTCTCTGTTACAGCGCCCTTAACCGTTTCCAGCTTATTCCCACTCACCGTATTCTGCTGGTTGCCAGTCACGATGGTCGTCTGGTTGCCGCCAACAGAAGTTTTCTGATCCGTCTTGACGTTGGTGACCTGGGCATTGAAGTTTTCGGTTTCAGTTCCCTTCACATTGACTGTCCGGTCTTTGGATACAGTAACCGTCTGATTTCCGGTTACCGCATGGGTTTCGTTGCCGCCCACCTTGGTGGTGAGGTCAGACTTGTAATCTTCCGTTACGTTGCCGGTCACAGTGGTGGTGCTGGTACCCATGATGGTATCGATCAGGTTGCCGCCAACGGTGTTCGTCATGTTGCCAGATGCATTGTTCACCAGATCCTTAGCATCATTGGTGATGGTGCCGTTCTGGGCCGTATTCGTCAGATTCGTCGCAGTCTGCGTCGTGGACGTGGTGTTGTCGCCGTCCTTGACCTCGCTGGTGATGTTATCCGCTTTCTGGTCGAGCTTCGCATACTTCGTGTCATTCACGTGGATCTCGTTGAGAATCTCGCGGACGTTCTGCTTGAAGGTAGAGCTCAGACCTTCTTTATTGGCGAGTATGCTGCTGCTTACATCTGCACTTTGTGTCACAGTGTTCTTGTTATTATTCGAATCGATGGCAGTGGACGTGACGCCATTTCCTTCTACTGACAGAGTGCTCTTCTTCCAGCTCTTGTCCGCAGCCGTAGACGTGGCCCAAGTAGACGTGCCGTTTGCATCGTAATCAAAAGCACTTTCCGTCTCACTGCCGTCTTTGGTTCTCGTGGCTTTCTGATAGCCTTTGATTTCACCAGCTGCGATGTGCGTGCTGGCCGTGACGTTGTTGTCGCCAACGATGCCACTCTTCGTCAAGTCGATTTCATCAACGTTGAGTTTGCCCTTGACCGTCAAATCGCCGCCAATCTCAGCATCGCCCGTTGTCTTCAGCGTTCCTGTCTCCACAGCACCAGTGGTTTTGACAGTACCTGCACCAGCATCAATCCCTGTAGCAACTACTTTTCCACTGGCATCCACTGTAAATGCATTCCCCGCTGCAGCCAATGTACCTGCGCTGAGCTGTCCACCAACAGAAGCGTTATTTGTTACAGTCAGTGAATCACCCTTCAGATTTCCTTTTGCTTCGATGC
>ENA-OQCL01000361-OQCL01000361.1-human-gut-metagenome-genome-assembly--contig:-NODE-361-length-22712-cov-3.844676_pt1 | contig 22712 bp, 22 predicted proteins | sample MGYA00242502_ERZ504586 | MGnify/ENA primary metagenome ERZ504586 (study PRJEB26092, sample SAMD00036316) | human gut metagenome | host: Homo sapiens | study: EMG produced TPA metagenomics assembly of... | reverse complement strand
GGTTCCAGCCAGAAGAAGTCGCTGTCGAGCGTCACGTCGGAATCTGCAGCCTCGCCGTCAACCCATGCGCGCCCGGCACCGCAGTCGATGATGACCTCCTCGCCGCCCAGGAACGCTCGCTCCACCTCGACATGAGCACCCGTGTTATCGTCCTCGACGGTCACTCCATCACCAGCCGCCGCTTCCATCACGAACGTCGGCAACGTCCTATACGTGCCGCCAACGACAAACGACAGTCCTGCGCCGCCGCCAGCGGGCACGACCTCCTGCCCCTGCCCCCATGCAACGGGATCGAACGCCGTGAACGCCAGCTCGCAGGAACCGTCCTCGAAGAGGGCGTCCCAGGCATCCGCGCCTGTGCACACGGCGTTGCGATAGACGAGCCCCGGTTCGCCGGGGAGCTCCAAGTCGCATCCGGCATCCGAGGCGAGCCACGCCGCCGCCTCGTGGCGCACCGCCGTGAGCCCCTCCGCGTCCTCGTCTTCGGCAAGGTCGAGGAAGAGCCGCACGCGCAGAGTCTTGGGCGGGATACGTGCAGAGAGCAGGACCGCACCGGCACGGCCTGGCACCTCAGCGGCGTCCATGGAGAGGCCGTGTGCCGCGGGCAGTACCACCTCGGCGGTCGAGAAGGACGAGAAGTCGTGCCCATCGAACTTGATGGAGCGCGCCATCAGAGCCGTCCTCTCGCGCGACCATAGGACACCGCTCGGCGCTGCTCTCGCTCCGAGAGCTCCTCGTCTCGGAAGCGGTCACCGGAACGGCGCAGGCGAACGTCGGTGTGAGAACCGCGCTCGTCGTGCCAAGTGCCCTGACTGCCACCCGCCCCGCTCTTCGTGCCCTTCCTATCGGTCATATCTCCCTCGCAACCGTCAGCCTCACCGTGAATGCCCACACGAAGCGCCCGCTCGAGTCGCGCTCCCTGAAAGCCGGCGCGTCCGTATCGATGCCCAGGATGCGCACCCCGGAACCCGCCACGTTCCACTCGGCGCGACCGGACGAGCGCACCGCCGCCTCGCACAGAAACGCGGCGTCCCGCGCGGCAGCATCCGTTTCGCGGACGGCAAACACCTCCACCGAGGCGACTCCGCGTTCCTCGCCGTCTTGGCGGCTCTCACGCGAGAAGCCCGCCCAGCGAACCACGACGGGCTGTTCGCTCAACAGTGCGCTTGGCGCGATACAGAACACGTCACCGACTCCCGCCGCGCGCAGCATCCCCGCCACGGCATCCACGACCGCCCTCATCGCAGCTCCACTTCCCAGTGGTGCACGCGTCCGTTGAACCCCTCGAAGCGCGAAACCTTAGCAGCCACGTACGACCTCCCATGCACCTCGACGCGCGAGCCCGCGGGAATCTCGAAAGCACCTGCGCTCATGACGGCATCCACGAAGAGCGTGCCCGCCCCGGCGTCCGCGCTGCGGTGCGCATCGGCGACCACCGACTGTGCCCGCTCGAACCTCACGTGCGAGATGGCGCGCGGCTCGCCAAAGCCGCCATCGACCGCCGGCTCGCGCACTAGGCACGAGTCCGGCAGCAGCCTCGCGGGTATCGGACGCAGCCACGCCATCAGCGCACCCCGCAGAACAGGAGCCCCGTCCCAGCAAGTTCTTTCTCGCAGGCGTAGGTCGCCTGCTCCTCACCGGTGGTTCCCCGGTTGTCGTAGTGCGTCACCGAGAAGGACCCGAGCTGGAATCCGCCCACCTGACCCTCACCAAACTCCGCGAACGCCTCGGCGGCAGCGCACACCGCACGCCGGTACGCAAGCTCGTCCGCCTCGCACGCGGGAACGCGACCGCCGCAGATCCATCGCACGTGACGCTCGGCGGCGGGAAGTGCGCCCGTGAACGCCTCCACGCCCATCCCACCGCCGTACGTGTCGCGATAGAAGCCAAAGCCAACCGACGTCGCACCCGCGCAGCCCACGACGGCCCCTTACGCAAGCGGGGCCAAGGACGCGTACACGCCGTCGAGCTTGTTGTCGAGCAGCTCCACGATGCCGTACTTGCGATACTTCATCATGTAGGAGTCAAGCGTCTCCAGCTCGTCGGGACTGAACACGCGGCTCGCAACGTGCTTGTCGAACTTGATTACGGCGCTCTTCTCCACCACCAGGAAGTTGATTGGCGCGCCCGCTCCCACAAGCTCGTAGTACGTGGAAAGGCCGCTCTTCTGCGGGCTCGCCACCTTTGTGTAGGTGCCAGAGCTCTCGGTGTAGTAGGTCTTTCCGCTCACGACCTCGGTGTCGGATGTGAGCTCGTAGGCGCCCTCGGCAGGCGCATAGCCAAACTGGTCCTCGTCACCGGAGAGCAGGTCGATGTGCGAGTAGAAGCGCACCTGCGGTACCTCGACGATGCGGGAGAATCGCTCAAGCACGCGGTTCGAGCGCGTCGGGTTCGCCAAGCTGAAGTCATCCAGCACGCCCCTGAGCGTCGGCGTGATGAAGAGGTAACGAGAGCCCGTGGTCACCTGCGCCTCGTCCATGGCGTTCGTCACGGCGCGCAGGGCGGCGAGCACGTCCTCCGCCTCGGCGTCGGAATAGTCGGTCGTGGCGGTGGAAACGCCCTCGTACCCTGCGATCTCGGCAAAGGTGAAGGCGTCGGCCTCCGGCGCCACCTGCGTTCGCTGGAGCTCGGAGCCGGCCTCGACGAAGCAGTCGAGCACGCCGGCCTCCTCCACGTCCATGACGTCGGCCAGAAGGCGGATGCCCCGGTCGTAGTTGAACGTCTTGGTCTCGAACTCGTAGGTGATGCTGCCGGTCTTGTAGCCAACGTTACGCGTGTAGTCTCCGAGGCCCGAGACCTGGATCTTCGGGACCATGATCTCCTTGGCGTTACGGCCGGCGCGCACCATGCGGCGCGGGCTGTTCAGGCACGCGGAGGCCGCCGCGCGCTGATAGACCTCGTCAAGGATGGTCGTATAGTTCTTGGTGGATGCGATGCTGTTGGCCATCTGCTACTCCTCTTCCGCGATGTCCGCGATCTCGCGCCATCGCTTCATAGTCTTACCCTCGTCTGATGCGGCCCCCGCATTGGGGAGGCCGGTCTTGCCACCCTGTTGCTTTGCGGGGGTGTCGGCGAACAGCCACGGCTCGGCCTCCTTGAGCGCGTCGACGTCACCGGCGTGGTCGCCCAGGACAGCACGCGCGGCCTTCACGTTTCGCACGCCTGCCAGCTGCAGCTTGAAGTCGATCCGGTCGGACTCGCCCTGGGCCTTGAGCTCCGCGATCTGGTTGCGCAGTTGTTCGGCCGTCTCTGCGTTCCTGGCGGCCTCTGCCACTTGGGCTTCCAGCGCCGCGATCTTCTCGTCACGCTCCGCGACGGCCTTCTCCCAATCGGTGCCGCTCACCTGCGGCTGGTCTTGCGCCGCCTGCTGCTGCCCGAGGTCTTCCTGGGCTTGCGGCTCCTCCTGCGTCTTGTCGCCATGGTTATCACCGGCCATGTCAGCCACCTTTCGTGTCGTGGCCGACAAAGAATTCGGCCCCTTAACCTGTATGTAGGCTAAGGGGCTGTCACAAGCTCATCTAGATTCGTAGCTGAGCCAACTACTCTGTCACAATCTCATTCCTGAAGACCAGGGAGCTTTTGAAGCGAGATTCCGATTAACTTTTCGTAGCTCCGACCACCTGGACGACGGCTGACCCGCCGCTCTGCCTCGATGTCAACCTGATCGCCAGGATGCAGGGTCACTACATCGGCAGCTGAAATCGTTCCTATAGAGAGCGTTATCTCTTGCTCGCTGTCCGTGAGGACACGGAGCTTATCTTTCTGCGACATGGTTACAGTCAGAATTTTGCCAACGATGTGAATCGTCTCGCTATCGATATTTGCGTTCTGAATGACGACGGAAGCGTGTTTAGCTGTCTCATGCGTCAATCTAGACGTCTCGGGCGGCCTACCAGGTTCCTCCCATTCGAAGTCAACGTCAAGCGCGCCTTTGTCGACAGAATCACAGAAGGCTTTCATGGTAGAGGCCACGCGTGGGCCATGGTCCGTAAGTCGGTCGAGAAAATCCGTCTTGTCTGGCCCATCGACGTTGAGATCCTTAATCAGAGACGTGAACTCGTCAAACGCCAGGTCGGCAAGAGGCCGCGCGCCGATTTCGTCCTCGAGATCGAAGAGCGACTGGTCCTTCCCCTCGGGATAGAGGTCCGACATCCTGTCAAGCGTTGGAGCGACCTGTATGACCACAGAGCCGGGCATTGGCGATGCCACCATGGAAAGCTGTGTCCTACCGGTAACGCTGAATGGCAATGCGCCTGCAGAAGTCATAATTCCCTGAATGGAAGCCCCAATTGCATCAACACCGTCTTGCAGGGCCGAGAGGAACGTGCCGACGGCTTTGAGCGGTGCGGTGTGACCCTTTACGGAAGGTCCGGTGATGTGAATCACACCAATAGACGCGGGGTCGTCCTCTGGAGAGTGTTCGCGGACAAAGGCGTTCACACCCATCAGGGCCGCATCAGCAGGGTTCTCTGGCACCGTATAGGTGACATCGGGGTCAAAGCCCAGGGAGGACAAATAGTCATCGAGGTTAGGCGTCGTAGCCATCGATAATCACCTCCAAGTACCCTGCAGCCGGATAATGCCAGCGATCGTTTCCTTCAGCAAAACGTGCCTTCGACCAGAACTGGTCCCAATAACCACGTGTCACCATGTAGTTGTAGTCGTACCCGTACTCGGTTGGCGGCACTGGCAGCAAGTAGGAGTCAACACGGTCGTTCAGGCGCTTGACGAGCGGGTTCTTGTGCAGAAGGACCTGTGTAACGAACTGGCCCCTCGGGTCACTGGCAGCTTTGTTATACGCATCGCCATCAACCAGATAGACGACGTCGATATCGTGCGGCACTTCCTCTGAGGTGATAAAGCTGCCGCCAATCCATACAGCCGAGAGCCTTCCATAAGCTTGCTGCACGACGGCGGTTACTTCTTGGAATGCATCCCATATCTCACGGCGATTTGCATTGTCTTCGGGTACGTATTTATTGCGTAGCTCATCCATGGTCGTCTGATATCGGCCAAGCGGAAGAACCCTGCGAACTGCACCGATTTCTTGCAATTCAGGAATCAAGGCTCCTCCTTTCGCTTGGTTTCAAACTGCCGAAGTTTGAATTAGAAAGTATATACCCCCTGACGTCACCGAAGGCTTCACGTTACTGGACTTTGGGTAACTGTAAGCATCTGCCCGGCAGTTAGCACTCTCAACTCGCATAGTAGGTAAAGGTCACATATTAGCTGCGCAGTCTGTAGAAACCCGCTTCGTCCACGACCTTCCTACTTCCTATACAGCGCATCCAGCGTCTGCTTGTCGCCATCTTTCCACTCAATCCATCCGTTGTTGGACCCACCCAACACGAAGTCGGCTGCGCCGCTGGGCGTCGAGAAGGAAACCGTCTTCACCAGCCGTCCGCCATCGCCATCCTGGACTAGGTCACCGGACGCCAGCAACTCCTGCCGCAGCTTCTCGTAGCGGTCGAGCTTCGGCTTCACTTTAAGGTCAACAGGAGAGCCCTCAAGCACATCGAACATGTCGCCCGTGTACACACCACGCGCACGCACGCCGCGCCGCGAAGTGTAGAACAGTTTCACGTCCGCCAACGCGTCGTCGCTATCCTCGATCTGGTAGCCGAACGTGCCCATCACGAAAGCGATCTCCTCGTAGATCTGCTCGACGGTGGGCTTCTGGTACTGGTCGATCACGTAGCGCGGGTCCACCTTGTTCTCTACGGTGTACCGCTTCGATGCGGTCGCTTGCTCGATGGCATACTTCTCAAGCGCGCTTACGTTATCGAGCGAGAACGACTGGATGTCATCTGAGAGGAACAGTATCGCCTTGTTCCAGAAATCCTTCTTGGCGTTGTGGTCGTCGAGCCGGGCGATGCCCTGCTTGGTCTGCCCAACGTACAAACGAGAGATGGCCCCGTCCTCGTCGTTGATGAGGTAGTAGATGCCGCGCATAGGCAAATCGGCTATCTGCTTGGCGCGCGAGAGCAACGGCCTTGGCACGAAGACCGTGGTCATGGTGGAAAGCGTGCAGCGGCAGATGCGTACCCCGTTGGGTTCGCCGTCAATAACTGAGTCGTCATCGTCTTCAGTCGTGCCATCTTGCACACCTTTCCATCGGTCCGCATAGGAGCATTATACGGCTGAAGTCCATACGTACGGAACTCCCATGCCGTCAGGTACGCCAAGCTGTTTCTTGTCCTCCTCGGCGCGTATAATGACACCTACGTCAAAAGACGACCGCGAGGATGAACTGGCGCATGTAGCAACGGCACATATCCACAACGTCCTGCCTGCGGATTGGTATCGGTTGAGCAGGAGGCGACGGGTATGCAACACGATCTCGAAACAAGACGTAGCGACCTCGTCGCCCTTGTGGAACGGTATGCTGCAAACCGCACAGAGTACATCAAGTCGACTTATGGCGAAACTTCTCTCAGGGTTGAGTTCCTCGACCCACTCTTCTGCATTCTGGGTTGGGACGTCAACAACGAGGCGGGCCATTCCATCTATACTCGCGAGGTCATCCATGAGGCCAACGTCACAGTTGATGACGAGGACTCCGCTCACGCCAACAAGAAGCCTGACTATGCCTTCCGGCTCGGAGGAGAGACGAAGTTCTTCCTTGAGGCTAAGAAGCCCAGCGTCAATATTGTGGAGCGGCGTGAACCCGCCTTCCAGGCACGGCGATACGGATGGAACGGCAACCATGCCATAGCTGTGCTGTCTAATTTCGAAGACCTCTCAATCTACGACTGCGGTTATCGTCCAACCGATGACCAGGGTGCATCGTTTGCTCGTATCGCGTGCTATCACTTCGACGAGCTCGTTGAGCACTTCGACGAGATTTACAGCCTCCTTTCGAAAGAAGCCGTGGCCAACGGCTCGTTGGATAACGTGGACGCGCGGGAGCAAGCCGTCAAGGTCCCGTTCGACGACCTCTTCCTGGGCCAGATATCAAGCTGGCGCGGCGATATTGCCCTAGACGTCTACAACCACTACAAGGTTTCCGAACAGGATCGTCTAAACCAGTTCACCCAGACCCTGCTCAACCGTATCATCTTCCTACGCGTGTGCGAGGACAGAAGTTTCGAGGACGAGGAAGAGCTCCTACGAATCGCGAGCTTCGAAGAGTTGCGCGAAGTCTTTGCTGCTGCGGACGCCAAATACGACTCTGGTCTATTCAACTATTTGGACGACGCGCCATGGAAGGTTTCCGATTATCTGTTGATCAGCATCTTCCAGGACCTTTACTACCCCGAGAGCTCGTACGACTTCAATGTGGTCCAGCCGCACGTTATCGGGCATATTTACGAGGAGTTTCTGAGCGAACGGGTCTATATCGAAGACGGCCGTGTAAGGTTTGAGTCCACGCCCGAAGCCGTCGAGTCGAATGGCGTCGTGCCCACGCCTAAGGACATCACCGACGCCATCGTTGCAAATACGCTACGGGAGGTTTCTTACCCCTGCAAGGTCGCGGACGTTTGCTGCGGCTCGGGCAACTTCCTGCTCTCGTCATACGAATACCTGGTCTCAAAGGAGCTTACGCGGGTCATCTCGGAGGGCGATGCGAGCGTAGAGCTCATCGAGCGACCGTCGGGACTCGACCTACCCTTCTGGCGAAAGCGGCAAATCCTCACCGAGGCCATCTACGGCGTGGACATCAATCCGCTTGCAGTGGAAGTCGCACAACTGAGCCTAGTTCTGAGACTGCTTGAGGGATGCTCGGGGGAGGAGCTCGATGCTTTTCGCTCCAATACGGGCTGCAAGCTCCTGCCAAACCTTTCGGACAACATCAAATGTGGCAACAGCCTCGTAGGCTACTCTTATTTCGATTTCGATCCATCGGCGACCAATAACATCGACTCGCTGCGCGCCGTGCGGCCGTTCGATTGGGCAAGCGAGTTTCCGTTTGGAGGCTTTGACGCCATCGTGGGCAATCCGCCGTACATCCGCGTTCAGAATCTCGCCCGCTATATCCCGCAGGAGTATGAGTTCTACAGGAGCCGCCACTGCGATCTCAAAATAGCGTCAGCCCAGCTGCTCGACAAATACATGCTCTTCGTGGAGCGTGGACTGAGTCTTTTGTCAGCTAGCGGCAGGCTCGGCATGATCATCCCGAACAAGTTCATGACAATTGCAACAGGTAAGCAGTTGCGGGGTCTCTTAACCAGTCGCTATCACGTGTCGCGTATCGTGGATTTCGGAACTCTGCAGGTATTCCCGGGCCGCAGTACATACACGTGCATCCTCATCGCTACGCCCGAAGACGTGTCCGACTTCACCCGCTTGCAAGTCGCATCCATATCTGATTTTGTCGGTTCTCCCACTGAGGGCGGCGCTACATACCCTTCGACTGACCTGACAAGAGAGGCTTGGTCGTTTCCACCTGAAGCGTTGAGTGAGCATTTGGCAAAGATAGCCGATAAGTGCACGAAACTGTCTGACATGGCAAACGTTTTCGTTGGCCTACAGACGAGCAATGATGCCGCGTACATCATAGAGCCGACTGCAGAGACGGATGGCGTCTATTCGTTCGAAGACATGAATGGCCATCACTCGAAGGTCGAAAAGGCTCTCTGCCGGCCATGCCTGCTAGACGTGTCGTTCGAGCCCTATGGCACACCCACGCCGAACAAGCAGATTATATTCCCGTATTATTTCTCTTGCGGGAGAGCGAAGCTAATACCGTTTGACAGGCTTCAGGTGGAATACCCAAATGCCTGCGAATACCTCCTCTCCATCAAAGAGAAATTGGAGAGCCGCGCCTTCTCGAACAGGAGCAGGGGTGACGACTGGTATCGGTTCGGTCGTTCACAGAGCCTCGGAAAGTTCTCGGGCAACCCGCACCTTATCTGGCCCGTGCTCTCACTCGGCCCGAAATATGTAAACGACCAGAGCGGCAAAGTCATGTTCACTGGCGGCGGGAACGGACCGTACTATGGCATGGAACTCAAGGAAGAGACTCCCGAGGCCATCGAGTATGTCCAGGCAGCACTCAGCTACTGGTTGACCGAGGCTCTCGTTCGCAGCAAAACGAGCGTCTTCCGGGGCGATTACTACGCCCACGGCAAGCAATTCGTTACCGAGCTGCCCATTCGGCGTATCGACTTCTCCAATAACGCAGATGTCGCACTCCATGCACGAATTGTTGCAACCGTTCGAACACTGAACGATCTCGTTTCGAAACGAGCCTCCTCGAGCAGCAAATCGGATGCCGAACTCTACACAAGATCAATCGCCGCAGCAGAGAGGAATCTCAAGTCTGACATGGACATGCTGTATGGCGTCCCGACCGGACTTGAAGGGGCGGTCATGTCATGACGGACCTCGTCAACAAACTACGCGGAGGCTACTACACCCCAGGTGAGGTCGCGCGCTTCATTTGCGATTGGGCCATAAGATCAGGAGACGCCACGGTTCTCGAGCCGAGCTGTGGTGATGGCTCCTTTGTCGAGGCGGCGGTAAATCGCCTTGAGGAATTGGGGGCCCACGACGCGTCATGCTTGGTCACTGGTGTCGAACTCTATGAAGAGGAGGCACGGAAGGCGGCCGAGAAGGGCGGGCACATCGTGTGCGGCGACTTCTTCACTCAGTGTCGAGACGACATTGGGTCGAAGCGATACGACGCCATCATAGGTAACCCGCCCTTCATCAGGTACCAAGACTTCGAAGAGGAGTATCGCAGCGTCGCTTTCGATCTGATGCGAGGATACGGATTCGCGCCCAACAGGCTCACCAACATCTGGCTGCCGTTCCTTGTCGTTTGCTGCCATCTGCTTTCCGATGGGGGCAGGCTCGGGATGGTCATTCCAGCAGAGTTGTTCCAGGTCAAATACGCGGCGGAGACGCGACGGTTTCTCATGAAGCAATTCGACAGCGTGACTGTCGTGACATTCTCCGAGCTGCTTTTCGATGATGCTCAGCAGGAAGTCGTACTGTTGTTGATCGAGCGGCGTGCGTCAGACAGCGGTGCTGGCGTGCGAATAATCGAGGAGGTCAACGCTAGGTCACTTGCGCAGCTTGACCGTAAGGCAATCGAATCAACCAGGTCTAAGCGTAAACTACCCGAATCTATGAAATGGCAAGCGTACTACCTTGATAATGCGGTACTTGACTTGCTTGCCGATTTGGACGGCCATAGGGGCGTGAAAACCTCCGCGGAGCTCTTCGAAGTCAACGTCGGTGTAGTGAGCGGCCAAAACTCGTTCTTTGTCATCGATCGCGAGACTGCAACTAGAAATCACATCGAAGAGGCCTGTACGCCGATTATTAGCAGGTCATTCCAGTTAAGCGGGCTCGCCTTGACTGACGAGGATTTCGAGCAGCAACTCGTGATGCAACGAAAAGTGCTCCTGTTTCTACCTGATGGTGAGTTGACGAAGGATGAGGCCAATTACGTGAAGCTTGGTGAGGCGGAGGGCTTCGACGGCAACTTCAAGTGCCGCATCCGTAACCCGTGGTATAGGGTGCCCACATCATGGAAGCCCGATGCGTTCTTCTATCGCCAGGTCGGAGCATACCCGAGAATTGTGATCAACGAAAAGCGGGCGCATACGACGGATACGCTCCACAAGCTGCGCTTCGTTGATGGCGTTGATGGCAAAAGTGTGGCTGTTGCGTTCAACAACTCACTCACGTTCCTCATGAGCGAGCTAACTGGCAGAAGCTATGGCGGAGGAGTCTTGACGTTCGAGCCGAGTGAGGCGCGAAGCCTGCCGATACCGTTCGGAAGTGGAATCACATTTGATTTCGAAAGAGCTGACGAGCTTGTTAGAGCTGGCAAAACCGACGAGCTAATCTCATACGTCGATTCTGTTGTCCTGGGAGAATATCTCGGCCTAGCGAGCCATGACATCACCCTACTTCACAATGGATGGCTCATGCTGCGCGATCGCCGCCTTGCAAGAAAGAAGCGTTGACAGGAGATGAATTCCTTCCGTACTGCCACTTTAGCTAGCTCGATTACTCCACCGCATGTCTCACGTCGCAGAATTTGTTTTGCCGCCATCCCTGGCCGCTGGCCCGCACGCGCGCTACCAACCACGGGTTGTCCGCAGCCCGGCCGTCCACGCTTCGGGTGTGCGCTCGGCCCGTTCGTGCCACATGCCGGCCGCGCGCCCAGGAAGTCTCCCGCACGGCCAGCTGTCGGCTCCGTGTGGTCTTCGCATACGCGCCTACAGCAGCCCGCTTCGCGGTCTGCTTCCGGCCGCGTGCTCAGCCCGCCCTACGCCGCCGCCCGGCCTAATGCAAGGTCAACGGGGGCGCGTGGTCAGCGTGCGTCACGCCCGGCCAGCGGCGCACACCCTACGCGCGGTCGTCCGGTCTGCTGCCGTCACGCGCTCGTCCGCGCCCGTCCAGTCCATCAGCCAGCGCGGGCGGCAAAGGCTCACTGCGGCGGCAACTCAGCAGCCACCACACGCCACCGGCATCCGCCTCCCAGCCGCTCCACCAGCAGCCGACGCCCAGCAGCGCCCGCCAGAAGCCGTCCCAGAGCCGCGACAGCCCCTCTTGCGACCCCCGAACTCGCCAGCTCCACAGAGAGCGCCTGCGGGCTCCTGGCAGCCCACCCGATGCCACATGCCACCTCGGACGCCGCCGCATCTGAAGACCGCCTCCCCCGACGGAAGACGCCGTCCCAGCCGTTACAATTGCTCCTGCAATCGTCCACCGAAAGCGAGGCGAGCCCCATGGCCATGCCCACCACCATAGACGGCCGTGCGGCCATCCAGTCATCCCTCGTGCGGGCGTGGGGGCTCGAGGGCTACGCCCGCATACAGCGCACCGTGCGCGAGACCGACGTCAGCTCCGACGCCGACTTCCAGCGGTTCTACAACCGCTTCTACCGCGTGCGCAGGAACGCGGAGTGGCAGTCGAGCTACTACGCGATCATGGAGAGGGAGAAGGCCACCCCCTCCATGGCGTTCGAGGACGTGCTGCGCGAGATGAACGAGCTCACGGGCAATGTGGAGGCGTCCTTCACCAGCAAGATGATCGCCACGCTCCACCCCGACAGGCCGATATGGGACAGCCTGGTGCTCGCAAGGCTCGGCCTGAGGCTCAAGGGAACGACGGCGCAGGCCAAGCTCGAGAACGCCGTCGAGGTGTACGGGAAGATCGTCTCCTGGTACGAGACTTACCTTGCCACGTATGACGCCGAGAGGAACATCAGGCTATTCGACGAGCTCCTTCCCGACTACGCCTGGCTCACCCCCGTGAAGAAGGTCGACTTCCTCCTCTGGAGCGAACGCTAGGTATCCTCACCATTGGAAGCCTTGCCCTTCGCGAGCCCGCGCGCCCGCGCCTTGGCCGTCTTCTCGTCCTCGCCGTACCACTTCTGCCGATACTCCCAGGCGTTCATGGTGACGCCCACCTCGACCATGTCCTGGCGCTTCTCGGCGCTCGTGTCCGTGATGATGCTGTCGTCGAACGTGACGCGCACCTCACCCTCGCCCGGGAGCTCGACCCCGAGCGAGCGCGAAGCCGCCATGACGGCCCTGCATATCCCAGCGATAGCGCCCTCCAGCGCATGCTCGTGCCTGCGGATGTTGCGCATCAGCGCCGAGTTGTCCGCCGAGACCTCCGTCGCGGTCTTCACGTACCCCGCGCCGTCGAAGTCGAAGTACCCCAGGCCGAAGCCCGTCAGGTCGCCGAGCATCTGCAGCGCGCACCTGAACGCCCTCCACCTCGAGCGTCAGTCCTCCAGCGCCGGCCGCAAGCACCTCGAATCGTGTCCTCGGTGCTCATCACCTTCCTGAACACGGTACAGTCCTGCCGCCCGAACGGTATCGAGACCTTGCGCCCCCTGCCGTCCGTCTCCTGGTCGAACATCACGTCACTGAGGAACACCCGCATCTTGCCGTTGTCGATCTCCGAGATCATCGCGTCAAAGGCAAGGTCCACCGCCTGGATAGCGTCCACCGCGTCGGCGAACACGCTCTGCCCGTACGGGCTCATGTCCACGCGCGTGTTGTCCACGGCGGGCTTGACGATGGCGAAGGTGGGATAGGGCGAGCCCGTCTCGTACACGGGACACACACCCGCAGGCGCGACCTCGTTGCCGTGCTCGTCAAAGCACACCGTGACGATCCGATAACCGCCCCTCCCCACGCTCTCATTAGGCGAGAAGGACAAAGAGGCCGAGAAGTCCGCCCCAGCACCCTTGAGGTGAATCTGCAGCTGGTCGACCGCGCGCCCGCGCCAGAACGCCCGCGTGACGAACGCGCACTCGGTCACGCCCTCCTCGTCCCACGTGAGCGGTATCACCATGCGCGCGTCGTAGTGCCTAATGCGCACGCTCCCCGCATCCGCGTCCACCCAGAGCGCCCACGCGCCCGTCCCCATGCCAAACGCCCTCACCACGGTTGCCTGCGCCGCAGCCATGAAGCCGCTTTGGGCGAGAAACCCCTCGAGCCAGTCCGTGCACTCCTGCGTCCCGCACACCACCTGCGTCTTGTCGTTCAGCAGCAGCGACCCCCACTCCCGGCACACCCGCATCGCCGGATGAATCGAGCGCCTATGCACCTCGTACAGGCGTCCCACACCATCAGTGTCCTTGTAGTCGTAGAACGACCCGCACGCCTGCATCCACTCGTGCCACGAGCGAATATGCGGCTCCATCGCCTCCAAGGGCAGCACAAACCCGAGCGCCCGCAGGTACTCTCGCACGTGCCCCGGCACCCAGTACTCCTCCTCGTACGCCTGCCCCATCTACATCGCCCTCCATCGCTTACGCCCAACCGGCTCCCCTGGCAACTCTTCCAGCCTTCGCCCCTTTTCATTCGCTTGGCGAGAAGAACGCGGCGCCTCCGCCACGCGTTGCCGCACACCTCTCCCATACGTCACAGGCTTTAGCTTTGGATGCCGAGAAACCCGCCCGCATATCCTCAGCTCCCCGCATCCGCCGCGCTCCTCACGGTTCAAGTGCAAAACGCACCGAGAAGAACGTCCGTCACCTTGCGTTTTCAGTTGGTAGCTGAATATGCCGAGAAACACGCCCGTCACCCCCTCAGCACGTCATCCATCATTGCGTACCGCACCGCGTCGATGGAATGGTCGTCGCCGTCGGGAATCTCGTCGATCCAGCGCCCGTCGCGGTCGCGCAAGAACTCCTTGCAGGTGAACTCCTCGAACGTTCGCGGGCACCGAGCAGGTCGATGACAATCTCTCGCAGGCCCGCCAGCCAGTCGTAGGAGATCCTGCGCATCCGCGCCTTCCGCGCCGGGTGCACGCGTATGCCGAGCTCGCGCCGCCAGGTCGCCATCTGCACCTTGGAGTCGGGCGTGTCATCGCACCACACCATCTGGTCGTGGAAGTAGGGCTCCGCGCCGGTCTCGTCGGCGTAGGTGAGCGCGTCCACCACGATGCGGCCCGTGTCGGCGGGCATCGTCTTGTTGGCCGAGTGCTCCTCGAAGACGGTGAGCCTGCGCGCGCCCGGCTCCCAGCCGCAGCGCACGAAGCGCCAAGGATCGGGGAACCATCCCCAGTCGACGCCGTTTCGCACCCGCTCGAAGCCCCGCACGCGCTCGTCGGTGAGCCTGGCCTCCACGATGTTGTCGAAGACCGCGCCGCCCGTCCCGGTCACCTCGCCGAGGTATTCCCAGCGCCATGCGCGCTCGTTCTCCTCGCGCAGGTACTCCGCCTCCTCGATGAAGGGCGCGCCGAGCCACCCTGGCCGCGTCTCCACCACGTCGAGGTACGAAGAGCGCCTAACGAGCGTGTCCGCCCGCCGCCTGCGCTCGATGCACTCCACGTTCACCCAGCTCCACATCGTCTTGGGCGGGTTGTAGCTGTAGAAGATCCAGAAGTCCTCGCCGCCGCGGCGGAGCGAGTTGAGAATGGAGCGAACCGCCTCGATGCCGTCGAACTGGTCGAGCTCCTCGAACCACGTCACGGCGCAGTACCCGCGCGTGAACTTCACGCCCTTGAGCTTGAGCGGGTCGTCGGCGCCCCGGAACACGATGCGCTGCCCCGTTGGCAGGTAGACGATCTCCATCGGCGAGAGCTTCGCCTTGAAGTACGCCGAGAGCCCCAGCGCCTCGACCGCCCAGAGCACCTGCTGGTACACCGAGTCGCGCAGCGTGTTGGAGAAGCGCCGCACCACGCACGCGTTCGCGTAGGGAAAAGCCACAACGAGAAGAACGATGCACAAGCTGATGAAGCTCGACTTCGTGCTCCCTCGGCCACCGTGCAGCCAGTAGTGCGTATGCCCGTGCGCCATGACGTCACCGAGCACATCGTGGAAGCGCGGGATGCAGAGGTCGGCGGCGCTAACCATCGACGTCACCACCCTCATCGGCCCCCGGCTTCACCGCGTCAACCGCCACGCCGAGCACAATCTGCGGAGCCGCCTCGGCGCGCTCGCCCTTGTCACGGGTAGCCTGTGCGTACTCGTCGGGATATTTGCGCTCCAGGAGCCACGCAGCCGCCGTCCACTGCCCGTTCTTCTTGGTGGCCGCCTCACGGATGGTGGTGAGAAGCGTCCGCTTGTAGTCAGCTTCTGCCTTTTTTAGTGACTCGCCTAACGCGCGATGCAGCCTCCCGCTCGGCTTGGAGAGCCAGCGGTACAGCGTTGCCTCGTGAATGCCCACCGCCCGGCAGATATCCTTATTGGAGAGACCATCGCCCTTGAGCGAGGTCATCTGCTGGATCAGTTCCTCGGTGAGCTTTGCCCTCATGCCGGGCACCTCCCTCCGTGACAAGCCCACATTCGTACAGGCTCATTGTCCGGAGGTGTCACAAAGAAAAGAGGAGAGGACCCAGGCACCGGTGCGTAAGACCCCGGTAGGAATCCCTCTCCCCGTCGCGAGGCCGTTTCCCGAGGCTTAGTCGGGGCGTGTCCCGCCTTACGGGCGATTGTACCGCCTCACTCCCGCTCGCGCTTGCCCTTGAGCCCATGCTTGCGCATGAGCCGCGAATTCTGCTGACGCAACCGCGCATACTCCCGGCGCGCAGCCTCAATCTCCGGGCCATCCTCGCACCCTTCTGCCTCACGGCGCAGGAGCTCGTTGAACGCGCGCTCCTCTGCAACGTGCGCCTCTTCGGTGCAGCGCGGGCACATCCCGCTCTGGCGGTTCAGGCGTACCCCGACTGCTCCACACTGCGGGCACACCGTGAGCACTCTTAGACTCGCATGAATCCGCGACGCCTGCATCTCGATGGCGCGGACGCTCCGTTCCACGCCGTAGCGCCGGCGGATCTCCTCGCGCACGGCAGCGGCTCCCCGATGCCCAAGTTCCCTGATCACGTCGTTCTGTCCGGTTGTCCATGCGCTCACGCCGCATCATCGCCCACGAAAAACACCACTGCCGAAAAAACGCTCGTGGTGTCCACAGTGTTCGCATATCTGACCAGCGAGAAAACACCTTGAACACCGGAGCTCGACAAACTCAGAATTACCTCTCGCGCTCCTACAGGGCCTCTCTCCCCACCATCATCCCCAACACTCCTCAATGAGGTGTTCAGGTGTTTAAGGTGTTCGTTTCCGCAGGCCAGCATGTCAGACACCTGGCAAACGTCCCTGAACGCCATTACGCTCAGCCTCAAGCTCCTCGGACGTCTTTCGAACAAACGCCCGCTGAGAGCCATAGCCATCGATGACTCGGTTGCTCGGGCAACGCCTCCACTCGGGGAAGTGCCGAGAGATGATGCTCGACACGCGCATGTTGTCCCCCTTCTTCACGCTCTCGCGGGGTATCTGGATGGCCTCGACAAGAATCTGCATCGTGCACACGGGCTCTCCCTGCTTTTTTCTCAACAGGTATCTTCCGACAAGCCCTATCCACGGATCCTCAGTGGTCGCACGCTCACGCATGGCATTAGCTTCGCTCTCTACCGACCTCGGAAGCACGAGGCCGCAGTTGGGATTCGCGCGATAGTCTGCGAGCACTTCTGCCCACACCTGCTGAACGTACTCAGCGAAGTCCGGCGCGAAGATGTCCCGAGCTGCCCTTCCTCCGCAACGAACCGGCATGAAGCGTCGGTTGCCCGTTGGGTCCTCCAGGTACTCGCCTAGGTTGGTTGTGCCCACGAGCACGCAACGCCTCGGCAGCTGCACCGGTCGCTTGGCATAGGGGACTCGATAGCTGTCGGTCTGACTCGTGATGAACGACTTCAGGGTTTCGACCTGCCTGCCCTTGAACGCTGCCAGCTCGGCAAGCTCCACGAACCAGCGCCCCTGAATTAGTTCCTGCGCCTCCTTGGTCCCGATGTTCTTCACGTCGTCTACGAAGAGCTCGTCGCGCATCGCAAGCCGGCGTAGAAGGGTCGACTTGCCGATTCCCTGCGGTCCCTGCAGAACGACCATGTAGTCATACTTACAACCTGGCTGATACGCACGCGCTACAGCTGCTCTCAGCAGAAGCGCCGTCACCGCCCGCACGTAAGGGCTGTCCTCCGCACCCAGACACTCGATGAGCAGCAGGTCCTTTCGCGGCGTTCCATCCCATTCCGGCAGCGCGTCAAGCATGTCAACAAGGGCGTCGAAGCTCCTGCCATCCGAGAAGATCGAGAATGCCGCGAACACGTTCTTGTCCGAACGCACGAGCGACCTTCCGTCAAACTTGTACCTCTCCTGCATGCGCGCGAAGAGATAGTCATCGTCGACAGGACGCCACATTTTCACGTCAGCGCCCCACGGCAGCCCGTGCTCGATCACCACCTGCTGGCTCATGCGCTCCAGGCGCACACCCGCAAGCCCGGGATCCTCCCGCATCCACCAAGTGAGAGCAGGAACGGTCGGGGCATAGAAGCCGATGCAGTCTCCGTCCTTGTTGAGCTTTGCCTCGAGGTGCGGATTGGTCCATATGCTCGCGCCGCTTATCGTCTCAACGCCTTCGCCGGTGACGGAGCTCTTCCGCGACATACCCGGCGGATGTCGGTAGGCGCTCTCGACTTTTTGGATAACAATGGAGTCCGACAACGGCGGAGCGCAATGGCCCTCGTTATATGTACGGGTAGCAGCAAGGGCAACGTCCTTCGGTACGCACTTTGAGCGCATAGAGCATGCGAAGCGGTAGAGCGTCTCATCTCGCGCACCCTCACGCAACGTCTCTGGCAGCTCGAAAGGGTCTTTTCGTCCCGCCTCACCGCTCGCGTTGAGCACGGTTCCATCGGAGCCGGGACAATGGTGCATCACAAACGCGAGCACATTCTCATCCACCTCGGCGATCGCGCACTCGTCGGGACTCATGTCCCAATAGACCTCACGCCCGTTGGGATGAATCGATCCGGGCAGCATGGCGTAGCCCTTCTCGCCCCGGAAGTCCACGTGTGTGTTCTCGTTCTTGTAGGAGTCGGGCGCGCCGTCAGGGAAGCGGTAGTAGAGGTGAGTGCCTCCTCTTCCTGTAACCGCGCTAGCCGTATCTGGGAACTTACCGTGTTCCGCTTGCCATTCGGCAAGCTCCTCGCACCCATCGAAAGATCCGTCCTCTGCCACGTCCAGGTCGATGACGCCAATGTTGCCGGAGACGGCACCACAGGCAACAGCAATATTGCTATCAGGATAAGCGGCGAACATTGCCTCGATGGTGGCCGCATCGCGCGTCGCATCCTTGAAGCCGTGTGAACCCTTGTGCGGCTCCTTCGCGCGGGCAGCGAGCGTAAACACCGCGAAGCCATGACGAGCCGCAAGGCCAAGCGCCATCTGCCTGCGCTCGTCATTTCCCGTCATGCGCCACCGCCCATCACATACTCAACGAATCGCGGCTTCGGTACGAACCACTGCCTACCGCCCACCTGAACGGCGGGGATCTTGTGCTCTCGACAGAGCTTTCGCACGTACTCAACCGTGAACCCGGTCAGTTCCGAAATATGCGTGGGGGTCAGCAGGTCGGGATATGCCGAGAAGAGCTCAGCAGATGCCCCAAGAGCCGCGCCATCCGAATTGGATTGACAAATTGAATGGTTGCGCCCCATGGCTACGACGCCACCTTCTGGAGACGCTCCTTCGCCTCGAGTCGCTCGAACGCAGCGAGCATCTTCTTGACCTGCCCGGGATACGGAACGAGATGACCGTTCTCAATCTGAGAGATCGTGGATACATGCAGCCCCGACTCCCGCCCAAAGGCAGACTTCGACAGGCCGAGCCTCTCCCTCCGCTGGGTAATTTCGAATCGCGAGAGTTCCATGAGGTACCTCCGTTCTTTGGCGTTGACGCGCCCTGTTGGTGTTGGTACCATCGTAGCCATCAGAGTTTACTGTTCTTTTTGGTTTACGGTAGATTTACGATATTTTGAGAGTGACGGTTACTATGAGATTGGTTGCCCTGAACGAAGAGCGCGCGGTATATCTCCCGGAAGGGGAAGATCGCGAGGTCGAACCTCGAGCCGCCCTGAACAAGCTGCTCACCGTCCGCTCTTGGAAGGCGATGCTCGACTTCTTGAAGAACGAGGCCTGCTGCTCGCTCTTTGCCAAGCGCGAGGACGATCCCCTTAAGAACGGCCTCTGGAAGCCCGAAGAGCTTCAAATCGACCTGTCCGGCTCCCTCAAGTCGCGGATTGATTCTGACAGCGAGATCGACTATCTCGACGAGCTAACCGAGAAGGACCTGCTTTCGGTGAGCAAAGACGAGCTTCATGAAGTTTGGATTCCCGAACTGTTGTTTTTTCGCGACAGCTATGTCCGCTACCTCACTATCGCTGCTTACGCCCTAGGAACCACACCCCCCGACGGACTGTTCAAGTTCCCCGAGATTACAGAGGCGCTCGACCAGGAATACGTCAGAGACTTTCTCAGCGATGTTTCGAAGTATGCCGCTGTTGCCCTTGACGATGAGTCAACTCACAAGATAGCGGGCACTTATTTTGACAGCATCGCGGAAGACACATTTTTTTGAGAATTTTGGCAACTATCCCGACGGCATCAACAAAGACGGCTATTTGCTCACAACATACGAGGAGTGGCCCGAGAATCCGGTTGATTCGCTTGATAGCACCTACTACTTCCTCATCGTTTATGAACGAGAGAGGTACTCGAAAGAAGAGGCAATCCGACTGCTGTGCGGAGAGCTGATTACTGTTGATTTGGGCACGCCGATGTATCTAAACCCGATGGACTTCTACCACTACTACACCGACGAACCGGATTTCGAAATCAACTCTCTATTCTCGCTGAATCAGGGCTTTTTCCGTCCTAAAGATGACGGCGGCTTCACTCGCTGGCAAACCGCTCTCTATGACACCGTCGAGGACGCCATATACGACGGTCGCGTGGCCCTCTGTCCCGTATGTGGCACACCGATTATTACGCGCTCGACGTCAAGCCGTGCCGAGTACTGCTGCGAGTCACACAAGACGGCGGCTAGCAAACGCCGACGTCAGACCGCACATATCCTGTACGCCTCCGGCACCCCTCTCGAAGACGCAGTCGCACAAATCGGAGAGGACTACCGCACCTCCATCGAGCGCTGGTACGCGGAGGCCCAAAGAATTGCCCACCCCGCCCCATAGGGGCGTGATGGAATAGCAAAAGACCTGCTCACGACGCTCGCAAACCAAGGAGGTGAATGTAATGGCAAAAGGAGACGGAAGCATTACGGAGGTAAAGAAGCCCGACGGAACCAGCTACGCCCCCAAGCACTGGAAGGTCCGCATCGACCTCGGTACGAACCCTATCACCGGCAAGCGCGACGTGGTCTCAAGAAACATCAAGGGAACCAAGTCCGACGCCTGCAAGCTGCGCGACCAACTCAAGGCAGACCTCGAGAACGGTCTCTCGGCCAACGCCGACAAGATGACCTTCGCCGAGTTCGCGGAGCAGTGGCAGCAAGCTCGCGAGACGGCGGCGGAGATCAGCAAGACGCGCTTGCGCCGGGAGCGCACCATCATCGAGGACATGTGCTCCTACATCGGAGCCATCAGGCTTCGCGACATCACTGCCCAGACCATCGAGGGGCTCTACATGAAGATGCGCTGGGACAAGACGGAGGAGAAGGGCAAGTGCAGCGGCACCACCATGAACATGATCCACAAGCTGCTCAAGCAGATCCTCTCGCGTGCCGTGGACTACGACCTCATCCTGCGCAACCCCGCCGAGAAGGTCAAGGCGCCGCGATGCGACACACCGGACCGCCGCTCCCTCACCACCGCTGAGGCACGTCAGCTGCTCGCGACCATCGACGAGGCAGAGGACGAGGCGTATGCGTCCCGCGACGCCATCGAGGAACGGCAGGAGAAGCGCGGCGACACCTCGGAGCGGAGCTACCTGCGAGGCCTGTCCAGCATCGGCAACGTCATGGCGGCACGCATCGGCCTCGCAACCGGTATGCGACGCGGAGAGGTCCTGGGCCTCACGTGGGGCCATATCAGCTTCGCACGGGGAACCATCCGCGTCATCCAGTCGGTCACGACCTACGGTGAGGTGAAAGAGCCCAAGACCGAGGCGGGGAAGCGCGTCATCGCCGTGGACGAGAAGACCATCGAGCACCTGAGGCGGTGGAAGCAGTTCCAGCGAGAAGAGCTCGCCATTCTGTCGCTCGAACAGACGAGGGACACACCCGTCTGCTGCAACGACAAAGGCGGCCTCATCGCCCCGACGAACTTCTCGCGCTGGTGGCGGTCCTTCACGAAGGCCCACGGTTTCGAGGGCCTGAAGTTCCATGAGCTCAGGCACACCCAGGCAACGCAGCTCGTCGCCGGCGGCATGGACATGAAGACCGTCCAGCACCGGCTCGGCCACGCCTCGGCAACCCTGACGATGAACCTCTACGCCCACGCGCTACCCGAGAACGACGCCCAGGCGGCTCAGCTCATCGGCAGCCTGTTCTCCGAAACGCCGAGCGAGCAGGCAAGGCAGGAAGGAGCTCTCAGGGTCGCGGTCTAAGGCGATTGCGCCCCGGATTGTGTCCCAGTCCCCGTTGTGTCCAGATTGTGTCCCACGAAGGAGGAGCGATGAGGCTTCAAAAGAAAACAGGCCAGAGGACGCATCCCCTGACCTGCGGTCTTGTTGGTAGCCCGTACCAGATTCGAACTGGTGATCTCCGCCTTGAGAGGGCGGCGTCCTGAACCGCTAGACGAACGGGCCATTCAATTATTGGCAGGACATGGCTGGGATGGAGGGAATCGAACCCCCACTGACGGAACCAGAATCCGTTGTCCTACCGTTAGACGACATCCCAAAGGACTTGTCCTGCTGCGCTTTTGCCTTGGCTCGGCGCGAGAAAATACTCTACTGTACTGAGGCGGTTATGGCAAGAGTGAATTTCAAACATTTTTAAAATTGTGAACATTTTGTCGAGCTGATTCCGTCAAGGCGGATTCTGCCCACAATCAGTTGCAGTTATCAGGGCCATACAAGCATTAAGTGTTTAACCTAAAGTTCTCAGCGGTATTATGTAGTAGTCAGGCCCAAGACCGCCAAGCGTGGAAGCGGTAGGGTGTCACCGAACCGAGGAGTCCCTATGACTGATTCCCGGGATTTTGAGCGAGACACTCACAGGCGCAGGCGCGGTCTTCGTACGCGCGTTGCAAATGAGGATGAAAACGCTCGTAAAGCCCGCTCAGGTGCAAAGTTTCTTGCGCTTGTTGTGTTGGTCTACATCGTATATCTCGTGGTAACAGGACAGATGTCGTCCTTTATCGACGCGCTTTCCAGCGTTGATAAGACATGGGTATTCCTCGCGTGTATCTGTTACGTGTTCTATTTCATCTTTGGTGTGGGCGCTTATGTGGTAGCGGTTTGGATGGATCCAAATCTCGCCGGTAGGCATCCGTGACCTT
>ENA-OQCL01000358-OQCL01000358.1-human-gut-metagenome-genome-assembly--contig:-NODE-358-length-22777-cov-5.405916_pt1 | contig 22777 bp, 25 predicted proteins | sample MGYA00242502_ERZ504586 | MGnify/ENA primary metagenome ERZ504586 (study PRJEB26092, sample SAMD00036316) | human gut metagenome | host: Homo sapiens | study: EMG produced TPA metagenomics assembly of... | reverse complement strand
ATAGCTTCAAACGGGTCGCAAAGTTTCCAGCTTTGAAACTTGGAAGCATTGGAAAAATGCATGCCGCAGAGCGGCAACGCCATTTTTCGCAGGGAGAGGCTTTGCCTGTATGATAAAATAAATGAGATTTACACTTCACAGGAGGATGTCTTTTTATGGAGAACAAGCAGCCGCAAGCCGTAATCCTCAGCATGACGAGGGATGGAGAAAAGCTATGCGCAGCCGGCGGGCGCATCTCGACCCAGCCCGGTGATGCAATCGAAATATGGAACCACTCACAGGATGCGGAAAAGAACAGCCGCCTGATTCAAAAAGTGACCCGTTCCGGCCACAATTCTGTGGTAGAGCACGCCTGTTTCCACCTGGCATTCCAAAACGTATCCGTTATGGTAGAGCAATTCATGATTGAATTCAGGCTCGCCTCCTTCACGGTGAAATCACGGCGTTATGTCGATTTCAGCTCGGCCGGATATTATATGCCGGAGGGACTGGATGAAGCGCTTACCCAAACATATGCAACGCACATGGAAGCTCTGTTTGCCGATTATCAATATCTGATTGAGCATGACGTTCCAAAAGAAGATGCACGGTTTGTGCTCCCCTATTGCTTTTGCAGCAATTTTTATTGCACACTCAATGGCCGCGAACTGTTGCACGTATTGCATGCCATGCTTTTTGGGCGCGGGAGCCGCTTCCCGGAGCTTGTGCTGCTCGGACGCCAGCTGCTGGAGCAGGCCCGTGCCATGGCGCCCGGGATATTTGCGGCATTCGAGGCAGAGCAAGCGCCGGCGGCCGATACGCTGGATCTCTCGGATCTTTCCCGGCCTGCCGGAAGGAGCCCGGGTTTTGCCGCATGGCTACCAATTTGCCGAGCTGCTTGCCTCCACGCCGGACGCTGCAGAATGTGTTGCCCGCACAGCGCTGATTGAGAGCACACAGCTTCCCAGCGATGAGGTGAACAAGGTGCTTTCCGATGCAAAAAATCCGTGCGGAGATCCTCCGCAGGGTAATCGCCGGCTCACGCCCGCGCGCGCTTGAAAACATCAGCTTCACGTTTCGGCTCAACGGCGTATCCCTGCCCTGTATTACGCATATCGTGCGCCATCGTATGCAGTCCGTGATGATACCGCCACTAGCGCAGGCGGATCGCACCCATAAGATCATTCCTCCCTCCATCCGCAAGCAAACAGAATGTCTTGCGCGCTATGAGGCCGCCTTCCATCGGAACGCAGCCCTGTATCAAAGGCTGCGCGGAGAAGGCGTTGCGGAAGAAACGCTCGTTTATTTCCTGCTTAGCGGCAACACACTCGACGTGGTGACCACCATGAACGCACGCGAGTTGCTCCTCTTTTTACGCCTTCGCACCTGTAGCCGCGCCCAGTGGGAAATTCACATTTATGCGGACGAGATGCTCCGCCTGCTGCGGGAAAAGGAGCCGGAGCTCTTTCGCTTTTTCGGCCCAAGCTGCTTTGTGACCGGGAAGTGCCCGGAAGGACGCTTGAGCTGCGGAAATATGCAGGAAGTGTGCGCGCGCTATCAACTGGAAGGAGAGAAAAAAAGGCCGGTTGAAAACGCCTGATCCGGCGCATACAACCAGCTTTTTCGGAAACAGAACGGTCATCTAGTCAAAAAGGCCGTCAAAATAGCCTTTTTTTCTCCTGCGGGGTTCCGGCGCAGGGCGCTCGAAGCAGACAAGGATCGTCTCCTCTCCGATCACCTGAATATCCTTCCATGGGATACAGATATCATTATCCCGCCCGCCAATGCCGCACCAGCGCGCGCGGCCAAATACAATAATTGCACACAACTGCCCTGTGCAAGTATCAATCTCCACATCGCAGACGTTGCCCAAGCGGCTGCCGTCCTTAACACAGATCACCTCTTTTGCCCGTAAATCCGTAATTCTACAATTCATACGGCGCATCACCTCCCCATAGGGAGTATATTCAGCCCTTCGGCTGAGAAGAAGCAAAAAAGCAACAAATAGCGCGGGCAATCCGCCTTACAAACAAATCAGGAGGCGTTTTTTTGAATATTGTTGTATTAGATGGCTATACGACCAATCCTGGGGATTTGGATTGGAGCTTTTTAAATCAATTTGGAGAATATACCGTTTATGACCGTACGCCTCGCACCTTGACAGTAGAGCGGGCAAAAGATGCGGAGATTGTCGTGACCAATAAGGTTGTGCTTGACCGGGAGATTTTAGAGCAGCTTCCAAATTGCCGGTTTATTGAGTTGCTCTCCACCGGCTACAATGTGGTCGACTGCGGCTATGCCAAGGAGCGCGGCATCCCGGTATCCAATATTCCGGCCTACAGCACTGATGCGGTAGCGCAGCTCGTATTCGCGTTTATCCTGGCGTTCAGCAACCGCGTAGCCGCCCATAATCGGGCCGTCCATGCAGGGGAATGGACAAATTGCCCGGACTTTTGCTTTTGGAGGACCAATTTGACAGAGCTTGCGGGGAAAACGCTCGGCATCGTCGGCTTCGGCAGAATCGGCCAAAGGGTGGCGGAACTTGCCGCGGCCTTCGGCATGCGCGTGCTCGCCTGCACACCGCATCCCAAAAATACACAGATAAAGGGGTGTTTTGCTTGGGCCACGATGGATCAGTTGCTCGCAGAATCGGACTTTGTCACGCTCCACTGCCCGTTGACCCCGCAGACAGACCACATCGTGAACCAGGAATTCCTGCAAAAAATGAAACCTTCCGCCTATCTGATCAACACCTCGCGCGGCCCTGTGATCGACGAAGCAGCTCTGGCGCAGGCGCTCGAGAAAGGCGCGCTGGCGGGCGCTGGCGTGGACGTACTTTCTACGGAACCCCCTACGGCGGATAATCCACTGCTCACTGCAAAAAACTGCCTGATTACTCCGCACATTGCCTGGGCCGGGTACGAAACGCGCGGCCGCCTGCTGCGCATCTGTGAGGATAATCTCAGGGCCTTTTGCGCTGGTGCGCCGATTCATGTGGTGAACCCTTGAGGAATCGCTTTGTGCGGTTCAGAACGGGCATTTTTGTGCGGTTTCCATGTATTTTTTATTTCTCACCACAAATAATTGTATGATAGTGGGATTATTTGACATTTGAATGAAATCTGCTATAATAAAAGCTGTTCAGCCTTGTGTTGAATGGCTTTTTCCATATTGGAAAGGAAAAGATAGCCGCCTTAAATTGATGAAAAGGAGTGTTTTACATGGCAGGTAAAACGACAAAAAAGAGTCCGTTCGACTGTGCCGCCTTTTATACAATCACCTCCAAGCTCAGCGGCAAAGCTGTTACGGCATGCGGAGAGTCAGAGGTGCGTATGTTTGCGTCAACAGAGGAGGATCGCCAACAGTGGAAACTGGTTGCGGCAGATGCCGGCGCATACCGCTTGATCTCTAAAACGACCGGCAAAGCGCTGGATATCATGCTGGCAGGCGAAAACGATGGCGCTCAACTGCATCAATGGAAAGAGGATATCTCCGCCCCTACGCAGAGCTGGGTGCTGGAGCAGACACAGGATGGCAGCTACAAAATCAAATCCGCTGTATCCGGCAAATGCATGGATATTGTTGATATCTCCATGCAGGATGACGCCCGCCTTCAAATTTGGGAGGATCTCGACGGAGAGAACCAAAAATGGATGCTGAACGCTCTCGCCGCGCCGAAACCTGCGAGAAAACCACGCGCGCCCAAAAAAGAAGCGACAGCCAAAACAAAGACAGTAACGGAAAAAGCGGCAACTGTGGCAACAGAAAAAGCGGCGTCCCCCGCGAAGCTGAATACTGCCAAGCCCGCGGCCGCAGCCAAAACAACAACCAAAGCGTTGCCTAAAACAGCGGCCGACAAAAAAGCAAAAAAGTAATTTTTATAAAAATGTAAAAATACAAATATCGCCGCTCTCCAGCCTATGGAGAACGGCGATGTTGTTTGCCGCGTGTTTAAAGGGATGGCGCAAAATGCTTTGCGCCATCCCCTTCTTTTTTATTCCGCTCAATAAATGGGAAACGCCTTTCGACTCAATCCCTGCGCAAGGCTTCAATCGGCGGCATCTTCGCCGCTTTCCGCGCGGGATAAATGCCGAAGAAAATACCGATTGCGCTGGAAAACCCAACTGAAATCAAAATTGTGCTAAATTTTACGCTCATCGGGATGTCCATGATATAGGAAACAACCCCAGCCCCTGATATGCCAAGAATCATTCCAATGATTCCGCCTATCAGGCAAAGAATCACTGATTCAGTCAGAAACTGGAATAGGATCGTCCGTGTTCGTGCACCAAGCGCCTTGCGGATGCCGATCTCCCGCGTTCGTTCGCTAACGGAAACATACATGATATTCATCACGCCGATGCCGCCGACGACCAGCGAAATCGCACTCACCGCTGCGATAAATGTCGTAAATACATTAATCACCTTATCCAGCAGTTCAATATAGGTAGCCATATTCGTGACCGTATAGGCCTCCCGGTCAAAGTTGTTATGCCGCGCCTGAAGGATATTTTTGGCCGCATTCCCCGCGGCGTCAAGCTGATTTTCATCCTTCGCGGAAAGATAAACCATATTGTAGCGGCCGCTGGAGCCCATGAGGTTTGCAACCACCGGAGCGGGCGCAATCACATAGCACATATTGCCCATGGTGTTGGTCATCTGAGACATCTGCTCCATCATTGCCTCGTTATCCATGCCGCCCATCATGGCGGAAACGTCCATCACACCGATGATGCGAAGCCTTGCGGTTTTATCGCCGACGGTAACTTCAATATATTCGCCAACGACATTCTCATAGCCGAACAGGCCCTTTGCATTCATACCATCGATGATACATACGTTGCGCGCCGCCTCGTACTCCTCTTCAGTGAACATGCGCCCATAGCTTGCGGAAAGCTTTGAAATCTGCTCCATATCTGGTGCGCACCCTACCGGGAAGCACATGCCGCTCTCGCTGTTCGCCTTAAACGTGCCCATCCCAAGCAGGAAAGGGGAAACATAGTCGATACTATCCTGCCCCTTCATAGCTTTAAGGTCATCATCCGTGATATAATCGCTGGACGACGTGATTTTTTTGATTGACTTGAATCGTGATTGCGCTCTGGCCCATATCCTGAATCATGCCCACAATATAATCTCGCCCACCATTGCCGACCGTGATGATTGCGATCACGGACGCAACACCAATGATAATGCCGAGCATCGTGAGCAAGGAGCGCAGCAGGTTGGTGCGGATGCTGAAAATAGCTATACGGATATTTTCCCGAATATTCAAAACCTACCGCCTCCGCATCAATTTTTCCTGGGAGGAGGAGACGTTCTCACCCTCTTCTTGAATCGTCACGCGTGCACCATCTGCCAAGGTTTTGGAGGGGTTCTTGACAATTTGCTCCCCAGCGGAAACACCGGACGTAATCTGATACATCGTATCGGAGACAAGGCCGGTTTCGACCTCTTTTTTCGTTACCGTTTCCTCCGCTTCATGATAGACGAACACATATTTTTTTCGCCTTCCTCCACCAGCAGAGATTCCAGCGGAATCAGCGTTGCCCCCTTTGCTTCATCCGTCTGGATGGAAACATCCACATCCACGCCGATGATGACGCTGGCATCCGGGTTATTGATCTTCACTTTTGCCGGGATGCTGCTGGAGGTGCCTGCACCGGTTAAAGAACCTGCAAGAGAACTGAGATCCAACCCTCCGCCGGAGGATGCAACCGGGCTAATGAAAGAAACCACGCCCTCAAGCTCGCCGCTTGCTGTGGTAATCACGGCAGGCATACCCGGTTTCACCTTGAGCACATCATATTTATCAAGCGAGAAGGATACATAAAACTGCCCATAATCTCCACTGTCATACCGACATTACCGCCGGAACCAAGAGAGGTGAGCGTGTTCATCAGGCTATTGAGATCCGTGCCGCCGGATACCGCCTGTAGGATGGAAGAGATGTCAAAGGAATTGGAGGAGGAGGACGCACCCCCGCCCTGATAGGTTTCACCCGCTTTGATGTTGACCGCTGTGACCACACCGTCATCCTGTGCGATCCAACCGCTCCTCAGCGAAGCGACCATATCCTCCATTTCATCGAGCGATTTTTTGCTTGCATCGACCACTAGCTTATACGTGCTGGAAAGGGTGTTGTTCTGCTGAGCTTCCAGCGTGGTTTTCTGAATTTTAAGCTGGGCAAGATCCATCTGCGCCTGAATGAGCTCCGCCGAGGAGGAGCCGGCCATGGCGGAAAGGTCAAACCCGCCGCTCGCCATCTGATTCAGCTGTTCCATCAGCTTCTGAATCTGGGAGGTCGTTCCGTTGGCCCCGAGCAGCTTGTCAACAATGGCCTGAATCTGGCCTTGCAGCGTGTTCGGTGTGGTTGTGGCCTCGGTCGTTTCCTTTTGCGTAGAGGTGGGCGACTGCGCCTTCTGCGATTCGGCCTCCTTTGTGAGCTTCTCGACCTTCGCCTCAAGCTCCTTAATCTCCTTGTTGACCTGTGGAAGCTTCGCCTTCGCTTCGCTCGCCGCCGTTAGGGAATGATTGTAGGTTTTGAGCGCTTCATTATAAGCCGTGCGCCGCTCGCTAAGCTTGCCGGATAGAGAAGACGCATCGAAGGTGGCGAGCACGTCGCCCTTCTTCACATGATCTCCGACTTTTACATTTACTGTGAGAACCTTTGTCCCCTCCAGCAGGGAAAAATCCGTTTGGTTGTCGGATTCGATCGTCCCTGTGGCGATCAGCTCCTGCTGGATATCGCCCTTCTGAACGCTGACAAGCGTTACGGGCGTGCCCGGCTCGGGCCGAACTAGGAAATAGACGATCAACGCAACCACCAGCACAATCGCAATTGCGCCGACGATCACGGCCGTCTTCTTCCCCTTAGAAAGTGCCTTAAATTTTTCCAACTCTCTCACCGCTTTCAAATACTGGAGGCAGCCGCGGAAGCTTTCGTTTCGTTTTCATACACGATGTCGTATATCTCCGCAGAATATTACTTCTCAGCTTACCGAAAAAACAATAAAAATGCTGTTGCATTCTGTAAACAATTTATGAATTATTTGTGTCCGATATCCGAGCGGAAATGCGCGCCCTCAAAACAGATGCGATGCACACCATCATAGGCCTTTTGGAGCGCTTCCTGAAGCGTAGCGCCACAGGCTGTCACTCCGAGCACACGGCCGCCCGCCGTGACGAATTGGCCGTCCTCAGGGCTGTCCCCGCATGATAGACGGTCGCGCCGGGGATCTGGCCGCTCTCATCCAGGCCCTTGATCGCGATCCCCTTCGGGTAGGCTTTTGGATATCCGCCAGAGGCCATAACAACGCAGGCACAGGCGTTTTCTTCCCATGTGATCTCCTGCTGTGCGAGCCTGCCGTCCACCACCGCTTCCACGATATCAATCAGCGGCGTTTTCAGCCGTGGCAGGACGACCTGCGTTTCCGGGTCCCCAAAGCGGGCGTTGTATTCGATGACCTTCGGCCCAGCTGGCGTAAGCATCAGGCCGAAATACAAGCAGCCCTTGAAAGGCCTCCCCTCCTGCCGCATTGCCCGAATGGTCGGCAAAAAAATCTCCTCCATGCAGCGCGCGGCGATTTCCGGCGTGTAATAGGGGTTCGGGCTAATGGTGCCCATCCCGCCTGTATTGGGGCCTTTATCGCCATCGTAAGCGCGTTTGTGATCCATGGAGGATACCATAGGCTTCACCGTTTCACCATCTGTAAAGGCCAGCACAGACACCTCCGGGCCGGTCAGAAATTCCTCAACGACAACGCGGCTGCCGGAATCGCCAAAAATTTTATCCTCCATCATTGCATGCAGCGCATCCTTTGCCTCTGCCTCATCCTGTGCGATCACAACGCCCTTGCCCAGCGCAAGGCCATCCGCCTTGATGACAGCGGGCCAGGTATTCCGCTCCAAAAGATAGGCAAGCGCCTTTTCCGGCGCATCAAACACCTCATAACGCGCGGTAGGGATGCCATATTTTTTCATCAGGTTTTTAGAGAAAACCTTGCTGCTTTCAATCTCTGCCGCCAGCCTGGAGGGGCCGAATGCGCGGACGCCTGCCGCCTCCAACGCATCCACCATGCCTGCCGCCAACGGGTCGTCCGGCGCGACAAAGACGAGATCTATTTGATGCTCTTTGCTGAAGGCAACGACGCCTTCGATATCCATTGCGGAAATTGTGACGCACTGCGCATCGCGCGAAATACCGCCGTTGCCGGGCGCGCAGTAAATCTGCTCCACACGCGGGCTTTCCATCAGCTTGCGGATCAGCGCATGCTCGCGCCCACCACTGCCGATCATAAGAATTTTCATCCTGTTTCCTCCATCCCTATAGGATTTCAATCTGCTCTGTTTCGTCCGCCAAAACTCCATGACCATCGTCAAGCCGGATCACACAGCGACCGGATGCCTGCTCATAGGCCGCCGTCCGCTCCTCAAAGCGCTCAAAACGCGGCAGATATTTATGATAGTGTGGCAATATCTCCACTCGGGTGATCCCCATGCCTGTGAAATCCCCTCCGCCAGCCTGCGGCCGGAGCTCCGGGCTAAAGTGATCCACCAATTCCAGAGATTCCTGCATGGCAAGGCTGCCCGCGCTCACACCGATGAGCAACCCGCTTGATTTTAACCCCTGCAAATATGGTTCGCAGTGCGCTTCCCGCAGCCGGCGCACCAGATAAAAAGGATTTCCGCCGATGCATTCAACCACCTGATAGGCAAAAAGCCGGCTGGCCGGCTGCTGGTCAAAATCAAAAAAATCAACGGAAAGGCCCAGCCTTTCCAGTTCACTGCGAAGCCATGGCACGTGATAATCCTTCTCTTTAAAGCCGACTGACGCGGTGGTGACCAACGCCGCCCGCTTCGCACCGGCGGGAAGCGCCTTCTTTGCCGCTTTGCGCAGCCGCCGTGAAGTTAAGCCATTGGAAGTCATAAGCAGCATGCTGCTCCTCCTCTTATCAGCCCACAAAGCTCCAGCTGCCAGGCATACCGCCCGACAGCTGGAGCACGCTTTTAATGGTGGAACAGGCGGATGCCCGTGAATGCCATCGCCATTTGAAAGCGGTTGCAGGTGTCGATCACGTGATCATCTCGAATAGAGCCGCCCGGCTGGGCGATATACTGCACACCGCTGCGGTGCGCGCGCTCAATATTGTCGCCAAACGGGAAGAACGCATCCGAGCCAAGAGAAACGCCATCGAGCGTTTTCAGCCACGCCTGCCGCTCCTCGCGGGTGAGAGGCTCCGGCTTCACAGTGAAGAACTGCTCCCATACGCCATCCGCTAAAACGTCCATATAATCGTCGGAAATATAAACGTCAATCGTGTTATCGCGGTCCGGGCGGCGGATGTTTTCCACAAAGGGAAGCGCGAGCACCTTCGGGTGCTGGCGTAGATACCAGTTATCTGCCTTATTGCCGGCAAGCCTCGTGCAATGCACGCGGGACTGCTGGCCCGCTCCCACGCCGATGGCCTGGCCATCCTTTGCGTAGCAGACGGAATTCGACTGCGTATATTTCAGCGTAATCAGGGAGATCAGCAAATCGCGCTTCGCTTCCGCGGGAAGCGTTTGATTCTCCGTGACGACATTTTCCAGAAGCGACTCGTCAATTTTCAGCTCGTTGCGCCCTTGCTCGAAGGTGACGCCAAACACATCCTTGTGTTCCACAGGCGCAGGGCGATAGGCCGGGTCGATCTGCACGATGTTGTAGTTCCCCTTGCGCTTCCCCTTGAGCACCTGGAGCGCTTCCGGCTCATAGCCGGGGGCAATCACGCCATCGGATACCTCGCGGGCAATGAGCTTTGCCGTGGGCACATCGCAGGGCTCGGAGAGAGCAATCCAGTCGCCGTAGGAGGACATACGATCCGCGCCGCGCGCACGCGCATAGGCATTAGCGAGCGGTGAAAGCTCCAGATCATCTACAAAGTAGATTTTTTTCAGCGTATCGCTCAGCGGCAGGCCGACCGCCGCGCCCGCCGGGCTGACATGCTTGAAGGAGGCCGCACTGGGCAGGCCTGTCGCCGCTTTCAGCTCACAAACCAGCTGCCAGCTATTGAACGCATCAAGGAAATTGATGAAGCCGGGCTTGCCATTCAAAACGGTAATCGGCAATTCGCCGCCCTCCTTCATAAAAATGCGGGACGGCTTCTGATTGGGGTTGCAGCCGTATTTGAGCATCAGCTCATTTGCCATGATGATAACCACCCTTTCACACTTCGAAGATTTTCAATTGCAATCGGCGCCCACCGTCAGTTGTTCTTATTGACAACGCGGGTTTCCTCCGAGCCGTCGGCAAGGTCGATAAAACGCACGAAGAGAGAAACCTTGTTCGCTTCATTGAGATTTTCCCACATGAGGCTGGTAAAGGAATCGATATCGCCTTCGATCCGCACCAGCTCCGGCTCGCCTTCAAAGGAGGGCACCGGGTTTCCATCGCCAAGATAGGTGTGGATGAAGTGGCCCTCGCCCGCCACCGGCTGGGGGTATTCATAGAAAAAGCGCTGGGTGGATTCCGCATTGCCATTTGCGCTTTTGAGAATGGAAAGACGGTAGCTGCCATCCTTGTGCACCAGGCCGGAAATACGCGGGGTCAGAATGGGCGGATCCGGCTCGAAGGTGCGCATCCGCAGCGCCTCCTCAAAGGTCTTCTCCGCTGCAAGGAATTCATAAATCGTATCGGTCTGATCGCCGTTGGTAACGATTGTGGCCGCACCAAACTTGCGCACAGGCCAATAGATCACAAGGCTCGGATCTTTGAGCTTTGCCGGGTCAAACGCCTGGGTGCGCAGCCCGCCATCCTCTTCCACAAAAATCCGGTTACGGCTGTTTTCACTGCGGCCCATGATAAAATAGGCGATCACCGCTTTTTGCCCATCTGCGCTTTTCCCGAGCACAATACCGCGGCCCGGGTAGGTATTATCGCGCAAAACCGCTCTCAAATCTTGAATCTGCATTGTTATGACTATCCTTTCTTTGCGAGGCGGAAGTTTTATGCGCGTTCGTCATGGCCTTTCTTCAAAAGGGCCGGGCCAAAGTCCGGTTTGCCTTTTTGACCGGAAAGCACAAAACTTTTCCCTCTTTCTCTCTATTCTAGATCGTCTAAAGTCTGAAATCTGGATTCTGAAATCTATCTTCCCACAGGGCGCACTGCTCCTCCACCGCGCGCGGCAAAAGGAGCCATTCCGCCTGCTCCATCACACGGCGTTGCAGAGTTTCAGGCGTGTCTCCCGCCTCGACCAGAACCGCTTTCTGGCTTAGGATCGGCCCGCCGTCCGGAATTTCATTGACGAGATGCACAGTCGCGCCCGTCACCTTTACACCGCGTGCCAGCGCTGCCTCGTGCACACGCAGGCCATAATAGCCCTTGCCGCAAAAGGACGGGATCAACGCGGGGTGGATATTGATGATGCGGTCGCGGTACGCTTCGATCACCGTAGGGCCAAGAATCGATAAAAAGCCCGCCAGCACAACGATCTGCGCCCCACAAGCCCGCAGCGCGTTTAAAATGGCCGCGTCGTATTCCTCCAGCGTAGCAAAGCTTTTGCGGGAGATCACCTCGCCGCCGATACCCGCGTTCGCCGCACGGGTGAGCGCGTAGGCATCCGGCCGGCTGGCGATCACGCGCACAAATTCGCCGTGCGGGATCTCCCCGCGCGCTTTTGCATCGAGCAGCGCCTGTAAATTTGTGCCGCCGCCGGAGACGAGCACCGCGATCTTCAGCATAGGTCAATCCCCTTCTCGCCCTCGCGTACTTCACCTAAGATGCAGGCTTCCTCGCCGTTCTCCTTGAGGATGCGGACGGCTTCATCGGCCTGATCCGCCGCGACTGCGACACATAAGCCGACCCCCATGTTAAAGGTGTTATACATATCGTGTTCCGAGATCCCCTCGCTCTGAATCACTTTGAAGATGGGGCGCACCGGCACCTTGGCTTTTTCAATCGCCGCGCGCAGATAATCCGGCAACATCCGCGGAATATTTTCGTAGAAGCCGCCTCCCGTAATGTGGGAAACGCCATGGACCTCCACCTGCTCCATCAGGGCAAGCAGACTCTTTACATAGATGCGCGTGGGAGTCAGCAGCTCCTCGCCCAGCGTTTTGCCGAATTCATACATATAGAGATTCAGCCGCTCCGGTGTGATATTGAACACCTTGCGCACAAGCGAAAAGCCGTTGGAATGCACGCCGGAAGAAGAAACGCCAATGAGCGCATCGCCGGCCTTCATCTGTGCGCCGTCAATGAGCTTTGCTTTATCCGCCATACCGACGCAGAAGCCGGCCAGATCATATTCCTCCTTGGGATAAAAGCCCGGCATCTCCGCTGTTTCGCCCCCGATCAATGCGCAACCCGCCTGCACACAGCCCTCGGCCACGCCCGCAACGATCTGCGCCACGCGCTCAGGCACATTTTTGCCCACGGCCACATAATCCAGGAAAAACAGCGGCTTCGCACCCGCGCAGGCCACATCGTTTGCGCACATGGCCACACAGTCGATGCCCACGGTGTCGTGCTTGTCCATCATAAAGGCGAGCTTTAGCTTGGTGCCAACGCCATCCGTCCCGGAAACGAGCACCGGCTCTTTCATGCCGGTCAGGTCAGGCTGAAACAGGCCGCCAAAACCGCCGATACCGGAAACGACGCCCGGTGTCTGCGTGCGAGCCACATGTTTTTTCATCAATTCCACCGCTTTGTAACCAGCGGTTACATCTACACCCGCCTCGCGGTAGCTGTCGGAATAACTATTATCCATTGAATAAACCCATCCTTTCTTTCTGAACAAACCCCGCTGCGCCGAAAGCGCCCGTTTACTTCGGCTGTTTTACAAGAGTATCGAGCTTTTTGCTGAATCTATCCTCCGGCTGTTCCTGCGGCACATCGATCGGATAATTACCGGTAAAACAGGCGTCGCAAAAGCTGGATGTGGAGCTGCTGGCGATCTTATGCAGGCTCTCAAGGCTCAAATAGCCCAGGGAATCCGCGCCGATCTGTTTGCAGATTTCATCAATGCTCATCCGGCAGGCGATCAGGTATTCGCGCGAGCTGATATCCGTGCCGAAATAGCAGGGGTGCATAAAGGGAGGAGAAGAAATCCGCATGTGAACCTCCTTTGCACCAGCCTTACGCAGCAGCTCGATGATATGCGCGCTGGTTGTGCCGCGGACGATCGAATCATCCACGAGCACCACACGCTTGCCCTCCACTGCCGAACGCAAAGGGTTTAGCTTGATGCGAACGCTGCGCTCGCGCTGTTCCTGGGAATCTTGAATGAAAGTGCGCCCGACATAGCGGTTTTTGATAAAACACATGCCATAAGGGATGCCGGATTCATTGGCATAGCCGATCGCGGCATCCAATCCGGAATCCGGCACGCCCGCCACGAGATCCGCTTCCACCGGATACTCACGAGCGAGATACTTGCCCGCACGCTGGCGCGCAAGATGCACGCTTGCATTGTCGATTACAGAATCCGGGCGGGCGAAATAAACGTGCTCAAAAATGCAGAGCGAGCTCTTATGACCACAGTGATCGCGGATACTGCGAATGCCGTTTTCATCCGCCACAACAATCTCGCCCGGCTCAATATCACGGACGAACTCCGCGCCGAGGCTATCAAGCGCGCAGGTTTCAGAAGCAAAAATATAGCTATCCTCCATTTTGCCGATGCAAAGGGGGCGAAAAACCCTGCGGATCGCGCACAGCGATCATTTTGCGGGGGGACATCAGCACAAACGAATAGGCCCCTTCAATTTGATTCATCGCCCGGTTAATTGCCTGCTCGACGCTGCCTGCCTCCAGGCGTGCGCGCGCGATCAGCAAAGCGATCAGTTCAGCGTCGCTATCCGTCTGGAAAATTGCGCCCTGCTTCTCCAGCGGTTCGCGCAGGGCATGCGTGTTGACAAGGCTGCCGTTGTTAGCAATGGCGATCGTGCCCTTGGCATAGCGCATCACAAGGGGCTGAGAATTTTCGCGCTCTGACATGCCGCCGGGCGAATAGCGCACATGGCCGATGCAGATATCTCCGCCTCCGTCCTGGGAGAGCTTCTGGAGCGCATCCGCATCGAACACATCGGGTACAATGCCAAGATCGCGGTGATAATCGACCACACCGCCCCGATTGATCGCGATTCCGCAGCTGATCTGCCCCCTGTGTTGCAGGGCATACAGTGCAAGATAGGTCAAATGAACAGCATTGAACTGATTTTTATTATAAATTCCGAATACGCCGCATTCCTCATGGGGCTTGTCAAACATCGCAATTCCTCCTGAATGGGTTAATAATTCTTCTTTCCGTTTAAAGCGCAGCAGCCTTCAACTGCAACGCAGCATCTTTTTCCAGCACCTTTTGGGCCATATCCTCCTTCATCTGGGAAAGCTTCTGGGCCAGCCCTTCATCGGAGAGCGCCAGCATCTGCACGGCGAGGATCGCTGCATTCTCCGCCCCGTCGATTGCAACGGTGGCCACCGGAATGCCGGAGGGCATCTGCACGGTGGCAAGCAAGGCATCCAGACCGTCAAGCGTGGAGGATTTCACCGGGATGCCGATGACAGGCAGCGTCGTATGCGCTGCCAGCACGCCGCCGAGATGGGCCGCCTTCCCAGCCGCCGCGATAATCACGCCAAAACCGTTCTCCTTCGCCCTAGAGGCAAAATCAGCCGCCGCGGCGGGAGTGCGGTGCGCGCTCATCACATGCGTTTCCACCTCTACGCCGAAATAACGCAGCTTTTTGATTGCCCCGCTGACAATGGGCAGATCACTGTCGCTCCCCATAATAACCGCTACCTTTTTCATCACTTTTTCAGCACTCCTTCTTCAATCCCAAAAAATAAAATAGCTGCCGCGCAAAGCGCCACAGCTTTCGATCTTGCTTATTTACTCTTGCCGGACGGCATGCGGGCGCACCTTGCCCCGGTGCAGATGACTGAAACACATCCAATCAGCGGCAGGCCTGTCCCGTTCATACCGACCTCTCCATTTCGAGTGATTTGTATATTTATTCTATGGCAACCGCAAAAAAAGTGCAAGGCAATCCGACTGTAAAAAAGTTTTTCTACATATATATTGAGGAAACCAGATAGCGCATTTGCTGATTTTGTATATAATGACAACCTAAATCGACAGAAAGGAGCACCTTGTTTTTATGAAACGATTTTTTAAAATGACGCCCTGCCTTTTGATCCTGATGAGCCTCCTGCTCTGTGCCTGCACGGACGCGGAATTTTTGACGGAGGAAACGTTTTTAAACCGTTTCAACGCGCTCGACGAAACACAGCAGCTCAACGCCAGGGACGCGCTGGCAAAAGAGGAGGATACCTTTATCGGACACTCCTATTTTCTATCGCCCAAAGGGGATGAAACCTACATGCTCTGTTTGCAGATCGATAAAGAAAGCGCTGAGCTGAAAGCCTGCTCCCTGCTCTATGCCCGCATAGGCGATGAAGAGAGCGACACATTCTTCGCCGCGCTCGCCTCCCGCACGGCTCAGGCTTTTACCGGGCAAAGCGCACAGGCCTGTGACGGTGCCTTGAAAAAGGCGGGCGTTCTCGGCGCCGCGCGAGATGAAGCAAACGCAGCGGGGGAATCGCTGGAATGGAACGGCTTCCGGATCAGCAAGGAAAAAATCTCCCTGGGCTACCGTATGACCATTGAAACGATCAAGAAGGATCAATCCCGCGCAGCGGACACCGCCGCACAGGAGGAGGCCGGGGACGCCGATCCCGAAAAGGCGGAAACGCCCGCTTCTGAAGCGCCCGCGGAAACCGGCGCCTCCTCTTCCACCGCCTAAGGGAAAATCAATCAGCCATACGCTATGCCGCATTCTGCCTGCGGGGCGTATGGCTGAATATTTTTTATTTGCCGGAGGCACGCCGGAGATATTGCTTAAAAAATGCAACGCCCTCTTTTAAAGCTTTCACTGGAACGCGTTCATTGGTGGAATGCGTGCACAGCAGAAGGGAAGTATCCACCACAAAGGGGGCAAAGCGATAAATATTTTCGCAAATCGGCTCGTAATGATAGGAATCCGTACCGCCCATCACCAGATAGGGCGCTACGATATAATCCGGGTTGGTTCGCATGCAGAGCTCTTCCAAAATGGCAAAACAGCGGGAATCCGTGGGCGAAATTTTGGAGGGCTCTTTGCCCTTGAGCAGCTTTACCTCAATATTTTTGTTGCGCACCACCTTGCGGATATGGCGTTCGACGCCGGCGATGGAATCGCCAGGCATCATACGAAAATTGACCGTTACGCTCGCCCGCTGCGGAAGCACGTTCGCAGCAGGGCTGCCCTGCGCCATCGTCGCGCCGGTTGTGGTGCGGATCAGCGAAGCGGCGGGCGGGATTTTTTTCATCACGGCGAGCACAAGGGGCTTCAATAGCCAGAGGTTGCATGTGACAATCCGCGCGGGATAAGAAACGTTGCGCCCGATTTTCTGAAACAGGCTATAGACCATGCCCGTCATTTTGGATTTGCACTGGTGGTTTTCAAGGTCTTGGATCACATCCGCCAGCTCGCCCAGCGCCGTGTGCTGCGGCGGCTGGGAGGAATGCCCGCCCTTGGAGAAAACGGAAATTTCAAAATCCGCGTAGCCTTTTTCCGCCACGCCGATTCCGGCTAGATATTGATCTAAGATGCCATTCACCTTAGCGGGCAGAATGGCGCCGCCCTCATCGAGCACACAGTCGAGATGGACGCCGCGCTCCTTGAGAAGCTGCATCAGCGCCCTTGCACCGGAAGTTTGGGACGCGACGACCTCCTCATCATCCCCAAAGAGCAAGTAAACATCCCGCTCAGGCTCAAAGCCCTCCTCCAGCAGCGTTTCCACCGCCTCCATCACGGAGATCAGGTGGTTTTTCATATCCAGCGCGCCACGGCCCCAGATGAACTCCCCATCGTTATAACCCTCATAGGGCGGATGCGTCCAGTCGTTTTCCGTCCCATCCTCCACGGGGACAACATCCTGATGGGCCAGCATAGCAATCGGGTCAAGCGATGCGTCCTTCCCCTTCCAGCAGTAGAGCAGGTTGGCGGGCGGCACCACTTCGCAGGTGAGCTTTTGATGGATCAACGGGTAAGCTTCCCGCAAAAACAGATGGAACCGCTCAAACTGCGCCCAATCCACATCCTTCTGATCCGGATAGGATACCGTAGGAATCCGGATGGCCTCTGATAAATGCTGCGTCAGGCGGCTTTGATCGACCGGCTCTTCCGGCAGCGGATCATAGGCCTGTTTTTTTCGGGGTAAAAAAAGCGGCCCGAATCAAGGTATCGCAAGAAAGGCGGCCAATTAGCCCATAGAATCGTGTATAAAACAATTTGCCAGGTTGCCATGAACAATCCCACTCCTCTGTAAAAAGTCAAGCGAAAAGCGCCGGTGTATCGCGCTTTTCGCTCTGTGATTTAATTTTGCAGGCTCGCAACGGCGCAGGAATCCGCCCGCCGCGCGCAATAAATTTGCAGGCGAGGTGGTTTCAGCGCCATAACCGGGCCGCCGCCCAACAGGCCGCCGAAGGAAAGCTCCTCCCCCACCTGTTTGCCGATCGCAGGAATCACGCGCACCGCCGTTGTTTTGGAATTGACCATGCCGATAGCGGCCTCATCCGCAATGATGGCGGAAATAACCTCCGCCGGCGTATCGCCGGGAATCGCAATCATATCGAGGCCAACGGAACAGACGGCCGTCATCGCCTCAAGCTTTTCGATGCTCAGCGCGCCGCAGCGGGCCGCGTCGATCATGCCCGCGTCCTCTGTGACCGGGATAAACGCGCCGGATAGACCGCCCACATGGGAAGAGGCCATCGTTCCACCCTTTTTCACCGCGTCGTTTAAAAGCGCAAGAGCGGCAGTCGTGCCGTGGCCTCCGCATTTTTCCAGCCCCATCTCCTCAAGGATATGGGCAACAGAATCACCCACCGCCGGGGTTGGCGCCAGAGAGAGATCCACAATGCCAAAGGGCACATGGAGCCGCTTAGAGGCCTCGTGGGCAACCAGCTGGCCCATACGGGTGATTTTAAATGCCGTACGCTTAATCAGATCCGCCACGCCGGTTAAATCGCATTCCGGCGCTTTGGCGAGGGCCGCGCGCACCACGCCGGGGCCGGAAACGCCCACGTTGATGACGCAATCCGGCTCGCCTGCGCCGTGGAATGCACCCGCCATGAAAGGATTATCATCCGGCGCGTTGCAGAAAACGACGAGCTTTGCACAGCCGATGCAATCGCGATCCGCCGTGATTTCGGCAGCCTTGCGCACGATATCTCCCATCAAACCTACCGCATCCATATTGATGCCTGCCTTGGTAGAGCCGATGTTAACAGAGGAGCAAACATGCTCCGTGCGGGAGAGCGCCTCCGGGATGCTGCGGATGAGCGCTTCATCTCCCGCCGCAAAGCCCTTTTGCACCAGCGCCGAATAGCCGCCGATAAAATTGACGCCAACCGTCTGCGCAGCGCGTTCAAGCGTGAGAGCGTATTCAACCGGATCTCCCCCGCTCGCTCCGCAGATCATCGCAATCGGGGTGACGGAAATACGCTTGTTGATGATCGGGATGCCGAACTCCCGCTCGATCTCCTCACCCGTGCGCACAAGGCGCTCCGCCCGGCGCGTGATTTTCTCATAAATGCGGCCGCAGGCCTTTTGAATATCAGAATCACAGCAATCGAGCAGCGAGATGCCCATGGTGATGGTGCGGATATCGAGATTCTCCTCCTGGATCATCGTGATGGTCTCCAGGATATCCCTTGTGTTAATCATATGTAAAAGCCATTCCTTCCTGCATTCAAATACGGTGCATGGAGTTAAAAATATCCTCATGCATAACGTGGATTGAAAGATTCATCTCGTTGCCCATCGTCTCCAGTTTTTCTGCAAACGCGGTAAAGGGCACGGCGCAATGGCTCACATCCACCAGCATCATCATGCAGAACATCTCTTGCAGGATCGATTGGGAAACCTCTATGATGTTGACCTGATTTTTAGCGCATTGATCGGATACGCTCGAAAGGGATGCCGACCATATCTTTGCCGACAACGGTAATCACTGCTCGCATGAATAAACCTCCGTAAAGCTTCAGAATTTGCATGAGGATACGGCCCGCATGAAGCAGGCGACTCCCGCATATTGATTGTTATTCTACCATAGATGCGGATCATTGAACAGGGGCAGAGCCCTCCCCTGGAAAAAATTTTTAGCCAACTACTGTTACATGGCGTCGAAATGTGGTATATTGAATGAAAATACTGCATTGATTTCTGCAAACTTTGTAAGTCGTTCCATCTCCGGCTGCTAGCTACGGCATAAGAAGATGCGGAAAAGCCCAAACTCTGGGCAAAGGGGGCTTTTATCTTGACAGAATATAAAAAACGCATGGATATGCATACGCACACGGATAACTCGCCGGACGGCAACCACTCCACGATGTACCTTTGCGAATGCGCGGAGCAAACCGGCCTGCGGGCCATCGCCTTTACAGACCACTGCGAAGTGGACGCCTATTATAAAGACCACTACGACCGCGCCGCCTTTCAGGCATACTTTGAGGTGGTGAAAGCGCGCTCCGTTTTCCGAGGCCGACTGATCGTCGCTGCCGGAATTGAGCTCGGCCAGCCGGCTTATGATCCGGCCCTGGCGGAGCAGATCCTCTCAAAATTCGATTACGATGTTGTTATCGGCTCCGTGCACAACCTGCGGGGCCGCAAGGATTTTTACTTCATGGAATATGACGGCTTCACAGACAGCGACCTGGACGCGATGGTGGAAGAATACCTAAAGGAACTACTCACTATGGTGCAATGGGGTGGTTTTGATATTTTGGCGCACCTGACCTACCCCCTGCGCTACATGGTCGGTGAAAACCACCGCAATATTGACCTCAACCGCCACAGCGACCTGATCGACGAGATCCTGCGCCAGGCGGCCCGGTCCGGCAAGGCGCTTGAAATTAACACCTCCGGCCTGCGCCAGCCATTGGGGGAAACGCTGCCCACGCTGCCATACGTCCGCCGCTTCCGTGAATTTGGGGGCGAATATGTAACCGTAGGGTCAGACGCACACTATGCGGAAGATCTCGGCAAAGGGGTAAACGAAGGCATGAAGGTCGCACAGGAGGCAGGGTTTTCACACGTTACCCTCTTCCAGGGCCGCACGCCGCTGCCGATTCCTATTGAATAAGCCGCGTGCGCGCCTTTGCATCCTTGAGGATCGCCCTCTGTCCCCTGTTGAGTCTTAGCATTGATATAAATAAGGGAGGAAAACGACTATGAACTATCAAAACCTGCTCAATTCCAAAATTAAGGAGATTAAGCCCTCTGGCATCCGCCGCTTTTTCGATATTGTGGCAGAGATGGATGATGTGATCTCCCTCGGCGTTGGCGAGCCGGATTTCCCCACGCCGTCCCATATCCGCGACGTAGGCATCCAATCCCTGATGGATGGGCACACGAAATACACCTCCAACGCAGGCTTGATGGAGCTGCGCAAGGCGGTGGCTGCCTATTATGAGCGCCGTTTCCATGTAGCTTATGACGGATCAAAACAGGCGATCATCACCGTAGGCGGATCTGAGGCGCTTGATTTATGCTTCCGCGTGTTGATCGAGCCCGGCGACGAGGTGCTGGTGCCGGAGCCATCCTTTGTTTGCTACGCGCCGCTGACGACGATCAGCGACGGCGTGCCAGTGCCGATTGTCACCAAGGCAGAGGATCAATTTCGCCTGACGCCGGAGGCGCTGAAGGCCGCCATCACCCCAAAGACGAAGCTGCTCGTTTTGCCCTATCCCAATAACCCTACCGGCGCGATCATGCGGCGTGAGGATTTGGAGGGGATTGCGGCAGTGCTGCGCGGGACGGATATCATCGTCATCTCCGACGAAATCTATGGCGAACTTACATACGGCGGCGAGCAGCACGTTTCCATTGCGGAAATCGACGGCATGCAGGAGCGCACCATCATCGTCAGCGGTTTTTCCAAGGCCTTCTCCATGACCGGCTGGCGGCTCGGCTATGCGCTCGGCCCGGCTGATATCATCGCGGCAATTACAAAAATGCATCAATACGGCATTATGAGCGCGCCAACTACCGCGCAGTATGCGGCAATTGAGGCGATGGAAAACGGCGACAGGGATGTGGCGGAAATGCGCGCGGTTTACGATATGCGCCGCCGCCTCGTTGTAGACGGCTTCAACAAGCTGGGGCTTACCTGCTTTGAGCCGGAGGGGGCATTCTACTGCTTCCCCTGCATCCGTACAAGCGGCCTGACCTCCGACGATTTCGCCCAGAAGCTGCTCGACAGTCAAAAGGTTGCCGTTGTGCCAGGCAATGCATTCGGTGATTGCGGCGAAGGATTCATCCGCGTATCCTACTGCTACTCGACCGAGCACCTGGAAGAAGCGCTGCGCAGAATCGGCGCATTTCTGGAAGAACTGAAAAAATAGTTGAGTTGATCGAACAAGCCAATGGAAAAGGGGCTGTTGCAAAATGCAAGGCATTTTGCAACAGCCCCTTTTAAAAACGTTTTTGCCTCCACGCAGGCAAATTTCGGGCTTTACGCGCCCGAAGCCATGATTTGTCTCATGGCGAGTTTCCTCAATGAGCGTTTTCTGAGATCAGGGGATGCGAAGCACATCGCCCACATAAATCAGATCGGGATTTTTCAGTCGGTTAAGCCTCACAAGCGCAGGCACCGTTGTGCCAAATCGCTGGGCAATCTCCCAGAGCGTATCGCCCCGGCGGACGGTATAGGTTTTATCCGCAACAGGCTTTATCACGCGTACACGTAGTTTCTCCCCCACATAAATCAGGTTTGGATTTTTTAGATCATTGATTGCGACAATGCTCGTGACCGTCGTGCCGAATTGCCGGGCAATGGAAGTCAGCGTGTCGCCGCGCCGCACCGTGTAGGTGGTTATAGTTACCCCCGGCTCCTCCCGGAGCGGCACACGTACACGGATTATTTCACCGGCATAGATCAGGTTCGGGTTTTGCAGCCGGTTAAGCCTCAAAAGGTCGGCAACAGTCGTGTGGTAGCGCCGTGCGATCCCCCAGAGCGTGTCTCCGGGGCGAACGGTAACGAGAGCAATTTTGGTATGCTTTTCCGGCGCAGGCTGCGGCGGCTTGGGTGCGGCAGAAGCCTCCCGCAAAAAAATATCTGTGGTAAACCGATTTAAATCCACATTTCCTCGAATCCCAGCGACTCGGCCGGTCGAAGAATATTGAAAGCCAACCCAACTGCTCCACTTTCCGTTGTCCTCAGGTGTTTCAACACCGTATTGCGCCACCCAGAGCGGATATGCTTCCGCCAGACGCCGGTCAAAAACAACACGCGCGTTATAAGCGTCGCTATAAAGCACAAGCTCCTTTCCAGTTATGCGGCTAAGCTCTTGCAGGAAAGCCAAGGAGATCTCATTGATCTGTGCAATTGAAAGGCCATCCAAATATTCAAAATCCATTGCCAGCCTGCAATCCGGTTGTGTGCCCGCAATTGTGGAGGCAAAAAAATGCGCCTCCTGCTTTGCTTGCGCTACGGTGCGGGCCGTTACATAATGATAAAAGCCCACTTTCAGGCCTTGCGCCTTTGCGCCCTCATAATTCCTGCGGAAATAAGGGTCTGTATAATCGCTGCCAAGACTAGAGCGAATATAGACCACCTGTATGCCGCTTTGCCTCACGCGGGAAAAATCAATTGCCCCCTGCCATTCGCTCACATCAATTCCCCGATAAAGCTCCGAGCCGGATGGCGGAAGCGCAAAAATGCCATCATGCTCAAAAAGGAAAAACAGCAAAATCAGCGCTCATCAGAGCACAGAAC
>ENA-OQCL01000356-OQCL01000356.1-human-gut-metagenome-genome-assembly--contig:-NODE-356-length-22876-cov-5.448152_pt1 | contig 22876 bp, 27 predicted proteins | sample MGYA00242502_ERZ504586 | MGnify/ENA primary metagenome ERZ504586 (study PRJEB26092, sample SAMD00036316) | human gut metagenome | host: Homo sapiens | study: EMG produced TPA metagenomics assembly of... | reverse complement strand
AGGCTCGGATCTTCCAGCTTCGACGGATCAAACGCCTGTGTGCGGATTCCCTCACCCTCCTCAACAAAGACACGGTTGCGGCTGTTCTGGCTTCTGCCCATAATAAAGTATCCGGCAACGGCTTTTGTGCCGTCTTTGGATCTGCCGATCACAATTCCTCTTCCTGGATATGCATTTCCTTTTAATTCCTGTTCCAGTGATACTTTTTTCATCTTCTGTTCTCCTTTTCAAGGTGGCTGGAATGGGATTTTCTGTTTTTGGATAAAAAAACAGACCCACTCCCCCAAGCATTCTTCTGCCCAGACGGTCGGCCTCTTCTCACGCTATACTCCCTGTGGTCATTTCCACTTCCGTCAGTCGTATAACTGCCTTTACCTTAACATGGAAAATCCCGCCTGTCAAGGGACACGGCGGGATTTTTTTAAATGAAATTTTCAGAATGCACGAAGACAGCTCCGGTAAACGCCCCGGTGGATTCTGCAAATGTGTGGGTGAACGTCAACTTAGAACCCCTCTCTGTGACGCTCTTTTCGCAGTTCATAGCGGCGTTTTCCGCCCTCCCACTCGGCCTCCTGCTCCGGGGATTCCAGAATCAGGCCCGGGACGGGAAGTGCGCGGCCGTTCTCGTCGATGGCCACCATCACCACGTAGGCACGGTTGATCATTTTCCGAATGCCGGTCGCAAGCTCTTCCACGTACGTGTCGACGCGCACCTCCATTGAGGTGCGTCCGACATACGTCACTCTTCCGACCAGTACGACGGTGTCGTTCAGAAAAGCAGGATGCTTGAAGTTCAGATTGTCGATGCACGCGGTGGTGATTTCGTGGCCGCAGTGGCGGCGTCCCACCAGACCGGCAAGCTCATCGATCCACGCGACCAGCTGGCCGCCGAACAGACGGCCATAGCCGTTGATATGGCGGTGCATCAGAAGATACGACTGCTCTGTCTCAGAATCTTTTACGCGTTTCTTTGCCATTTCTTCCATTTTACCAATACGCTCCTTTTCACATCCTGTTTTTTGTATCTTTATACGTTCGCAAGCGCCTGATCAAGGTCTGCAATGATATCGTTCACATCCTCAATGCCGACCGACAGACGGATCAGATCCGGCAGAACACCGGCTTCGATGAGCTGCTGATCGTTCAGCTGGCGGTGGGTATGGCTTGCCGGGTGCAGAACGCAGCTTCTTGCATCGGCAACGTGTGTTACAATTGCTACCATTTTCAGGCCGTTCGTAAAACGCATCGCACCGTCTCTTCCGCCCTTCGGTCCGAAGCAGAGAACGCCGCACGTTCCGTTCGGCATATATTTTTCTGCCAGTGCATGGTATTTGCTGTCTGCAAGGCCTGCGTACTCAACCCACGCTACCTTCGGATGATTTTTCAGGAACTCTGCCACTTTCTCGGCATTTCTGCAGTGGCGCTCCACGCGCAGGTGCAGGGTCTCCAGACCGACATTCGTCAGGAATGCATTCTGCGGGGACTGGCACGCTCCCATATCACGCATCAGCTGTGCGGTTGCTTTTGTGATATACGCTTTTTTACCGAATTTCTGCGTATAAATCACGCCGTGGTACGATTCGTCCGGTGTAGTAAGGCCCGGGAATTTGTCTGCATGCGCATCCCAGTCGAAGTTTCCGGAATCGACAATCGCTCCGCCGAGCGCCATTGCATGGCCGTCCATGTATTTTGTGGTGGAATGGGTGACAATATCTACACCGAACTCGAACGGACGGCAGTTGATCGGGGTTGCAAAGGTGTTGTCGCAGATCATCGGAACGCCGTGCTCATGTGCAAGTTTAACAAACTTGTCAATGTCAAGTACAACACCTGCCGGGTTGGAAATCGTCTCGGCAAAGACAGCTTTGGTGTTCGGCTGGAATGCTTTTTCCAGCTCATCTGCCGGCGCATCCTGGTCCACGAGGGTAGTCTCGATGCCGAATCGTTTTAAGGTAACGGCGAGCAGGTTGGAGGTTCCTCCATAAACCTTTGCCGCGCAGACAACGTGGTCGCCTGCCTCACAGATGTTGGTAACAGCAAGCATCGTTGCCGCCTGGCCGGAAGATGTGAGCATGGCTGCCACGCCGCCCTCCAGATCGCAGATTTTCTGTGCTACGACGTCGTTCGTCGGGTTCTGCAGACGGGAATAGAAATATCCCTCTTCCTCCAGATCGAACAGTTTTCCCATTTCCTCGCTGGTTGCATATTTGAATGTTGTGCTCTGGTAATCGGAAGTACACGCGGCTCACCGTTTTTCGGCTGCCATCCTCCCTGTACACAGATTGTGTCCTGGCTGTATCCCATAATTTTCTCCCTTCTGTAAGTGAACCGGTCCACCGGGCCGATTTCTGCTGTGCTCAGCGCCATAAATAATACCCCCACCCCGGGATGCCCGGGCGAGGGTATCACATTTTTCCTATTATAACTCTGTTTGTTCTTTCCTGCAACTATATGCGCACAGATTTAGGAGAGATATTCATCCACATATTTCTGGATATTGGGAAGCATTCACAATCTTCTGCGCCTGGCCGTCCTCCACAACGAGAAGAGTCGGTGCCTGCATGATGCCGTACTGTGCGGCAAGATCCGGGTGACGCTCTGCGTCGATCACCTCATACTGCTCCTCGGCGAGCATTTCTTTTGCCATTTTGCAGTTCGGGCAGGTGCTTGTCGTGAACAGGTACATGCCGTCTTCCTCGATTTATCTGCTGCTCGCGCGGCACGCTCCGGCCGTAAAGTTCAGGCGCGCGGAGACGATGCACGCAGCAGCGGTGCATTCGGGAAAGGTCAGTGAAATGTAAAATTATCGTAAAAGAAGAGGGGCTTTCGCCATGCCTTACGCGCCCGTCCCTAACGGGAGGCGTCGCGGCATGGCCCGCAATGTCGCGGTTCGTGATGGTGATGGACGGCGTGGAGCGTGCGTTCCGCCTGTTTTTTGACTGAAGCCGAAATTTTGTAAAGCGTCTTCATTTTCGTCCATCCTCCTCAATCGCTGCTTTGCTCTGTTAAAGTGCTAGCTTGATGATTTTCATCAAGGGCTTTATAATATCACGGGTTTGTCATTTTTGCAAACGACGACGGAGGAATAATTATGAAAGATGAATTTAAAGCCGACGCGCTGATCTTCGACATCGACGGAGTGCTGCTCGACGTGACGAAATCTTTTCCCGAAGTTATACGGCTCGCCGTCGTACAGGGCTGGGAAAAATTCTGCGGCGGAGTCTCCGACTGCGCCGGCTACGGCCCGGAGCACGAATGGGTGATGAAGCGCCACGGCAGTTTCAACGACGACTACGACCTCGCGTGGACGCTGCTCTCGATGGCGGCGGCGAGCGGCGAAAAACTGCTTTCGCGCGCGCTGCCCGCGCCAGAGCGCCTGACGGAGGAACTCGCGGATTTCCGCGCGCCGCTCGCCGGCTGGGTGCGCGGCAAATACGGGCCTCTCGTCCCGCGCGAAGAAGCTCGGGCCATGTGCGCCGAACTTTACGGAGGCGCGGACGGCCTCTATAAATTGGAGAAGCCGATGCTGCGCCGCCGCTGGGACGAGCTGGGGCTGCCCGTCGCGATATATTCGGGGCGCAACGGCTACGAATGGGGGCTGGCGAAGAAGAGCCTCGGCTGGGAAGATTTCCCGGACGACCGCATAATCCACTACGACCACGGTATAGAGAAGCCGTCGCCGAAAGGGCTCGAAATCCTCTGTGAACGCATGGGCGCGTCGTCGCCGGTATTCTTCGGCGACACGGCGAGCGACATGAAGGCGCAGGCCGCCTTCGGGCGCGGACGTTTCGCCGCGATAGGCCGCCTGCTGCCGGAGGCGGAGTTCCGGTTTGAGACGACAGAAGAGGCCGTAGCCGCCTTCGCGCCGAAGCGCTCATAGAAACGCGGCCCCGGCGCAAAATACGCATTCAGGCCAGGGCTACAGCATTTACTTTTCTCCAAATAAGCGCTACAACTAAAGCATGAAAATAGAGACATTAAAAGATTTAATTGCGCATATCACGGAACCAAGACGTACCAACTTCGGCAACATCAGACATAAGCTCGAGGATATTATCATCATCGGGCTGTGTACTGTAATTTGCGGCGGGGACGACTTTATCGAAATGGAGGATTTCGGCAGAACAAGGGAAGAATGGCTGAAGCAGTTTCTTGAACTGCCTAACGGCATTCCCGACAGCGACACGTTCCGCCGCGTCTTTGAACGTTTAAATCCTAAGGAACTGTCGCAATGTCTTGTAAACTGGCTTGATGTCGAGCACAGAAAACGTTCCGTCGTCGCAGTCGACGGAAAGACGATATGCGGAAGCGCCAATGCGGAACACAAAGCCTTCCATGTCGTCAGCGCCTTCGTTACGGACAACCAAATCACACTGGGAGAGATAGCCGTACCGGAAAAGACAAACGAAATAACGGCTATACCTGAGCTGCTCGACCTTGTGGATATAAAAGACCAGATAGTTACGATAGACGCGGCAGGCTGTCAGAAGAAAATAGCGGAGAAAATAGTCATGAAGAAAGCCGACTATGTATTGGCGCTTAAAGACAACCAGCCAGAACTGCATAAAAACGTCAGGATGTACTTCGATTCATTCCGAAATGAAATGGAATCCGAAGAAACGCTCGACAAAGGGCATGGACGTATGGAACGCCGCGAATACAGACTTCTGACAGACATCTCGTGGCTGGAGGGGCGTAAGGAATGGAAGGGCTTAAAGGCGGTGGGCGAGGCAAAGAGCACAGTATATGAGAAAGACGCCGTGTGTGAACATACGAGATACTTCATAACGACGCTGACGGACGTAAAAGAATTTGGCAATGCGGTAAGAAGCCATTGGGCGATAGAGAACAACCTGCACTGGTCGCTAGACGTAATATTCCGAGAAGACGCGGCGAGAGCCAGAAAAGACAACTCGCCGCTGTGTATGAACGTTCTGAGAAAAACCGCACTGTCCCTGCTCAACAATGCCAGATACGGACGCATGAGCAAGAAAAGGATAAGGTTTATGGCCGCTATGACGCCAGAGCTTATGCTTAACGTGCTGTTTGGGATTAAGAGGTAAATGCTGGGGCCCTGATAAGAACGGGGCCGCCTCCAGTTTGCATGGAGACGGCCCCTGTAATCCATCAGGCGCGTGCGGCGCTATTTCTTCCCAGCCAGATACTTCGCCCAGTCGGCGTTGAACTGGTCGATGCCCTTCGTCGTGAGCGGGTGGTTGAAGAGCATCTTCAAAACTTTAAACGGCACAGTCGCGTAGTCGGCTCCGGCCTTCGCGCATTCAAGGACGTGCGCGGGATGGCGCAGGCTCGCTGCTATGACCTTCGTCTCAATCCCGTAAGTGTCGAAAATGTCTACAACGTCGTACACGAGCTTCAGGCCGTCCTCGCCGATGTCGTCGAGGCGTCCGACGAACGGGCTGACGTAGGTCGCGCCGGCCGCCGCGGCGAGTATCGCCTGATTCGGGGAGAAGACGAGCGTGACGTTGGTCTTGATGCCGAGCGCCGAAAGTTCTTTCACCGCGCCGAGGCCGTCGGGGCAGAGTGGGACCTTGACGACGACATGCGGGTGGATCTTGGCGATTACCTTCGCCTCTTCGATGAGCTTCGCCTTTTCAAGCGAGACCGCCTCGGCGCTTACGGGGCCGTTCACAACCTCGGCTATCTCGCGCACGCGGGTGTGGAAGTCGATGTTCCCCTCTTTCGAGACGAGCGTCGGGTTCGTCGTCACTCCGGCGACGACGCCCCACGAGCAGGCTTCTTTGATTTCGTCGAGGTTGGCTGTGTCGAGGAAAAATTTCATAAGTTATCTCCCTTTCGGATAATGTGTATTTTTTTAACGCGGGCGCTCCGCGTTATGTTCTTCGCACGCCGCAGCGCGGCCTTCGGCTTCGCGCTCGCGCCGGTCCATCTCCGCGACTTCGCGGCTCAGCGTGAAACTCAGGACGACCCGCAGAAGCACGATGACCGTCAGTACGATCACGCCCTGGAGGTCAGGATTGCTGATCGTCCCGATTATGTCGGCCGCCATCAGGAACTGAAGGCCGAGCATGAGCGTCTCTTCAAGCGAGAGGCGCAGATGCAGCCATTCGTTTTTCGCGGTGCGGCGGCGCGAGAGCGCGAGGCGCAGGCCGCGCGCCACGGCGGCGGCGACACCGCAGAGTATGATGACTATGCTGATGAATTCAATCGCCGCGCAGGCGTATTCTGCGAAGAGGTGGAGCGTGTGCGGCGCGGAGCTGAGGACTTCCATGACTGCGCTATTTCGTCAGCAGGCCGCAGACGAGGACGAAATATTCGGGCGTTTTGCCCTCCGTCACCCATTTTATGGGCGTGGCGAGAAGTTTCTCCGCCGTCTCGCCGACGTTGCCGCCGAGCGCCTCTATCGAGTAGCGCATGAGCTCCGGGCTGCGGCATGGCGAGCCGGATTTCTTCGCGCATTCGGCGCAGAGGTCGCAGCTTCCAGCCGAGAGGCCAAGGCTGCCGGGATGTTCTTTTTCAAGCCCGAGCGCGCGCTCCATAAGCTTCCGCTTCTCCGCGGAGAGGGCGGCGCGTATCTCTCTGTTCGTCTCCGGCGCGTTGTAGTCGCTGCCGGCGAACTCGGGCGCAAGCTCAAGCTTCGTGCCGAAAATCCAGAATTCGCCGTATTTTCCCCACAGGCTGAGCGGATCGAAATCATAGGGCGGACAGGACCATTTCGACGAATAGTTAGGGCACGCCCTGCAGCATTCGAGGAAGCGCGAAACATCCACGTAATCCCTCACGTAATCTTTCACGGCGATTTTATTCTCGAGCGGTACGGCGGAATATTTCAGCACGGCGTCATCCTCCCCTTCAAGCCGAGGCGTTTTTTACATTGTACTCAAGCGCGCGCGAAACTTCAACGCGCGGCGCGGGCATTGACTCTCCATGCTATAATCTCTTGCAGGCGCGCGCAATAACGCGAGCCGTTCTCCCTGCGGAGGGATTCACATGAAGGGGTATTACAAAGGCGTTCTCTGCCGTCTGACCGAATATCGCGTCATGGAGACGGCAAGGGCAGCTCTGTCTTATATTTCAAGCCCCGACCAGGAGACTATGCTCCGCGCGGGATTTACCGAAACTCAGAACGGATTATGGCTGAAGGTGCTAACCGAGGCCGAATATAAGGAAGTCGCCGCGGATTTCATGAAGCGCGCCGCTGCTGCGCATTCAGACAAAAATAAGATGCCGCAGTGGCGTCTTATTTTTTGTCTCGTTGTACGGCCTTTCGCTATATCGCGTAGGCTTCCGGGGCTTCCTGCGGCTCTTTGCCTATGTCGACGAGGGTTTCCTTCGCGAATTGTTCGGGAGGAAGTCTTTCGCAACCTGCGGGAAGAGGATGTAGGTGAGCAATTCAGGGGCGACATGAGGGGGAGCGTACCGCCGCTCTGCTGTCTCTAACGTTCGGGGCGGATGCCCCGGCGGGCCTGCCCCGCTTCACCGGGCACTGAAAATCGCCCGGGGCGACATAGGGAGTGGAAGTACGGCGTCGGCAAAGCTAAAGCATAATATCCTGTCCCTCTTCAGCAGCCAGGTCTTTCCACTCGGGATTCACTTTTTCGATTTCTCTTATTTTCCAGGCGCGCTTCCATGATTTCAGACGCTTTTCCGCAATGATGGCTTCCTCCATTGTGTTGAACAGCCTGTACCAGACAAGTTTGTCAGTGTTGTATCTTTTGGAAAAGCCGTCAAGCTCCTGGCTTTTATGAACATCCACCCTTCTAGGCAGATTGGAAGTAACGCCTATATAAATTACGCCGTTCTTCCTGTTGGCCATCATATACACTGCCGGTATCTTTTCCATGCGCTATATGACATCCTTCGCTAAAGATTTTTTGATTATACAATACATAGCAGAATACATGAGCCGAGTCGGAGCGTATGCTAATTTAACTTTATAACAAAAATATATGCCGCCTTGGAAATCTTCTGCGCCTGATGAAGCGTGGCGACTAGGAGGGCGGCGCGTATAAGAAAAGCCCCGGGACGTGCCGGGGCTTTTGTGGTTTTGGGGATTGCCGCGGGAGTTACGCCTGCGAGGTGAGGCGCTTGCGCGCGGCGTTGGCTTGCGCCGTTATTTTTTCTTTGTCGAGGCGCGCGAAGCTGCCGTTTTCGTAGAGCGTTTCGCCCGCGACGACGGTCGCCGCCACGTCGGCGGAGCTTCCCGCGTAGACTATGCAGCCCGGAAGGTTTTCCAAATCCCAGCCGACGTAGTGCGGTTTGTCGAGGTCGACGAGCATGAAGTCCGCCGTCCAGCCTTCGCGCAGCAGCCCGGTCTTTTCGAAGCCGAGGGCGCGCGCACCCGCGACGGTCGCCATACGGAATGCGTCGCGCGCGGAGAGCAGCGTCGGGTCGAGGTTCGCGCCCTTCTGCGCGAGGGAGGCGAAGCGCATTTCGTCCCACATATCGAGGCGGTTGTTGCTGGACGCGCCGTCGGTGCCGAGCGAGACCGCTATGCCGGCCTCCGCCATCGCGCAGACGGGCGCGGTGCCGCTGCCGAGCTTCCAGTTGCTTTTGGGGTTGTGCGCGACTGTTATGTTCGGGCGCGCGTAGAAGGGGAATTTCTCTTTTTCCATCCAAACGCAGTGCGCGAGCAGGAGGTGCTTCACGCCGGTCATCCCGGTCTTTTCGAGGTATTCCTCGGGGTTCATCGTCTTCGAGCCGTCGGAGAGTGGCCAGTCGCTTTTGGTCTCAAGCCAATGGAGCTGGACGCCGAGGCCGTTTTCCTTCGCCGCGGCCGCTATTTCGGTCATGAAGGCCGTAGGCACGGTGTAGGGCGCGTGCGGGCCGAGCTGGACGTGTATCAGCCCATTCGCGCCGTCGTAGTCGCGCGCGAGCTTGAGGTTTTCGTCGAGCCTTTCGCGTCCGCCGTCCTGCGAGGGCACGATGCCGCGCGAGAGGCCCGCGCGCATTCCGCCCGCGAGCACGGCTTCCGCCACACTGTCCATGAAGAAGTACATGTCGGCGAAGCAGGTCGTGCCGGTCGAGAGCATTTCCATGAGCGCGAGCTGCGCGCCTATATAGGCGGTCTCCGCGTCGAGCTTGTCCTCGACGGGCCAGATTTTCTTTTGCAGCCATTCCATGAGCGGCAGCTCTTCGCCGAGGCCGCGCAGCATGGTCATCGCGGCGTGTCCGTGGGCGTTGACGAAGCCGGGGAGCATCGCCGTGCCGCCGCGTCCGTCGAAGGCCGCTTCGCCGTCGAGCGTTCCCGCGGGGGCTATTTTCGCTATTTCCGCGCCCTCCGTGAGCACGTCGCAGAGGCTTGCGCTCTCGCGCTCCGCGTCCCAGAGGACGACGTTTTTATAGAGCTTCGGCATTTTCTATTCTCTCCAGCTCGCCATGTACTCTTCCTGCTCTGGCGTGAGCTTCTCTATCGTTATGCCGAGGGATTCGAGCTTGAGCTCCGCAATGCGGCGGTCGAGCTCCTCGGGCACGTTGTAGAGGCCGGGCTCGAGCTTGTGCGTGCTGATGTAGAGCGCGGAAAGGAGCTGCATTGCGAAGCTGAGGTCCATTATCTCGACGGGGTGTCCGTCGCCCGCCGCGAGGTTCACGAGGCGGCCTTCGCCCAAGAGGTGGAGCCTGCGCCCGTCGGCCATGACGTAGGTGTCGATGTTGTCGCGCGACTGGCGGACTTCCTTCGCCATCTCCTTAAGGTCGGGGACGTAGACTTCGACGTCGAAGTGTCCCGCGTTGGCGAGCAGCACGCCGTCCTTCATAACTTCAAAATGTTCGCGGCGTATGACCTTCGTGTTGCCGGTGACCGACACGAATACGTCGCCGAGCTTCGCCGCGTCGTTCATGTTCATGACCTCGAAGCCGTCCATGAGCGCTTCGAGCGCCTTGTGCGGGTCTACCTCGACGACTATGACGCGCGCTCCGAGGCCCGCCGCACGTTTCGCCGTTCCCTTGCCGCACCAGCCGTAGCCCGCGACGACGACGTTTTTGCCCGCGACTATAAGGTTCGTCGTGCGCAGTATCGCGTCCCAGACGGACTGGCCCGTGCCGTAGCGGTTGTCGAAAAGGTGCTTGCTCTGCGCGTCGTTGACGGCGAGCATCGGGAAGGGCAGGACGCCCTCGTTCGCCATCGCGCGCAGGCGCTTGATGCCGGTCGTCGTCTCTTCGCAGCCGCCCATGATGTTCTTGATGAGGTCGCGGCGCTCCTCTATTACCATAGAGACGACGTCGCCGCCGTCGTCGATGATGACCTGCGGGTCCCACTTGAGCATTTCGCGGATGTTGTCGCTGTATTCCTCGGCGCTCATGCCGCGGCGGCTGAATACGTGGACGCCCTCCTCGACGAGCGCGGCGCATATCGGGTCCTGCGTCGAGAGCGGGTTGCTGCCCGCGGTGACGACGGTCGCGCCGAGCTGATGGAGGACCTTCAGCAGGCAGGCCGTCTTGGCTTCGAGGTGAAGGCAGGTGCCGACGACGACGCCCGCGAGCGGCTGGTTCGCCGCCTCTTTTTCGGCTATGAGCTTGAGCACGGGCATGTATTCCCACGCCCATTCCATGCGCCTGTGGCCTTCCGGCGCGAGAGCTATATCGGCGATCCTGAATTCGTTTCTCATTATGCGTTTCCCCCCGGGAAGATTTTTTCTATATTTTCTTTATACGGCGCGCGTATCACTCCGCGCTCCGTTATTATTCCTGCTATCAGCTCCGACGGCGTAACGTCGAAGGCGGGATTCCAAACTTTTACGTCGGGCGGCGTTATGTATTGTCCGCCGATTTTGCGCACTTCGTCCGCGGCGCGCTCCTCTATCGGTATTTCCGCGCCGCAGGGGCAGTTTGCGTCGAAGGTAGAGAGCGGAGCCGCGATGTAGAACGGGACGCCGTGGTGCTTCGCCGCTATCGCGAGGCCGTAGGTCCCTATCTTGTTTGCCGCGTCGCCGTTCGCCGCTACGCGGTCCGCGCCGGTTATCACCGCGTCTATTTTTGTGCGCGACATCAGGAAGGCCGCCATCGAGTCGGTTATCACGGTGACGTCGAGGCCGTCCGCCATAAGCTCGTAGGCGGTCAGCGACGCGCCCTGCAGGCGCGGCCTCGTCTCGTCGGCGTATATTTTGAGCTTCTTCCCCGCTTCGGCGGCGGCGCGGAAAACTCCGAGCGCCGTGCCGTAGCCCGCGGTCGCGAGCGCGCCCGCGTTGCAGTGCGTAATCGCGGCGCATTCGTCGGGCAGCAGCGCCGCGCCGTAACGGCCTATGCTTTTATTTATTTCTGCGTCTTCTTCATGGATTTTCGCGGCTTCGAGCGCGAGAAGCTCCGCGAGATTTTTTTCATTTTCGTGCGCCGCGCGCGTCTCCTCCATGCGCTTTATGGCCCAGAAGAGATTTACGGCGGTCGGGCGTGTCGCGGCGAGGCGCTTCGCGGCCTGCGCGAATTCGCCCTCTCTTTCCGCAAGCGCGAGGCCGTAGGCGGCGGCCACTCCTATCGCGGGAGCGCCGCGCACGGTCATGTCTTCTATAGCCGCGGCGACTTCCTCGTAATCGCGGCAGATTCTGTATTTCGTTTCGAGCGGCAGCGCGCGCTGGTCGAGCAGACGAAGCGCGTCCCCCTCCCATTTCAGCGTGGGCGGCAGCATGGCTGCGATGCCTCCTTGAACGGCGTTTCGCCGGATATGTTTTCGACGACGGCTCCCGCCGTGCCGTCTCTCATTATGATGTTTACGCGCGCGCCTTCTTTGAGCGACGAGACGGAGCGCAGCACCTCGCCGCGTCCGTCCTCGCATATCGAGTAGCCCTTCGCGAGGAGCGACAGCGGGGAGAGGCCGTCGAGACGCGCGGCGGAGGCCGCAAGGCGCGCGGCTTCGTTTCTGAGCTTCGCGCCGATTCCAGCGGAGAGCGATTCTTCGGCTCTTTTCAGCGCAGCCGAGGCGGGGGCGACGTGTTTCAGATTCACCGCCGTCTCCATTCTTTTGCCTGCGGTTTCGAGCGCGCGCGACATGAGGCCGATTCGCCCTTCGAGCGTGCCGCGCATGGAGCGCTCCGCGTCGCAGAGCGCCGCTTCGAGCGCGCGGCGGTCGGGGAAGAGCCGCTCCGCCGCTCCCGACGGAGTAGGGGCCGCCGCGTCTGCGGCGAGGTCGGCGAGCGTGCTGTCTATCTGGTGGCCGAGGCCGGTTATCACGGGGACCGGGCAGAGGCGCACGGCGCGCACGACGGATTCTTCGTCGAAGATGTCGAGGTCGTCGCGGTTTCCTCCGCCGCGCACGAGCATAAGGCACGAAAGGCCGCGGATGCGCCGCGCGCGCTCGAAAGCCGCCGTAATTTCCTCGAGCGCGCCTACGCCCTGCATGAGGCTGGGGATCACGACTATCTCGGCGCACGGGTAGCGCAGGGCGTGAAGCTTGAGCACGTCCTGAAGCGCAGCGCCTGTCGGCGATGTTATGACGGCGACGCGCTCGGGATAGCGCGGCAGCGGGCGCTTGAGCCGGAGGTCGAATATTCCTTCTCGTTCAAGCTTCATGCGCAGCGCCTCTTTCGCGCGCGCCTTAGCCCCCGCGCCGAGCGGGAGCAGGCTCACGGCGTATATCTGGTACGAGCCGCGCGCGCCGTAGACGTCGACCTTGCCGCGCACGAGCACCTCGTCGCCGTCCTTCGGCCAGACGAGCACGGAGCTCGCGTAGGAGCGGAAGAGCACGCACGAGACGCGCGAATTTTCTCCGAGCAAAGTAAAATATGCGTGGCCGCTGGTGTGCAGTTTGAAGCCCAGCAGTTCGCCGCGCACGGAAAGATTCTGAAGCGACGGTTCGCGGAAGAGAGCCTCCTTGACGGAGGCCGTCATCTCGTCGACCGTGATTATTTTATTGTTTGTTATCATCCGAACCGCGCACTATGCGGCCGAGCACGCCGTTGACGAAGCGTCCCGACTCCTCCGTCCCGAAGGCCTTCGCTATCTCGACGGCCTCGGATATGGCGACGTTGACGGGGACTTTCTTCGCTATCGTGCCCTCGTAGAGCGCGAGCGATATGACGGCCTTGTCGAGCGCGACGAGGCGCTCGGGACGCCATTTGCTCTCCATGTTGACGCGGATGACGTCTTCTATCTCGGCCGCGTTCGCGCGCACGCCGCGAAGAAGGTCCGCCGCGTAGGTCATGACCTCGTCCTTCTCCGCGTCGGAGAGCGAGAGGTCGAAGGCCGCGACGAACGGGAATTCAGCCTTCGAGGGCTTTTCGTCCTCTTCGGCCCTGAGCTCGCCGTCGAAGAGCGTCACGGCCTCGTCGACCGGGAATTCCTCCAGCATCTCCGCGACCGTCGCCCCGGGCCTCATGTCGTTCATATATACGAGCTGCAGCGCGATTTCGCGCGCCCTGTGGCGCAGCTGCGTTTTCCTGGACATTACCAAAAAATCATCTCCTAAAGAGTTCCCTCAGGGCGTTTATCTGCTTTCTGCCGTCCTCCGTGAGGACGAGCCACGCGACGCCGTAGCCTATCACCGCGAAGAAGATGGACCAGAGCACGCCGCCGAGCCCCATGTGGAAGAGCGCGGTGACGCCCGCCGCGGCCGCGCCCCAGAAGACGGGGAGCATCCAGACCGGCGTGGCCTTCCTGTTGTCCTGCGGCGCGACGTTGACCCAGTTTATCTGCACGGATACGCCAGATGGGCCGAAGAGGCCGGAAAATTTCGCTTCAAGCGCGGCTCTCTCGGCCGCGGGCCAGTCGTCGGGCGCGGCGATGTAGATGTTCAGAAGGGCCTTTTCCCCTATGAAGGAAACTTCCTGCACGTACAGCTCCTGAGGAAGGCGCCTAGCTATAATCTGCTTGACGGCGTCGCCGTCTATCCAGATTTTTCCAAGTTTAGTTGTCGTCCATAGAAAGAGCATAGTATATGCACCGCCTCTCAAAGAAGAAGGCCGGTTCGCGTGAAACCGGCCTTTCGGTAATCAACTGCTGTGAATTCAGGCCTCGTCGACGCTGGGGAACTCCGGCTCCGCCTCGCCGCCTTCCTGAGCTTCTTTCTTCTCGGCGAAGGTTATGCCCTGGACGTAGATGTTGACGCCCTTTATCGCGTAGCCCGTGAAGCGCTCTATCTGATCCTTCACGGCCTCCTGCACGTCCCAGCAGACGTCGGGAATCCTGAGACCGTACTTCACCGTTATGTAGGCGTCCACGACTATCTCGGGCGGCTCGCCCTCGGAGATGAGGATGCGCACTCCGTTGGCGGTCTTTCTGCCGAGCCTGAGATTAGCCATCAGCCCCGGGCTCGCCGGAGCGACGCCCTCGACGCTGTTGAGCGCCTTCGTCGCAAGCTGGGCTATAACGTCTTCCGATATGCGTATTTTGCCCTCAAGGTTCGACTGTCCTATGCCGCTTTCCTGTTTCTCCTCGGCGGCAAAATCGTCTCTCATGGTTTCGTCCATTCGGCGGCTCCTCCTTTACCGGTAAATACCCAGACGCGCCCCTTTACTCTTCGGGAAGCTTGAACGGCTTGCCGCAGTGCGGGCAGACCAGATCTTCGTCCTCTTCGTAAAGCGCCGGCTCGTAATAGAAATCGTTGCCGCAGTTCGGGCACGTCACGGACTCGTACTCTTCTTCGTCGAAGTCTTCGTACTCGTCCTCTTCGTCGTCGTCATCGTGGCTGTGGCATCCGCATTCGCCGCCTTCAAGCTCGTCGAGCTCGTCCTCGATGTCCGAAACGTCTTCGTCGAGCTGTTCAAGGTAGGCGTTCAGTTCCTCGTGAACGTCCTCGTGCTCTTCAATCGCAACAGCCAGGGAATCCAACGCATCGACCAGTGCCGCGTAAAATTTCGCCTTGTCCGGCGTGTCCGTCAAGTTCTGTCCGTCGATAAGCCCTTTCAAATATGCTATTTTCTCACGTGCGCTCATTTGAACCCCTCCTGTTGGATAATAAGGCAGCCTGCGGCCGGCCAGTCCGGCCCCTGCGGTGCGCTATTTCTTCGCCCGTTCCAGATACTCCCCGGTCCTCGTGTCGACGACGATCATTTCGCCGTTCTCGACGAAGAAGGGAACTGTTACGACGAGACCGGTCTCCGTCGTGGCGGGTTTGCCGCCGCCGGAGGCGGTGTCGCCCTTGAATCCGGGCGGTGTGTCCGTGATTTTCATAGTGACCTGGTTCGGAAGCTCGATGCCCATGACGCGGCCCTCGAACATGTCGAAGCTGACCTCGAGGTCGTCGACGAGGAACTTCGCCGCGTCGCCCAGGATGTCGGGCGACAGGCTGACCTGGTCGTATGATTCCATATCCATGAAGACGTAGTCCTCTCCGTCGCGGTACTGGTACTGCGCCGGCTTCTCGTCGAAGACTATTCTTTCGAAGCGCTCGCCCGACTTGAAGGACTGGTCCACGCTCGAACCGGTCTCAAGGTTGCGGAGCTTGCCGCGGACGATTGCGCCGCCTCTTCCCATTTTATGGTGCGAGCATTCGAGGATGACCCACATTCCGCCTTCCCATCTGATTTTGAGTCCCGGGCGGAAATCGCTCGTATCAACAACTTGTCCCATACATATGCCTCCCTAACGTCTTATGGGCGCACACGCGCCCATTCGCATCAATCTCTGACTATGCAACAAAATCATAACATACATCGAAGGTATTTTTCAAATTTTGCACGGGAAATATGAAAAAATGCGCTAAATTACAACCCGCGCCGCTGCCTCCAGCGTTCGGGAGCCGCCATACGAAACGGAATGCGTAGAGCGCGAATGGTTCTGCGGCAGCGTCCCACTGCTCCACGAAATCGTCGGGACAGCCGCGGTTTTTGACAGGCCCGCCGGACAGCCCGCGCTCTTCGCCGCGCACCATGAGGCAGAGCGTCAGCAGATTTTTCTCGTCGTTAAGCTCGAAGCGCGCTCCTATCACTCCGTCGGCCCTCGGCTGTCCGCCGGTCGTGCGGAAGTCGCGCGTGTAGAACTTTTCGCCGTCCGACCAGCATTCGAGCGCGCGGAACAAAAAGAGCGGCGCGCCATCCGGGATGCCGTAATCCTCTTCATTGTAGCTGTGGAGGCGCAGCGTCCGGCCCGATATGCCCGCGACGGTCAGCGGCGTCTTTTCGGGATATGCGTCCGGGAAGAGCACCCAGTTTTTACGGAGCGGCTTTTGTCGAAGAGATTCATGTCGAAGTAATTTCCGTCTGGTTCGCGCGTCATGAGCGGCGAGGCCGCGCCGCCCGCGCCAGAGCACGCCTCTGCGGCGCGCGAGCCTTCGGGGAAGGAGTAGGCTATGCGCAGGCGGCTGGACTTTCCGTTTTCGCCGGTTATGGAAACTGGCCCGTCCCAGTTGAACGGCGCGATTATCTTGGAGCCGAAGGCTTTTTTGTATTCTTCCGCGCTTTGCGGAATTCCAAAGCCGCAGTGGCGCAGCGGCATTTTCAGCACCGCGGCGACGGTCTCGGCGCGCCGTTCGGCTATGCGCTCGTCGCGGCAGATTTTGTAAAGGCGCGAGGCGTTTTTGAGCGCGGCGGCCACTGGCGGCGTAACGGCGGCCGCGAGCGCCACTGCGATTATCAGCTCGACCAGCGTGAATGCGCAGAGCCTGCGCGCGGCGCGGCGTCTAACGGAAATTTCTTTCAGGAAGGACAACGACGGATGCCCCTTCGCTGTGCGGATTTTCCAGCGTCACGCGCCGGAACGTCAGTCCGCCGCCATAGACCGTCTCGCTTGAAACGACGCCGTCCGGTTCTTCGCCCGACAATATCGCGGAGATAGCAGCCGACGCCGCGAGCTCCGCGGCCAGCTGCGCGCGTGAACGCGACAGCAGGCCGGCGCAGGCTGAGAACATCGACAGAGCCGCGGCGAGGAATACCGAAGCGGCGAATAGCGCGGCGAGCGTCTCGACGAGCAGAAATCCCCGCCGTCTCACAGCGCAGCGAGGCACGACCGCAGTTCCTCCGGCGACGGCGCTAGAGACACCGCCTCTTCAAAATCGACGGCCCCCTCCGCGCACAGCCGCGCTAGACTCTGCTCCAGCGTAGTCATGCCGAGCCGCGCGCCGGAGCGCATTATGTCCGCCAGCTGCCGCGCTTTGCCCTTCGCGTATGCAGCTTCTGACGGCGTTCGTCGCTATCAGAAGCTCCGCAGCGACGGCGCGGCCTCCGCCAGCACGGCGCGCGAGACGCTGCGACATGACACCGGTCAGAATCTGCGCGAGCCGCGCGCGTATCTGCGGCTGGGCGGACGGCGGGAAGAATCCCGCTATTCTGTCCGCGCCCGCAGCCGCGCCGCCGGTATGCAGCGTCGAGAGGACGAGATGGCCCGTCTCGGCGGCGCTGACGGCCGCACCCACGGTCTCCGCGTCGCGCAGCTCGCCTATCATTATCACGTCGGGGTCCTGGCGCATCGCGCGGCGCAGAGCTTCGGCGAAACCGCTCGTGTCGCGTCCGGCTTCGCGCTGGTGGATGAGCGCGCGCTTTGGCTCGAAGATATATTCGACGGGGTCTTCGACCGTCACGATATGGACGGCGCGGCGCATGTTTATCTCTTCTATCATCGCGGCGAGCGTCGTCGATTTTCCTGAGCCGGAGGGCCCGGTGACGAGGAACAGGCCGCTGCGCCCTGCCGCCAATTCTTTGAGAACCGGCGGCAGCCCCAGCTCATCTATGCTCCTCACCCGCGGCGCGATGACGCGTATCGCGGCGGCGGGCCGTCCGAGGCTGTACGACAGATTTACGCGCAGGCGCGTTTTCTCTCCATTGACCGTGATTTCAGAACCGAAGTCGAGTTCGCGCTCCTTGACGAACGTCTCCGCGTCGCGGCAGCTAAGTTCTCCCAGCGCCAGCTCAAAGTCCTTTTCAGTAAACGGCCTCTCCCCCGCCGCGCGCAGGAAACCGTCGACGCGCATGAGCGGACGTTCGCCTACTCCGATGTGGACGTCGCTAGCGGAATTTTTCAAAGCTTTATCAAGAAGTTCCAAGAAAAGGGATTTTTCCATTTTGTCTCCTTCGCTCCGCTATTCGGCGAGCGTCGTGAAGAGCATCTCCTCCGCGCTCGTTCGCCGGAAAGGACTTTTTTCGCCGCAGCCTCGCGCAGCGTCTCCATGCCGAGCCGCCTCGCCTCCCGTCGCAGCTCTCCTGCAGGCGCGCATCTGTATATCATTTCCCTGATTTCAGCGCCGGCGGGCATAATCTCGGCTACGGCGGTGCGCCCCGAGTATCCGGTAAAACGGCACTCGGCGCAGCCTGACGGCGTGAATATCTCAGCCCCATACGGCAGCCCGGACGAAGCGGCGAGCTCCGCCGTAACTGCGGCGCGCCCGCGGCATGACTGACAGAGCCTGCGCACGAGACGCTGCGCCGCGACGGCGCGCAGCGACGGCGCGAGCAGGAAAGGCGGCACTCCCATGTCCGTGAGCCTTCCGACGGACGACGGAGCGTCGTTCGTGTGGAGCGTGCTCAGGACGAGATGTCCGGTCAGAGCCGCGCGGACGGCGAGGTGCGCCGTCTCCGCGTCGCGGATTTCGCCGACCATTATGACGTCGGGATCCTGACGCAGAATAGAGCGCAGCGCGCTGCCGAAGGTCAGGCCGATTTTTTCGTTTATCTGCACCTGCGTTATGCCGTTTATCGTGTATTCGACCGGGTCTTCTATCGTTATTATATTTTTCGACGGTTCGTTGAGCATATTCAGAAGCGAGTAGAGCGTCGTCGATTTGCCGGAGCCTGTCGGCCCTGTGAGCAGCACGATGCCGTTCGGCGTGCTTATCGCTTCTTCGAGGAGTTTCCGCTGTTTTTCGTCGAAGCCTAGGCTTTCGAGACTCGACGCCCCGCCGCCCTGCCGCAGCAGGCGGAGGACGAGCTTCTCGCCGAATATCGACGGCAGCGACGAAACGCGGACGTCTATCTCCGCGCCCGAGGCCTTTATAAAAATTCTCCCGTCCTGAGGGCGGCGCTTCTCAGATATGTCCATGCCGGCGAGGATTTTTATGCGCGCCGCGAGCGCCGGATGCAGCGCGGCGGAAATCTCCGCTCCCCTGACGAGGCATCCGTCTATCCTGAAGCGGACGCGCGTCCCCTCCTCCAACGGTTCGATATGTATATCGGATGCGCGTTCGCGCGCGGCCTGATCAAGCAGGCTGTTCACGAGCCGGACGACCGGCGCGGTTCCGGCCTCCGCTTCGCTGACGTCTCCGCGTCGTTCGCGCGCTGCGGCAAATTCCGGCGCGGCGCTTCCGGCGGCCTCGCTAGCGCTGCCTTTTACCCTGTAATAGGCGACGGCGGCGCGCTCCAGGTCGCCCCGCGCCGCTACGCTGATTTCCGGCTCGCGTCCCGTAATCAGCCGTATTTCGTCCGCGGCCTCCATGTCGAGCGGGTCGGCCATTGCGACGGAAATTTTTACATCGTCTACGGAAAGAGGCATGACGCCCAGACGCGCGGCGGCCTTTTCCGGGATCAGCGCAAGCGCCTCTTCGGTAGGATGAATCCCGTCAAAAGTGAGCAGCGGCAAGCCGAGCCGCGCCGAGAGCGCCGACGCGATGCGGTTATCTGTAACATAACCACCGCGGGTCAGCAGCTCGTCCAACCTGAGCCCTGAATGCCGCCGACCCGCGAGCGCCGCGTCAATCTCCCTGCGCGAAATCGCGCCGTCGCCGATCAATATATCTGCCAGCGATGAAGCAGCAAATTGACGATGGCTCATAACGGCCGCCTCACATCCGCAGGCCGTCGCCCGGCATATCTATCACTTCGACCGCGCCGGATGGAATATCGAGAATATAGGGCACCGCAATGAAAGCCATCTGTGATTTGGAGTGCTGCGTCGTGCGCGTTTTGAAGAGTTCGCCGAGCAGCGGAATATATCCGACGACGGGGATGCGCGAGACGTTGTTCGTCTTGTTCTCCTGATAGAGGCCGCCTATCACGAAGAGCTCGCCGTCTCGCACGCGTATGCTGGTATCGACCTCGCGTTTCGTCGTCTCGGGCGCTTCCGAGTCGCCGGAACGGCGGAAGGCGACTATCTCCCCCGTCGAAATTTTCATGTTGATGGTGATGAATCCGTCGCGTCCGAGCGCCGGCGTAAATTCGAGCATCGGGCCGGTCTCCTGATTAGTGAACTCTGGATTGCCGTTCTCGTCGACGCCGGACTGATAGAGATAATTGTGCGTGAGGCGGACGGAAGCCTTACGCCCGTCAAGCGCCACGACCGAAGGCGACGCGAGCACCTTTCCCTTGTTGTCGGACTCCATCGCGCGCAGAGCCGCGTCCACCATCTTCATCGCCGAATCTGCGACGTAGCCGGGGAAGCTCGTGTCTGTGTCCGTTCCGCCGATTACGGGCAGTTCTCCGGGGCTTGTGCCGCCCGTCGGATCGACGTTCGGCGTCACGGCGCCGTTGCCGTAGGTATAGCGTCCGCCGAGCCCGGCGGAGCCGTAGGAGAATATCCATCCGCTGTAGACGGCCGCAAGCGTCGACTCGAATTCCTGCCGCGCGCCGTCGTTGATCTCGACGAGACGCGCCTCTATCATTATCTGCTTGCCGGGGCTGTCAAGGCGGTTCATCAACGCTTCGACGCGCCTGTGCCCACCCGGCGGCGCCGTTATGTAAAGGCAGCGCATACGTTCATCCGCAACCGCCTCGACGCCGGGCGACGCCAGAGACGTAATCAGCGCCGGAAGAGTTTTGATGTCGGCATATGCAACGCTGTAACGGCGCGTCGTAACCGTTCCGAGAGCCTTGGCGACGGCGGCGGGAGAACCGACGACGAGAGTTTTTCCAGAAACGCCGTACGAAAGTCCGTGCATACGCAGCAGATAGGCAAAAACTTCGCGGAACGGCGCTCCGTCGAACGAAAACGTCGTAATGGAATCCGGCACCGACGGATCGAGAATAAGGTTGAGGCCGCGCAGCTTCGCAAGCATTCGAAACGCGTCGCGCAAAGATATGTCGCGCAGTTCAAGCGTGACGGGCTCTGACACGGAAAGCAGATCGCCGGGCGGCAGCGGCCTGGGCTCCGGCGCCGGAACCGGCGGAGTTACGTCGGGCGGGGCTTCCAGAATAAGCCTGTGACGGCTTGAACCCGCCATGCCGGAGACGTTTTTCACAACAAGCCTGCGCGGGCCGATAATCTCCATCACCGCGCCGCCGTCCGCTGGAAAGACGCGTATCTCGTCCACAAGCGGAATATCCTCGTAGCGCCGCGTCCAGCGTTCGCTTCCGCCTTTTTCAATCTTGAGCACGTCCCAGCGGAAATCGTCCCACCAGTCCCTGCGGTCGGCATTCTGCGGAAAACGCGCGCCGCGCCAGTAAAGCGCGATCGCCGCGCCGCCGCCGTTCGACGCGGCCGGAAGAGGCATCTCCGTGCCGCGAAGCTCGACGAGTATTTGGCTGGAACCTATCTGATGCACGCGCACGCCCTCGACAAGCGGACCGGTACGGACCGTTCTTCTAGCCGTCGCGGATACGGCGCGGGCTTCACCGCACAGCACAGACACGCAAAGCAGAGCCGCTGCGAACGCGGCAAAAAATCTTACAATCCCGCGATATATTCCCTGTCCGCCCATCGCCAAGCCACCCCGTCCGCGCTAATCTTCACGACGCGCCCTCTGCCGTTGCCGAAAACATCGCCTTCCCTGAATATCTTTCCGGCTTCCTCGCCGTCTATGTCGAGCACGCACACACTTTCACCGCCGAGCACAGCCAGAGCCTTCAGAATAACCGTAGGCATATAACTGGGCAGTTTGTCTCCGCCGATAATCATACCAAACTCATCTACAGCAAAGTTCGAAGTAAAAACACCGGCGGACGAAAGGGAAACGTCCGCGGCCTTCCGATAGTCTTCATAAAGCAGACGGTCAAGCGCAAGTTCCTTAGCCTCGTCCACAATTTTTACATCGGCCTCAGCGTTTATTTTTTCAACCGGCGCAACGTCGCACTCTGCAAGAAGGCGCGCCGAACAGTAAAACAAAAAGCAGGCGGATAGAACAAACAAAAGCGAAGCTGCCGCCGCCCTCGCGTAAATCTCCTGCGCCGTACGCGCAGCCGGCAAACGCAGTCCGCTGAGCGGCTTTTTTACAGAATTCCAAACGCCGTTCAATTTTCAACGCCGTCCGCGTCAGAAATTATCGTGGAAACTTCAAGAGAAAACGCAACGCAGCCGTCCGCGGTATTTTCGGCGGACAGCGCAGACACTCGCGCAATATACGGAAAAGTCCTGAGCGAAAGAAGAAACTCCGTCAGCTGCGCATACTGCGCGCGTCCCGATATTACAAACAGAGCAACGCCGCCGCGCGGCGGAGCGCCCGAAACCTGCGCGCCAGCCAAGCCGCATTCGGAAAGAGATTCAAGCAGGGCAGAATAAAATTTGTTCGCTGATTCCGGGCGCGGAGGCGGCGCGACGCCGTCATGACGCAACAGAGATTTACAGCGCGCGAGCGTAGCTTCGCGCTTTTCCGCCGCGGCAAGCAGCGCGGCAGATTCGCGCACCTCGGCGTTCAGAGCGCGGTATTCCGTGCGCAGCGCATAAAGGGAGCAAAGCCCCGCAACAGACGACACGATAGCGGCAGCGGCCGCAGCGGCGCACAGGCCGCGCCCGACATGGAACACCGGACGCATCACGCCGCATTCCATCCGAAAAACGCGCCGCCGCGCGCGGCAGAAAAGAGCAAAATATCTCTTATATTATGAAGCTTTACGTCAAGCGAAAAATTTTTAATCTCCGGGCCGCCGCGCTCCGATGATGAAGTTACCGCAGGCACGCCGACGGCGCTCACGACATGTGAACGCTCCAAAGCCTCCGCAAAGGCGAGCACTCCGCCGTCGCTGAAAGCCGCGCCCTTAATCAGCGCCGAACTCGGGGACAATTCTATCGATTCAATTACAATGCCGTCGTTGAGGGACGCAGAGACGCAGTCAAGAAATTCCAGAGCGGGAACGCCGCCGAAGACAAAATCCAGATCGCCCGACGCGCGCCC
>ENA-OQCL01000355-OQCL01000355.1-human-gut-metagenome-genome-assembly--contig:-NODE-355-length-22944-cov-6.515186_pt1 | contig 22944 bp, 30 predicted proteins | sample MGYA00242502_ERZ504586 | MGnify/ENA primary metagenome ERZ504586 (study PRJEB26092, sample SAMD00036316) | human gut metagenome | host: Homo sapiens | study: EMG produced TPA metagenomics assembly of... | reverse complement strand
AGAAAGAGAGGTGAAACAAAATGTTCAACCGACAGACTAGAAAAAAGAATTTTCCGCTATCGAGCGGCAACTCAATAGCGGAAAAGAAGAACGGGATTTGTTTCAAGAGACATGGCGAACGGTGCTTAAACGCTTCGCCGATGATTTCCAGATCAACATTTCTGATCTGCGCGTCCTAGAGGAAGGTGTCAAACAAAAGGAATCGCCCCAATGAGTTTGCCGATCCAGTCCAGTACATTTTTCACGTTGTCTCCGAAGCGGTTCTCTAAGTAGATAATCCCACTATTCGTTAAATCGAAATCGCCCGTAATATAACGTTTTATGTATCCTGCGTCATTTAATTCTTGGAATGCTGTTTCAACGTCTGCAGGATTCATAGCGGATAGCTTCGGTAACGACATGCAGAATTGATCAGAAAAATCTCTTGCATCTTCAATAGATGCTCCGGAATCTCTACGATCTAAAAACTCTTTATAGATAAGGCAAATCACCTTATCTGCCGACCTTGTTATATCCATCACTCTCACCTCCCTTCTCAACAAAATTCTACCATAGAAGGGGAACAAGGTAAACCATGATTTTACAAGAACCGAGGTGAAAACAATGGCATCCGAAAAGATTATCAATGAAGTCCTGCCCGCCTACCGTGCTTTGACCGAATCAGATAAGCGGTTTGTCGAGGGCCTTATGCAGGGCATCATGCTCGCGCGGGAATCCCCGGAGGGCCACCACCGACCGTCGGAAGATAAAAAGAAAGCGTCTTGACGCAGCTGCGTCCAGCGCACGTGAAAGAAGGTGATCTCCCTTGACCAGAACCCGCACGTTTACCAACTGGAACAGTGTCCCCCTCACATTCGGCATGGAAACAGCCTGCATCATACTCGATAAAAGCGATACCTGCCTCAAAAACGAAATCGATGCAGGCCGGTTGAAAGCGATCAAGTGCGGGCGGGAATGGGTCTTTGAAAAAACCAACGTCATGAAGTATCTCGGCGCGGAACCATCGCAGAACGAATGCATACGCCAATTGGAAAGCCAAGTCAATAGCCTACAGGATTTGCTCTTTAAGGCGCTTGAAAGGAGGTAACGTCATGCCCCTCTATCTGCTGGAAGCCCTTGGCGGAGCGCTCGCAATCGCCTTTATCGCATACTACACCTGGCATGAGGACAAGCTAATAGCGTTTGAAAACAGGATCGCAAAAGCGGTCAAGGAGAGGATTTCGCGTTATGCAATACAAATACTGTCTCAAGTGCAGGCTTCCAAGCGGCCGCAGCACAATCGCTGCGGTAGGAAACAACGCCGTCGTACTCGAACGCCTGAAACCTTTCAATGATCCAGATTACTGGCTTGAGGAAAGGATAAGCGCCACGTCAACAGCCAAACGCTCAGGGAGGCCAAGCAAATGAATAAAATCAAGATAGGCGACCACGTCCGCGGGACCGCAGGCAGCCAGGGATACTACACGCAGCCTGGCGAGCTGCTGGAGGCTGTTGTAACTGCTCTCAATCCGGACGGGGATATCATGATCCGCGTAATTCGGCACACAAAATTTGACGCAGAGAAAATGCCAGAATTTGAAGTGTCGGCTGGAGAAATCGAATTGATAGAGGAAGGAGAATGATTATGCCATTCACCGCAGAAGAGCTGGAAGCAATGCGGCTTGCGGATGAAGAGATCGAACGGGAGTTTGAGGAGTCCTACTCCGCACAGTACGCGGATGCTGAGATCAGTAAGTGGCTGGATGACTTGGCGGTCAATGATGCGTTGGATCGTAAGCAGCTACATAACAAACGGTATCGGCGTGCCTACTATGAGGCGCACAAGGATGAGATTGCAGCCTACCAGCGTGCCTACTATGAGGCGCACAAGGACGAGGCTGTAGCCTACCGGCGTGCCTACTATGAGGCGCACAAGGACGAGGCTGTAGCCTACCGGCGTGCCTACTATGAGGCGCACAAGGATGAGATTGCAGCCTATCAACGCGAGTACCGAAAGCGGAAACGCATGAACGCAGAAATAAAGAACGCCGCTCCCGACACGGCCATGTCAGAGAGCGGCACGTAAGAAAACCCGAACAAGATAAGGCGATCCTTACAGCTACAGTGTAGCATTGGGGGCGCTGGAAGTCAAGAATGGAAGTGAAGAAATGACAGAGGAAAAGGCCATGAGAGCCATAGACGAGGCTCGGCAGAAAGTGGACAGCCTTGTTTCACGCGGCCAAATCACCCCGGCCTGTGCGGAAGAATACCTTAAAATGATTACCGCAGAGAAGCTGCGGGACTACTCCATCACAGAAAGGACGGTGCAAGCTTACCATGAAACTGCTCGAACTCCAGCTTGAAAACTTTAAGGGTGTCCGCCAGTTTACCTTCTCCCCGGGCGGACGCTGCGCCACAGTATACGGTGACAACGGTACCGGGAAGACTACCCTCGCGGATGCGTACTTCTGGCTGCTCACTGGCAAAGACAGCGCCGGGAGGTCGGACAGCGCATTTACCGTTAAGCCCATGGGCGCGGAAGGGCTGGATTGCTCCGTGGAGGGCAGCTTCCGCCCAGACAGCGGCGAACCCTTTACCCTGCGCCGTACATACAAAGATGTGTTTGAACGCCGACGGGGCGACGCAGAGCGCAGGCTCAAGGGCAACACCACGGAATATACAGTCAACGGCGTGCCAAAGCCCAAAAAAGAGTATGACGCATTCGTTGCAGAGCACTTCGGCGGCAGCCTGTTCGCCGTGCTGACAGATCCGGACGCATTGGCTGGGAAGTTAAGCCCGGATGCACGGCGGGAAATCCTGCTTAGCGCATTTGGCGGGGAGCTGGATGATAGAGACGTCATCAACAACCACGAGGAGCTGCGGGAGCTGCTGCACTGCATTGGGAATAAATCTGTGGAGAATTATGCGGCTGTCACCCGAGAGCAGCGCCGGAAGGTCAACGACCGGCTGAAGGAAATCCCCGGCCGCATTGATGAAGCGGAGAAAGCGAAGCCTGTCCTTACGCCGGCCCGTGAGAGCCTTGCGGAATACACTGAACGGAGCAAACAGCGCACCGCTCTGCAAAACAAGCTGGACGAAGTTCGCAGCGGGCAGGCGCTCTCTATGGCACGGAAAGCCATATCGGACATTGAGGCGGAGATATCCGCAGCCAAAGCCGCGTATGCCCGGAAGGCGGCAGCAAGCAGCGAGCCTGACAATGCCCGGATCCGCGACCAGCGCGGCATGATCGACGGGCTTGCAGAGAAGCTCCGGGAGTCGGAATCACAAAAACGCAACCTGCAAGGGCGCCTCCGGCAGGCGGAAAAATCGCTGGATGACCTGCGCAGCGCGTGGGATAAAGCGGATGCCCGGCAATGGTCTGGCGATACGACCTGTCCCACCTGTGGGCAGCCGATCCCGGAAGCAAACCTCGAAGCCTCCCGCCGGAAATTCAATGCAAAGAAATCGGCTGAGTTGGAAGATATCGAACAGTCTGCTGCCGGTCAGCAGCAACAGATCGCCGGCTGCAAAGAACAGCTGGCAGAACTGGAAGCGCAGGCGGAAGTCTATCAAAAAAGCAGGACAGAGGCGGAGATAGCCCTGAAGGAGATGCTCTCCCGCATTGCAGAACCCGAACCCTTTGAAAAAACGTCTGAATACGCCGCTCTCGCACAGGGACTGTCCTGCGCAAAGGAAAGGCTGGAAGCCCTACAAAACCGTGCGGATGAAACCGCCGCCCATATCATTGCGGAGATCGGAGAGCTGGACGCGCAGATAGAAGCCGCCAGGCAGCGCATGGCCGTCAAAGAAACCATTGAGCGGCAGGAGAAACGCATCGAGGAACTCAAGGCGGAGGAAAAGGCCCTCTCCTTGCAGCTTGCCGCCTATGATAAGGGCCTTCTGCTGGCGGAACAGTTTGTGCAGGTCAAGGCACAGGACATCGAGGAGCAGGTAAACGCCGCTTTCCGTCTGGTCAAATGGAAACTCTTTGATGTGCAGAAAAACGGCGGGATCAAGAACTGCTGTGAGGCAACCGTAAGCGGCGTGTCCTACAGGACGAACCTTAACAGCGCGGCAAAGCTCAACGCCGGACTGGATATCATCTCGGCGCTGTCAAAGGCCTCAGGTGTACAGCTGCCAGTATGGGTGGATAACGCAGAGAGCGTGACAGACCTGCTGCCGGTGGACACACAGGTCATCCGCCTGGCGGTGTCGGCAACGGACAAAACATTGAGAGTGGCTCTACCTGAAACACACAATCAATATTATGCAGATAAAGGAGACGATGAGGCATGAGCGGAACCTCCATTGCCAAAGTGGATACTTTCAAAGAGATTTTGAACACCGGGTCCGTCCGCGCGCAGATCAAAAACAGCCTGAAAGAGAATGCGGGGGCCTTCATGTCCAGCATGATCGACCTATATTCCGGGGATCCTCTGCTCCAGGGCTGCGATCCGCAGGCGGTCGCTATGGAATGCCTGAAGGCTGCATCCTTGCGCCTTCCGATCGTGAAATCTTTGGGATTTGCCTATGTCGTGCCGTATAAAAACAAGCCGACCTTTATCATCGGCTACAAGGGTCTGATCCAGCTTGCGCAGCGATCCGGCCAGTACCGCACGATCAACGCAGGCAATGTCTATGAGGGGGAGATTGTGGGAGTTGATAAGCTTTCCGGCATGATCGACATTTCCGGAGAACGAAGCGGCGATGAGGTGGTTGGGTACTTCGCGTATTTCAAGCTGCTCAACGGGTTTGAGAAGCTCCTGTACATGACTAAGCCGGAGATAGAGGCCTATGCCGAAAAGTACAGCCCCAGTTACAACAGCAACTACAGCCCGTGGAAGACAGAGTTTGACAAGATGGCGCAGAAGACCGTGCTGCGCAAGCTGATCGGGACCTATGGCGTGATGACGCCTGACATGCAAACTGCCGTTGTAACGGATGATGCCGGCGCCACCCCGCAGCAGGAGATCGAGCAGAAGGCCAACCGCGGCGGTGTGGTGGACATCAACCCAGACACCGGAGAAGTCCTTAATGCAGAAGACCTTCCATCTACGGAAGCGGAGAAGCCGCAACCCAAGAAGCGGCCGTTTTGACGATGGACAGAATCGACGTGAAATGCCTTGCCTCCGGCAGTGCCGGGAACGCCTACGCCGTTGACGACGGTGAAAGCGTCTTGCTGCTGGAGGCGGGGATCCCCGCAAAAAAGATCCTTTCCGGGTTCCTGCCGCTGCTCCCCCGTGTTGCGGGTTGCCTCATCACCCATGAGCACGGTGACCATGCGTGTGGCGCTGTTGGGCTTGCGGGGCGCGGGATTGACCTGTATGCGACCGAGGGGACGTTTGCCGGTATTTCCAGCACCGTTCCCGCCCACCGGCGGCACGAGGTGAAAGTGGGCGTACAGCTCCGCCTCGGCTCTTGGCTCGTCCTCCCGTTCGAAACGGAGCATGACGCTGCGGAGCCGGTGGGATATCTGCTTTACTCCCTGGCAGCACAAGAGAAGCTGCTGTTCGCAACAGATACCTACTATATCCCGAACACGTTCCGGGCCCTGAACATCGTCATGGTGGAGTGTAACTACAGCCGGGATCTGCTGGAAGAAAACATAAAGGCCGGTCGGATCCTGGGGCTGCTGAAAAGCCGGCTCCTGCGCAGCCATTTTTCGCTGGACAATGTGAAGGGTTTTCTGGCGGCGAATGATCTGAGTGAATGCAGGAAGATCTATCTCCTCCACCTGAGCGGTGGAAATTCTGACCCGGAGCGCTTTCAGCGGGAGATCCGGGAACTGACCGGGATTGTGACGGAAATATGCTCTCAAGGAGGATCACCATGAAGAGCGGACTGGAATACTTTCCGCTTGATGTGTGCCTGGATGAGAAGTTTGAGTTGATAGAGGCTGAATTTGGACTGACAGGGTTTGCAGTAGTCGTTAAGCTGCTCCAGCGTATTTATGGGCAGCAAGGTTACTACTGTGAATGGACAAAAGAGGTTGCGTTGCTGTTTGGCCGCCAATGCGGTTTTGCGCCGGGTAACAACGCCGTTTCTGAGATAGTATCAGCCGCTGTCCGAAGAGGTATTTTTGATAAAAAGCTCTATGAACGGTACCGGATCCTGACAAGTAGGGGGATCCAGATGAGGTACCTGGAGGCAGTCAGCCGCCGGAAGAGCGTTGAAATCAAAAAGCAGTACCTCTTGGCTGACTGCGTCTCAAATTTCAAAAATGTGCACATTTCAAGTGAAGATGTTGACATTTTTCAAAAAAATGCAGACATTTCCGAACAAAGTAAAGTAGAGGAAAGTAAAGAAGAGATATATATATGCGCGCGTGAGGAAACAGGGAATTTAAGACAGGTCTCTGCATACTTCGAGGAAGTCTTCGGGCGGCTTATCGGCGGGAAGGACCGGGACATCATTGTCCGGATCGCAAAGGATTATGATCCCGCCTTATCGATGGAAGCCATCCGATTGGCCAAAGATCGCAACGCAAACAGCGCAGCTTATGTGCTATCGATCCTAGAACGTTGGAAGGCGCAGGGCGTCACCCATATTGACCAGGCAAAAAAGCAAAATCAACGCGCGGGCGCAAAAAAGGCAGCACTGCCGGACTATACCGATCCGGCGCTGTATCAGGAAGAGGGTGATCTGGATGCCGTTTTCGGAAGATATGATCCAAAAAACAAAGGATGAATACGCGCTGCCGCCCCTGGAACAGACCGGGATATGCCCCCATTGCGGAGCGCCCATCCTGGGCCGGAAGATGTTTGGCGGCTGGATCAACCAGGAATGCGAATGCCGGAGAAAGGCTCGCAAGGAGGAAGAGCGCCGGGAAGCGGAACGCATCCGCCGGCTGATGGTCGAGCGGAACAAGCGGGAAAGCGGGATCCCACCTAGGCAGCGAGAGTGCACGCTTGCATCCTTCGAAGAACGGGAAGGCACGGGCAAGGCCTTGCAGGCTGCCAGGCGGTACATAGAGGCATTCTCGGAGATGTCCTCTTGCGGGGAGGGCCTGCTCTTTGCCGGGCCGACCGGCTGCGGGAAAACACATCTTGCCGCGGCGATTGGGAACGCGCTGCTGGAGAACGGGCGCCGCGTCGTTTTTAAGCGCGTGACAGACCTGTATTACGAATTACGCAGGTCATTCGATGGCGGAAACAGCGAGGCTGATATTATTGCCCCGTGCCGGCAGGCTGATCTGCTGATCCTTGATGATTTGGGGGTTGATGTGCCGACGCCCTGGGCGCGCAGCGTCCTGCAATCCCTGGTGGATTACCGCGTCAACTACTACCGCCCGATAGTAGTCACAACCAATCTGCGGGACGGGGCGGCTTTGCGGGAAGCGGTGGACAGCCGGACGTTAGACCGCCTGGAGGGCTGCTGCCACCGGTTTGTAATGACGGCGTCGTCATACAGGAGGATCCGGCATGATGATTAGGTTTGTAATCCCCGGGGAGCCGCAGGGTAAGGGCCGGCCAAAATTCAGCCGGCAGGGAAACTTTGTGAAAACCTACACGCCTGCGAAGACGGAAAACTATGAGGCGCATATCAAGGCGTGTTTCATGGCTTCCGGCGCTGGCATGATCCCGCAAGGCGTGGAAATCGGCATGGAGATCACAGCGTTCTACAGTATCCCGAAGTCCACCAGCAAAAAGCGAGCGGCCCTGATGCGAGAAGGGGTAATCCGGCCGGCCAAGAAGCCGGATTTCGACAACGTAGCGAAGGTGATCTGCGACGCGCTGAACAAGATCGCGTATTACGACGACGCGCAGATTGTGGAAGCTGCGTTCGCGAAGTTTTACGCGGACGAGCCCAGGGTTGTGGTTGGGCTGTGGAGTTATTGAATAATTGTGAAAAAAGCGAATCGAAAAGTGTTTGGTTCGTAGATAAACACTCGAGTTACGAAATCTTAATCAAAGGACCGAGGAACGGAGGCAATCCGGCATCCGGAGAAGTGCCCGGAGTGCGGGCAGAGGATCGTTTATCCGGAAAAATGAAAGGAGATCAACAACGATGAATGTCATAGAAAGAAAATATTATACCTGTGAGAAATGCGGGAGGATGTCCCAAAACGAAGAAAAAATCAAAGAATGCGAAGCGTCACATTTGATGGTCAAGGAAGATGGCACAATTGAAGCCATGTATCGAAAAGGGGCAACATGTCCGGAAATCTTAAAGATTGAGATGGCAGATGGGTCGTTTGCGACATATCAGTTTGACAGGCGCGAAGAAGCGAAGGAGTGACCACCATGTCCGACATCGACCCCGGCAAGCTCCGTGCCGTCCAACGCCTGTGCAGCCTTAAACCGCCGGCAGATAAGCCGCAATGCCCGGATGAACGGTGTGTATGGCTGCTGGATGGCGGGCTGTGTCCGTTTAAACGTTGTGTGAGGAGGGATGGGTTTGACCGTCCGGGAAATGTCCCAACTGTATTACCTGAATCGGGAGATTGTGCAGTTGGAGCGGCAACTTGAAGAGCTGGAATGCCTGGCCGAGAGCACCGCACAGGTAATAACTGGCATGCCCCACGGGGGCGGCACGTCGGACAAGGTTGGCCGCTATGCCGTGCGGATCGCCGACTTGCGGTCAATGATCGACGACCGCAAGGCTCGGTGTTGGGATGAGCTGCGCCGGCTGAACGCGTACATAGATGGCGTGGAGGACAGCTTGACAAGGCAGATATTGACCCTGCGGTATGTCAATGGGCTGAGCTGGCAGCAGGTTGCGAATAGTGTGGGCGGAGCCAATACCGAGTACAGCGTTAAGCATATTTGCTACCGATATCTTGCGAAGAACTGAAACTTGGCTCAAATGGCACGCCACGCTGTGATATCATACAGTTGATGAGATATGCTTAATCTCATTCATTCTTTTTTCCTTTCTCTCCCGCCTTCCCCCGGGGCGGCAATACCGGGGACTATCGTGGGGCAACAGGTCGAGACCGGCGGAGGCCAATATTCCGGCAATTTAAACCAACACCAGCGGACTTTGCCTTTCTCAGGTGGTTCGCTATTTTTATGAGTTTTAAATGAGGTGGTGAGGACAGTGTCCGAACAGCTTACGCCACGGCAGGAACTTTTTTGCAGGGAATATATCATCGACTACAACGGGAAGCAGGCCGCTGCCCGCGCCGGCTACTCAGAGAAATCAGCGGAAACACAGGCAGCAAGGCTGCTAAGGAATGACAAGGTTCTTTCGCGCGTGCGGGAATTGCAGGCGGAGCAGGTCAAAAGGCTATCGATCTCCGCCGACTGGGTGATCCTCAAGTTAAAAGAAACGCTCGATCAGTGCATGGCCGCTGTCCCAGTGATGGTCTGGGACCCGGAACTAAAGTGCAAAGTGGAATCTGGGGAATATGTGTTCGACAGCAAAGGCGCAGAGAGGGCCTTGGAGTTGATTGGTAAGCACATTGGAATGTTTACGGATAAACTCTCAGTTTCTCACGATACGCCCGTCATCATCGATAACATAGGTGACCACGGTGGCTGAGATTAAGCTTGACCGGGTGATTGCACCCGCCTTCTATGGTCTCCATCAGGATATCAGGTCCGAGGGACACACACATTACGTCCTCAAGGGCGGGCGCGGAAGCACAAAGAGTTCCTTCACATCGATTGAAATTATTCTGGGGATCATGCAGCACCCCGATGCACACGCAGTCATCCTGCGCAAGGTCGGGAACACGCTGCATGATTCTGTTTTTACGCAGATGCTCTGGGCGGTTCAAGCCCTCGGCGTGCAGGAATACTTCCGGCCCAACCAAAGCCCCCTTCGGCTAGCATACGCCCCCACAGGCCAGACAATCCTGTTCCGCGGCGCCGACGAGCCAATGAAACTCAAATCCATCAAGCCGCCGTTCGGATATTTTCGATATGTCTGGTACGAGGAGTGGAACCAGTTCGGCGGGATGCGGGAGACGCGCAGCATCAACCAGTCCCTCATGCGCGGCGGGGAGCGATTTACAGTTTTTTACACATACAACCCACCGAAATCCGTTCGGGACTGGGTGAATGAGGAGGTGCGCGCCAACCGGCCGGACCGCCTGATCCACCACTCCACATATGAGAGCGTCCCTGCCGGCTGGCTGGGGGAGCAGTTTTTCATCGAGGCGCGTCATCTTCAAAAAACGCAGCCTGAACGTTACCGGCATGAATATCTCGGCGAGGTTACTGGTACCGGCGGCGAAGTGTTTAAAAATGTCACGCTGCGCGGGATCACCGATGATGAAATCAAACGATTCGACCGAATCCGTCGCGGCCTCGACTGGGGATATGCGGTGGATCCGCTGGCATATATCGTCTGCCACTACGATAAGACCCGGCGACGGCTTCACATCTTCCACGAGCTGTATAAGGCCGAGATGAGCAACCGGGCGGCCGCCAGGCTAATCCGGGCGGAAAATACGCTCAATCAGGAGATCATCGCGGACAGCGCCGAACCGAAGAGCATTGCCGAGATGTATGAGTATGGATTGCGGGTAATCGGCGCCCGCAAGGGGCCTGACAGTGTCAAACACGGCATTGACTGGATGCGTGACCTTGAAGAGATCATCATTGATGACCAGCGCTGCCCAAATGCTGCGCGGGAGTTTTTAGGATACGAGCTGGATCGGGATAAGAATGGTAACTTTAAGGCCTCCTACCCCGACCGGGGCAACCACACCATCGATGCCGTCCGTTATGCGACGCAGGATGATCAGATCAATGTGCAAGTGAGGTAATGCTATGTACATCACCAACATGGAACTCATCAAGCAAAAGCTGACCGCTGAGGGCAGGCTAAGCACGAGCGATATCATTAAGCAGATCCTCAAAGATGAGGATGCGAACCCTGCAAAGCGATACATGGCTGTTGGTAAGCAGTATTACGACGGTGCTCACGATATCCTGCAACATGATTTTCGGCAGTCGTGGGTTTATGACGAGGTCGGGACAGCAGCAGGGATTGACCGCTCGGGACACCTCATCACGAACGAGAACAATTCCAACCACCATAATGTCCACAACATCTATCAGCAGCAGGTGGATCAGAAAACTGCATACATCGTCGGGAAGCCGCCCAGCGTCACGGTGGAGGGCGCGGAAGATCATTCAGAGTTGAAGTCCTTTGAGGACGCAGTCACCGCCGTTACGTCGGATGAGGAGTTTGCGGATACGCTCAATGATTACGTTACCGGTGCGAGTAACAAGGGTGTAGAGTGGCTACACGTTTATTACGATAAGGCGGGCATGCTGCAATATGTCGTCACACCCGCGGAAGAGGTCATTCCCTTCTATGATTCGGTCTACCAAAAAGAGCTTGTTGAGCTCATCCGCTACTACTCGGTCGCAGTAGTGGCCGATGGCAAGGAAACGCTGCACAAGAAAGTTGAGTGGTGGACGAAAGACGATGTCACCTATTACGAGGAATCCGAGTCAGGGGAATATATCCTTGATCTGGCCCGCAGTCCAAACCCCTCCGCACATTGGTACCGGATTACCATTACCAATGGCCTTGTCACCCGCCGGGAGCCGCACGGATGGGGGCGGGTGCCGTTTATCCCGCTGTATAACAACGGGCGGCATACGAGCGACTTGACGCGGATCAAGGGCTTGCAGGATGCATACAACCTCATATCCTCCGCCAGTACAAACAACCAAATTGATTTGGTTGAGCTCTACTGGATCGTGCAGGGCTACGGCGGAGAGACAGCAAAAGCCATCCAGCGCAAGCTGCAAATGAACAAGGCGGTCAGCATCTCCGACCCGCAGGGCAAGGTCAGCGCCGAACAGGTCACATTGGGCGTGCAGGAGCGCCTTGCCTGGCTCGATATGCTGCGCAGCGACATGTACAGCCTCGGCATGGCGATTGATACGACCGCCGATAAATTCGCGACGGCGCCCTCCGGCGTGGCGCTCAAATTCCTTTACACGCCGCTCGACCAAAAAGCAAACATGATGGTTATCAAGCTCAAGCGGGCGCTCAAGCAATTCATGTGGTTCATCACGCAGGATATCAACCTAAAACAGGGCACAGAGTATGACAGCGCCCTGATCAGGGTGGACGTCAATAAGACGATCATCACAAACGACGCAGAGACCGTAACGATGATTCAACAGTCGCAGGGCATTGTTCCGGATACAATCCTGCTCGCAAAACATCCATTTGTGGATGATGTCAATCAAGCCTTAAAAGATCTCGAAAAGCAGCGGGAGGAAGCGGCAAAACGCTTTTTGGACAGCGACGTCCCGCCGGGAGATGGAGAGGGTGAAGATGAATGAAGTCCTCGGATTATTGGGAAAAACGGGCGCTGGCACGAGAAGCGCAGGCCCGAAGAATTGCAAACCGGGAGATTGTGAAAGACATTCTTCCCGCCTATGACCGAGCGGCCCGGCAGATTACGGAGGATGTCAAGCGGATTTTTGCCCGATACGCAAAGGACGGCGAATTAACGGAGGCAGAAGCCCGTAAGCTACTCAACGTCCGGGAAACCGAAGAAGTGCTGAACAAGCTCCGCGAGGAGCTGAAGGAGATCAAGGACCCACAGCTCCGGCGCAAAGCACTTAACCGGCTGAATGTCCCGGCCTACGCCGCGCGGATCAGCCGACTGGAGGCACTGCGGGAGCAGGTTTATGCGGAGATGGCGAAGGTGGTATCTGACAAGGAAATTGAAACGACTGGCAAGGTCATATCCAAATCTTACGAGCACACCTATTACCGTTCTATCTTTGATACGCAAATCGGCACCGGCTTTGCATTTTCCTTCACGCAGCTGCCGCAGCAGGCCATTCAAACAGTACTGGGCGAGGCGTGGAGCGGGGCTCACTATAGCCGGAGGGTATGGCGCAATACGCAAATGCTGGCCCAGGAAGCCGAGAAGGTTATTACGTCAGGTATCATCTCCGGGGCAAGCGTCCCGCGCATGGCGAAGCAGATTGAAGATGTGATGCAGACCGGGAAGTATGCGGCGACGAGGCTTGTCCGCACGGAGGCCAGTCGGGCGTATAACGCGGCAGAGCTCCATTCCTACGAGGAGACAGAGGTCGAGAAGTATGCCTATCTCGCCACGCTCGACAGCCGCACATGCGTTGTCTGCGGCAGGCTGGACGGAAAAGTATTCCCGGTCAAAGAAGCAAAAGAAGGGATCAATTATCCACCGATGCACCCGAATGACCGCTGCACGACTGTCGAATATTTTGATGACCTTGGTCTGGAGGGATTAAAGAGGCGCGCAAGAGACCCGAAGACGGGTACAGTGAAAATCGTCCCGGCGGATCTCTCTTGGGCAGAATGGAAAGCCGGAAACTATACAAAACCGAAGAATAGTGGTATAATACAAGCAGGACGTGATGCAATGAAGATGGACATTGAAATTGACGCGCTTACCCCGTGTCTGGTTGATACCTCAACGGGAAACGTTGTCAAAACTACATTTTCAAAGGCAATTTCCAGCGATTTAAAAAGTGCGAAATCAAAAGACGGTTGGTTATTTAACTGGACTGACCCAGATCTCGCAGCTGACGACATCTACAAACTGACGGTAGCCGGGAGCGAAGAAATCCAGGGCATGATTGCATTGCAATATGAGGAACGCGATAAAGCTGTTTATGCGCATATTGCGGAGAGCGCCCCGTGGAATCGAGGAAAGGCCAAGCGCTATGAGGGCGTAGGCGGTCATCTGTTTGCGATCGCCGCGCAAAAATCTATGGAGAAGGGCTATGGTGGGTTTGTCTTTTTGGATGCAAAGAACGCGGATTTAGTCCGACATTACGAGGAAGCGCTAGGCGCTCAATTCTTGGGGATCGCGCACCCTTACCGTATGATTATCGACGAGGAAGCCGCCGCGAGGCTGCTTCGGATTTATACTTTTGACGAGGAGTGACCAAAATGTCTGAGCAAGAAATGGAAGCGATGAAAGCTTTAGATGAAGCTGCAGAGAAGGCTGGCGGATACCTTTCGCCGTTCTTTGATTCGAAAACACACTACGATTACCGGAAGATCCTCGCCTACTGCCGTGAAAAGGGCATCGAGCCGCTTGATCTGACGATCCGGGAACTTCATCAATTTATCATCGGGCAATAAGCGAAGAGAGACTTGCGGGTGCAGGCCTCTCTTTCTTTATGCCGTTTTTGAGGTGATCATTTGAAATGCCCATATAACCGAAAATCCGAGACGCATTATCAGCGCTGGGCGCAGAAGTACGATGAGGGTTCACAGTCTCCCGAAGGGGGGAGCCAAATAGATCAGTATATTTTTGAATTGGAGGATTGTTTGAAACAGGAGTGCGGCGCTTGGCAAAATGGCCGGTGCTGCTATGCGTCTGTTAATCTCCAAAACACTTAAAATTATGAATCTCGCTAACAGGGGCGACGCAGCTTTTGCGCCGTCCTTTTGTTATACAAAAATCCGCTGACCGCGGGCGTAAACGGCGGAGCGGTGCGGGATGCGACCCCGTAAAAAGCGTAGCCGCAGGAGGCATGCATGGAAAGAAAATTTTGGAATCCCTTGGGATAGAAAAAGAGGCCATTGATAAAATCATGGCTGAAAACGGCAAAGACATTGAGGCGCAGAAAGCCCTCACCGCCGCTGAAACGCAAAAAGTGACGGCGGCAAACAACACCATCAAGCAGCTGCAGGACGCCGTCAAGAAATTCGACGGTGTTGACGTTGAAAAGCTCAAAGGTGATCTTGCCGCGCTCCAGCAGAAGTACAACGCCGACACCGCGAAGCTACGGCTAGACAATGCGCTGGATGTTGCTATCATCGGCGCGAAGGGCCGTAGCACAAAGGCAGTCAAGGCCTTTTTGGACTACGGCAAGCTGAAGCTGAAGGACGACGGCACGATTGACGGGCTGGATCTCGAAGCTTTGAAAAAGAGTGAGCCGTATCTTTTCGAGGCCGTCAAAACCAACATTATAGGGGGCGGAGATCCAGGCGGCGGAAACGAGCCGCCGGAGGAGGGAGAACCGCCCAAGGATTACGCCGGTTACAAAAAATGGCGTGAGAAACATCAGTAGTAAAGGAGTATGATTTATGCCCAACAAATTTTTGACCCCTGACATCATTGCAAACGAAGCGCTAATGGTCCTTGAGAACAATACAGTAATGGCCGGTCTCGTCCATCGGGATTACTCTAAGGAGTTTAATCGCGTGGGAGATACCATTACCATTCGCAAGCCCGCAAAGTTCATTGCTAAGAACTTTGTTGGCGAAACGTCCGAACAGAGCGCCACTGAAGGCAGCACGACTGTTACGCTCGACCATTTCCGCGACGTAACCGTCCCTGTCACCTCCAAGGAGCTTACGCTTGATATCAAGGATTTTTCCGCCCAGATTGTAACGCCCGCCATGCAGGCGATCTCTCAGGCGGTCGACAGCGATATCATCGCCGAGGGAATCCGAAGCGCAGGCCGTACCGTGGCAGGAACTGCGGACGCAACTGATCTGAAGGATCTCGCTAATATCGCCAAAGGGTTCGATCTTGCGGCGGTGCCTGTTGCAAATCGACGTCTGGTACTTCATCCGACGCACAAATACCGCTACCTGACCACGGATAACCTTACGAAAGTTGCGTATGCGGGAACTGGAGACGCGCTGCGCAATGCAGAGCTCGGGCAGATTTACGGCCTCGACACCTACATGAGTCAGAATGCGCCGGATACGCTTGCCGAGAAATCCGGTACGGCGACAGCTGCAAAGATCACCTGCACGGCCGGAGCGGAGACAGTTGCGCTGTCCGGCGTCACTGCGGCGGCAGGCACTATCAAAAAAGGTGATGGATTTATCCTGGATGGATATCTTTATCGCTTTGCGGAGGATAAGACAGCAGCCTCCGGGGCGGTTGAAAGTATTGCTATCGACCAGCCAATCCACAAGGCTGTAGCAGAGGCGGAGGATATCTACCTCATTCATACGACGCATTCTCTGGCTTTCCACCGCAACGGCCTGGCATTGGTTACGCGGCAGCTGGAGCTTCCGATGGGAGCATCCAAAGCCTCCATTGCATCTGCGGACGGCTTTGCAGTTCGCGTTGTATTTGATTACGATTCCACCCATAAGAAGGATACAGTCAGCTTCGATGTTTTGTACGGCGTGAAGACGCTCAACTCGAGCATGACTACAAGGCTGGTGGGGTAATGGACGAACTGCATGAGCGCATGCTGGAGGATTTATATACCCTGATTGGATTCGAAAACGCTGGAAGGGAGGAGCTTTGCTTTTTCCTGCGGTCTGCCGAGGAAAAGGCGCTTCGGTTTACCCGGCAACAGGAATTGATCGGCGGCATGCCCACCATCGTTGTGGAAATTGCTGCCGACCGGTTCCGCCGGCAAGGTGTCGGCACCGCAGAGGCCGCGCAGCGCGTTTCTAGCCTGTCCGACAACGGCCAATCCGTGAGCTTCCAGGCCTACGCGGCGGAAAGCGTCCCCTCTTCTGGTTTAACAGAAAGCGAAATGCAGGCGCTGTGCGCCTACAGAAAGCTGTGGTAGTATGATAATCCCCGATAAGTTCAAAGACATGCAGGCAAGAGTGTTCCAGGATAAAACCGTCGAACACTTCTTGCCCATTTCTTCGTCCGGCTCGCTTGGAACGCCCACATCCCAGCCGGCCGATGCACCCTCTGGAAGATACCAGGTCAACTTTATGCTTGTAACAGACGACCTGAAAGCTCAGGAGTGGGGCCTCAGCATCAACCGGGATGCAGTGATGACGGCATCCTTCCCGCCGCCGGTCGAGGAAGGACATTTCATTCGGCGCAACGGACAATTTTACCGTGTGGCCGGCGTGCAGCCGTTCGACGCATACACCCGATATCTGCTAAAGGCGGTGGATATATGAGCGTGGAAATTAAGGGCCTTGACAGCCTGCGTAGGAAATTACAATCGCTGGGCGGTGAGCTGGAGCAGGCGACGGAAAAAGGCGTGGAGAAGGCCACGAAGACCGTGCAGACGGCCGCAAAGCTGCTCTGCCCGGTTGACACTGGTTATCTGCGCGAGAGCATCCAGACAAATTTTGCGTGGCAGCCCTCAGGTGAATACGTCGGTACAGTCGGAACGATCGTGGAATACGCCCCGTATGTCGAATTCGGCACAGGGCAGATGGGCGCTGCGTCTCCGTCCCCACCGAAGGCACCCCTTAGTTTGGGTTATCGTGAGGACTGGAAAGGCCAGTTTGCGCAGCCATACCTGTATCCAGCACTGATCAATAATCGCGACCGCATCGTAAAACATCTGGAGATTGAACTCCGCAAAGGCATCCGGGAGGCAATGAAATGATTGACATGGAACAAACCGTATATGATATCTTGATCGTGGCGCTGCCCGGAATGAAATGGTCCGTGGGCTTCCCGCAGGACTTCCGCGCGTTGGGCGACGGTCTGGGCAGCATCAAGCAGGCGGATAACTCTGTGCGCACGTCGACCTCCTCCGGCGTTGACCGTATCTCCAATGTGGCTGTGCAGGTGCAGACCTGGACTTCCATGCCAGAGCGGCGCAACGAGCTTGACCGGGCGATCGATACGGCGCTCGCTACCCTTGGCTTACCCCGCAGCACTTTAAACCACCTGGAGGAGATACTGCCGGGAGAAATCCCTGCATACCGTTCCGTTCTGCTGTACAGCGGTGCGTATGACAATGTGACAAAACAATTTTACATCAAATAAAACAAAAGTCAGGTCCTGCATGGGCCTGAGGATTGAAATTACATCAGATAATTAGATAAGGAGCTGATTTTATGGATGGGCTTTCTACCATCGGCACAATTTTAAAAATGGGCGCACAATCTTCATCCCTGACCGAGGTGCCTGATCTTCAGGATTTCCCCGATTTGATGGGTGCGCCAGATAAGATCGAGACCACGACCATGAAAAATACGTCCCGCACTTATATTCCCGGCCTGAAGGACCCCGGAGATATGGCGTTCAACTTTTTGTATTCCGGCATGGGGGCGAGTTCGAATTACGCCATCCTGAAGACCGCACAGGATTCCGGCGCTACACAGTATTTCCAGCTGGAGTTCCCGGACAAATCCGGCTTTGCGTGGCAGGGTAAAGTGACGCTATCTGTGCCCGGCAAGGGCATCGGTGAAGCGTTGCAGTTCACGGCGAATATCACGCCGACAAGCGAGATAACGGAAATTGAAACCGAATAAGGAGGTCATGAAACATGGCGGCATTCTACATCCTGGCTGTTGACGACCGGGAATATAAACTCAAACTCACCACCGCATCCAAAATCGAAGCGGAGAAGCGCCTCGGCTTCTCGCTATTGGAGGCTCCAGAGAACATCACACGGGCGGAAACCTTCGCGGTCATCCTCTGGGCGGCCCTCCAGAAATATCACAGGACGATGACCCTGCCGAAGGTCTATGATCTCATCGACGAGATGGAGGACAATGGCTGCACGATCAGCGAGAAGGCCGATCTGCTCTTGGAGGTCATGAAGGTCAGCGGTTTTTTTTTCGCAGGAGGATCTGCAAGAGATGGAAAAGAAGCAGGAGACGGAATAACCTACCGAACTGTAACGGAACTGATAGAAACCCTGTATCCGCAAGCGCTGGATGCAGGGCTTGCCCCAAATGATTTTTGGGAGATGAGCATCGGCGAGGTTGAGCAGGTCATAGCCACCCGGCTCAAACACCAGCAGGAGCAGACGAAGTCGCAGGCTACGATGCTTTGGAAGCTCGGCAATCTGATCGCATTTGCTGCACATGATCCGAAGCATTACCCGCCCCTGCATGAAGCTTTTCCCGGCTTGTTCCAGCCACCGCAGGAGCAGCAGACGGATTGGCGTGTGATGAAAGCCCGTATGACGGCTTACAGTGCCGTGAAAAACGCAAAAATGAGGGGCGGTGAAAGTCATTGACCGTTGAGGAATTACAGGTCGTGATCTCCGTCAAGATGGAGAAGATCGACGCAAAGATCAATAGCCTGATGAAAAAATGCAATAGCCTCGGCACGAACGCATCGAAAGCCGGAAAAGGCACAGATAAGCTGTCCGACGCCTGCACGAAGCTCAAGGATCGGGCGGAGGCCGGTAGTGCAGGTACGCACAAGCTCTCCGGTGCCTTGAAAGCCCTGAAAACCGGTGCGGCTGTTGCTGCAATCACGGCCGTCGCGAAGGCCGTGAAGAAGCTAACGGACTCTTATGCGGAAACGCAGGCGGCGCAGGTCGGCCTGGAAAGCATCCTTGCAGCCCAGGGGAAGGACGTATCGCAGGCAAAAGCTTGGTTGCAGGAATACACAAAGGATGGCCTAATCCCCCTGGCAGACGCCTACACGGCCTATAAGAACCTATCCTCCGCCGGGTACGCGGACGACCAGACGCAGAGTGTCCTGCAAAACCTAAAGGATTCTGCGGCGTTCGCCCGGCAGGGGTCGCTCACGATGGGCGAAGCGGTCAAGTCCGCGACGGAAGGCATCAAGAACGAGAACAGTATCCTGGTTGATAATGCTGGCGTTACAAAGAACCTCTCCGTCATCTGGGAAGAATATGCTGCGTCCATTGGGAAGGGCGTGGGGAGCCTCACAGCGGCCGAAAAACGCCTTGCCACGGTAGAAGGTCTCATGCGGGAAACCGCGTTCCAGACCGGCGACGCGGCCCGTTATGCCTCAACTTTCGCCGGCGCGCAGGCGGCGCTGAAAGCGCAGACAAAACAGCTCTCCAGTGCCCTTGGCTCAATTTTCGCCCCGGCGCTGCATGCGGCGTTGCCGTACCTGACCGCACTGGCTGAAAAAATGACCGTGCTTGCCACACGCGCAGGGCAGGTCATGGCCGTGCTGTTCGGGATCAAACCAACGCCCATCAAGCAGCTCTCCGCGAGCACGCAGGCGGCTTCTGCGGGGCTTGAGAAGGCCACAAAGAAGGCAAAAGAACTGAAAGGCCAGCTCCTCGGCATCGACGAACTGAACGTCATCGAGAAGGCCGACACAGGTGACAGCAGCGGCAGCGATACCGCGGGGAACACCGGCGGTATGAACGTGGGAAGCCCGATCAATAGTGCCCTCTCCAATGCGGATAATGTGATTGATCCGAGAATTACGGCAAGGAAGGAAGAGATCAGGGAGAAGCTGCGTGAGGTCAAAGACTTGATCCAAACCTATAGCCCGGCCATCAAGGGCGTGGCGGCGGTTGGTGCCGCAGCGTTTGGTGCGGCCAAGATCAGCAAGTGGTTTGGGTTGGCCAAGGCAGCAGTGGGCAAATCGCCTTTACTATCCAAGGGCGTGAAGGCACTTGGAAAATCGTTGCTCTATGCAAAAACCTCGTTTGCCATAACCAGAAATCCCTTAAAGGGGTTGGCGAATGGATTTAGCTCTCTGTGGAGTAGCTTCAAACATTTTATGGGTGGGCTGAATCCTATGGTGAAGATGGGTGTTGGCCTTGCAGCCCTTGGTGGTGAGGTTGTCGTTGTCAAAAACGCGGTCGAAGAGTATGCCCTGGGCAACCTGTCACTTAAAGATGCCCTGTTGCAAATCGGTCCTACGGCTGCGGCCGCGGGCGGTGTTATGTATGCAACATTTGGTCCTCCTGGCCTTGTAGTTGCTGCGGTGGCTGGACTTGATGCAGCATTACTTGGCGCATGCGAAGCGGAACAAGCACTTGCAACGGAGGCGGCGAAATCCATATTTTATAAAGATGATGCGGCGGCGGTCAACGTGTCCCTCGTAGCAGACGCATATAAGCGGGTAGCAGAAAACATGAGCGCATATACGACGGAAATACAGTCTAGCGCGGAAACTCGTGCACAGGCGGATGATCAGATTGAAGCCTCCACTAAGAAAATCGAAGGTTTATCCCTAAGTATACTAAATACAAAAGGCGACATCAGTGAAAGCGTTGCGGCAATGTCCGCAGAGTTTGAAACTTTGAAAAATTCAGTGAACACAAAATTGGATGCCGTTCAAACTATCCTTGTGACAACGTTCGTTAACACGCCAGAAGAGGTGCTCAAAAAGTTTGGCGTTACTGCTGATGAGCTAACAACCGAGGTAGTGGCAGCTGTGTCTGGTACCAAAAAAAAATTTGTAGAAGCAGTCGACGACCTTGAAGAAGCGCTTGAAAATCTGCGGTCAAACCAAAGCAGCCAAGTTTTCAAAGACAAGTTTAAAAGCGCGTTTGATGAGGTAACTCGTTTGAGCGGCTACGGAAGTGAAAGCATTGATGAATTTCAGGAAAGTTAAAAAAGTATGAAAATTATAACTTTGAAGGTCCTAAAGAGGCAGCCAATGCACTAAAGCAAATATCCGAATCTTATTCCAAAGCAATGACATCTTTTGACGAAATGGAAGAAGCTTCCTACCAATCCATCGAAGATTTGAAAGGCAAACTGCCTCCTGCGATGCGCGAGCTGATGAAGAGCATTGTTAGTGAAAGTGCGTCAGTGCAAAAAGAAGAACTCTCTAAACAGACTGCCGATCTGGTGCAAAGCATATATAACTCGGCGTACAAAAAAGCCGCAGAGGCGGCGAAACAAATTGACATTGGTTCTTTACACGTATTATATCGGGCACAAAGGTTCCAATGGTAAATGCCTTTGAAGACATTCTAGATGAAATTGATCAAGAGATTGGTGTAAAGTTTCCGGAATTGTTCAAGCAGTGGGGCTATTCTTCTGCCGACGAATTCTCATCGGCTCTCGAAAGTAGTGCAAAAGCTGCACGCGATTCCATTTGGAAATCGAGTAAGGGAATTACGCAAAGTGCAGCTGACGGAATCAGCAGCGGCCAAAAGGAGCTTACAAAAGCAGTGAACAATAGTTTCACTAAAGTGACAGATCAGATTCAAAACTCCTTTTCTTACAACCGCTTCAACAAAATAGGAAGGGATGCCAGCAACGGCCTCACTGACGCTTTCCGAGATCTTTCTTTCCCCCGTATCAAAACCCCGCATTATGAACTGGATTACGACACGTGGGGCGCTGAGGGGGAAGCTTGGCGACAGATGGGCTTGCAGGGCCGCCCCTCGGTCAACGTCAAGTGGTACGCCAAAGGCGGCGTATTTACCGATCGCTCACTTATCGGCGTTGGCGAGTACCCAGGAGCAGCCAGCAACCCGGAGATCGCAACGCCGCAATCCATCATGCGCGACACGGTCGCCGGTGTACTCCAGTCCGACCGCAGCAATCAGTACGACGTGATCTACCGCGCGGTTTACGCCGCTCTGACGGCGTTGGGGCCGGATTTATTCTCCCCCGAAGTGGTGGTTGATCTGGATGGTCGTAATCTAGGCCGTGGCAGCGCAAAGTACGTCAAGCAGGAGCTTATCCGCTCCGGCGAATGGTAAATAACAAAATCCTCCCTGCCACAATAGCAGGGAGGAACGGATTATTTTTTATTCTTTGCAGTCCATTCACTCCATGAAATGCTCTCTATTAATTCGCTTTCCCCTGTCACGGGATTTTTAGCTCTGCGCATGTGCGGGGAATCATCCTTAGAGTAAGAGACCGTTCCACATCTACATCCGTGATGCAAAGGTGGAAAAATTTTTTCCTATTTGTGCCTCAGATGTATAAAATATTTTCTTGTCCATTTCGCCACAAATTGGGCAGGTTTTCGCGTCCAAAGCGGCCAAAAAAGTATACTGTTCTATCCCATTTTGTTTATAAAAATATAACTCTCGATTGTTGCAGATTAGAATAAATGCATCATGAAAAAGATGCGGCAAAAATCCCCTTTCTTCATCAGTGAGCGGAATGCGCAGTGCTCGTTCTGCCAACGGGCCAAGGCGGGGAACGGTAGCACCGATAAGATAAGTGGTGACTAAGATGGCCTTCATTTAATATTCGTATTCGGATAAACCTGAAGGAAGTTCCAATCTTGAATTCATAAAGCAATATATTCCATACGATTCTTCTTCTCTTAATTCAGCATAGCCCCCTGAGTTCCCATATTCCTCAGATTCGCGTGGAATGCGTTGTTCTTCCCGGTATATCTCTACACGCTTATACGCATCTCCGATTCTTTTCCGGCAAATAAGATCAAAGCATTCATCCTCAAGG
>ENA-OQCL01000354-OQCL01000354.1-human-gut-metagenome-genome-assembly--contig:-NODE-354-length-23017-cov-2.835474_pt1 | contig 23017 bp, 28 predicted proteins | sample MGYA00242502_ERZ504586 | MGnify/ENA primary metagenome ERZ504586 (study PRJEB26092, sample SAMD00036316) | human gut metagenome | host: Homo sapiens | study: EMG produced TPA metagenomics assembly of... | reverse complement strand
CGACGTAATAGAGGTAGGCGAAGGCATCTTTGAGGACGATGATGTTGCGGTACGACTCGTGATTGATTTCATGCATGGTGAAATTATAAGTCAGCAGATGGTCCAGGCACTGGTAGAGGCTGCTGACGGATTGGGGCATGTGGGCGGCGAAGACATCCATTTTCAGGCCTAAGTGGACATCACAGGACCAGTGGTCATTGTGACATTCTTCCAGAATCTGCCAGATGCCATTCTGGTCGAGGACGTGGAACTGGCCGGTCATGACCAGCATCCCCTGAGACGGGAGGCCTTCGATGTATTGGTGGAGGAGCTGGCGCAGGGCCGTGTGGCAGTCCGCACGGCCGGCATAGAAATGGATAGCTTGGTCGCGGTTTTCATTTTTTCCCGTCTTGATCTGGGCCTGGCGATAGGCCTGGCTGAGCAGCCCGTAGAGATGGAACGCCAGATCCTGGCCGTCGTCGGCAAAGGAGAAGATACGGTTCAAGTCGTCTTCCTGGTGCTGTTTCTGGGCGGTATCGGCAAAGAAGCGGGCCATGTCTTCGTGGATGCGATCGGCGTGGCGCGAAGCCGGCAGGCGGGCGCCGTTGACCCATTTGCTGATATAGGACATGTCGTAGTCGATAGCCTGGGATAAGGTCGTATATTTCGTCTCCGTGTATTGCAGCAGCTGCTTGAGGACTTCTGCATAAGGATTCATAACTAAGACCCCTTTGATGGTAAAAGTGAATGTGTATATATTCTTTATATTCATTATATAGCTGCGGCGGGACACCTTCAAGGAAAGACCTTGTCACGTTTGTCATCTTTCGGGCAACTTTTTCATCTTTTGTCACGGCTTTGTGCGTATTTTTCAAGGGAAAACAGGGCTATACTAAAGTCAGAAGATGAGAAGAAAAAGAGCTCATCGAAGATAAGCAAGGCAATCTATAAGGAGGGAGTCATCATGGCAAAACTGATTACAGCAGAAAATGCAGCATCGCTTATTAAGAATCGTTCGACTATCGCCGTTTGTGGTTTTGCACAGTGTGCATTACCGGAAGAAGTATTGCAGGCCCTGGAAGACCGCTTTACCAAGACCGGATATCCGCAGCAGCTGACACTGGTCCATACAGCCGGCATCGGTGACGGTGTGAGCAAAGGTGCCAGCCATTTCGCCCATGAAGGCATGCTGAAACGGGTCATTGCCGGTCATTATAACCTGGCTCCCAAACTGGGTAAACTGGTCATGGACAACAAGGTCGAAGGCTACAACCTGCCGCAGGGTACGATGGCTCAGTGGTTCCGCAGCATTGCCGGCCGCAAGCCGGGCCTCTTCACCCGCGTCGGCCTCAATACGTTCGTCGACCCCGCATTGAAGGCGGTAAATTGAACAGCATCACCAAGGAAGACCTGGTAGAAGTGAAGGAATTGGATGGTGAAGAATACTTGTGGTACAAACCGTTCCCCATTGACGTCGCTATCGTCCACGGGACCTGTGCCGACTTGAACGGTAACGTATCGACGGATAACGAAGAAGTCCGCATGGAGCTCCTGCCCATGGCCCTGGCAGCCAAAGCCAGCGGCGGCATGGTCATCGTCCAGGTCGAAACGCTGGCCGAAAACCGGACGATTCCGCCGAAACACGTCGTCCTGCCGGGCATCGACGTCGACTACATCGTCTTGTCCAAGGTCCGTCAGGTCCAGAACCCGGCCTATACCGGTGAAATGCGTATGCCTCTGTCCCAGATTCCGCCGATGGCACTCAACGCCCGTAAGGTCATTGCCCGCCGGGCTGCGATGGAACTCGTACCCAACGCCGTCGTCAACTTGGGCATCGGGATTCCGGAAGGCGTCTCCAGTGTAGCCAATGAAGAAGGTATCGGCGATCAGCTGACACTGACTGTCGAAGCCGGACCGATTGGCGGTGTACCGGCCAGCGGCGCTGACTTTGGCGGATCGGCCAACGCCGATGCAATCGTCGACCATCCGTATCAGTTCGACTTTTACGATGGCGGCGGGCTGGACATGGCTTTCTTGGGCATGGCTGAATGTAACGCCAAAGGCGATGTCAATGTCAGTAAGTTCAAAGACCGCATCGCCGGCTGTGGCGGTTTCATCAACATCACCCAGAACACGCATAAAGTCGTCTTCTGCGGTACCTTCACGGCTAAAGGCCTGCGCGAAGAAATCCGCGACGGCAAACTGGTCATCACCCATGAAGGGGCTGTCCAGAAATTCATCGATAAGGTCGGCCAGATTACTTTCAGTGCTGACTATGCTCACAAACATAATCAGCAGGTCATGTTCATTACCGAACGCTGCGTCTTCGTCCTCACCGACAAAGGCCTGGTCCTCACGGAAATCGCACCGGGCGTGGATCTGCAAAAGGATATCCTCGACCAGATGGAATTCGTGCCGCACATTGCCGAAGACCTGAAGACCATGGACGAACGAATCTTCCGCGATGAACCCATCGGCCTGGCTCAGGACATCTTTGAACAGCAAGCCAGCTAGGGACCATTGGAGAGTCATCACTGTAAACTAAAAAAGGGGCTGTCGCATGTGCGACAACCCCTTTTTATATGAGCTGCGAGATATTATTTAGCTGCAGCTTTTTTTGCTTCGGCTTTGGCCAGGAACGGTGCCGATTCGATGATGAAGCGGTCGTGGGTAGCTTCGCCTACGAGGCCGGCTTCGTCGTGAGCTTCGATTTTGAAGGTGAGTTTTTTACGGTCCTGTTCGACCAAGGTAGCTTTGGCGGTGACGGTCAGGCCAATCGGAGTAGCTGCGACGTGTTTGACGTTCATGGCAATGCCGACGGTGTTATAGCCTTCCGGGAGCTGAGGGTCGCAGGCGTTGATGGCTGCGTTTTCCATGAGGGCTACCAGGGCCGGTGTGGCATAGACCGGGGATTTGCCGCTGCCTAATTTAATGGCCGTGTTGTTTTCTGTGCATTTTTCGGAAACTTCTGCTGTCGAGTTCGCTTTGATGTTGAATTCCATAGTGGTATAACCTCCTAAGTAAATGGGAATATGCCCGAATCGTATAGATTGAGGCGATTTACATAACTATATCATATCATACTTTCCTCTTTTTTGACAGAAAAAGCGTCATGGGATACAATGAACATGTTACTGTTTGAGAAAAACGAGGAGTGAAATTATGAGAATCAAAGCTATTTTGCTGATGGCAGCGGCTGTCCTGTCGATTGGGACGGCATCGCTGGCCAAGGATAAAGGGACGATGACTAAGTTCCCCAACTGGGGCATCATCACAGTGCCCGATGATATCTACATGCAGTCCGGACGACAGCCCATGCTGACGGCAGCGGATGAAGGGAATGACGTCATCGCATTGTTTGAAAAAATCTTCCCGATCCAGCCGGAAACGTATCAGGTCGTCAAGAAAGATGATGCCGATTTCCAGTACGCCTATTTGCTGCACTATACGGCGACGATTTGGGATGTCAAAGCCGCCGTCTACGGGGAGAACCGGGAAAATTCCTACCTCCGCGATATCGGCAGCCGGCCGGATATGCGGACCCTCATGAACCGGCTGAATCAGAATATGCCGGGGCGCCTGCCGCAGGGCTTCCGCGTCGTCTCGCCGGTGACGGCGAAGAAGACCAATGGTCATCTCTTTTATGAATGGACCATTGCCAAATCGCTGGTCATCAATGGCAATCCCTTTACGGAAACGATTCACTGCCTGGCCTGGCAGCATGGCGATACGATGGAAGTTGCCGCCATCCTGGGCAATATCGCTAAAGAAGGCGATGACGATATCATCAGCGCCGTCACGGATATGTTGAAAAACGCAGAAAAATGCCTAAAAAATGACGTTTGCCGTGGATCGTTTGGCGTTTGCCGTGATGAAGCCCCTTGCGCGATGCGTTAGCGAGCCTATTTCGCAATCACGGCTCACGAACCACGTCAAACGAACCACGAAAAAGCCCCGACGCATACGCGGTGGGGCTTTTTCTTATAACGTTTTCATCAATTCTTCCAGATGTTCTGTGAGTTTCATGTTTTCTGAGTAGTCAACGGGGCAGTCGATAATGACCGGTTTATTCTGCTGGAAGGCTTTTTTCAGTGTCGGCAGGAGGTCTTCGGTCTTTTCGATGCGGTAGCCGATGGCGTGGAAGCTTTCGGCCATTTTTACGAAGTCCGGGTTGGTGAAGTCGACGTACTGGTGATGGCCATACTGCATGTCCTGTTTCCATTTGATCAGGCCATAGCTGCAGTCGTTGAAGATGAGGGTGACGAAGTTCGTGCCCAGGCGGTAAGCCGTTTCAAATTCCTGAACGTTCATCAGGAAACCGGCGTCGCCGGTGATGGCCAGGATTTTCTTATCGGGATGGACGAGTTTTGGCCGAAATGGCATCCGGGGACGGCAATGCCCATGGTGGCGAAACCGTTAGAGATGAGGCAGGTGTTCGGTTCGTAGCAGTTGTAATGGCGGGCAATCCAGACTTTATTGGCGCCGACGTCAGAAATGACGATATCGTCTTTTCCCATGATGCGGCGGCAGTCGATGAGGGCTTTCTGCGGTTTGACCGGGAAGGACATGTCGTGGGCATAGCTTTCGTGTTCGTCGACCATTTTCTGGCGGATATCCAGGAACTGTTTCGGTTCAGCCAGGCGGGCGGCTTTGGCCATGATGCGTTCCAACGAGTTGGGGATGTTGCCGACGACTTCGACTTCCGGCTGGTAGTTCTTGTTGATATCGGCCGGCATGGTGTCGATGTGGATGATGTCGGCATTGGTCAAATGCCATTTGGCCGGGGCATATTCGATGATGTCATAGCCGACGGCGATGACCAGGCTGGCTTTTTCCAGCATCTTGGTCTGATAGTCGTCCATGGGATGCCGACGGTCCACATGGAATATTTATTGTCAAAGGGGATGGCGCCTTTGGCCATCATGGTATTGATGACGGGGAGCTTCAATTTTTCTGCGAAAGCCGTGAGCTGCTTGGCCGCTTTGCTGCGGATGACGCCGCTGCCAGCCAGGATGACCGGGTTCTTGGCATAGGAAATCATGGAAGCGGCCGCTTCGATTTGCGATTCCAAGGCCGTTTCCGGCAGGATCGTCTTATGCTGTAACGGTTTTTCATCATCGGCGACGGGCATCTTGCTGATGTTGACCGGCAGGTCGATGAAGGTAGCACCTGGTTTTTCCCGTTCGGCATATTTGAAGGCCAGGCGGGTGATTTCTGCCATCGTGTCCGGACGGACGACGGTGTAGGCGCGGCGGGTAATCGGTTCGAACATGGCCCGCAGGTCGAGGTACTGATGGGCGGTGATGTGCATTTTATCGGTACCGACCTGGCCGGAAATGGCGACCAGCGGGGCCCCGTCGCAGTCGGCATCGGCGACGCCAGTAATCAGGTTGGTAGCACCAGGCCCGAGGGTAGCCATGCAGACGCCGGCTTTGCCTGTCAGACGGCCGTAGACGTCGGCCATGAAAGCGGCGCCCTGTTCGTGGCGGACGGTGATGAATTCAATCTTTGAATGTTCCAGGGCATCCATGACGGCGAGGTTTTCTTCGCCGGGAATACCGAAAATATAATGGACACCTTCTTCTTCCAGACATTCGACGAGAAAGTCGGCGGTGTTGCGCGTCTTCTTTTGTTCCATGGTGTGCACTCCTTTGACGATAGATGGATGAGTTGAAATTCGTGTTGCAACCTGTATTATAATATGGTATAGCTTGTTTTTCAACATATTTGAGGGAAGCGATGTGCTTGCCTTTTTTAGGATTTCACGTTATACTAAAAACAGAGATAGTCCGATGGCTGCACATCGGCTCTCCTCTAGGTTAAGATGTTGAAGAAGGCCGTGTACCGCATTGGTATACGGTTTTTTTCAGATATCGTACTTACTTATTTACGTACCGAAATAACCAGCACGACTAAGGTAGCAAAAGCTATCATTAGATAAAGTGTTTCAAAGACACTCATGTTTATAAAAATATCAATGACTCTCTTTGACTAAGGTGAAATTATGAACATTCTAATCAGCGCCTGCCTGCTCGGCCAGTATTGCCGTTATGATGGTAAGACGAAGGTTTATCCGCAGGTACAGGATTTGCTCGGACGGGATGATATCCATTTGATTCCCGTCTGTCCGGAACAGGCTGGTGGTCTGGCGACGCCGCGGCCAGCGGCTGAACGTCAGGGCAGTCGTGTCGTCACCGCGAATGGCAGTGAGGTGACGGCCCAGTACCAGCGTGGCGCCGAAGCGGCTCTGTATTGGGCCCGGCTGTTCCACTGTACGAAAGCCATCTTGAAGGAGAAAAGTCCGTCTTGTGGACATGGACAGATTTACGACGGTACTTTTTCCCGGACCCTGACGGTTGGCGACGGCGTGACAGCGGCTTTATTACGCGCAGAAGGCCTTGAAATCATCGGTGAAAGCGACCTTCCCTGACTCTTGCTTTTATACCCCTGGTTTGCTACAATATACGAGTACGCAAGTGAGGAGGTTGCAGCGTGAATACGTTTCTACATGAAGTTTACGAATGGATTTATTCCATTATCATCGCGTTGGCCATTGCCATGGTCATCCATATCTTCTTCTTCCAGCCGACCCGCGGTTTCTGGTGAATCGATGATGCCGACCCTGCACAATGGGGAATACCTCATCGTATCCAAGTGGAACCACGTCTTCGGGGGAAGTCCCGAATTATGGGGATATTGTCATCATCGACAGCCGCGTCCAGTATCCGCGTACGTGGAAAGATGACGTTGCCGAACCGATGAACAATTACATGGCCTTCTTCAATCATGATTGCAGACCAAGAATATCTGGGTCAAACGGGTCATCGGCCGTCCAGGCGATACCTTGGCTTTCCATGACGGCAAGGTATGGCGCAACGGCGAGCCGTTAGATGAACCGTACATCAATGAACCGATGGAATACAGCCGTAAAGGGGAAATCAAGATTCCCGAAGGCTATGTCTTCTGCATGGGCGACAATCGCAACCACAGCAGTGACAGCCGCTTCATCGGCCCGGTCCCATCGACCACGTCTTAGGCCACGTCATCTGGTAGGCCTCAAAACAGCATACGACAGTTCGCAATCCATCCTTGTCGGTAAACAAAACTAGGAAGCATTACAAAAGGTATCTTTGCAATGCAGACGGGATTGTTTCGGCAACCCCGTCTTTTTTTTGCTCTCAGTTGAAAGGAGGAACGCCTATGTATAATTTCTTAGCGAACACGAAACGCATGACCGTCGCTGCTATGGTCATGGCATTGTACATCGTCATCTTGTATGTCACCCAGGGCATTTCGTTTGGCCCGTATCAGATCCGCATCGCCACGTCGCTCTATGCATTGGCCTTTGTATATCCTTTCCTGGTCGTACCCTTGGGGCTTGCGAACTTCATCGCTAACTTTCTCTTTGGCGGCTTGGGCTTCATCGACATGATCGGTGGCTGCTTTGTCGGCATCGTCACGACATGGCTCATCGTCCAGGTCCGTCAGCGTCATTATAATCCCTGGCTGGCCGCCCTGCCCATCTGGTGGGTGCCGACCCTCTGCGTCAGCGCCTGGCTGTCGTATCTGCTCAACCTGCCTTATGCCGTCCTGGTCAGCAGCCTGGCTGTCGGTCAGCTGCCGCCGGCTATCTGCGGGGTCCTGCTCATCCAGGCCTTGAGCCATCGCTATATTTTGAAAAAGGAGTTTTGATCTATGAGTCGAAGTAAAGAAGAACTGCAGGGCGTGACCAAGCTGGGCAATCAGCATACGGTGTATGTCCAGGACTACGATCCGTCTTTATTGGAAACATTTGTCAACAAGCATCCCGACCGGGACTATTTCGTCAAGTTCAATTGTCCCGAGTTCACCAGTCTCTGCCCCATGACGGGCCAGCCGGACTATGCGACGATTTATATTTCTTACGTCCCAGGAGAACGCATGGTAGAAAGCAAGTCGCTGAAGCTCTATCTGTTCAGCTTCCGCAATCACGGCGATTTCCATGAAGACTGCGTCAATATCATCATGGACGACCTCATCCGGGTCATGGACCCGAAATACATCGAAGTGTGGGGGAAATTCCTGCCCCGCGGCGGTATCAGCATCGACCCGTACTGCAATTACGGCCGGCCCGGTACGCCCTGGGCTGACGTGGCCTGGCAACGCCTGTCCCAGCATGATTTATATCCTGAAAAAGTAGATAATCGCTAAATCTATTACCTTTTACGGCTGTTTCATGATATAATAATCTAAAACAACAGAAGTAAGGGGTGTTACCTGTGAAATTGAAAAAAATGCTTTTGGCCCTGGGCTTTTCCCTGGTCTTGTCGGCATCGGTCTTCGCAGCGGATAATATGTGGCAATATAACCAGTATACGTCCATCGACATGAACTCGGCCAAGCTCTATTACGATATGGGCCGCCAGATCCTGTCCTTCGATACGGTGGAACAATCCGGCGAAACGACAGACTACTGCACCTATGTGTACAACATCGATGACCAGACGATTCAGCTGAAAAAAGATGATTTACCAAGACGAAGAAGCATAAGTATAAGAGCAGCTTCTATCCGGAATCCATCAAAGACGGCAATGCCGTCATCAAGGCCAGAGCCCGCATGGCGAATGACGTATTGGCCAAAGTAAAGGAAAAGAATGAGAAATAAGTGACTGTTTCCCATATAAAGTAGGGGCCGTCCCGAAGGGCGGCCCTTTTTCAATCATCTTGATGTTATTTTCCTTTAACGCAGATGCTGAGCCATTTCGGCAGTTTGTGTTCGACGACGACCCAGGAATAGGCAGCGGCACAGGCTGTGACGATGACGTAGATGGCGATGATGTGGACGGCCCGCAGGTAAATATGCAGGTGAGCCGCCAGGCCCGTGCAGGCGCTGAGGAAGACCGGATGGACCAGGTAGATGGGGTACGAGTAGTCGCCCAGGAGGGAGAAGACTTTGTGGACCCACTGCGGTACAGGCCGACATTCCCACCAGTAGAGGAGGAAGAGCATGGTCGACAGGGTATAGGCCATGCCGATAGGGCTGAGCTGATGGATGGTGAAGACTGCCGATAAGGGGTCATAGCCCAGGTAGTGCATGACGCCGTAGTACGCGGCCAGCATGCCCAGCGTCGTCGCCGCCTGGAAGACGTTGACCAGGACGCCGTGCTTTTTCAGCCAGTCCGTGACGCTGCCGAAGTGTTCTGCCGTGAAGGCGCCGAACATGAAGATGAACAAGTAGTGCAGGACGATGTAGTTCAAACGGAAGTTGAAGGCGTCCTGGATGAGGGGATTGTCGGAATGGACCGTCCAGATATAACTGGAATAGAAGTTGAAGGCCATGTTGGCGAAGAAGAGAAGAGTAAACGACAGCCACGGTGCTTTATCCATGAAGCGCAGGAGCGGCCGCCACAGGGGCATGAGAAAGTAGAACCACAAGAGGATGACCAGGAAGTAAATATGATACATGGCCAGGCCGTACCACAAGGTGCGGAAAAAGGCGTAAGGCTGGAAGACACTGAAGTTGTGGCTGATGACCGATACGTAGACCATGTAGAACAGGGACCAAGCCAGATAGGGGACGAAGACCGTCCGCAGGCGGCGCCGCAGGTAGTCCTTATAGACGAAAGGCTGGTCCAGGGGCTGGCTGTAGAACATGCCGAAAGCCGACAGGAAGAAAAAGGCCGGCACGGAAAAACGGGACAGGATTTCCAGGATGGCCACCAGGCCCAGGTTGGGCGACGGATTGACGATAGCGACGGAGCCGACATGGATGGCGATGACGCCGAGCATACAAAGGCCGCGCATATAGTTGATAGAATGAATGAATCGTTTTGACATCTGACACCTCGAAAGATACAATAAAGATAATTAGGATAATGACCTATCCTATTATAACAAATTTTTCAGCTGGACAGGAGGCTTTATGACAAGAAGATATAAAAAACGTGACCCGCACGGGACTCATCTGGCAGTGACCTTGATCCTGCAGGACTCCGCCTGGTCATTCCCATACCGCCGCAGGTCAGCATGTTCGTCGTCGGGTCCCTGGTCAATGCCTGTCTCATCGTGGCGGTCCTCCTCATCGGCCGCCGTGCCGGCCTGGTCGTGGCCGGGTGTACGCCGGTCTTTGCCTGGCTGGAAGGGATGCTGCCCTTCTTTCCCTTTGTCTTTCCCGTAGGGCTGGGCAACTGTTTCTATGTCTGGACGGCCTGGCGCTGGCAGCGGTACGGTCTGCCGGCTTTTTGCGGCGGTGCCTTGGGGAAGGCGGCCATCCTCTATGGCTCGTTCTACCTGCTGTTCGCCTGTATTGCGTTTCCGCCGGCTGTGCGCCATATGCTGTTGTTTGCTATGAGCTGGCCCCAGATCGTGACCGGCATCATCGGGGCGGTCCTGGGAATGGAAGTCAGCCGTCTCCTCGGGCATCAGCCTGAATAGAAAGGAAGGTATGTATGTTCTTGCAAATATTTTATTATCTCCCGGCTATCCTCGGCGTGTTGTTCATTGCCGTCGGGGCCTATCACGGCTGGAAGTTCCGCGGCATGACGCGGCGCTGTAAGGTAGCGGCTGTAGGGACGCTCCTCGGATTTGAAGAAAAGAAGATGAAGAGCGGAACTCTTTATTACCCCGTCGTCCGTTTTCAGACGCAAGACGGCAAGACTTATCAGGCCCGGTATGCCTTTGGCGATGCCGAATGGGATTATACGGCCGGCGATGAACTGGACCTTCGTTATAATCCGGCGGATCCACAGGAAATCTATCTCGATCACGTGCAAAGTGTCTGGCAGCAGTATGCCAGTCCTTTTTTCATCATTATCGGCGGCCTTATCTTTATCGCTGCGTATTACTTCATTTTGTAAATAAAGGAGGACCTGGTTACGTTGGAAGAAAATGAAAAAGCCGTCGCTGCGATGCGGCAGTTTTTAGAGGCCCTGGGACTGGATCTCCAGGCTTTGGGCATGGAAAAGACGCCGCACCGTCGTACGCTCAGGCTTTTTGGGAATTTTTTTCGGGGCTCAGGGAAAATCCCGATGACGAGTGGCAGGCTCCCATTGCGACCCAGAGCGATGCTTGGTCGTCGTCCGCAACATCCGCTTCCATCGATGTGTTGAACACCATTGCTGCCTTTTTTCGGCTCCGTCCATGTGCATAATTATCCGAAAACGGGACTATCGCCGGCTTCGGCCATTTTTGTCCGCGCCGTCGACATCCTGGCCCGGCGGCCGCAGCTCCAGGAACGGATGACCGATGACCTGTGCCAGTCCATTTGCCGCGGCCTCGATCCGGAAGGCGTCCTGATTATCGTCAAAGCGACTCATTTATGCCTGACCATGCGCGACCGCATGGCTATCGATTCCAATATCGTAACGACGGCGTCATCGGGCTGTCTGAAAGAGGGGACAGCCGCCTATGATCAGGCTTGGAAACTGCTCATGGAGGAGGAAAAAGATGGATAAAATTGTCCTGACAGGACTTCATTTTTATGGGTATCATGGCTGTTTGCCTGAAGAAAAGCGCCAGGGCCAGCCTTTTCACATCGATTTGACGCTGGAAACGGACTTGGGACGGGCCGGCCAGACCGATGACCTGACGCAGACTGTCGATTACAGTGCCGTCTATGGCGTCGTCAAGGAAGTCGTCGAAGGGCCGTCCTTCGACTTGATCGAACGGGTGGGACAGGTCATTGCCGACCGCATCCTGGCCGAGTTCCCACCGGTCCAGGCCCTGACCGTGACCGTCCATAAGCCGCAGGCCCCCATCGGCGGACCCTTTGATGATGCGGCCATCGTCCTGGAAAGGCGGCGCCATGGCTAGATTCTATCTCAGTATCGGCGCCAATCTGGGCGACCGGATGGCGACGCTGCGCCAGGCTGTCCGTCTCCTGGCCGATACGCCAGGGGTAATGGTGACGGCCGTTTCCCCGTTCTATGAAACACCGCCCTGGGGAAAGACCGACCAGCCTGCCTTTATCAACGGGGCCGTGGCTGTCGAAACGGAACTGTCCGGACAGGAACTGCTTGACGCCTGTCTGGATATCGAACGGCGGTTAGGACGCGTGCGTCACGAAAAGTGGGCGCCCGGACTATTGATATCGACCTCGTCTACAGCCCGGACGAAACGTGCCGGACGGAAACCCTGACTTTGCCCCATCCCTATCTGACCCGGCGGGCTTTCGTCCTGGTACCCTTGCGGGACCTGGCACCGGACCTCATCCTTTGCGGCCGGTCCATCGGTGACTGGCTGGACCAGCTGCCGGATACAGACTCTATCAGAAAGAAGGTCAACTAACTATGGAAAAAATACTCATTGCAGATGATGAACAGCTCATGCGTCAATTAGTCATCGATTTCTTGAAGCCCGAAGGCTACGAAATCCTGGAAGCGTCGGACGGCAAAGAAGCCTTGGATATTTATGATAAAGAACACCCGGACCTCATCCTCCTGGACGTCATGATGCCGGGGTACGACGGCTGGACCGTATGCCGTGAAATCCGCCGTGAATCGACAGTGCCCATCATGATGCTGACGGCCAAGGGCGAAGAAATCGACCAGCTCTTTGCCTATGACCTCGGTGCCGATGAATACATCACCAAGCCGTTCAGCCCGAAAATCCTGGTCGCCAAGATTAAAGCCCTCCTGCGCCGTTCCCAGAATGAACAGGAAACGCATGAAGCCGACGATGGCGTCGCCATCGACCGCGATGCCCGCCAGGTCGTCATCGACGGCAAGAACGTCGACCTCAGTCCGACGGAATACAAGCTCCTCAATTATCTCATGAGCAATACCGGCAAGGCCCTGAGCCGCCGTCAGATTCTCAATCAGGTCTGGAATTACGATTATTATGGTGATTTGCGGACTGTCGATACGCACATCAACCGCCTGCGCATCAAATTGGGCGATAAAGGCCGCTATATCCGCACGGTCCGCGGCTACGGTTACCGCTATGATGGCAAATGAGCAAAGCGCGCTGGTCGTTAAAGTTTAAGGCTGGACTCTATGTCGGCTTTTTTACGATTTTCTTCATCATCACTCTCATGGCAGCCGTTGGCTTCGGCTTTGACCGTTACTATTATTTCATGAAGAAAGAAGCCATGAGTGAAGCCAGCCAGAAAATCAGCACCATCTACCGGGAAGAAGGCAAGCCAGACGAGAGCCAGCTCGATGATTTGAGCCAGCATTATGCTTTGGATGTGCTCATCGTCGACCATGGCCGGCTCGTCTATTCATCCCGGCCGGGGCGGCGGGTCTTTATTCCGCCGGATAAACCGCCGCTCACCAGCCATGATGTCGTCGTCACGGGGAAAGAAGATGAGGCGGCTCAGGTAAAGAACAATTTCAAGATGCCCCTGCATGTAGAAGAGCTCCTGGATTTGCTCAATGGCAAGGTACCTGATGAGGACATGCTGGGCAAGGTTGAGCTGTATAAGGATATGCCCGATTTTGAGCATTTCAATCTCATCGACCGCATCCAGGATGGTACCTATGTCATCATCAGCCAGTCCGTCGCGCCCATGCGGGAGAATATCTATATCGTCCAGCGGTTCATCATCGTCTGCGGCCTCCTCTGGCTGGTCCTGGCCCTTATCGGTACGCTTTTCCTGACGAAGCGCATGACCCGGCCCCTGCTGGAACTGAAGAATCTGGCCGTGGCCATGGCCCATCTCGATTTTTCCAAGCGCTGGCAGGGGCATTTCAACGATGAAATTGGTGAACTCGGCGACAGCATCAATACCTTGGCCCATCAGCTCGATGTCGCACTGACGGCGCTGCAGCAGTCCAATACGGAACTGCAGAAACAGCTCGATAAGGCCAAGGAAGTGGAACATATGCGCAAATCCTTCTTGTCCGCTGTCTCCCATGAGTTGAAGACGCCTCTGGCTATCATCCAGGGCTACGCCGAAGGGCTGGACACCCTGGACATCGACAAGGCGACACAACAGCGCTACTGTGCTGTCATCCGCAGTGAAACCCAGAAGATGGATAAACTGGTCAAGGACCTGCTCAACTTGTCGCGCCTGGAAACGGGCTCCTTCAAACTGGAGCAGACCGTCTTCGACTTCACGGCCCTGGCCGAAGAAAGCAAGGCTCGTTTTGCCAAAGCCATTGCCGATAAGGGCATCACTGCCGATTGGGAACTGCCAGCTGAGATGAACGTCTATGGCGACCCGGAACGGATCGATACGATTGTGACCAATTTCTTGAGCAACGCCATTGATTATACGAGGTCCGGAGGACATATCCGCGTCTTTGCCGATGACTTGGGGACGCGGTATCGCATCTCCGTCTACAATGAAGGCAGTCACATTGCTGAAGAATATCAGCAGCGCATCTGGGAGCCTTTCTATAAGATCGACTCGTCGCGGGCCCGCAGCCCGAAACGCGTCTTCGGCGGCCACGGCCTGGGATTGGGAACGGTTGCTGCCTTAGTGAAACTTCACGGCGAACAATACGGCGTCCGCAACGAAACGGATGGCGTCACCTTCTGGTTTACCCTTAAGAAGAGCTAGTTCGTCGTTCATCGTAGGCCGTTCGTCGTTGACCGTAAAGAGGAAAAAAGGCTATCACACGAAAATTCACTTCGTAGATAGCCTTTTTGTATGTTTGAAGTTGAAAGTTTGATGTTTGATGTGGATGAAGTAAAATTTAAAAGCCGTCACCTCAAACATCATACCTCAAACATCAAACCCTATGCCCATCAAAACGAGAGCTTGCCCAAAGTAGGGTGGCTGCATTTTTTCAAGGTCAGGTGGTCGACGAGGTAGCCGGCCTGGTCGAGATCGACGTCTTCTTTCTGTCCGTCGTGTTCAAAGACGCAGAGCGGATGGTCTGTACCGACTTCACCGCCAGGGAGATAGATGTATTCACCCGTTTCGGCATCGCCGAAGATGATGCCGGCTAAGAGGTGTTTTTTGGCTATCTGGCTCATCGCAGGGCCTCCTGTCCGTCGAATTTGATTTCTAAGAGCTTGCAGTCCCGGTAATCGGCCGAGACGAGCTGGAGCAGTGTCCCGTTATAACGGCGCGGGAACATGGTCCCGGGCTGCATGCCGTGGAGATGGCCGAAGACGCAGAGCGGGACGTGGTATTTTTCTAAAAGGTCCGTAAAGCCGCTGGGCTTGGTCAGGTCGCAGACCGGCGGGTAGTGGAGCAGGAGAATCGTATGCTGGCACTGTAAAGCTTCCGCTTCCTGCAGGGTCCGTTCGACGCGCAGGAGTTCCCGCCGGTACGGCTTGGCGTCCCGGTCTTCCTGGTAATGGATATCGCCGGGGCAGACCCAGCCATGAGTGCCGCAGATGGCGATTTCCTTGTCGCCCAGGACAGCTGTCGAGCCGTAGAGGTACTGTATCTTATTTTCGGCGTCCATGCGGTTCAGCTTACCGGCACTTTCCCACCAGTAGTCATGGTTGCCGCGGATCATGATTTTCCTGCCCGGCAGGGCCCGGATCTGATCCAGGTCTTCCTGGGCATCCTTCAGGTGCATGGCCCAAGACGTATCGCCGGCGATGAGGACGACGTCATTGTCACTGACACGGCTCTTCCAGTCGGCGGCGATGCGCTGCCAATGGTTCTTCCAGCGGCTGCCGAAAACTTCCATCGGCTTTTTAGGGGGATTGCCTGATAAATGTAGATCACCGATTGCAAATAAACGCATAGAGTTGTAATAACCGTCCTTTCTTATAGTTCATGCAAGCGCTGCTGCAAAGCATGAATGAAGCGCGCTGAATGGCCTCCGTTCGCGATTTGGGGAATCATATAGCCTACGTAGAGGGGGTTGGTCAGGAAGCGCGGGATAATTTTGACATACAAGGCATCGTCAGCCGGGAAGTCATAAAAGAAGATATTATAACTGTCGTTGAAGCTGACAAAGGAGTGCATGAAATAATCTGCCGTCCGCTGCATATAGCGGACGAATTTCCCCAGCTTTTCCCGGTCCTTGAGGATGAGGTTCACTTCGTAGAAACCGATGATGGGGCGCTGGGACAAGTTGACCGTCAGGCCGTCTTCCTCGACGATGGCAGGTCCGACGAAATGGAAGGGCTTGATATCCTGGTGATAGTCGTAGTCCTTGAAGCCGACGATCTGCGAATGGGGATGATGGATCGTGCCGCCGGACATGTAGCCGTGGTTGCGGTAGAAGACGACGGACCGGAATTTCCCCATGTCTTTGACTTGCTGCCATTTTTCCAGGCCGAACTGGATGAGCTTCAGGGCGTATTCCGGCGTATACGATGAAAATTCGCCATCGCAGTCATCGCTTTCGATGATCAGCGTCTGCCACGAATCCTTGAGGACGGGATAGGCGTTTTCCAGCCAGATCATAGGACCCCGCTTTTCCATGACATTCTTCAGATGGGCTACGTCGCAAAACGGACAATACTTTTCATCGCGATGGACCGTGTCGGGCTTGGTTTTGCCCAGATCCAGATTATATTCCAAGATGTGAGATAAGGGATTTTCATTCATGATGACCGCTCCTTTTGATACCTACTATACATTGTAGCATAGAGATAGCCATTTTCAAACCATGTGGTATAATACATATATGCTATTTTAAGGAGGAAATTATCATGAGTCTTCATATTGCTGCTCGTGACGGTGAAATCGCCGACCGCATCTTGCTTCCTGGCGATCCCTTGCGGGCTAAATATATTGCTGAAACTTTTTTGGACGACGCCGTCTGCTATACGGATATCCGCAACATCCTCGGCTATACGGGGACTTATAAGGGTGTCCGCCTGTCGGTCCAGGGGACGGGCATGGGAATCCCGTCGATTTCCATTTATGCGACGGAACTCATGCGCGATTACGGCGTGAAGAAACTCATCCGCGTCGGTACTTGCGGGGCCATGCGGAAAGATATCAGGCTCCGCGACGTCATCATCGCCCAGGGGGCGACGACGGATTCGTCGATCATCCGCAACATTTTCGGCGGTTCCATCAACTATGCGCCGCTGGCTGATTTCACCCTCCTGCGCCAGGCTTATGAACAGTCGGTCAAGCAGGGTATCCCGGCCCGGGTCGGCAACATCGTCTCGGTGGACCGCTTCTACGATGACGAAATCGACAACGATAAACTGACCCAGTACGGCATCATGGCCGTCGAAATGGAAACGGCCGGTCTGTACACGCTGGCTGCCAAATACGGCGCCCAGGCCCTGGGATTATTTACGGTCAGCGACCACTTGCTGACGGGAGAAGCCTGCACGCCGGAAGAACGGCAGACGTCTTTCGATGATATGATTCACATTGCCCTGGAAACGGCTATCCAGGAATAGAGGTGCTTATGAAAGCTAAGGAATTGCGGGTCATTGACAGTCATTTCCATTTCTGTGACTATATCGGCTTCAATCAGATTGCTATTGCTGCCGGTTATACCAATACTGAAGAATGTCTGCACAAGGCCTTTCAAGATAACAATATCGTCCACGGCGTCGTCATGGGCAACAAGACCCTGGACCCGGCCGGCCATCACTATCCCGATTACATGAGTTACTGTATCGGCCTGGACAGCAACGTTTTTTATGACAATATGGACCTCATGGTGGAACAGGTCGAAGAGAACCTCAAGCGCAAGCAGTGCTGCGGCATCAAGCTCTATCCGGGCTATAACCACGTCTACGTCTATGATGAACTCTACGACCCGATCTACGAATTGGCCCGGAAGTACAATAAGCCCGTCGCCATCCACACGGGCCTGACGGCGACGGCCAATGCCCTTTTGAAGTACAGCCATCCCATGACCCTTGATGAAGCGGCCGTCAAATACCCCGACGTCCAGTTCGTCATGTGCCACATCGGCAATCCTTTCCTGCAGGATGCCATTGCCGTCCTGGAAAAGAACCACAACGTCGCCGTCGATTTGTCAGGCCTTTTGGAAGGTAAGATTCCCGACATGGTCACCTTCCTGCGGGACAAACAGGGGTATATCTCCATGCTCCGGGACTGGCTGAACTATCTAGGTTCTTACGACCGGGTCATGTTCGGGACCGACTGGCCCCTGGCCAATTTCGCCGATTATATTACCTTTGTCAAAGATTTCATTCCCGAAACGTATTGGGATGACGTCTTCTTCAACAATGCCAACCGCATCTACCAGCTTGGCTTATAGCTGGCCCGAGCGATAAGGGAGGAACGCCTTTTGTATACTGTAACCAAGCGGATGGAAGTGTCCGCTGCCCACCACCTGGTCCTCGACTATGAAAGCAAGTGCGAGCATCTCCATGGGCATAACTGGATCATCTATGTGACCTGCCAGGCCGAAGCACTGGACCACAACGGCATGGTCGTCGATTTCAAGAAAATCAAGGAACTGGTCCACGCCAAGATGGACCATCAGAACCTGAACGATGTCTTCGACTTCAATCCGACGGCGGAAAATATCGCCAAATGGATTTGCGACACCGTTCCCCATTGTGTCAAAGTAACGGTCCAGGAAAGTGAAGGGAACGTGGCCACTTATGAATTATAGCCTCTGTGTCAACGAGATTTTCGACAGTATCGACGGCGAAGGGAAGAAAGCCGGCCAGCTGGCGACGTTCATCCGCCTCTGCGGCTGCAACCTGCGCTGTTCGTACTGCGATACGGCTTATGCCTTCAATGAAGGCCAGCATATGGACATTGCCGACATCATCGCCCAGGTCTCCTATCCCAACGTCACCTTGACGGGCGGCGAACCGCTGTGCCAGGATATCCACGCTCTCCTGGAAGAACTGAAGGGGCACAGCTCAACATCGAGACCAAATGGCAGTATGGATATCGAACCGTATTTCAAATACGATCACGTCTGGTTCACTGTCGATTATAAGAGCCTGTCTTCGGACATGGCCAACCGCATGCTGCCGGAAAACTTCGAGAAGCTCCGGCCTCAGGACGTCCTGAAGTTCGTCGTCGGCGATGAAGCCGACCTGCGTCAGGCTTTGGGCGTCTATCGCTTGTACCGCCCGAAGTGTGCCGTCTATGTCGGCGCCGTCTTCGGCAAGATCGAGCCGCGGCGCATCGTCGAGTTCATGAAGGAAAACCGCCTGACGGACTGGCACATGCAGCTCCAGCTCCATAAATTCATCTGGAACCCCGATGACCGGGGCGTCTGACTGAGACGACGAAACGCCGTTATCCGCTGATCTGCGGGTAACGGCGTTTTTTGAAGATGGCCTGGTCGTCATCGAGCATGTGCTGGAAACAGAAGAGGGTCGCGTCCGTATCGGTCAGGCTGTCGTGCCAGTTGCGGCCGTGGTAGCCGTAATGGGCGGCGCAGTTCATGAGCTTTTCATAGGTAATGGTCTTCGTTTCCTGATAATGGATGAGGGAAAAGGCTTCGGCCAGGTCGAGATAGATGTCCTTGTCGGGCAGGACGACGCCAGAAGCGTGGAGCTTGGCGATGTCGTTGAAGGTGCTGTAGCCGACGATGAGGTCTGCGTCCATGAAAAGGCGGCTGACCGTATCGGCCCAGAGGATGAACGGGTCTTCCTGGGCGACCTGTTCCGGCGTGATGTGATTGACTTCCATCGCTTCATCCCAGCGTTCCGTATAGAGGGGTTTGAAATAGCGGTTCATGAGGACGTCGCCGCAGCCGTTCATGATGGACAGCTGGATGATTTCTGCGTCGGCTGTGAGGCCCGTCGTTTCCAGATCCAGCGTCAGGATGCGCGACGGGTCGAGGCGGCGGATGGCCTGTTTGATCTTCGGCGACCGGCGGATGGTCTGGCGCCGGGCTTTTTCCTTTTTTCGACAGTACCTTTTTTCATGGGAAAAAACCTCCTTTCTTCTCTGCAATGGCTTTATTATAGGAAGAAAGGAGGTTCTTGTCAATTACTATTTCTTAGTGCTGGCACTTGTCGTGGCCTGTGGCTGGCTCTGGCCCGGCCGGTCGACGGAGGTGAAGCCGTAGACGGCCATACAGGCCAAGAGCAGCATGAGGAGGAGAGAAATGAATTTTTTAGCTGTCATAGAGGAAGTGTCCTTTCACGATGATTTATTCGTATAAGCCGCTCGGTTTTTTCCGAGAGGTTGATGAAGATGTTCTTGGTCTGCATGTAATGGCGAATGGTCGTCTTATCCGTTTCGCGGCCGATGCCGGAAAGCTTGTAGCCGCCGAAAGGTGCGCCGGCCGGCAGGGCGTTGTAGGTATTGACCCACATGCGGCCCGTTTCGACGCCTTTGGCTACGCGCAGGGCCCGGTTGATGTCGCGCGTCCAGACGGCGCCGCCTAAGCCGTATTCGCTGTCATTGGCCATGGCGATGACTTCGTCTTCCGTTTCAAAGGGCAGGATGCAGACGACAGGGCCGAAGATTTCTTCCTGGGCAATGCGCATGTCGTTGGTGACGTCGGCGAAGATCGTCGGCTTGATGAAATTGCCCTTTTCCAGTCCGTCTGTCGTGACTTTTTCGCCGCCGCAGACCAGGCGTGCTCCTTCTTGTTTGCCGATTTCGATGTAGCTGAGGATCTTTTCGACCTGACGGCCGTCGATCTGGGCGCCCATCTGCGTATCTTCCAGCCAGGGCAGGCCGACTTTGACGCGGTTGAAGCGTTCTGCCAGTTCAGCGACGAATTTGTCGTAGATCCCTTTCTGGACGAAGATGCGGGAACCGGCGCAGCAGACCTGGCCCTGGTTGAAGAGGATGCCCAACTGGGCTCCGTCCATGGCCATGTCCCAATCGCAGTCGTCGAAGAAGATGTTTGCCGATTTGCCGCCTAATTCCAAGGTGGCCGGGATGAGTTTTTCCTGAGCTGCCTTATAGACGTCGCGGCCGATTTCCGTAGAGCCTGTGAAGGCCAGTTTCTGGATGTCCGGATGGTCGAGGATATACTGGCCCGACCGGGAACCCTTCCCGGTGATGACGTTGACGACGCCGTCCGGCAGGACGCCTTCCAGGAGGTGCATCAGTTCCAGGACGCTGAGGGACGTCGTGCTCGACGGCTTGAGGATGATCGTACAGCCGGCAGCCAGGGCCGGTGCCAGTTTCCAGGCGGCCATGAGGAAGGGGAAGTTCCAGGGGATGATCTGGCCGACGACGCCAATCGGTTCGTGGATGACCAGGCTCAGCGTGTGGTCGTTCAGCGTGGATGCCCGGCCGTCTTCACTGCGGAGGACACCGGCGAAATAGCGGAAATGGTCGGCCGCTGCCGGGATGTCGATGGCTTTCGTTTCCCGGATGGGCTTGCCGTTATCCAGGGTTTCGATGAGGGCCAGCGTATCAGCATTCTTTTCGATGATGTCGGCGATTTTCAGGAGGATCGCCTGCCGTTTGACGGGGGATACTTTTTTCCAGGCTGGGAAAGCGGCCTGGGCTGCGCGGACGGCGGCATTGACATCGTCCTGCGTCGCTTCGGCACAGACGGAGAGGACGTCGCCGTTGGCCGGATTGATGGCTTTAAAAGTAGAACCGTCGCTGGACGGGACCCAGCGGCCGTTAATATATAAATCGTAAGAAGGGCGGATGACGTATTTCATGAGAGCACTTCCTTTCTGAGAGTCTGCGGAGTAGATTATAGTTAAAAATAATTATTTGTTAATTGTAAATTCATTATACCATAAGTGTACCAAAATGGTCAACAATGGGAAATTTTTTCACGGTCTCTGTGCCGGTCAAATGATTGCAAATATTGGCAAAGCAGGCTAAAATAGATAGGGTACACATTAAGTATAGTTTTAACAGGAGAAGATTATGTATAAATACGTTTTATTCGATCTGGACGGTACGCTGACCGATTCTAAAGATGGCATCATCAATTCCGTTGCCTATGCCCTGGCAAAAAATGGGCGAATCGACAGAAGGCCGGCTGGACCAGCACACCGTCGTCGGGCCGCCGCTCTTGACGACTTTTGAAGAAGTCTATGGCTTTTCGCCGGAAAAGGCGCGCCGGACTTATGCCTATTTCCAGGAACGCTACAGCACGATCGGCAAGTTCGAGAACCGGGCTTTCGACGGCATCGTTCCCATGCTGAAGACCATGAAAGAAGCGGGCATCCGCTCGTTTGTCGCTACATCCAAACCCCAGGTCCATGCCGAAGCGATTTGCCAGAAATTCGGCATCGCGCCTTACGTGGAAGCCATTGCCGGGCCTGCTGTCGGCGGTACCGATACGAAAGCCGATGTCATGCGCCGTATCCTGGATGGCCTGGGCCCGCTGCAGCCAGGCGATGCCGTCATGGTCGGCGACCGCCGCTTCGATGTCATCGGAGCCCACGAACTGGGCCTGCCCGTCATCTATGTCACCTACGGGTATGGCAATGAAGCGGAACGGAAGGCCTTCCAGCCAGAGTATACGGCCGATACCGTAGCGGCTCTGGGCCAGCTGCTTTTGCAGGCTTAGCAAGCCCATCATATACATTATATATACGATAAGGAGCATTTTTTTATGAAATTACAAGAAAAACAGACTATCCATGGCTTTGCCGTCGACCGGTCCCGTTACGTACCGGAACTGCACAGCCAGGCTTATGAGTTGCACCACATCCAGTCCGGTGCCCGCTTGTTATATATCCAGAATGATGACGACAATAAAGTCTTTTCCATTTCTTTCCGGACGACGCCGTCTGACAGCACGGGCGTACCCCATATCTGCGAACATTCTACCCTTTGCGGCTCCCGGAAGTTCCCCCTCAAGGAACCCTTCGTCGAACTGGTAAAGGGGTCGCTCAACACCTTCCTCAATGCCATGACGTTCCCGGACAAGACCATGTATCCCGTAGCCAGCCGCAACGCTGCCGATTTCAAGAACCTCATGGATGTCTATCTGGATGCCGTCTTTTTCCCGAACATGATCAAAGATAAACAGGTCCTCATGCAGGAAGGCTGGCACTATCATCTCGATTCGGCCGATAGTGAGCTGACTTATCGCGGTGTCGTTTATAACGAAATGAAAGGCGTCTTTTCTTCGCCGGATTCGCAGATGGAACGGCACGTCATGGATGCCCTCTTCCCGGATACGACGTATGGCGTCGAATCGGGCGGCAATCCCGATGATATCCCCAGCTTGACACAGGAAGCCTTTGCTGCCTTCCACGCCAAATATTATCATCCGTCGAACAGTTACCTCTTCCTCTACGGCGATATGGATAT
>ENA-OQCL01000352-OQCL01000352.1-human-gut-metagenome-genome-assembly--contig:-NODE-352-length-23070-cov-6.023755_pt1 | contig 23070 bp, 19 predicted proteins | sample MGYA00242502_ERZ504586 | MGnify/ENA primary metagenome ERZ504586 (study PRJEB26092, sample SAMD00036316) | human gut metagenome | host: Homo sapiens | study: EMG produced TPA metagenomics assembly of... | reverse complement strand
GATTCGCAGCACCAACGTAAAGTCAACCAGCAGCAAAACGGCGAGTTACTCCAACCTCACGCGCCCACCGCCGCCGTGACAAGCTCCCAATCTACACCGCCCGGCACGTAATACGTATGCAGCCGCCGGTCCTCGCTGTATATCAGCACCTCCACCGCGTTGTCATAGAGCCCGACGTAGACTTCGCCCTGCGGTCCCTCAAAGCGGAAACCCCGATGCCGCGCGTCGAAAGTGTCGAAGTCGTAGCTCCCGGTGAGCTCGCGCAGCTCCAGCGAGGCGAGATATTCGATAAGCGCCTCCTCGTCGGCGCCGGGCTCGTCCTCAAGGCTGTATTTCGAGAGCTCGTGCGCGTTGAAAATGACGTCGCGCCCCACGCCGCCGCCGTAGGCGAGGGCCACCTGCCCGAAGCACAACAGCATGAAAAACACCGCCAGCCCTATCGCCAGCGCGCCGCCAGCCTTCATGGGCGGCTGCATGACGTTTTTGAGCCTGTATCTCAGCGAGCGCCCCGTGGCCGAAAGGCAGGTCGTAAACCCGCGCGCGTCGCCCGCCGTGCTGAGCAGCAGGTCGGCATAGCGCCGCCGCTCGTCCTTGGGCGCGCCGAAGAGCACGGCCTCGTCGCAGCTGAGCTCCAGATCCTCCGCACTTCGGCTCATGGCGAGCCAGACGAGGGGGTTGAACCAGCACATGGCTACGACGCTGACGAGGCTGAACTTCGCGCTCGCGTCGTCGTGGCAGATGTGGACTATCTCGTGCCGCAGGACGAGCCTCAGCTCATCCTCGGAATACGCCCGCTCCGGCAGGACTATCCTCAGCGTGCTCCGGAACATGCCTATGCTCAGCGGCGTCGCCACGGCCCCGGAGCGCAGGAGCAGCGGCCTGCGTCCCCGGAATTGTGCCAGCTCCAGCTCCTCGATGAACAGCGCCTGGGCCTCCGGCTCCGCCTCAACAGCCCCGCGCAGTATGCGGCGGCGGAAGACAAGGTGCTCGGCTATCTTGTAGAGCAGCAGGAGACAGCAGCCCGCGAGCCATATGCTGAGCAGCGTAAACGCCCAATCGCCGGAAGTCACGATGACAAACAGCGGCATACCGGCAGCAAATCTCTGGATCTGGATGATGTACAGCACATTCGGCAGCAGCCAGAGCGAGACGCAGGCCCAGCCGCTGATGCGCTCCCTCAGCCAGGGCATGAGCAGCGAGAGGATGGCGTAATAGACGAAGAGCAGCAGAAAGGTGTTGAAGCACAGCGCCAAAAGTACATCCATCGCCTGGTCAGCGCCGTAAAAAGCCCAGTTCAGCAGCCAGACGGCCAGAATAAAGAGCGGGATGCAGCCCGCGTAGGAATAGGCCCAGTATACCCTGCTCCGTCTGCCGTTCCTTTCCTTGCCGTTGCGCTCCATACGCACAGCAATAGCCGCGCCAACGACCACGCCGAAGAGCGCCGCGAGCGCTATGCGCGTAAAAAACCAGCCCGTCATAGCTCGTTCCTCTCAAGCAGGGCGCGCAACTCGTCAAGCTCCTCGCGGCTGAGCCCGCTGTCGCAGAGCGCGGCGGCAAAAACGGATAGGCTCCCGCCGCAGAGCTTGTCAAGGAAGCTCCGGCTCTGCCCGGCTAGATATTCCTTCCGGCTCACGAGCGCGGTGTAGAGCGCGCTGCGCCCGGCCTTGTCCGCGCGCACAAAGCCGCGCTCCGCCAGGCGCGAGAGCAGGGTCAGCAGCGTCGTCGCCGCCATGTGCCGCTCCGGCGGCAGCCGCGCCTCGATCTCCGCGCGCGTGGCGGGCGCGCCGCAGTCCCAGACGGCCTGCATCACCGTCAGCTCCGCGTCCGGCAGCCTGCGTGTCCTGTCCATGATATCAGCTCCTCTACAATTGTAGAACTTAAGTATATTCTACAATTGTAGAGATACTTTGTCAAGAGGAAGCCGCCCGGAAAATTTCCGGGCGGCTCATGCATATCAAGTCAGCCCGCTTCGACGAAGCGTTGGAGCATCGCGGCGACCTGCGCGCGCGTGGCGGTGTCCTGCGGGGCGAGGACGCCCTCGGACACGCCGTCGATTATGCCGTTCCCGACGGCCAGGCCATGGCCTCGGCTGCCCAGGAGCTGATGGAGTCTGAGTCCTCGAAGCCATCCAGCTCCGCCGTGCCGCTCGCCCAGCCATCGGCATAGCGGTAGAGCATCGCGGCCAGCTGTTCGCGGGTGACTGCGCTTTCAAGGCTGCTGCCGTCGGAGACGCCGTTTTCGACGGCCCAACTTTGCCCGGCGGCGTACCAGGGCGTGCCGGAGGTGTCCGCGCCGTCCAGGCGGGCGAGGACAGTCATGACCATCGCGCGGGTCATGTCCGCGTCAGGGGAGAAGAGGCCCGCGGCGGTGCCGTCAAAGAGGCTGTTCGCGGCGACAAAGCGCACCGCCCCGGCGTACCAGGCGTCGGCGTCCACATCGTCGAAGGCGCTGCCGACAGCGTCCGCGTCTAGCCTGAGCACGCAGCGGGAGAAGACGTCGCCCACATACAGCGCCCCGCTCACGATGGCGAGGCCGCGGGGCGAGACCAGAGCGCTGCCGCCGCCCTCGTTTTCCGCTAAGGTGGTGACGTAGCCGTCCTCAATCAGCCGGACGGCGCCGTTGCCGGTGTCCGCGACGTAGATCCTGCCGTCCTCGGAGATGGCTATGCCCTGGGGGCTGGCAAACTGCGCCTCGTCGGCGGCCCCGTCGAGGAAGCCGCCCTCGATGGCCGCATCGCCAGAGAGAGCAGCCCCGGCGACGGTGCTGAGCCTGCCGTCCTTGTAGGCTAGGATTCGATGGCTGCCGGTGTCCGCGATATAGAGCACGCCATCCTGCCAGCAGAGGCCCGTCGGCTCGCTAAGGCCGGCGGTTATGAGCTTTGCCGCGCTGCCATTCTCGTCAAGGGTCCAGATGGTGTCCGCTCCGGTGTCGGCGACGTAGACCTTGACGCCGTCGGAGGCGAGGCCGGTGGGCAGTTCAAGGCCGTCGAGCGCGGTGTAGACCTTGCCGGCATTGAGGTCGAGGTAGCGCAGAGCGCCGTTGCCGCTGTCGCTGATGAGCAGGCCGTCCCGGTAGGGGGCGAGGGCCCAGGGCTCGGAGAAGACGGCGTCACCGGCGTCGCCGTCCGCGTAGCCACTGCCTGAACCGCCGGCGACGAGCTTAAGGGAGCTGCCGGAGACGCGCCAGACCGCGCCGGCATAGCTGTCCGCTACGTAGAGCGCGCCGTCCAGCTCGGCAAAGCCGGAGGCGGCGATGCTGCCGGCTTCGCTGCCGAAGTCCGCCAGCGCCGCGGCTGAGAGCGAGCAGACGAGCGCCGCCGCGAGCAGGATGGAAAGCAATTTTTTCATAGTGTCACACTCCAATGCTTTAGCCTTCGGCAATGCCGTCGAGGAGGAAGATCTCAAACTTGTTGCTTTTGCCTTTGAGGCTGATACCGTCGCCGAGGGAGGTGGTGAGGATCCTGCTGCCGAGGCGGTCCACGACCTCTCGGCTGATGTAGATTTTCCCGGCGGGGGCGTTGGCCTCAAGGCGGGCGCTGGTGTTGACGGTGTCGCCGATGGCGGTGAAGTCCATTCGCATCTCCGCGCCGATGTTGCCGACAACGGCGCTGCCGCAGTGGACGCCGATGCCGAAGGAGACGGTGCGGCCGAATTTCTCAAGCAGTTCCTGCGAGAGCGCCTTGGAGCCCTCGACCATGTCCACGGCAGCCTTGCAGGCGTTCATGACGTAGTCCTCCTGCTCAATGGGCGCGTTCCAGATGGCCATGGTGCAGTCGCCGACAAATTTGTCGAGCGTGCCGTGGTTTTTCATGATGCAGTCGGTGGTGAGGCTGAGGTAGCGGTTGAGGATGGAGACGACCTCCTGCGGCGTGAGTATCTCGCTCATCGTCGTGAAGCCGCGTATGTCCACGAAGAGGACGGCGATGTCGCAGAGTTTGCCGCCTAGGCCTAGAGAGTCCGTGCCCTCGCGCAGCAGTTCGCCCACGATCTCAGGCGCGACGTAGCGCTTGAAGGTGTTCGAGATCTTCCGCTTTTCCACCGCCGCCAGCACGTAGTTGTATGCGACCGCGCCAACGAAGAAGACTGTGACGGTCAGCGAAAACCAGAGCGGGTGCAGCACCCAGCCGCCCGAGTAGAGCACCAGACAGAGCAGCACGCTCCCGCCCGCTGCCGCGAGCCAGACGAGGAAAGACCACAGCAGCTTACGCCCGATGAAAAAGTACAGGCAGGCTGCGGAGAGCACAAAGAGCAGCGCCGCCTGAAGCTGATCCGAGACCTCGGCTTTGAAGCTGCCGTTTATGAACTGGTTTATTACGTTGGCCTGGTACTCCACGCCGTACATCAGCGAGGCGCGGTCGATGGCCGTGGTAACGTAGTCGGAGAGACCCGCGGCGTAGGGGCCTATGAGCACGACGGCGTCCTTGAAGAGCTCGGCGGGGAATTCGCCCGCCAGCAGGTCGGAGACGGAAATGCCGTCGTAATAGCCGCCTGGCAGGGCGGAGAAATCGACGTAGAAGCGGTGCAGCGCGTCGGTGGGGATGTCGAGCTCCGATGGCAGGCCGTTGGCCTCGGCGTATTTCTGGTAGAGCGCGTAGGCGAAGGAGGGGATGCTGCGCCCGTCGGGCAGGTCTATCTGGAGGATGCCGTGGCGGAGTATGCCGTCCTCGTCGTACATGGCGTTTATGTGGCCCTGACTGGTGACGGCGCGCAGGGCCTCGTAAGGCTCCTCGTAGGAGAGGATGGAGTAGTCCTCCAGGTAGAAGTTGCCCGTATCCTCTGTTACGAGCTCAGTGCCGAAGTTGGCGACGGAGGCAACGACGACGTTGCCGCACTCCCCGGCGGCCTCTGCGAGCCAGGCGTCGAGCTCCGGCTCCGTCTCGCCTATGTAGAGCACGTCGATGCCGATGGCGGCGGGGCGGTTCTCAGGGTCGGCGTTCAGGGCCTCGATGGCCATGGCGATGACATCCCGGCCCCAGGTCTGATAGGGGCCGATGTCGTCTATGGCCCTGTCGTCTATGCCGACGACGAAGATGTTGCCGTCCAGCGCCTTGGGCGACTGGTACAGCCCGTCGGACAGCATCTGGTCCGGGTGATAAAACACCCCCAGCAGCGCCGCCAGCGCAAACACCGCCGCGCACCCCACCGCGACCAGCGCCTTTGTAAAGCGTTTTTTGAGCATCGCGTACCTCAATTATTACGTAGTAGGCTGATTGCCATTAATGATGCCGTTGTTTGTGACGGTACCTTTAATGCTGCCATTATTCGTAATAGTACCGTTGTTCGTGAGCGATTTTCCACTGTAAATACTGAGCGTTACGCCGCTGTTTATGACAAAACTGCCGTTGAAAGTAATGTCGCCGTATATGTAAGCTGTTCTGGCAAAGGTAACGGTGGCGCCGTCCGAGGTCGCCAGCGTGCCGCCGCCGTCTATCATAAAGTCTGCGATGTTGAGTGTCAGGTCACTTGAAATAGTCAGGGTCATGCCCTGCTCGATCGTAATGGTGCTTCCACCGCTCAAGAAAGAATTAAATTCATCAGCCGTCATCTGCGTGTCTTCACTTATGGTACCCGGCGATGTGCTTTCAGTCGGGCTGGGGTCAGGCGTCGGCTCCTCAGTCGGCTCCTCCGTCGGCTCTTCCGTCGGCTCCTCTGTCGGCTCCGTAGTCGGTTCCGTCGTCGGGACTATTGTCGGAACGACGCTGGGGAGCGGAGGCACGGTGGGTATATAGCCGCCGTTGTCGGGCATTGGGATAACGCTGCCCGTGCCGTCGCCGGTCTCGCCCTGAGCGGCCTGCTGCTCGTCTGAAGCGAGCTTGGCGTCCGCGCCGGAGACGATCTCGCTGACGTCCATCCCAGTGTCCGCCTCGATGCGCTGCTGGAGGCTTTCGTCATTTGCTATCTCGACCGCCACGAAGCCGGGGATGCCGCTCTCAGTGAGCGTGTCGGACACAATGGCGTTTACGCCGCCGACGACGCTGCCACTCGTGCCCGCGGAGACCTGCGCCGAGGCCGTGCCGCCGATGACAATGGCGGTGACACTGCCATCCAGCACGCTGATGGAGGAGACGCCGTCAGTGCCCGACGAGACATAGCCCGAGGTGCCGCGTATGCCGGTAACCATCGTGGAGGTGCGTATGTTCATTGTCTCATCGTCCGCGAGCGGACTCGTGACGTTGAAGAAAAGCTCGCCCGAGCTGACCAGTAGTTCGAGCTTGGAGCCGTCCTTGCGCACCTCGACCTCGCTGTTCGCGTCGAGCTTCACGACCTTGGAGCTGTCCAGCGTCACATAGGCATAGCTCTTCGCGGAGGTCTTGAGGGTGTAGCCGCTGTAGAGCTTCATGCCCTCGCGGACAGATAGGCTCTTGCCGCTGCTGTTTTTGAGCGTAACGGTACCCTCTGTAGCTTCAAGGCGCATGTCCTTGGCCTCGGCGCTCTGCTCCGCGAGCACAGGGGCCCAGAGGCAGACCATGAGTGCGAAAGCCAGCATGAGCGCCAGCATTGCCTCGATTTTGATGCCTATCGGAATGGCTGCTTTCTTGTTCATTAAAATATAACCTCCTCACCCTCGCGCCCGAAACGTATGTCCTGGGCGGTCCCGAGCTCCGCTTCAAGAGCCAGCAGCTGCGCGTCCGTCCGTTTCGGGTCGTGGTGGACCAGCAGCGTAGTTTTGGCGGCGCAGCCTCGGGCGATCCTGATGCTGCGCTCGGTCGTAGAGTGGCCGAAGCCCCTGGTGTTCGCGTATTCCGCGGGCGTGTACTGCGCGTCGAGCAGCAGCAGCGAGCAGCCGCGGGCGAAATCCAGAAAACGCTCAGGCGCGTCGCACTCCGGCTCATAGTCCGTGGCATAAACCAGCGAGCGTCCGCCGAAACTCAGCCTGTAAGCCGTGCAGCCGCCGGGATGCCCAATCTCCATCGTGTCCACCCGCACGTCGCCCAGCGAGAAGCTCTCCAGCACGTCGCGGAAGGCCACGTCCGCCTTGACGGCGGAGGTCTTAATGGGCCAGAGCGGAGGGGCCATCAGTTTTTCGAGCTGAGCGCGCGCGTCCAGGCCCCCGCGGGTCTTCAGATAGACCTCACCCGAGCGCCGCCCGTCAAAGAGGGCGGGGAAGGGCGGAAAGCCCATGATGTGGTCCACGTGCGAGTGCGTGAGCAGCAGCGTGAAGTGCTCCGCGCCGAAAAAGCTGTCAAAGCCCGGCCCGGAAAGCCCTGTCCCCGCGTCCAGAATGATGGCCTGCCCGCCCATGCTGACGAATACGCAGCTGGTAGCGCCACCGAAAACGCGGCAGTCGGGGCCGTGTACAGGCATGGTGCCGCGCACGCCCATGAGTTTTACGCGGATGTCGTTCTCCATAAAGGTCCCCTCAGTTCGAGCTTACGTTTGTGAGGTTCAGATGCGCGATGCGGCGCAGGGCGATGATGTTTACGATGACTGCGAAGACGCCGACGATGGCGCAGGATTCGAGGCAGGCAAGCAGGTTCGGACTGCGCACATAGTGCTCGGCCCCCGCTTCGACCATGCAGATGTCGATGTAGGCAAGGCCTATGCCCGCCAGACAGCCCAGGAGCAGGGCCAGGACAGTCAGCACAACATTGTCGCGCGAGACGTATGCCCTGGTCTGAGCCAGAGTGTAGCCGTTCACGCGCATGACCGCCAGCTCCCTGGCCTTGTGGTCGATGTGCATGGTTATCTGGTTGAGCAGCACCAGCACGGAGAGCGCCGCGGCAAGCCCGACGCAGACGTAGATGGCGAGGTCAAGCTCGCTGCCGCTGCGGACAAAACGGCTGTTGTCTGCAAGCTCGATGAAGCCCGCCATGCCCTGGGCCGCGGTCCTGACGGAGTCCACTTCGCCCTTTATCAGGAACACACTCTCGTCCGGCGCTTCGCCCATGACCGACTCATAGCAGCTGCTGCTCATTATGACTGTGTGGTAGGGCAGATAGCTCTCGACTACGGCGGCGACCTCAAAGCCGTGCTCGCTGCCGTTCTCGTCCATGATGCCGAGATAGTCGCCGGGCTTCAGGCCCAGCTCTTCAGAGGCCTTGCGGGATATGAGCACGCCCTCCTCAGGCACGGTAAGCTCATCGCAGCCATCGATGTTTTTGAGGTACATGAAGCTCCTGAACGCCTCGGCGTCGGAAACTGCGAGCACGTGGGCGTTGTTCCAGTCCTGGCCCTCTCCTCGGAAGTTTTTCAGTTTGTCCTGAATGAGCAGGTTCTCCACGCCGTTTTCATCCAGCAGCGCGGCGAAATCGTCCGCAGAGCCCGCCTCGGTGTCTACGGAGAGCCGGTAGTCGTAGAGGGAATAGGTGCCGAACTGCTCGACGGAGGCGTTCTTGATGCCGAGCTTGATGGAGAAGCAGGCGACGAGCAGCGCCGTGCAGCCCATGATGCCCATTACCGTGGTGAGCATGCGGCCCTTGTCGTTAAAGACGTTTTTCACGATCGAGCGGGAATAGAGGCTGAGCTTCTTATAGACGCCCCAGCCGTCAAAAAACATCCGCCCGCCCTTTGACGGCACCTCGCCGCGCAGCAGCTCGGTGGCGGGTTCCTTTACGAGCCTGGAGCAGGTAAAGAAGGTCGCCGCCAGAAAAACGGCGATGCAGATGACGCCGGAGATTATTGCCGTGCTCCAGACGAATACGATGGGGGTGTCCTGGAAGGTGAACTTAGGCATAAAGATGTGCAGCGACATGAATTCGACTATGACGACGCTCAAAAGCCAACCTACCAGTACGCCGAGTATGGCGCAGACGAGGTTATACATGGTGTAATGCTTGAAAAGCTCGCCGGCAGTAAAGCCGAGGGCCTTCTGCGCGCCGATGAGCACGCGCTGCTCGCGTATGACCCTGGTTATGGCGGCAAAGCAGACCAGCACGGAGACTATGAGGAAGACGGCAGACATGGCGTAGCTGAGGCCGAAAATGGCCTTGACTATAGTCTCTACGCCGCGCACATCGCCGACCTCGTTGCGGCCTGAGATGATCCAGCCGCGCTGCTGAAGCTCGTCGGCCTCGTCCTGCGCGTCGGCAAATTCGGCCTCGCCGTCGGCCAGCTTGGCCTTGGCATCCTCCAACTCGGCCTCGCCGTCAGCTATCTCCTGTTCGGCGTCGGCCAGCTCCTGTTCGCCGTCCGCGAGTTCGGCGCGGGCGTCCTCAAGCTCGCGCTTTGCGCTGGCCAGCTCGCTGCGGGAGGAGTCGAGCTTGGCCTCGGAGGCGTTTATCTCGGACCTGGCAGCTTCAAGCTGCTGCTCGGAGGCCTGATACTGGCTATGGCCTCTTTGAGCGGCGCGCCGGCGTCGCCCCAGCGCGGCCAGAGCTGCCAGGGCTTCGTCGAGGTCGGTGCTCAGGCCGAGGCCCGTGAGCTGGGCGTCGAGTTCGGCCTTCGCGTCCGCAAGTTCGGCTTCCTTGGCGTCGAACTCAGCCTTTGCATCGTCCAGCTCCTTCTGTCCATTGGCGATCTCCGCCTCAGCATCAGCAATTTCGGCCTCGCCGTCTGCTATCTCAGCGCGCGCGTCCTCAAGTTTTTGACGATTTTCCTCCAGCTCGGCCCTGCCGTCAGCCAGCTCCTGCTCGCCGTCGGCTATCTCTGCCTTCGCGTCGTCAATTTCGGCCTGCGCCTCGTCCAGCGCGTCCTGGACCTCGCCGCTGAGAGACTCATACCTCAGCTCCGCCCTCTCCGCTGCAAGCGGCTCAAGCGCAGCTATGTACTCGTCCTCGGCAGTCTCGTACTCGTCGGAGAAGTAGTAGATCCCGTCGAAGCGGCTGCTGTCTATGTAAGCGGTGGTGTAGCAGCCGCTGTAGTTGTCGCTGTCAAAGGCGGACTTGTCAAATGCTATAAAGTATTCGTTCGAGCCCAGACCCTCATCTCCGGAGCCGCGAGTGTCCTCAAGACCGGAGCAGCAGTAGACAGGCAGGTTGATTATGCCCGTTACGGTGAACTGGGTGCCGAGCAGGCAGCCGTCGTTCTGCAAAGTTATGGTGTCACCGACGGAGATGCCCTTCTCGGAGGCGAGCAGCTCTTCGATGGCGGCCTCATCCGCTGCCGTGGGCAACTCGCCCTCGACAATGACGGCGTCATTCATGCTCTCAAGCAGGGAACGGACCTGTACCAGCACGCGCTCGCCGTCGAGCTCCAGCTGTGCCGCGTCAGTGTAGCCGCCCTCAGCGGAGCGCACGCCGTCCCAGGCGGAGATGGCCTCTATGTCCTCGTCGGTAATGCCGTTTGCGCAGCTTATCTCTAGGGATTCAAGCCGGTTTTCAACGAAATATGCGTCAGCCCGGCGGAGGATGGCGTGCGCCGAGGACTGGAAACCCTGAAAAATCGCAATGCTGACGCCCGCAATGACCGCAACGGCGAGAAAGGAGACTCCGCTCTTGCGTATGCTGCGCAGCAGATGCTTAAGACCTGTGGCTTTCATCACCAGACCAACTCCTTTGCGGCGGCGGGATGCCTGTTCACGATGACCTCAGCCACGACGCCGCCCTTCATGCGGATGACGCGGTTTGCCATCTTGGCTATCTCCTCGTTGTGCGTGACCATGAGCATCGTGGTGCCGGCCTTGATGACATCCTCAAGAACGGTGAGGACCTCTATGCTGGTCTCGTAGTCGAGCGCGGCGGTGGGCTCGTCGGCGAGGATGAGCCGGGGCTTTTTCATGAGCGCGCGGGCGATGGATACGCGCTGCTGCTGACCGCCGGACATTTGGGATGGATAATTGTCCTTCCTGCCCAGCAGCCCGACGCGCTCAAGCGCATCTTCAGCGTCCATGGGGTCTTCGCAGAGCTCGCCTATGAATTCGAGATTTTCCTTGGCCGTCAGCGTGGGCATGAGGTTGTAGGCCTGGAAGATGAAGCCTACGGAGTGGCGGCGGTACATGGTAAGCGTTTTTTCATCGGCATTGGAGTAGTCCACGCCGTCAAAGAGGAAGCTGCCGCCGGTGAGCTTATCCATACCGCCTATTATGTTGAGCATAGTGCTCTTGCCGCAGCCCGACTCGCCGAGGATAACGAGGAACTCGCCTTCGCGCACGTCGAGGTTCACGCCCTTGAGGATCTGGATCTGCGTGTCGCCCTGGCCGAAGACCTTGGTGACGCCGCGCAGAGAGATGATGGACTTCTTTTCCTCCGCAAAGCCGAGGTTCAGGCCCTTGTCGTCGATGGATGGCCGTGAGCATGGCCAGATTCTCGCAGAGGTCCACGTCCGCGTCGTTGTAGAGCGAGCCGTCCTTCTTGTTAATTATCTGGATGCAGCCGATGACCTCATATTTATTGATGAGCGGCGCGCAGACCATGCTCTTTGTGACAAAACCGGTGCTCTCATCAAAGCGTCCGGCCCAGCGGGCATCGCTCTGGCAGTCCTTGACGACGGTGGTCTTGCCCTCTTTGACGACCTGGCCCGCGATGCCCTCGCCCTCGGCGAGACTCATTCCGGTGAGGTCGGCGCCGCCAATGGTGAAGGAGGGGTAAATGCGCTTGTCGACCTTTGAATTGTAGAACCATATGGTCCCCGCCTCAGCTCCGACGGCCTTGACAACCTCGCCGAGGCTTGTTCGAAGCGCCTCTTCAAGCGACTCCGCGTCCTGGAGCAGGCGGGTTATTTCCCATACCACCTGCGTATAGTTGATGCGTTCGTTTTTCATCTTGTCACCCCGAATTAAAAGTAGATGCCGAGCCTGGCAATTTCATTTTTAGGTAAAAAACTTTGAAAGGGGAAACCGCCGTGCTATAATACAAAAATAAAGCAAAGCGAAAAGTCGTGCCCGACATAAAAATCCCAGACCGTCCAAGCTGTGGATGATCTGGTGTTCTCGAATCAATTTACACAGTATTTATAATAACTTCAAGGTCCCTGACGCAAGCGGTGAATTTTTGGCGCAAGCGGTGCTGCGCACACAAAGTATAGTGGAATAGAGGGCGTTTATTGTGCAGGATACTATAAATATAGCGGCAGTAGACGACCTTCCGGCAGACCTTGAGCGGCTCGGCGCGGCCCTGGAGACCTACGCGGCGCAGCATGAGCTGACCATTGAGGTGTCGGGCTTTCGCAGCGGCGAGGAGCTGCTGGAGGCTGCCGCATCAGGCGGCTTTGATATAGTTTTTCTCGACATAGTGATGGACGGGATTGACGGTCTGGAGACGGCGCGCCGCCTGCGCGCCTTGGGCTCTGAGGCCCTGCTTGTTTTCGTCACCACGGAGGCGGGCTATGCGCTGGAGGGCTACGAGGTCGAAGCCGCGGGCTTCCTCGTGAAGGGGGCGGGGGAGAGTGGACAGAGGCGCTTTGAGCGGCTCATGGACCGCCTTCTCCGCAGGCTCCGCCTGGAGGAGTACATAGACCTCAGCGCCACCGCCGCCAGCGTGCGTGTCCCGGCGGACGAGGTGCTCTACGCCGAAGTCCTGAACCACAGGATGCGCCTGCTCACGCGTGCGGGCGAGTTTTTGCTGCGCATGACTGTGGAGGAACTGAAACCCATGCTCCCGAAGGACGGGCGCTTTTACGAGTGCCACCGCGGCATAGTAATAAATCTGGATGCCGTCGGCACGCTGGAAGCTCAGGTGGTTGTGATGGAAAACGGGGACCGGCTGCCCGTCAGCCGTAGGCGACGCCCGTCGCTGGAGCAGGCCTACGCCGAGCGGAGCATCGCCAGGGTCAGGAGCGAGCTGTGATGGAACTGCTTTTGTATACCGCGTGCTCCTGGCTGCCGAGCCATATTCTGGCTTTTTATCAGTACTGGGATTTCAAATGGCGCTCCAAGAAGTTCGCCATTCTGCTGGTATGCCTGCTGCTCGTTATAAAGATACCGGTGGTGAAATTGGCGGCGGAGGCAGGATATAGCGTCAGGATGTTCGAACTGGTATTCTCGGCGCTCTCTGCAAGCGTGTATTTTATAATGGTGCGCACAAATCCGTTCAAGCTGGTTTTCACCTATGTACTTGTGGTCGATTATCTGATAATAGCCAGAGGGATAGCCTCGTTTGCGGCTGCAAGGCTGTTTTCAGAGGGGGCAATGTCCTGGCAATGCAGCCTGATGTGCGCGGCCGTGTATCTTGTGACGATGCCGTGGTCCATGCGGTATTTCAGGAGCACCGCCCGCGCGGTTGAAGATGCCGACTCGCCGGATATTTGGCGGGTGATATGGCTGCTGCCTGCACTCGCCAGCTTGGTCGTACTCATTTTCACCAACGCCTTCGATGCCGACAGCGTGACCAGCTGGACGGCGCTCATTGCGAGGCTGAGCCTGATGTTCAGCATTATGGTAGTCTGCTATGTGCTGATGCGCTCGCTGGACGGGCTGAAAAAGCGTGCCGCCCTGGAGGAGCAGGCGCGGCAGATGGAGAACATACTGAATCTTCAGCGCGCGCAGTATGCACAGCTGCAGGAGTATATGGAAGAGACCCGCCGCGCGAGCCACGACCTGAGGCAGCACCGGAATATCATCCGCAGCTACCTGGAGAGCGGCAACGAGGCACGCCTGCGCGAGTATCTGAACGCGAACGCGGACAGCGGCCCGGGCGACGGCTTCTGTACCTGGTGCCGCAACTATTCCGTCAATATGCTGCTTAACCACTATGCTGTAAGGCTGCGCGCCCAGGGTACAGAGTTTGAGTTCAGCTTCGACCTGCCCGAGGGCCTCGCCGTACCAGAGCCCGACCTCTGCGTCGTGCTGGGAAAACTGCTTGAAAACGCGCTGGAGGCCTGCGCGGGGCAGGAGGGGGGCTTCGTCCGCGCCGCCGCGCGCCTGACGGGCAGCAGCGCTATGACCACAGCCGTAGACAACAGCTCCCCGCACCCGCCCAAGGCTGCCCCCGACGGCAGCCTGCTCTCCACCTAGCACCGGGGCGAGGGCATAGGCACAAGCTCTATACGCCAGATAGCCCTCCAATACCGCGGCAAGGCAGATTTCAACTGGCAGGACGGCGTTTTTCGAGCCGCCGTGTTCCTGAACCCGCAGGCGAATTAAGAAGAGCGCAAAAAAGCGCCGCCGTGAAAACGGCGGCGCTTTCTGTTTGATTTATCAGCGCTGAAGGGCGTCCCAGTCGCGCTCGGGGAGTTTTTGCGTCCACTGCTCAAACTCGCCGGCCCAAACGAAGTCGTGGCTGTTAGTGGCCTCCTGTATCTGGGCGTAGTACCAGGCGGAGGCGTCCATGTTGTCCGGCCAGAGGTTCATCTCGCTTTCCGGCAGCAGCCCGGCCGCGTGTGGAGCGCGCCCGAGGGTTCTGTTCACAATGGTGCAGGCCTCGGCGCGGGTGATGGGTGCATCCGGGCGGAAAAGCCCGCCCTCATAGCCCTCGATGAGGCCGATCTCAGCCGCGGCTGCGACGCTTTCCGCATACCAGGCTGAGGGTGCGACGTCAAGGAAGGGGTTCTCGCAGTCCAGCCCCTCCAGCTCGAAGAAGCTGACGGCGATTTTTGCAAATTCGGCCCTGGTGATGCTGGCGTTGGGACGGAAGGAGCCGTCCTCATAGCCGCCGAGGACGCCCATTGCGCTGAGCGTGGAAACGGCGTTGTTGTACCAGCTCCCGGCGGCTACGTCGGTGTAGCTGTTCGTGTCTGACCAAAAGCTCTCGCGCGTCTCGTCCGTCAGCAGGCGGAAGAAGATGGTCGCGACCTCAGCGCGGGTGATGTTTGCCTCCGGCCGAATAAGCCCATCGTCGTTGCCGATGAGGTAGGCGAAATGCTCATCCAGAACGAGGCCGTTCGGCCTGTAGACCTCGGGCTCATCCGGAGTTGAGGGCGTGGGAGGCACAGGCGTGATGACGCGCTCCCAGCCGGCGTGGACAGACTTGTGGTCGTCCATGGTCACGCTGGTTACGGGCAGCGTGAGCACCTCATCCGCGAACCATCCGGTAAACCTGTATCCGCTGCGGACGGGGACCTTGTCGAGCTCCACCACCGTACCGGCGCTGTGCAGCTCCGTTTCGTATTCGGTACCGCCGTAGGTGAAATAGCTGAGCTCATACATCAGCTCGGCGAACACGACGCGGACGGTGTGAGCGGCCCTTATGTCTTCAAGCGTCAGACTGGCGCCGTCTCCGACGCTCACGCCGTCGAGCAGGACGTCCTGCAAGTAATAGCCCTCGGCCGGCGCAAAGCTGAGCGTCAGGTCCTCGCCCTCGTTCACGGTGAACTCGCCGCTGTCTGACGTTACCGTACCCTCGCCCTCGACCTCGACCGTGACCATGTGCTGCCTGACCTCCCCATGTGCCGCCTTGATAGCGGCGGTAGCAAATATAGGCATATCAATGTCAATTTTGCTGACCGTTCCGCCCGCTGCGCCGCAGTCATCCGTTCCCCAGCGAGCACTTGCGGCGTCATAGTACCAGCCGTCAACCGTGTGCTCGCAGCTGAGCTGAGCGCCCACCGGTGCATACGGTGCGAAGAACGAGTCGGAGCCTGTGACATATATATCGTCGCCCTGTACGCTTGCCGAGTTGTCGTAAATCGAAACGTTGTTGGGCATAAAAAAGCTGCTGTTGCTTACTGCCAGCCCGCCGCCGGATGCGGCGCTGTTGTCTGTTATGGTGTTGCTGCCGGAGAAGGAAAAGTTGGCGCTGGAGGTCCTGTATATCGCGCCGCCGCTGCTGGTCGCGGAGTTGCCGGAGAAGGTCGTGCCGCTGAACTCTGCCTCACCATTGTTCAAGTATACCGCGCCGCCTTCGCCGTTCGTGGCTTTGTTGCCGGTGAAGGTGTTTGAACCGGAAAACTTGAGAGTGCCGGAGTTAACGAGGATAGCGCCGCCGTTTGGCGCGCTGTTGCTCTCAAAGCTCACGTTGGACAGCTTAACGTCAACCTGGCTTGGCAGATTCAGAAATAGCGCGCCGCCATACAAAACGGCGCTGTTGTTGTAAAATGTGACGCCAGAAATGGATACGCTTGTATTAAACACATTGTCGCCCCACAGAGAAATTGCGCCGCCGTAACCGGTACGGGTGTTGTCGGCGCTGCAATTCTCTATACGTCCGCCCGTGATTTTGATGTTCAGCCCTTGGCTGCCTGCGTTGGAGTAAATCGCCCCGCCGCCGTAATAGACGTCGTGGCAGTTGCTTATCGTGCCGCCCGTCATCTCAAAAGTGGGAGTGCCGTGGGAGCCTCCGCTTATCGCCGGCCCGGGGTGGATGGAGATCGCCCCGCCTTGCACGCCGGTGCAGTTTTGTATCGTGCCGTCGTGCATATAGAACTTGGAGCGATCAGTTACGGCTACACCGCCGCAGATGGAATAGGGATTATTGCAGTCTGTTATCGTCCCGCCGTACATATGCAGCTCCGCGTCCTCAGACAAATGTATGCCGCCGGCCGAGTTGAAGCAAGTGGATGGCCCAAGCGTTACGTTGTCGTATATGTACAGTTTGGCGCTATCCTGTATGTTGAATATTGAACTTAGATTGTCCGTTGAGTAAATTTTTAACGGCTCGGAGTAGTCTGCCCTGCCAAGGTAAACCACAGCGCTGCCTGCGATTATAATGCTGCCGTTCGTAATCTTAACCTCATACCCACCGCCAAGCAGGGTGAAGCTCTTGCTTATGGGCAAAGTATCACTTTTATTTAACTCAATATTCTTGAGCAGCGTGATCGTCCCGCCGTCCGTGACGTTCGCTATCGCTTCCAGAAAGCTGCCTTCCGCAGCGCCGTCGGAAGTGGTGTATGTCGCCTCAGCGTCTACAGCAATAGCAGTAAATGGCAAAATGCCGATTACGATGCATATCGCAATTAAAACAGAAAACAATTTCCTAGTCATAAGCAGACCTCCTCTGAGCCATGTGTCGCGCCCGCGCTGCCGCGCCGCGAGAGCGGAACGGAAATCAATGGTAATCGCGGGCCACTCGCTATGTTACAGGAAATTGAACCTGATATCAATAAATCTCACAAATGTGACGAACCTGTGAGAATTGGTTGTTGTAGCTAATGCTGCGTTGCACACGACTAACCGCACGTCCTCCGGCGGCGAACAAATGACATTTGGTGGAATCGGTCGATTCAGATGCTCCCGCCAGCCGTGCGCTCCAAAAGCGGCGGGGAAGCAGACGGCTTGACTTTGCCTTTGGGCTTAAATATAATAACAAAGTTCAAGTATTTTCTCGCGCGTCAGACACATTTCGCACATCGGAGGTCACAGCTTGGTATTCAGCAGTGTCAGCTTTGTCTTTTTCTTTCTAACCGCCGTTATCGCGCTGTATTTCATACTGCCCGGGCGCTTTCGCGGCGGCCGGAATTTTGTGCTGCTCGCGTTCAGCCTGTTTTTCTATGCCTGCGCGGGGCTGAGGGCGCTGCCGTTGCTGCTTTTTTGCCGTGCTGCTGGACTGGGGCTCGGCGCTGCTACTGCCGCGCTGCCGCAGGCCGAAGGCGCTGCTGGCCGCTGCCGTCGCGCTGCACCTGGGTCTGCTGTTCTGGTTCAAATACGCGGGCTTCGCCGCCGAGATATTCGGCCTGCCCCTGCCGGAAATAACTCTGCCCATCGGCATCTCCTTCTTCACCTTCCAGGGCCTGAGCTACGTCATCGATGTCTACCGCGGCGACACTCCGCCGAACCGCTCCATAGCTCAGGTGGCGCTGTATATATCCTTCTTCCCCCAGCTCATAGCCGGCCCCATCGTCCGCTACACGGATGTGGCGGAAGATATGAACGCCCGGCGCGAGAGCCTGGACGACGCCGCCGAGGGCGCGGCGCGCTTCATCTTCGGCCTGGGCAAGAAATGCGTGCTCTCGAATGCCCTGGCTGAGCTGGCTGACAGCGCTTTCGCCTGCCCTGAGGGCGAGCTTTCAACTGCCCTTGCATGGCTGGGCATCATCGCCTACGCTCTGCACATCTATTATGACTTCTCCGGATATTCCGATATGGCCATTGGGCTCGGCAAGCTTTTCGGCTTCCGCCTGCCCGAGAACTTCAACTACCCCTACATCTCCGCCTCAGTCACCGAGTTCTGGCGTCGCTGGCACATGACGCTCTCGGGCTGGTTCCGGGACTACCTGTACATACCCCTGGGCGGCAGCCGCCGCTCGACGGCGCGGAACATCCTGAACCTCCTCATAGTCTGGGCCTGCACCGGCCTCTGGCACGGGGCGGACTGGAACTTCCTCATATGGGGCCTCTGGTACGCGCTGTTCCTCATCTGCGAGCGCTACGTCTGGCACGGGGCATTCGAACGCCTGCCCAAGGCGGTGCGCCATGTACTGACCATGTTTGTAGTGCTGATGGGCTGGGTCTGGTTCCGGGCCGCCGGGCCGGGAGAGGCGCTCGGCTATTTCGGCGCACTGTTTTCCGGGCCGCTGTGGTCGGACGAAGCGGGATATTGGCTCGCTGAACTCTGGCCGGAGCTGCTGTTGGGCTGCGTACTCGCCGCGCCGGTGTATCCGGCGCTCAAAAAGCGGCTGGGACTGTGGCGCTACGCCCTGACGCTTGTCGTATTTGGTCTGGCCGTGAGCTCGCTGCTGGCCTCGGGCTTCAACCCGTTCATCTATTTCAGGTTTTAAGGAGGGGGAGGAGCATGGAAAAACGCATCAAGGCCGGTTTCCTGGCCATACTCGCCCTCGCCCTGGCCGTCTCCTGCGCCGGGACGCTCTATCGCGCGGATTTTTTCCTCATACGACTCGCTTTTCTACGAAAACCGCAGCGCCGCGCCCCTGCCCAAGGCTGATTTCGCATCTCTCTGGGACGGCTTCTATATGACGGACCTGGATGAATACCTCAGCGACCAGTACATAGCCCGCACGCGCCTCATAAAAGCCCAGACCTTTCTGGATTTGCTGCTGCAAAGACCGGTCGTGAACGACATAGTGGTGGGGGAGGACCTGCTGCTGCCCTTCCACGGCTACAGCTACTACGGCGCGCAGGATTTCACCACTGAGGCCGCGGAAACGGCGGGGGAGCTCGCGCGGCTGGAGGAGGTGGTGGAGGCGAACGGCGGCGAGCTGTTTTACCTCTGCATCCCGGAGCAGAGCTCCTATTTCCGGGACGAGTACCCGGAAAACATGGATAACCACGCCGAAACGCTTGACGCCATGTCCGCCGCCTTTACCGGCGCCATGGCCTCCGCCGGCCTTCGACTCATCGACGCTGGCGAGGTCTACGCCGCCGAGGGCAGCCCGCGGGACTACTACTTGAACACCGACCACCACTACAGCTGCCGCGGCATGCTCTCAGCGTACACGGCGCTGATGGATGCGGTGAACAGTGCCACGGGCCTCGGCCTGCGCGTGTATTCTGAGGCGGATCTCACGCTCGAAACGCTGGAAAACCCCGTCCTTGGCTCCCTGGACCGCAAGCTCTTCGGGCTGTACGGTACGCAGGAGCGCCTCGTCCTACCGCACCTCAATGAGAGCATCCCTTTTACACGCACGGACAACGGCGAGAGCGTCGCGGCGGAGCTGTTTGATATACCCGCCGATGGCGAGCTTGCGGCCTACGGCGTCTACATGGGCGGCGACGTGGGGGAGACGGTCATCGACACGGACCGCCCCGAGCTCCCGAGCCTCCTGCTCTGGGGCGACAGCTACTCGAACGCCATGGAGACCCTGCTCTGGGCCAGCTTTGACGAGGCGCGCTACCTCGACTACCGCTACTTTGACGGCGCGAGCCTCTCGGAGTACATCGAGCGCTATAAACCCGACGTCGTAGTCTGCATCCGCGACGACCTGAGCATCCTGAACTCCGATGGCAACGGCCCGGACTGCTTCTGGTGAAATGAGCTCCCGCCGGTTTGACACCGGGGAGCTCATGCGATATACTGTAAAACGAAACGAGGTGAGCACAGTGCTTTACGGAAAATTCGCGATTGTCGCCGGCTCCACACAAGTTTATACCACGAAACATTGTGCGGAGCCTTTTACGGAGCGTTGAGCTGAGATACACGGGCCCGGGCGGCAAAGCGCCGCCTTGAGTTTGCGCGCCCGTGTTTCAGCAAAAACGCGATATCACAGATATTTTCAGCCGCAGACAATGTTTGTCTGCGGCTGTTTTTTTATGGAGTTGATCGAAATGAAATCAGATAGCAGCCTGCTTACCGGCAGCGTGCCAAAAAAACTTGCCGCCTTCGCCCTGCCGCTTTTCCTGGGGAATCTCCTGCAAGCCCTCTACAACGCTGTGGACATGCTGGTAGTTGGCAGGATAGTGGGGGAGACAGGCCTGGCGGCCATCAGCAACGCCTCGATGCTCTGCTACATCATAAACTCCCTCGGCCTGGGCCTCACAATGGGCGGCGCGGTGCTGGCGGCCCAGTTCAAAGGCGCGGGCGACGCGCAGGGCCAACGCGACTGCGTGTCCATGCTCCTATTTGCGTCTTTGTCTGCCTCCGTCCTGGTGACGTTTGCTGGCCTTGCCGCCTGCGAGCCGGTATTTCGTGCGCTGTATGTCCCGGCGGACGCTTACGATGACGCCTGCGAGTATATGAAGGCGATCTGCTGGGGAACTGTGTTCGTCTTCGGATACAACGCCGTGTGCTCAGCCCTCAAGGGCCTGGGAGACTCTGTCACGCCCCTGTATATCGTAGCCGCCGCCGCTGTGATAAACATAGCTCTGGACATCCTGTTCGTCGGCCCGCTGGCCCTTGGGACGGTGGGCGCGGCCTACGCCACCGTTGCAGCTCAGGGCGTCGCCTTCGTGGCCTCGCTGGCATATCTGCGCCGCCGCGAGCCGGCCTTTGCTCCGGGCCGGTCCGGCCTGCGGTGGGAGCTGTTGCCGGACATTCTGAGGCTCGGCCTGCCTACCGCCGTTCAAATGGCTGTGGTGAACGCCGCGTATCTGCTCATGACCGGTATGCTGAACCAGTTCGGCACCGCAGTCGCCGCTGCCTCCGGCGTGGGTCTGAAAATCAACACCTTCGCAGGTATGCACTGCTGGGCTATAGGGCAGGCGATAACTGCGATGGCCGGCCAGTGCATTGGCGCGGGTGAAATGGAGCGCGCCCGGGAGACTGCAAAGACAGGATTGCGGCTGAATCTCACAGTGACCCTGGTCGTTGTCGCAGCCGTCCAGCTGCTGGCGGAGCCTCTGGTGAGGTTGTTTGACGACAGCGAGCAGGTGGTGCGGGACGGCGTGCTGTACCTGCGGCTCTGCTGCGGCGCCAACAGCCTGGTCTATGCCGCCATGTATACCTTGGACTCCTTCGCCATAGGCGTGGGCGCGCCAAAGGTAGCGCTGCTCAACGCGCTGCTCGACGCATTGCTTATCCGCCTGCCCGCCGCCTGGCTCCTGGCCTGGCCCTTGGGGCTCGGCCTGCCCGGCCTCTACCTGGCTCAGGCTATTTCCCCGTCCTCCCAGCCTTAGTGGGCACGATCTATTTCAAAAACCGCGCCTGGGAGCGAAAAAAGGCCAGCTTCACCCATAGACGAATACTATGACATATACTAATATACTTATAGCCCTTATTGCAAATTAAGCCGAATCCGATGTCGCCGATTTGGCATTCCTGGGATACTGCACAGCTGCGCGCTCAAGCAGCAGAAAAAGCTGCAAAAAGCGCCGCTGCCACTGACTGCGCTCAGAACCACCACTCCGGAGTGAGATCTCCGAGCGTCACGACCCGCGCGGCCTCGTAGTCGAGCATTATCTCGATGGACTTGTAAGTCTCCGGCATCAGCTCGGCCATGAGCTCCCTGCAGGCCCCGCAGGGGGGCAGCGCGCGCCCGTCCCAGTCTACGGCAACGACGCGCCGGAGCACGCTCTCGCCGCAGGTTATCATGTTGAAGATGGCGTTCCTCTCCGCGCAGACCCCGAGCGAGCAGGCCGCGTCAACGCAGACCCCGACATAGACCCTGCCGGAGCCATCCTCAACGGCGGCAGCCACCCCGCCGGCCTCCATCCTGTCGGATATCCTCCTCGGCCGCAGCACCTGTTTCGCCGCCGTATACAGCTCGTCCCATATCTTCTCCATTCGGCTCAACTCCTCATTAAGTAATATGGAGATTATATACCGCAGTCTGGGCATGAGCGCAAGCGGTATCAAGCCAAAAAGTTATTGTACGGGCTATAATTACTCTAAAAAGTCCGGAGGGTAAGAAATGAACAACGAATGGCAGCATAATATCCAACTCATCATAGACAAAATCGACGCCTGTATCAGGAGTAAAAACAGCGAGGCGCTGACGCTCAGCGCCCTTGCGCAGGAGTTCGGATACTCGGAATACCACTTTTCCCGAAAATTCAGGGAGCTGTCCGGAATCCAGCTGCGCGACTATCTCCGATACCGCAAACTGGCGCTGGCTGCAAAGCGGGTGCGCGACAGCGGCGACAGCCTCCTGGATATCGCCCTCGACAACGGCTTCTCGTCACACGAGGCGTTCACCCGCGCTTTCAAGGAGGCCTACGGCATAACACCGAGCGAGTACCGTCAAAACCCCGTCCCGCTAGCGCTGCATACCGTGATAAAACCCTTTGACTGCTATCTTACCGAGACCGTGACAGCCTCACGGGAGATGCCGGAGGACGTGAAAGCATATTTTGTACGAATACCCGCCCACAAGTTCTTGCACATCAGGAATTATGAAAGTATAGGCTACTGGGATTTCTGGCAAAAGCAGAGCAGCATCCCGGGCCAGGACCACGATACCGTCTGCGCTCTTTTGGATGGCATCGAAGGCAAACTGGACGACATTGGCAGCGGACACGTTATGGCGTATATAAACGACCCTTCAGGGCGTATATGCAGCTGGGGCATCCCGCTGGCCGAGTGTTACGGCCTTCGCTTGCCACGCGACTATAACGGCGAGGTCCCGCCGCAGATGCTGCTGTCCGACATCCCCGAAGGAGATTATATAGTCTTTGAACACGGCCCCTTCGACCTTGAAACAGAAAACAGCGCAGTAGAGGCAAAAATTCGAAAAAGGCATGAAAACCTTCGACTACTCCGCATCCGGCTATGTCCTTGACACCAGTCCGGGACGGGCGTTCTACTTTTACCATGACTATAAAGGTACTGGAAGTATATAAGGCCTGTGAGAAAACGCTGAAACTTTTTTGCAAGAGGATGTAAGATTATTGGGTCAAATAGTCTTACACATGAAGGGAGGTGGTAGCGTAATGGAGTTTGAGGAGATATACCGGGCCTGTTTTAAACCGGTCTATCAATATGTCCGCCGGCTC
>ENA-OQCL01000351-OQCL01000351.1-human-gut-metagenome-genome-assembly--contig:-NODE-351-length-23086-cov-4.040638_pt1 | contig 23086 bp, 27 predicted proteins | sample MGYA00242502_ERZ504586 | MGnify/ENA primary metagenome ERZ504586 (study PRJEB26092, sample SAMD00036316) | human gut metagenome | host: Homo sapiens | study: EMG produced TPA metagenomics assembly of... | reverse complement strand
GGCGGCTCCTCCCGCGGCCTCGGCGCACGCGGCGGCGATGACCCTTCAAATCAGTCCTCGGCCTCGCCTGCGACCCCGTCGGCGGCCTCGTGGATGCCCCTGCATAAAACGCAACGGCATCCTCGTAGCTAACGGCATCCTCTGCGCGGACATGGCGCTCGCCGGCATAGAGTCCGCGATACCGCTTGACGAAGTCATCGACTCGATGGGGCAGATAGGCCGCATGATGGCCCCAGCGCTGCGCGAAACCTCGCAGGGCGGCCTCGCCGTCACGCCCACGGCGGCGGAGATTGTCCAAAAGGATAAGGGGAGACGGGAAAGCTCTGGGGGATAAAAGTCCCGCGCTGTGTGCGGCAAAGTCAGGAGGTCTATGTCATGCTGGCGACGCTTCCGCTCCGCGCCTCTGTCAGCGAACGCTGAGGCGGAAGCGAAGCGTACCAGCATACCGTATCACACCACTTGCGTGAACAAACTGCAGTAATGCAGGAAAACAGCACGATTCTTTGTACTGCGTACAAATGGCGCATAGTAAACGCGCAAACATACATTGAGCGAAGGGCGATAAAATATGGAAAAAGAGCCGGCAGTGTATATGATGTCGAACAAAAAGATGGCGTTATCTACATCGGCGTCACCTCCGACTTGCCAAGACGTGTCGCAGTACATAAAAGCCACGAGATAAACGGCTTCTCAAAACGATATAACACGGACAAACTTGTGTGGTATCGCTGCTACGGAACGATGGAAGAAGCAATCACAGCGGAAAAACGCCTGAAAGCATGGCGCCGCGCGTGGAAAATAAGAGAAATCGAAAAAGTAAACCCTGACTGGAAAGACTTAGCCGAAGAAGAGCCGGACCTGCTTTTATAACCTAGCGTATCGGCTTCGCTGCGGCCTCTAGCGCTTGGGACGGAGATTCTCGATAGAAGCATTCGAGAATGACATCAAAAAGCTATGTCATGCCAGCAACGCTTCTGGCTGGCATCTCCGTCGCTTGTCGTGAGGCGGAAACGGGGAGGCTGTGTACTATGTGGACTCTAACGTTAGAGAAAGAGGCCCTCGACAGAAGATTTCGAGGGCGACATAGGAGGGGAGAGGCGGCGTAGTTCCTTTTATTTCTTTTTCGGCTAGGGCACAAAAAAGCGGACGCACCGGCGCGCCCGCTTTTTCATTATCTTATTTAACTTACTTGCAGACCGCTATGGCCTCGACTTCGACGAGGACGTCCTTCGGAAGGCGGCCGACCTCGACGCAGGAGCGCGCGGGGGCGTTTTCGGCGAAGTACTTCGCGTAGACCTCGTTGACCGTCGCAAAGTCGTTCATATCTTTAATGAAGACCGTCGTCTTGACGACGTCGGCGGTCGTGAGCCCCTGGCTCGCGAGTATCGCGGAGAGGTTCTTAAGCGACTGCTCGGCCTGGCAGCCGACGCATCCGGGGACTACCGTTCCCGTCGCGGGGTCGAGCGGAATCTGTCCCGATATGAAGAGGAATCCGCCGGCCTTGATCGCCTGCGAGTAGGGGCCTATCGCCGCCGGAGCGTTCGTCGTGCTGATTACTTCTTTTGACATTGAAATGTCTCCTTTCGGTCTTTTATAAAATTTAAGCTGTTTACCAAACTTCGCATATATTTTACAACATTTCGCGCCGCGCGTGAAATCATTTGCGCGCCGCCGCGCCGCTAACGGATTATCGGCGCGAGCTTCGCCTCCGTCGCCCTGACCAGATCCGCTGGCGCGAGCTTGAAGAGCAGGCCGCGGTGCCCCGCGTTGACTGTGATGAAGTCGAACTTCATCGCCGTGTCGTCGATGACGACGGGATATTTTTTCTTCGTGCCGAGCGGCGAGCAGCCGCCGCGCACGTAGCCCGTCAGCCCCTGCACCTCCTTGAGATGCACCAGCTCCGCGCTCTTGTTGCCGCTCGCCGCGGCGAGCGCCTTAAAAATCCAGCTCGCCGCCCCGGCGGGGACGCAGACCATCATCACGCCCGTCCTGTCCCCGCGGCAGCAGAGCGTCTTGAAAGTGCGCTCCTCGGGGATTCCCGTCTTCGCCGCCGCATCCTCGGCGGAGAGCAGTTCTTCGTCTATTTCGTATTCAAGCAGCTCGAACGGGATTTTTTTGCTTTCAAGCTGCCGTACTGCGTTCGTCTTTTTAACTGCGGCCATAGTGTTTACCTCCGTATTGCTGTCGAATATAATAAAAAAGTATAGCGCAAAAAATGCGGCGGAGGGAGCAAAGGCAAATTGGAAATGACAGGATATTTCGACGGAGCGTCGCGCGGCAACCCCGGCGACGCGGGCGCGGGCGCGTGGCTCGACGGCGGGGACGGGAACGCCGTATGGGAGACGGCGAGCTACCTCGGGCGCAAGACCAACAACGAAGCGGAATACAACGCCGCGATACTTCTCATCAAAGCCGCGCGGGAACGCGGCGTGACGCGCCTCACCGTGCGCGGCGACAGCAAACTCGTAGTCAGCCAGCTTGCGAAGCTGTGGAAGATAAACCTGCCGCACCTGCGCGAACTGGCGCAGGAGGCGTGGCGCGCCGCGGAAGGCATGACGGTCGTCTACGAATGGATACCGCGCGAACGCAACAAACGCGCCGACAAACTCTCCAACGAGGCGATAGACAACGCCGCAGGAGGCGCGCTCCGGCGCGGCTGATATTTTTACGGCGAATAAATAAACGGCGCGCGATTTTATAAAAATTTTACGCTCATCGTCTTTAATATGGGAAAAATAGTCAGGAGTGATTGCAATGGCTTTCTTAAGCGACATTGAAATAGCGCAGCAGGCCGAGATGCAGCCGATAACCGAAGTAGCCAAGCGCCTCGACATCGACGCGGACGACCTTGAGCAGTACGGCAAATACAAGGCGAAAGTATCCTTCGACCTCTGGGAGAAAGTAAAAGACAACGAAGACGGGAAACTCATCCTCGTCACCGCGATAACGCCGACCCCCGCGGGCGAAGGCAAGACGACGACCTCCGTCGGCCTCGCGCAGGCCCTTGCGAAACTCGGCAAAAAAGTCACGCTTGCGCTGCGCGAGCCCTCGCTCGGCCCCGTGTTCGGCGTCAAGGGCGGGGCCGCCGGCGGCGGATACAGCCAGGTCGTCCCGATGGAAGACATCAACGTCCACTTCACCGGCGACTTCCACGCCATCACCTCGGCGCACAACCTCCTCGCCGCGATGCTCGACAACTCCATCCAGCAGGGCAACCCGCTCAACATAGACCCGCGCCGCATAGTCCTCAAGAGAGTGCTCGACATGAACGACCGCTCGCTCCGCAACATAGTGATCGGCCTCGGCGGCAAAGTCGACGGCGTGCCGCGCCAGGACGGCTTCGACATCACAGTCGCCTCCGAAGTCATGGCGATCCTCTGCCTCTCCAAGGGCATCGAAGACCTCAAAGAACGCCTTGCGAACATCATCGTCGCCTACACTTACGAGGACAAGCCCGTCACAGCGCGCGACCTCGAAGCTCAGGGCGCGATGGCGATGCTCCTCAAAGACGCGATCAAGCCGAACCTCGTCCAGACCCTCGAACACGTACCGGCCTTCATCCACGGCGGCCCCTTCGCCAACATCGCGCACGGATGCAACAGCGTAATGGCGACCAAATACGGCCTCAAACTTGCCGACTACTTCGTCACCGAAGCGGGCTTCGCCGCCGACCTCGGAGCTGAGAAATTCCTCGACATCAAATGCCGCCTCGCCGGCCTCAAGCCGAACGCCGTCGTCATCGTCGCCACGATACGCGCGCTCAAAATGCACGGCGGAGTTGCGAAAGAAGACCTCGGCAAAGTCAACATGGCGGCGCTCGAAGCCGGAATCCCGAACCTTGAGAAGCACGTTGAAAACATGCTCTCCTTCGGCCTCCCCGTCGTCGTCGCGCTCAACGCCTTCCCGACCGACACCGAAGAAGAACTCAAGTTCATACAGGAAAAATGCGCGAAGCTCGGCGTCCCCGTCGTCGAATCCGACATCTGGGCCAAAGGCGGCGAAGGCGGCATAGCGATGGCCGAAGAAGTCATCAAAGCCTGCGAAAAGCCGAACGCCTTCCACTACCTCTACGACGAGAAACTCACGCCGAAAGAGAAAATCGAGACCATCGCAACGAAAATCTACGGAGCCGACGGCGTAGTCTACACCGACAAAGCCGAGAAAGACCTCAAGAAAATCCACGACCTCGGCAAAGACGATCTGCTAATCTGCATGGCGAAGACGCAGGCCTCCATCTCCGACGACCCGACGAAAAAAGGCCGCCCGACCAGATTCAAGCTCACCGTCCGCGAAGTACGCCTCTCCGCCGGCGCGGGCTTCATCATCCCGATAACCGGCTCGATAATGACGATGCCCGGCCTCCCGAAGCGCCCCGCCGCCTGCAACATCGACGTAGACGCAAACGGCAAAGTAACGGGCCTCTTCTAAGTTTAAGAAGACAGAGACAAACAGCGGCGCGCGCCAGAAACGAAGGCGCGCGCCGTTATTTTTGTGCTCCGATATATAACGCTTAATTTTTATAGTTACTTAACTTTTTTCGGGAGACTGCAGCCAGTCATGCCGGTAATCTTCTGTTCGGTGTCTCAGCTATTTACCATTAGAGCAAGCCGTAAAGTTAAGAATCAGCGCGGGCGGAGAGATGGGAAATCTTCCGCCCGCGCTGATGTTTATGAAGCGGGGAAGGCCGTTTCGTTTTGCCGGCGCGGCCGCGTGGCGGGAAGCGTGGACGCTGCCGTCCTGCGCTTGGAGGGAATTGAAATTTCCACTTCGCCCCGGCGCGAAGCCTGCGGCGTGAAATGCACAAATTTCCGCCGGTTTGAGGAAAAGTCCGCCGCTCGCGGGAATTTCCGCGGATTCGACGTACTTTTCGCCGCGCCGCGGAAAATGCGCGCGTTTGAGGCCGTTTGCGTTAAATCGCGGGAGTTTTGCGGATTTGCCGTACTTTCCGCCGCGTTGTGTAAAATGCGCGAGTTTGAGGCCGTTTGTGGCAAATCACGGAGAAGGCGTAGATTATTTATATTCGTCCAACTTCTGATAAAAACTATGCCGCGCCGGCAATTCTCTAAAAATTATGTCGCGCCAGCAATTCTTTGGCTGGCGCCTCCGTCGATAAACGAACGTTAGTGACGGACAAGCACCTTGTGCGCTTCGTTTCTGCCTCTGATGATGGGGACGGAGATGCCAGCCAAAAGACTGCTGGCATGACATAGTTTTTGTGGCGTATTGGATTTTAACCAAACAACAAAACAGCTATGTCATTCCGGCAATGTTCTGCGCCCGATAAAGCGGGGCAGGCCCGCCGGAATCTCCGTGGTAGACGTCAGCGGCGGACAAGCGCATTATGCGCTTCGTTTCTGCCTCTGTGCTGTGCGGAAAATTCACGTGGCGGCGCGGGCATGAAAAAAGCGGGGTTTCCCCCGCCGCAGTTCGTTATATTTTTATGAACTTCAGGCTGTTGCCGCGCGATTTGATTATTTTCTCGATGTCGGCGGCGGAGATCCAGAGGGTCTCCGTGTTGTCGCAGGGGTGGACGCCGAGGCGCGGGCGTCCGCGCAGGTCTTCGTCCATGAGGACTTCCACGCCCTCTGCGCAGTCGTTGAGCACGCCGAGCGGCGTGACTGCTCCTTTGATGAGTCCCAGGTGCTCCATGAGGCGGTCTTCAGAGGCGAAGCTGAGGCGGCTGCTTCCTATCTGCGCGCGTATCGCCTTGAGGTCGGCGCTCTTCGCTTCGTCGAGGACGACGAGGAAGTGGCGTTTGCCCCTGTCGTCGCGGAGGAAGAGGTTTTTGCATACGTCTTCGATCTTCATGCCTTCGATCAGTTTCATCTCGTCTATCGTGTAGACGGGCCCGTGCTCCATGACTTCGAATTTTTATTCCCATCTCGGTCAGTTTGGGCGCGGACTTCTTCTTTCGTGAGCGGCATTGCGTTCCCTCCTGCTTGTTATGCGAAATTATTCAGCATTATAGCCGTATTTTTCTGTTTTTCGCTGGACATTCACGATTCTTTAGTCAAAATATATAAAATTTTGCGCGGGGAGTGCTGTTTTTTTCGAACTTGAACGACCTTTTCCGGGAAATGATGGGCGAAGTCGCGGGATCGGGGGACGGCGAGAGTGGACCGACGGCCGCGGCGACAACGGCGAGGGCTGGGACGAGGGCGAGCGTCGTCCGCCGAATATCCGGCTGCCGAGGGTGAATAAGATCTGGTTCGTAATCGGCGGCATTTTTATCCTCTTCACGGCGGTTCTTCCGTGGTTCGCCAATTTTATGACGGATTTGTATTGGTTCGAGGCTAACGGCTACGACGCGGTCTTCTGGCGGCGCATCGTCGCGCAGTGGGAGCTTTTCGCAGCTGCGCTCGTCCCGGGCTTCGCGGTCTACGCTCTGAACTGGCGCGTCGCGTGGAAGCGCGGCTCGGCGTTCCTCGGCGGGGCGGCGGAGACGCCGCAGTTCCGTAAGATTGGGAAGCTGGTCTTCGCCGCAGCCTTCGTAGTCGCGGCTGTGAACGCGCTGGCTGCGATGGGGATGTGGGGCGAGTTCCTGAAGTTCCGCAATCCCGTGCCTTTCGGCGAGACGGACCCGCTTTTCGGCCTCGATATAGGGTTCTACGTCTTCACCCTGCCTTTCGTCAAGTTCGTGCAGGCGTGGGGGCAGGGCGTGCTGATGCTCGCGCTCGTCGGTTCATGCACGGTGTATTTCATGACGCGCGCGGTCTCGATTCAGAACGGGCGGCCTTACGCGGCTCCCGAGGCGCGGCTGCATCTGACGCTGCTCGGCGCTCTGATTCTCGTTTTCTGGGGCGCGGGCTACTGCTCGACCGCTATGAGCTGCTTTTCTCGCCGACCGGCGTCGTCTGGGGCGCGGGCTATACGGACGCGAGCATCGTGCTTCCGGCGCTCTCTATCCTCGCCTTTGCGATGTTCGCGGCGGCGGTGCTGCTGTGCGTCAATTTCTTCAAGCCGATGTGGAAGCTTTCCGCGGTCATAGTCGGCGTGCTGATCGTCGTCGGCTGGGCGGCGCGTACGGTCGTCCCCGGCGTCGTGCAGCAGTATATAGTCAAGCCTAACGAGTACGAACGAGAGAAGACGTACCTTGGCTACCATCTGGACTACACGCGCCGCGGCTTCGGACTGAACGATGTGAAGTCCGTTTCCTTCTCGCCCGAGAGCGAAGTGACGCCGCAGGAGCTGGTGGCGGACGAGGATACCGTTCGCAACATACGCATGTGGGACTACTCGCCGCTGCTGCGCACCTACCGCCAGCTTCAGGCGATACGCACCTACTATAATTTCAGCGACGTCTACGTGGACCGCTACGAGATCGACGGCGTGAGCCGCCAGATAATGCTCGGCGTGCGCGGCCTCGACCTTTCGCATCTCCAGAATCCGACGTGGGTCAATACGCATCTTGAATTCACCCACGGCTACGGCGTCGTCATGAATCCCGTCAACGAGATAGCCTCGGGCGGGCTGCCGCATTTCTTCATGAAGGATATACCGGTGAAGTCCGAGATAGAGATCGGGCTGACGCGGCCGGAGATATATTTCAGCACGTCGATGGCGCAGAATTCTTATGTGTTAGTTAAGACTAACGTTAAGGAGTTCGACTACCCGATGGGCGATTCAAACGTCCGCTCCGTCTACGCTGAGGACGGCGGCGTGTCGATAGGCTCGATGTGGCGCAGGCTGCTTTTCACGCTGCGCTTCCGCGACACGGAGATACTTTTCACGGGCGCTCTGACTGAGGAGAGCCGCGTGCTTTACAACAGGAACGTGCTGCTCGCCTTCCATAAGGTCGCGCCGTTCCTCATCTACGACCTCGACACATATCCCGTTATTCTTGACGGGCGCGTGAAGTGGATGCAGGACGCCTTCACGTGGTCCGACCGCTATCCGTACTCGAAGCCCTTCACGACGGGCGACAGGTCGCTCGCGCACTTCGCCGGCGTCAACTACGTCCGCAACAGCGTTAAGGCCGTCGCCGACGCCTACACGGGGCGCATGGAGTTCTACGCGGTAGACGACAAGGACCCCGTGATCCGTTCGTGGATGCAGATATTCCCCGAACTTTTCCGCGAGAAGGGCGAGATGTCCGAGAAGCTATGGGAGCACGCGCGTTACCCGGGCGACTTCTTCGAGGTGCAGACGGACGTCTACTGCACATACCACATGACGGACACGAACACCTACTACAACCGCGAGGACGTATGGGAGGTCACGCCGAACGGACGCGAGCGCCGCATTCAGCCGAACTACGTGACGATGCGTCTCTGGGGCGAGGAGAAGGCGGAGTTCGCTATCATCGTCCCCTACATGCCGCTGGGGCGCGACAACCTCATCGGCTGGATGGCGGGGAGATGCGACCCCGGCAAGTACGGCGAGCTGCTCGTCTACGAATTCCCGAAGCAGAAGCTGATTTACGGCCCGGCGCAGGTCGAGGCGCTCATCGACCAGAACCCGGAGATTTCCGCGCAGCTTTCGCTCTGGAGCCAGCGCGGCTCGGACGTTATACGCGGCGACCTGCTCGTCATACCGATAGGGAAGTCGCTGCTCTACGTTCAGCCGCTTTACCTCAAGGCGGAGACAGGCGAGCTGCCGGAGCTTAAGCGCGTCATAGTCTCGACAGGCGGACGCGTCGCATGGGCGGAGAATTTCGGCGGCGCTCTGAGCAAGCTGATGAACCGCAAAATTAATCTGAAGGATGAAGCTCCGAAGGCCGCGGCCGTTACGCCCTCCGCGCCGCAGAGCGCCGCGCCTTCCGCGGCCCCGTCCGACATCACGGCTCTGATAAACGAAGCGCAGAGGCTTTACGACGCTTCGCAGAGCGCGCAGCGCGGCGGCGACTGGGCCGGCTACGGAGAGAATATCCGCAGGCTCGGCGAAGTGCTCGAACGCATGAGGGGGCTCGGCCTCTAGCTCATGATTCTGCTGGGCCTCTCGGCTCTGCTGATTTCCATAACGCTCTGCGCCGCGGGCTATCTCTTCGCCGCGTATGTGATGTTCCGCGTCGGTGAGAAGTTCCGCGTCGGGCGCTTCCGCGACTACCTCGTGCCCGTGTGGAACCTCGCGCTGCTCTGCGACTGCGGCGGAGTGACGCGGTTGGTCGCGGCGGGGCTCGCGCTCCCCGCGCCGCTCTTCTGGATAATCTGCGCCGCCGGCGCGCCCTCGCTTGAATTTTACGCGGGGCGCGCTCGCGGCGCTTTCGTATTCTGCTGGGTCTATCTGTGGGGCAGCGTCGCGGAGCGGCTGGGCAAGAACTTCTGGCTCTGGGGCGCGGCCTGCCTTATATTCGGCGGAATCCCCGTTCTTTTCCTCGCCTTCGACGGCTCGATGCCGCGCCGTTGACTTGCGCCGCGGCGGTTATAAAATATTTATCAGATGAAACGATACGCGCCGTCCGCTTTTCGCGGCGGCGGAAGGGAGTTGAAACGGAATGAAAAAAATTATAGCCGCGCTCGCAGCGGCGCTCGTCGCGCTGTTCTCGTGCGGCGCGGGCCTTCGCGGACGCCGAGTGGGACGCCTTCGTCGCCGAGATGGAAAGCCGCATGAAGATCAAGGAAGAGGGCGAGGCCGCATACACGCGCATCGCGCTGCTCGCGCCCGCCGGAAGCGACGCCGAGCTCTTCGCGCTCTCGATGAACGCGCCCTCTGCCGAGACGCGCGCCGCCGCAGGGGCCGCGCTCGTGAAGAAATGGTTCCCCGACGGAGACCCCGCGAACTGGGAGAAGGTCAACGGCTTCATGTCGGCGGGCAGCTATGTGCCGCGCCAGATAGTCGCAGTCAACGCGCTCTATAACGCGGTGACCGCGCTCTCGGAGCTGCCTGACGGCAAGTACGCGGCGGCGTGGCTGATGACGCGCTTTGCGTCGACCTCGCGCGCGAAGCTGATATTCATCGACTCGATGCCCGCGCCGTTCCGCGAGACGCTCGACCGCCTCATCGCGGAGACGGGAATGCCCGGCGCTTTTGAGACTACGCGCGTTGAAGGGCCGTGGCCCTTCGTGCCGGTATTCAACGGCTGGGTGCGCCGCGAGCGCGCGATCACGGAAGGCTACCAGTTCCTCGACGGCTACGGCGGAGCCGCTCCGAACGGCCCTTACGCATGGGACCGCGTTCACGGCTACGTCTATAAAGTCTACGACCCTATCGAATTAGATGTTGACTCTGACTGACTGATATGAAAAAGCGCCCCCGAGTGAGGGCGCTTTTTTCATGCTTTCGTACAGGCGCGCGTTTTGCGCCGCGCCGTGGATTTACTCTTCTTCGTTCAGTTCGCTGAGTATGTTCGCCGTTTCGCTGAGCGCCTCGGCATCTATCTCCTCAGGGTCGCGTCCGGCCTGTTCCATCTGTTCGAGATGTTTTTTGACGGCTTCGACGCGCTCTGAAAGTCCGGCGTTTTCATATCCTTCCTTGAGCACCTTCATCTCTTTTTCGTCGGCGAGCCTGTTCGTGAGGTAGCCGAAGAGGAAGGTCTGCGCGCTTATCGCGGCGAGGCGCTTGTCGGTCGCGCACCACGGCTCCGCGAGGTAGGCCGCGTCGTTCAGCACGTCCATCTCTTCGTCGTCGGCCTCTTCGTCGCCCTCGGGCATATCCCAGATGTTGATGACGAAGAAGGGCACGTCGGGCGACAGCGAGATCGCGTAGTTGATCGCGTCGAATATTTCGTCGTGCTCCGCGCCGGTCTCAAGCAGCGCTATCGCGCGCGCGTGCTCGCCGACGACGGATTCGAGCGGATCGGCTTCTAGCGTGTCGAGAATTTCCTTGTAGAGGCCGAGGTCGAGCATCGTGCGGTAGAGCAGCGTGCGGCTCTCGAACGCGCCCTCGTCGTCGAAATTGGCGAACTCCTTCGCCACTTCGTAGGCCTCCTCGGTCTCGCCCTCGGCGAGCAGCGAGAAGCCGAGGTTCATCATAACGGTCGCGTAGACCAGCGCGTCGCGGTCGTCGTCCACGAGCGCCGGAATCTCGCGCGCCTCGACGACGGCGCGGATTTTGTCCAGAGCCTCGCGCAGCATATCGAGGTTCTGCATCGCCTCCTCGTACTCCATCGTCTCCCATACCGCGAGCTTGCCGTAGGGGCTTTCTGGGTCGAGCGCGAGCAGCTCTCTGCCTGTCTCCGCTATTTCTTCGTTCGTCTCCGCCTCGTCGAGGCGGCTGAGCAGTTCTTCTTTCGTCATATCTCTATTATCCTCTCTGTATGGATTTTCGTTTCATCGCGGCGCGCGTCAGAGCGCCGGAACTATAAGCAGCATTATATTTGATTCGCAGTACCTCGTCATGTATGTGAACTTTCCGCTGCGCTCGGCGCGCTGCTGCCCGTCGAGGACGGGGCCGAAGAGGCCGAGCTCCGTCAGCAGCTCCGAGGCGGATTCGTTGGTCGCACCCTCTTCCAGCGCGAAGACGAGCTGGCGGCAGAGGCTTTCGTACTGCGATTCGCCGTCTGTAGATTTCAGGCTCGCCTCGGTGTCTACGCTGAACGAGAGCGCGATGTAGTTCAGGTTCTCGTCGCCCGGCTCGACGTAGAGATAGAGGAAAATCTCAGGGCTGTACTCCGCGGCGTAATTTCCGTCGGGCGTCTGGATTACGCTCTCCCTTATATGCTCGGGCGAGAAGCCCCACTTTACGCGGTCGAAGGCCATCCCCATGTGCGCGATGAAGACGGGCACGCTCATGCCGAGGCTTGCGGCTTCGGCGCAGCGCGCGGGAAACAGGATGCAGAGCGCCGCGAGCAGCGCGAAAAATTTTCGTCGTCATTACAGCTACCTCCCGACGCCGCGCAAGGCGGCGCGACAGGCTGATTATAGCAAATTTACGGCGCGGGCGGCCCGCCTTACGTAAAAGGCCGCGCGGTCAAGAGTAAAAAACGGGTAAATTATGCCGGAGCTTGCGAAATCTTCGCGCTATGCTATGCTTATTGCGGAAAGAGACGGCGCGCCGCGGCAGCGGCGGAAGCGCCAGAAAGGAAAAATTCTTAGGGGGCAAATATATGATAGTAAAACTGCGTAAACGCCGACGGGCAGCTCCGCACCGCGAAGGTCGGCTTCAGCTGGACGACCTTCTTCTTCGGCTTCCTCGTGCCGATATTCCGCGGCGACGTAAAATGGGCCGTGATCATGTTCGTAGCGAGCCTGCTGACGCTTTTCGTCGCGCAGATCGTCCTGAGCTTCACCTACAACGGAACATACATCCGCGAGCTTCTCAACAAGGGCTACCGCCCCGAGGACGAATACTCGCGCGCCGTGCTCGTAGCAAAAGGCTACATCGCCGGCTGAAGTTTCCGCAGGAACGCATAATTTCCCCCGCGCCGCACGCGCGGGGGATTTTTTTATGCCTTCGGGGAAGCGCAACAAATTTGTCTATTGGACAAGATTGTTGCGCGTAATATAATCGTTACGGGATATTAAGGTTCACTGAAGAAAAGCCAAACGAACAATGGAGGGAAGAACGATGATGAACTTCCGCAGGATGATAAGCTGCATCGACGCGCACACTATGGGCGAGCCCTTCCGCGTCGTCGTCTCCGGCGTGCCGCCGCTCGCCGGCGCGACGATTCTCGACAAGCGCGCCTGCTTCGCCGAACATTACGACGGCATACGCCGCCTGCTGATGATGGAGCCGCGCGGGCACTCCGATATGTACGGCGGCCTGCTGCTTCCGCCAGTCACCGAGGACGGCGACTTCGGCATACTTTTCATGCACAACGAAGGGATGGGCACGATGTGCGGCCACGGCTGCATAGCGGCGGCGACGGTGATTTTCGAGACCGGCATGATGGAATCGCGCGAGGGCGAAAACGTGCTGAAGCTCGACACTCCGGCCGGGCGCGTCACCGCCTGCGCGGAGGTGCGGAACGGGCGCGTGAAGCGCGTATCGTTTGAGAACGTTCCGACCTTCGTCTACATGGAGGACATTTCGCTCGAACTTGAAGGAATAGGCGAGGTGCGCTGCGACATAGTCTTCGGCGGCGACTTCTACGTTTTCGCCGACGTTGCGCAGCTCGGCATGGAACTTGCGCCGGAAAACGCGCGCGAGCTCGCCGCCCGCGCGATGGAGCTCAAGTACAGGGCGCTCGACAAATACGAAGTCGTTCACCCCGCGAACCCGAAGCTGCGCGGCATCTACGGCACGCTGCTGACGACAGAGCCGGAGAGCTGCGGCGATACGGTGCGCGCTCGCAATATCTGCGTCTTCGCAAACGGCGAGATAGACCGCTCTCCATGCGGCACAGGGACGTCGGCGCGGCTGACGCAGCTCTACATGAAGGGCGTAATCCGTCCGGGCATGAAGCTCGAACACCACAGCATAATCGACACCGTCTTCGAGGCGGAGGCGGTGCGCGAGACGGAGGTCGCAGGACGGCGCGCCATCGTGCCGCGCGTCTCGGGCAGCGCGTACATCACGGCCTTCAGCAATTTCGTACTCGACGAGGACGACCCGCTTCCGAACGGGTTCCGTCTGTAAAAATAAAAATTTTGAGGAGGGAGCGCGATGACTTACCGCTCTAAGGAGCTAGGGCTTTTTTCAGGAAAGGGCACTTCGTCGCGAAGGGCCATCTACAAGGGCTGCGGCTATGACGACGACGATCTCAGCCGCCCGCTCATAGGAATCGTAAACACGGCGAACGACGCGGGCCTCGGCCACGCGCATCTCGACCGCCTCGCAAAGCGCGTGCGCGCCGGTATATTGCAGGCGGGCGGCACGCCGTTCGAGTTCGGCACGATAGCGACCTGCGGCGCCGTGCCGATAGGAATGCCGCATTTCCGCTTTGAACTCGTCATACGCGACGTAATAGCGAGCTCCGTCGAGATAATGACCGGCGTCCAGCTGCTCGACGGCCTCGTGCTGCTCGCCTCGTGCGACAGCATAATCCCCGGCGTGCTCATCGGCGCGATACGCGCCGACGTGCCCGCGATAATAATCACCGGCGGCTCGCAGGAAGTCTGCAAAATAAACGGGCGCAACTCCGTCATGAGCGAGCTCGACCAGCTCGTATTCGGCGCGGACTATGCGAGCGAGGAGGCGCGCGAGAAGATACGCTACCTCGAAGACCACGTATGTCCCGGTCCCGGGGCCTGCTCGCTGATGGGCACGGCGAACACGATGCAGATACTTATGGAGGGCGTCGGTATGGCTCTGCCCGGATCGTCCACAGTCCCCGCCGTCTACGCGGAGAAGGAGCGCTACGCGACGCAGACGGGGCGGCGCATAGTCGAGCTAGTGAAGCAGAATATAAAGCCGCGCGACATTCTTACGCGCGAGGCGCTGCTCAACGGCGTCATCCTCACGCTGGCGATTGCGGGCTCGACGAACGCGGTGCTGCACCTTCTGAGCTTCGCGCGCGAAGTGGGCGTCGAGCTGACGCTCGACGACTTCGACCGTCTCTCGGAGGCCGTGCCGGTAATCAGCCGCGTCATCCCTACCGGCAAGGCGAGCGTCGTCGATTTGTACCACGCTGGCGGAGTTCCCGCCGTCATCGGAGAGATGAAGGACTTCCTTTATAAAGACTGCATGACAGTGTCTGGGCATACAATCGGAGAAATCGCAGCCGCCGGAAAATCTCTCGACCACGAGGTGCTGACGACAGTCGACAAGCCCGTCTTCAAAAACGGCGGAATCGTCGTAATCCGCGGAAATCTAGCGCCGGACGGCGCAATCTGCCGCACGACGACGATTTCGGAGAAGTCGCGCAAATTCGAAGGGCCGGCGCGCGTCTTCCACTCCGACGAAGAGGCGCACGCCGCCGTCGTATCAGGGAAGATTAAGAAGGGAGACGTCGTCGTCATACGCTACGAAGGGCCGCGCGGCGCGCCTGGAATGCGCGAGATGATGATGACGACCGACGCGCTCGTCGGCCTCGGCATGGGGCAGGAGGTCTTCGTGCTGACGGACGGACGTTTCTCGGGCTTCACGGAGGGGGCCCGCGATAGGGCACATCTCGCCGGAAGCCGCAGTCGGCGGCGTAATCGCAGTGGTGGAGGAAGGCGACACGATAAAGATAGACATCGACGCCCGCTCGGCAAATCTCTGCGTGCCGGACGAAGTCATAAAAGAAAGGCTGGCGAAATGGACGCCGCCGCTCAAGAAATCGCGCGGCATACTCGGCATCTACGCGAAGACGGCGCTTCAGGCCCATCTCGGCGCGATGATAGACGACGAGGTGACCGACGTCAGACAGGTTTTTGGGAAAATAGCTGAAATTTGGGAAAGTTGTAAAAAAAGGATTAAGCCCCCGCGCCGCGGGGGCTTTTGTCTCACTTCGAAGCTAGGGCTCTTATCGATTCAATCGTGTAATCGATTTCGTCCTCTGTCGTATAATAGCCGGGCGAGAGCCTCAGCGCTCCTTCCGGGAACGTTCCGAGCGTCCTGTGCGCGAGCGGCGCGCAGTGCAGGCCGGGCCGTCCCTCGATACCGTACGTCATGCTGAGATCGTTTGCAAACTCGCCGTTGTCCTTGCCGTCGACGTTGAAGGCGTAGACCGGAAGGCGCGGAGATTCGCCGCGCGCCGAGCCGAGCAGCCGCAGCCCCTTTATGGATAGCAGCCCCTCTTCGAGCCGCGCGCCGAGCTTTTCCTCACGTTCGCGTATCGCCTCTATGCCCGTCCTGTCTATCCAGTCGAGCGCCGCGTCGAGCCCCGCGAAGCCGGGAAGGTTCGACGTGCCCGCTTCGAACTTGTCTGGCATAACATCCGGCTGCGTTTCCTCGTGCGAGAGGCTGCCAGTTCCGCCTTCCATGAGAGGGCTGCACTGTTCCGCGAACTCGGGCTTCCAGACGATGCCGCCAGTTCCCTGCGGTCCGAAGAGCCCCCTTGTGGGCCCGTGAAGCAGAGCGCCGCGAGGCCGAGCTCCGATGCGTTTAACGGAAGTATGCCGCCGGTCTGCGCGCAGTCGACGACGAGCGGAATGCCGCGCTTCGCGCAGATTTCCGCGATTTCCTCGACCGGCTGGACGGAGCCGCATACGTTGCTGCAGTGCGACACGACGGCGAGGTCGGTGCGTTCGAGCGCCGCTTCAGAAAATTTCTTCGGGTCGACGTAGCCGCGCAGGCTCGCCTGTATCACCTCGACTGCGACGCCGCTCTTCTGCGCTTCGCGCAGCGGGCGGATGACGGAGTTGTGCTCCATCGACGTCGTGACGACGCGCATTCCGCTTTTGACGAAGCCCTTTATCACGATGTTGAGCGAGTGCGTGACGTTTGAGGTGAGCGTCACGTATTTCGGATTCGCCTTGGCGTAGCCGCCGAAAAGTTTCGCGGCCTTCGCGCGCGCGGTGAAGAGTATGTCGAGGCTCTTTATGTCGCGCTCAGAAGCCGAGCCGCGCGACGCGTTCGCGCCGTCCCGCGTCATGAAGGCGTAGACGGCGTCGGGAACTTCCTGCGGCTTGGGCCACGTCGTGGCCGCGTTGTTCATGTAGACCTTGCGCATAGCCGGTCTAGCCGTGGACGATCGTTTTGTCGGCGCTCATGAGCGAGCCGGCAATCTCAAACATATTCGAGATTACGCCGACTTTAATCTTGTCCGTGATTCCAAAGTGGTTAGTGCAGGTTCCGCAGACGAGTATCTTCGTGCCGCGCGCCTCGATTTCCCTGAGCGTGTCGAAAGTCGACGACTCAGGCAGCGCGAGCTTGACTCCGGCGTTCATCAGGGCGACTGTCGCGGGCGGCTCGTCAGCCTTCGCTATCGTGCCGAGATAGGCCTTGATGAGGACTTCGCCGAGGCCGTCCGATTCCGCGCCGAGCGTGTCGGAGGCGAAGAGTATCGCGGTCGTCTTCTTATCCGCGGACTTTTGCGCGGCTTCGCCGGTCTTTCTGCCCGTGATGAAGAAAGACTTTCCGTCCGGTGCGTCCTCGCGCTTCGCCTCGTAGCCGGCGCTTTCGAGAAAGCGCGTCACGTTGCCTACGGCGACTTCGTTGTCCACCTGCACGCGAAGCTCTTTCGTTCCTTTGTCCGTTTCAGCCTTCGTCAGAAGGACCGGCTTCGGACATTCGAGTTTTCTGGCGTCGATTTCCACCATTTCCTACAGACTCTCCTTTTTGAGGTACTCTATGAATTTCTCGACAAGCTGGGGATCGAGACGAGTCCCAGCCATAGAGCGAAGCCTTTCCGCGACCTCAAGCGCGTCGGGGATGCGGCGTCCGGGCCACGGGCGCGTCATCTCGTTCCACGCGTCGACGACGGCGTAGATTCGCGCCTGATACGGTATCGCGGTCGCGGAGATGCCCTGCGGGAAGCCCGAGCCGTCCCAGTTCTCGTTCCACGAGTACGGGATGCCGGCGGCGGGGCGCAGGAGTTCTATCGATTCCATGTAGTCTTTGGACTTGACTGGATAGCGGTCATACTCGCGGCGCTCCGTCGGCGAGAGCGGAGAGGTCTTCGTGCGTATGGAGAACGGCAGCGAAAGCATTCCAATGCGGCTGAAGAGCGAGCCGAGGTAGACGTAGAGAAGTTCTTCGTCGAGCACGCCGAGTTCCTTGGCGAAGTCGCGCGCCGTCCTGGCCGCGCGCGGTATCGCGGAGCGGAATTTCGGGTCGCCCGGAGTGAAAGACGAAGCTATTTCTTCGAGCGTCTTCGTGCAGAGGTCGTTGCCGGCGTTTGCGAAGCGCCGGTAGACTTCTATCGTTATGTCGTCGATGCGCTCCTTCTCGCCCTCCTTGAACGAGAAGAAGGCCATAAAGTCGTTCAGCGTGCGCTGTATGCTCGCAATTTCGTCTTTCTTCTTGCGGTCTATCGTGATGCGGCGAATCTCGCGCGACTCGTCGCGGATTCCGGCGATCTCCTGCTGGAGGCGTTTGAGCCTCCACGTGAGCTGCTCGCTGAGGTAGAAGCCGGAAAGCAGCACTATCGCAACCGCGGCGATCGCAAGGAAGAGGAAGAGGCGCTGAAGCTGGCGGTCTGCCTCGGTGATGTCGACCTTGGGCATTATGCCGGTAATCCAGAACGCTGGGTCTCCGCGGAAGTCTTTGACGAGCACGCGGCCCGCTATGTATGTTTCCCTGCGTCCGCCCTCGACTACGATGCCGGGGAGGTCGTCCTTGATTTCGGATTCTCTGATCGGTTCAATAGCGAAGGAGAAATTCAGGCCGTGCGTCAGACGCTGCACCATCTTAGGCGAGAGCGCCATCGTCGCTATGAGATAGCCGGCGTCCTCGCCGCTCATGTCGGAGCGCCTGATGTGCATTACTGAGAATATTATAGGTTTGTCGGTGTCCTTCATTACGATGCCGCATATGCCATCAATCGGCAAACTTTTGAAAAATCTCTCACTCTCTTCACTGCCAAATATTGCGTTCAATTCGCTCTGAGGTGTAGATGCGTCATCTGGTGCGCTGAAGTCGCGTAGAAGAACTACTTCAAAGTTCTTATCCAGATAAATCATAGAAGATATGCCTATCTCAGTAAGTACGTCCCTGTTTAGGTAGTCTGCTGGATACTTAGGATATTCGCCGTTCATGAACTCCCACGTCTTGTCTGAATAGGCCCAGTTGCCAGCGATTGCCGTAAGCATACGCTCCTCGCCCTTCACGCTCATGACTGTGCGCGAGAGCTCGCGCGTCAATCGCTCGCGGTCTGCCTCGCCTGCCGACGTGATCAGGAAATTTGTGAACAGCACGTCGAGCAGAAGAAGCGCCGAAAGCATGACAAACCCCAAAAAATTTGTATTTTCGTTTTTATGGACATCTGAACTCCCCGCGGCGGACAAAAATATTATCTTGATTATACGTCCTGACACTATTGTAGCAGAATTTTACAAAAAATTAAGGTATAAGGCGAGATAACTATGTCGGAGCCCAAAAAGAATGTATAATAAAAAAGAGCAGGCGATAAATGTCTTCTTAATTTTACTTCTCATGTTGAGTCGGGGGTGTCGTTGTGACTTACGAAAACGCCGTCGAAATTATGTATGCGGCGTCTGTAGTTAAGAACGGCCTTTTTATAGCGCCGTTCCAGGCCTGCCGCGAGGCCGCGCGGCGCTGCGGTATCTCTTCGCGCGAGGCGGAGATCGCGGCTCTCCGCGCGGGGCTCTGCCCGTCGCGCTACGAGCGCAGCGTCGGTACGGTCGGCCTTGAAGGGCAGGCGCGGCTGCTTGAGTCGTGCGCCGCGGTCGCCGGCTGCGGAGGACTGGGCGGGTGGATAATAGAGATACTCGCGCGCGCCGGAGTTGGTAAGCTTATTCTTATCGACGGCGACGCGTTCGATGAGAACAACCTGAACCGTCAGCTTTACGCGACGGAGGAGAACCTCGGCGAACCCAAGGCGGAGGCGGCGGCGCGGCGCGCGAAGGCTGTGAACTCCGCGGTCGAGACGGAAGCGCGCGCGGTTTTCCTCGACGCTGGGAACTGCGCGGAAATTTTTGCCGGCGCGGACGTCGTCATGGACGCGCTCGACAGCAACGGCGCGCGGCAGTGCGCGCTCGACTGCTGCCGCGCGATGGGAATCCCGTTCGTTCACGGCGCGGTGTCGGGCTTCTGCGGCGAGACGGCTGTGCTGCGCGCAGGAGACGTTGCGCCGTGGGAACTCTGCGGCGCTTCCGACAGAGGGGCGGAGACGGAGGAGGGAACCGCGCCTTTTATCCCGCCGTTCATAGCGGCCGCGCAGGCCGCGGCGGCGATAAAAATTCTTGCGCGCGCGGAAAAGACGCCGGAGAAGACGATGCTCTGGTTCGACCTTGAACGCTGCGCGATGCAGAGGCTGAAGCTCAAATGATAGAAATCGTAAAACCAGAGATAGTTTTAGACGCCCATTCCGATATATTGCTCGACGTGCTCGCGCTGCGGCGGCGCGGAAAATCCGCAGTGCTGGAAGAACGCTTCCTCCCACAGCTGCGCGCCGCCGGAATAAACGCCGTGGTCTGCTCGATTTTCATACCTGACGAATACGTGCCGGAGCTCGCGCTGCGAAACGCGCTCGACCAGATAGCCGCGCTCGGCGAGGACCTAGCAGAGTCGCCCTCCTTCCGCCTGTGCCGCAGCGTTGGCGGCTGCTATTCCGCCGTTGCGGAGGGTAAGACGGCGCTCTTTCTCTCGCTCGAAGGCGCGGAACCGCTTGGACGCGACATTCTGCTGCTCGATAATTTTTTACTCGCTCGGCGTGCGTCTGCTCGGGCCTTGCGTGGTCGCGGAGAAATTACGCCTGCGACGGCGTTTCCTTCGAAGCCGCGCCGCCGTGCGCGCGCGAGGGCGGGCTGACGGATTTCGGACGCGCGCTTGTGCGCCGCGCGCGGCGCATGGGGATGGCGATCGACGTCAGCCATCTGAACGACGCTGGGTTTTTACGAGGTCTCGCAGCTTTTAGACTGCCCGTTTATCGCGTCGCATTCCGACTGCCGCGTTCTGACGCAGTCGCCGCGCAACCTGACCGACGAGCAGCTCCGCGCGCTCGCGTCGGCGGGCGGCGTCACCGGCATGAACGCCTACGGCCCGTTCTGCGAGACTGAAGCGCACGGACGCTCGCCTGAAACGCTGCTTGCGCATCTCAGCCACGTCGTGGAAAATTTCGGATACGGGCACGCCGGCATAGGCTTCGACCTCTGCGACTGCATCGAGTCTCTCTCCGCGTCTGACGGAGGGCGCAGAAACGACCTGTTCCGCGACCATGCTGACGCGGCCTGTTTCATAGAGGCCGTCCGCGCTCGTTATCCGCGCGCTCAGGTTTCCGCGATACTGGGCGGCAATTTCATGCGCGTCTTTGAAAATGTAATGAGGTGAGCTGTTTTGGAAAAGTTTGTCTATCCCATGGTTGTCTATGAGGATTTTGAAAACGGAGCAAAAAATATGGCGCGGCAACTTCCCGGGACTTCATGGCTGCTGGCTTGAATCACCATATAAGGACGAGGTGCTGCGTCTTGCGCCGTCAGTACTCTGGGAATACGCCTCCGCCTGCTTTGAAACCGGATGGACGCCGCCCGCGGCTCCCGACGTGCGCGAGCTCGAAGAAGCGGGCGCATGGGACGTCGTTGTCGTGACTGCGGAAAAACTTTCATGAAAAAGCGTGCCGGAGCCGCGGCGCTGCTGAAGTTTGTCATACCATCTTTTCTCGGCGTTGCGGTATTTCTTGTCCCATTTCCTTTGAACGGTGAACCCAACACCTTGATAGGCCATTTAAAAGAATTATTGCTTTCGCTTCTAGATGGAAAGCAATCTATACTTGCAGTCGTTCTTTCTTCACTTGCAGCGATCCTTGCCATTGTTGTAAGATTTTTATGTCCAATCTGGATATTGCGCGATGAAATACTTCATGAGAATCTGACTGGAGGAATGCTCTGGTTTGTTGCAAGAGTTTTATCTATGCCAATAGCACTTTGCGTTTGCCTAGGGGCAGAATGGATAGCTGAGTTTGGCGGTTTTGCAGCTGTATTTATCGAAGAAGCGTCATTCATTGTCTGTAACATGACTCCGAGGCTGGTAGCTCTTGCGGTTGTCCTTGGCCTGCTTTCGCCGCTTGTGATGGATTTCGGCCTCGTTCAGTTCATCGCGGTCTACGCGAGCCCGGTCATGCGCCCGCTCTTCCGCGTGCCGGGGCGCTCCGCCGTCGACTGCGTCGCCTCGTGGCTCGGCAGCAGCTCGATGGCCGTCGTCTTCACCGCGAAGATGTACGATTCCGGCTACTACACGGCCCGCGAGGCATCAGTAGTTATCTGCGGATTCTCGCTCGCGGGGGATATACAACATCTACGCGATGGCGGAACTTATGAATGTTGATTACGCAATGCCGCAGATACTGCTCGTATCCTATTTATCGATGATCCTGCTCGCTGCCCTGCTTCCGCGAATTGCGCCACTCTCTTCGATACCGGATTGAATATGTTTCCGGCCGTTCGCGTTACGTGGCTCGCGCCGAAGGACGGAGACGTGGAATGCCCCCATTACACTGGGCACTCTTTCGCGGTACTGCGCAAGCGCGGCAGATGAATGTAGCAAAATATCTGCGTGAGAGTCGTTATATAGTCTTTTCTCTAATTTTTAGCACAATACCTTTAATGATAACATTTGGAACGCTATTGCTGTTGATTGCAGAACTTATGCCGGTGGCGCGAGTTGTCGCAGTACCATTCGCTATGCTCTTTTCCCTGTTAGGTTCATTAGAAAGCGAAATTGTTTCTGAAACAGTAATATTCGCTTTTGTTGATCCTTTTCTTGCTGTGACTGCCGTTAGAGCGCTGCCAACTGAATTTGACAGATTTATATGCGTCTGCCTCTCCGTCGTCGGCCTGATAAACCTCACCGAGGTCGGCCTGCACGTCTGGCATTCGAGCATTCCGCTGAAGCTCTGGCAGATGGCGGCGGTTTATGTTATGAGGGTAGCTCTGTCGGCTTTTATAGTAATTCCGGCGGCGCGCCTGCTTTTCCCTTAGCGGCGCGCGCTAGGCTTTTTGATGTCGCCCTTCGCGCCGCCCGTTATGCGCAGCAGCTCTTCCGGCGCGACGGGGAAGAAGGCGTGGTCCGTCCCCGCGGCCGCCCAGACCGTGCCGTAATTAAAGAGGTCCTCGTCGAGCAGCGTCTGCGGCTGCTCCGGGTAGCCGACGGGCGGCACTCCTCCGGGGCGGAAGCCGGACCATTCCTCGCACTCTTCAGCTCCGGCGAAGGAGACGTGCGACGCTCCGAGCGCCCTTTTGACCTTCTTCGTGTCGACCTTGTTGACGCCGGACATGAGCGCGAGCGCGTAGGATTTTCCGTGGTTGACGCGCAGCAGTATGCTCTTGAGAATCTCCTCTTCCGGCGCGCCTACCGCCGCCGAAGCGTCGGAGACTGTGAATATTCGTCGCCTCCGTCCGTTTTATCTGCGAATCGCAGCGCGCTTCCTCAAGAAAGGCGCGCACAGCCTCTATTGGATCGAAATTTCCGTCGGCGCGTGACATCCGTCATCACTCCATCTTTGCAGAATTTTCCCGGTTTTTCCGCGAATTCGCCGCCGAGCGACGGGGGCAGCCCCGCCCACGCGAAGAAGGAGCTTCGCCCGCGTACGCGCGCCGCGCCGCCGAAATCGTAGATCTCTATGTTTTCAAGCACAGAGCGCACGTACTCGCGCGTCTGCGGATACGGGATGTCCTCTATCCATTCTATCCAGTCGGAGGCTTCGTCTGCGCCCCACTTCGAG